>OLFS01000504.1_pt1 | contig 36860 bp, 37 predicted proteins | sample 1605491 | NCBI WGS metagenome assembly OLFS01 (sample SAMEA3888921, study PRJEB22519) | human gut metagenome | biome: human gut; feature: human-associated habitat; material: faeces | place: Denmark | collected 2011 | reverse complement strand
TGCAGGCCACGCCCTCTCGGCGCATCCCTGCGCCTCGCCCCGGCCTTACGGAAACACTTCGGCGATTTACAGCCGGACCATAGCATCGCTGAAGGTTAATCATTTCACTTCAAAACCTGAATCGCTTCTGGTTTAAAGTTACCTGGGATCTTTCCCCACAGCGGGAGGGAACAAAATAAAAAAAAATCCGCCACAGTGGGCGGATTTTTTATTTAATCACCGAAGTGATTAGAAGCGGTAACCTACGCCCGCGATCCAGGTGCCAACGTCAACGTTGCGGATACGGCTCTGCTCATAGGAGAAGTCCAGAGCAACGTCCTGGATTGGGTTGAACTGCAGGCCTGCGCCATAGGAGAAGCCGTAGTCGCTGTTGCTTGCAGTGCGGTTCAGACCTTCGTTTTCGGTCTGCTGGAATTTACCGTAGCCAACACCTACAACACCGTAGATGCTTGCCCAGTCGTTCAGACGGTAAGCTGGGCCCGCGGTGATACCGTAGTACTGGCCTTTATTGTATGCGCCGTTTTCAGAACGATCTTTCTCGGTGTAGGTGAAAGAACCGATCACGCCCAGTGGGTTGTTATCCTGCTCGTAACGATACTTCAGGTTGAAACCGTTAGCTTTGTTCATCACGCCCTGATAGTCGCTCTGAGCGTAACCACCAGTAACAGTAGAAGTAGCAGCTACAGCGGTACCTGCGGAAACAGCCAGTACAGCGGCCAGTGCTGAAAGACATGCAATTTTTTTCATAACCACCTCAAATGTGATCCAAGTAAGTCCGTAAGTTTTAAATATATCAAAAAAATTTGCGAAACTCTTTGTGATTCGTGATGTCTAACGAAACCTTTCCTGTAACAGAACGTTTCCAGCATCAGCTATCTCTTTCAAATCACATGCAATTTTCACTACTAAATGCGCATAGTGCGCGTCTGCGCAGTTACATTCATCCAGATTATTCCTAATCTGACAGGCGATAAATCCACCAGCGCTTAACCATTTTACGGATTTCACCTGCTTTTTTTTCAACAGTACCTCAACCGTAGCCGCATATTTCCTTTACACTGCAACCTTTACCTCATTTGACATAAGCTGACAGGAGAAAGGATGCCTGGGTTATCCCGCACGTCGTCGGTCTGGTTGCCGGTAGCCGTCATACTCATTGCCATGTTGTCCATTCAAAGCGGTGCCTCGCTGGCAAAATCGCTTTTTCCGCTGGTTGGCGCGCCCGGGGTGACCGCCCTGCGTATTGTGCTGGGCACGGCGATACTGGTGGTCATTTTTAAACCGTGGCGTCTGCGCTTCAAAAAGGAGCAGCGTTTACCGCTGCTGTTTTATGGACTCTCCCTGGGGGCAATGAACTACCTGTTCTACCTCTCCATCCAGACGATACCGCTGGGTATTGCCGTCGCGCTGGAGTTTACCGGCCCGCTGGCGGTGGCGCTGTTCTCCTCCCGACGTCCGGTCGATTTTATCTGGGTCGTGTTGGCCGTACTGGGCTTATGGTTCCTGCTGCCGCTGGGCCAGAGCGTTTCTGAGATTGATCTGACGGGCGCAGCGCTGGCGCTGGGCGCAGGTGCCTGCTGGGCTGTCTATATCCTCACCGGCCAGCGCGCAGGGGAAGAGCACGGTCCGGCGACCGTCGCGTTGGGTTCCCTGATTGCGGCCATCGTGTTTGTGCCCATCGGCATGGCGCAGGCGACAGAGTCTATCTGGCAATGGTCCGTCATGCCCATCGGTCTGGCGGTCGCGATTCTCTCTACCGCACTCCCCTATTCTCTGGAGATGATTGCGCTGACGCGTCTGCCGACACGCATATTTGGTACCCTGATGAGCATGGAGCCTGCACTTGCCGCGATTTCCGGGATGGTGTTTCTCGGCGAAACCCTGACATTGACCCAGACGCTGGCGCTCTGCTCGATTATCGCGGCATCAATGGGCTCGACGCTTACCATGCGCCCGGAGCCAAAAGTTGAGAAAGTGGATATCAACTAAGGCCATATATTCTGCATGGCTTCCACGCCATGCAGAATAAAGGCCAGAAACACAGGCGTTATAATTTCTTACACACTCACGCCTGCCAGCAAAATATTCTTCTGCGTTAACTTCCCCATTCAGCAATTAAGATTGACCTGTATCAATTTATAAATTATCTAATACTTTCAATAAATTAAATTCTCAACCTCCTTCTCGCTATTAAACCGATAGGCACAGCCAAACCGCAGAGAAAAAATCCGGTGCTATACTTAGTTCCGTAATTACCTGGGACATAAACATCAAGAGGATATGAGATTATGAGTACCGCTAAACTGGTGAAAACGAAAGCGTCTAATCTGCTTTATACCCGTAACGATGTATCGGACAGCGACAAAAAAGCGACCATTGAGTTGCTGAATCGCCAGGTGATCCAGTTCATCGATCTTTCGCTGATCACCAAACAGGCCCACTGGAATATGCGCGGTGCAAACTTTATTGCCGTTCATGAAATGCTGGATGGCTTCCGCACAGCACTGGTTACCCACCTCGATACGATGGCTGAACGTGCCGTTCAGTTAGGCGGCGTGGCGCTGGGCACCACGCAGGTGATCAACAGCAAAACCCCGCTGAAAAGCTATCCACTGGATATCCATACCGTTCAGGATCACCTGAAAGAGCTGGCGGACCGCTATGCGATTGTGGCGAACGATGTGCGCAAAGCGATTAGCGAAGCGAAAGACGAAGATACCGCAGACATCTTCACCGCCGCCTCCCGCGATCTGGATCAGTTCCTGTGGTTCATCGAATCTAACATCGAATAATTCATACGAATTTTCTATCAAACCCTCGCCCTTCGGTGAGGGTTTTGCACATCTATGGTGCACGTTTTTTGCCTGAGAACGTGCAAAAGTGAAGAAATTGTAATAATCACCTCACACAACCGTTAACGAAAGATTGTTTTTTCGTCAGAATTTACGCTAAATATCTCCCCGTCAGTTGAGCCAAACGAAGCGCACCAAAACAGTGCTCCACTTTGGTGCAATAAGACCTCATTGCCCCATTTATTGTGCAATGCATGACATCATCCCCTTTGCAAAACAATAGCTTGTAAAGTTGGCACGATTTTTTCATTGTGCCACCTGTTCTCGCAGGGGATCGCCCCGTGGATATAAAAGGAAATGCTATGAAGTCTGTATTAAAAGTTTCACTGGCTGCACTTACCCTGGCTTTTGCGGTGTCCTCTCAGGCTGCCGACAAACTGGTTGTGGCGACCGACACGGCGTTCGTTCCGTTTGAATTCAAACAGGGTGATAAATACGTTGGTTTCGATGTGGATCTGTGGGCCGCCGTCGCAAAAGAACTCAAACTGGATTACACCCTGAAGCCGATGGACTTCAGCGGCATCATCCCGGCACTGCAAACCAAGAACGTTGATCTGGCGCTGGCAGGTATCACCATTACCGACGAACGTAAAAAAGCGATCGACTTCTCTGATGGCTACTACAAAAGCGGCCTGCTGGTGATGGTCAAAGCCGATAATAACGACGTAAAAAGCGTGAAAGATCTCGACGGCAAAGTGGTGGCAGTGAAGAGCGGCACCGGTTCGGTTGATTACGCGAAAGCCAATATCAAAACCAAAGACCTGCGTCAGTTCCCGAACATCGACAACGCGTACATGGAACTCGGCACCAACCGTGCTGACGCTGTTCTGCACGACACGCCGAACATCCTGTACTTCATCAAAACAGCCGGTAACGGCAAGTTCAAAGCCGTTGGCGAGTCTCTGGAAGCCCAGCAGTACGGTATCGCGTTCCCGAAAGGCAGCGACGACCTGCGCATGAAAGTTAACGGTGCGCTGAAAACGCTGAAAGAGAACGGCACCTATAACGAAATCTACAAAAAATGGTTCGGTACCGAGCCTAAATAATTTCACCTGAATTCAGGTTTGTAACGCCCGGTGGCGCTGCCGCTTACCGGGCCTACGTTTTTCGTTTTTCACCACGGTATACAGGAATACATCATGCAGTTTGACTGGAGCGCCATCTGGCCTGCCATTCCACTCTTGCTTGAAGGCGCTAAAATGACTCTGTGGATTTCGGTCCTGGGTCTGGTTGGCGGGTTGATTATCGGTCTTGTCGCCGGTTTCGCCCGTACCTACGGTGGCTGGATTGCAAACCACATCGCACTGGTTTTCATCGAAGTGATCCGCGGCACCCCCATTGTCGTGCAAGTCATGTTCATTTACTTCGCCCTGCCTATGGCGTTCACTGACCTGCGCATCGACCCGTTCAGCGCAGCCGTCGTCACCATTATGATCAACTCAGGCGCCTACATTGCGGAAATCACCCGCGGTGCGGTGCTGTCGATTCATAAAGGTTTCAGTGAAGCCGGTCTGGCATTAGGCCTTTCGCGTCGCGAAACGATCCGCCACGTTATTCTGCCGCTGGCGCTGCGTCGCATGCTGCCACCGCTGGGTAACCAGTGGATCATCAGCATTAAAGATACGTCGCTGTTCATTGTTATCGGCGTGGCCGAACTGACCCGTCAGGGGCAGGAGATCATTGCTGGCAACTTCCGCGCGCTGGAAATCTGGAGTGCGGTGGCCGTGGTCTACCTGATCATTACTCTGGTTCTGAGCTTCGTTCTGCGTCGTCTTGAAAGAAGGATGAAAATCCTGTGATTGAATTTAAAAACGTTTCCAAGCACTTTGGCCCAACCCAGGTGCTGCACAATATCGATCTGAACATCCAGCAGGGTGAAGTGGTGGTCATTATCGGGCCATCCGGCTCCGGTAAGTCGACCCTGCTGCGCTGCATCAACAAGCTGGAAGAGATCACCAGCGGTGATCTGATCGTCGACGGTCTGAAGGTGAATGACCCGAAAGTGGATGACCGTCTGATTCGTCAGGAAGCGGGCATGGTGTTCCAGCAGTTCTACCTGTTCCCGCACCTGACGGCGCTGGAGAACGTGATGTTTGGCCCCCTGCGCGTGCGCGGCGCCAACAAAGCGGCGGCAGAAGCGCTGGCCAAAGATCTGCTGGCGAAAGTCGGCCTGGCTGAACGCGCGCACCACTACCCTTCCGAGCTTTCCGGTGGTCAACAGCAGCGCGTGGCAATTGCCCGCGCGCTGGCGGTCAAACCGAAACTGATGCTGTTTGATGAGCCTACGTCCGCACTCGACCCGGAGCTGCGCCACGAGGTGCTGAAGGTCATGCAGGATCTGGCGGAAGAAGGGATGACGATGGTTATCGTGACCCACGAAATCGGCTTCGCTGAGAAAGTGGCGTCCCGCCTGATCTTTATTGATAAAGGCCGTATCGCGGAAGACGGTAACCCGCAGGAATTGATTGCGAACCCGCCGAGCCCGCGTCTGCAGGAGTTCCTGCAGCACGTCTCCTGATCCCTCTTTTGACGCTAAAGCCGGGCTTGCCCGGCTTTTTTACGCCAGATTGTTCCCAAAAATCCCCCTCCGCGTCCCGACTTCTATACTTATCATTTTGTTCGACATTTTCACCGGAGGACGCCGTGCCGTGGATCCTGTTGCTGTTGATAAGCCTGTTTAGTGCGCCATCGTTCGCCGTCGCGATCCCCGGCGTGACCACCGGAACAACCGCCAGTCAGCAAAGTACGCCTCCTCCTGAACCCGATGTCGAACAGAAAAAAGCCGCCTACAGCGCCCTCGCCGACGTCCTTGAGAACGACACCTCCCGGCAGGAACTCATCAGCCAGCTGCGGAAAGTGGCCGCCACGCCGCCGCAGGAGCCAGTGCCTGTCATCACCCCTCCCCAGGTGGAGGAACAAAAAACGGTGCTGGAAAATGTCACCGACGTGAGCCGACACTATGGGGAAGCGCTCTCCTCGCGCTTTGCTCAACTCTACCGCAACCTGATTGGCTCACCGCATAAGCCGTTTAACCCACAAACGTTTACCGCCGCCGCCACGCAGTTCCTGATGCTGGCCGGTGCAGTCTTCCTTTTTTACTGGCTGGTGCGCCTGTGCGCGTGGCCGCTGTACCGCAAAATGGGGCAATGGGGACGCAGAAAGAATCAGCAGAAAAGCAGCTGGCTGCACCTGCCGTTGATGATAGCCTCAGCGTTTATCATTGATTTACTGCTGCTGGCCCTGACGCTGTTCTTAGGCCAGATGCTGGCCGACAGGCTGAACGCGGGCAACAAAACCATCGCCTTCCAGCAGTCGCTTTTCCTGAATGCCTTTGCCCTGATTGAGTTCTTCAAGGCGCTGCTGCGGCTACTCTTTTGCCCCCACGTGCCGGCGCTGCGTCCTTTCGCCATCCGGGATGAAACGGCGAAGTACTGGGCGCTGCGCCTGAGCGTGCTCAGCGGGCTGATTGGCTACGGCCTGCTGGTTGCCGTGCCGATCATCTCCAACCAGGTGAACGTCCAGTTTGGCGCGCTGGCAAACGTCATTATCATGATCTGCATTACCGTCTGGTCGCTGTATCTGATCTTTCACAATAAAAAAACCATTACCCAAAGCCTGCTGAATCTGGCCGATCGCTCCCTCTCGTTCTTTAGCCTGTTTATTCGCGCTTTCGCCCTGGTGTGGCACTGGCTGGCAAGCGCCTACTTCATCGTATTGTGCTTCTTCTCGCTGTTCGACCCGGGCAATAGCCTGAAATTCATGATGGGGGCGACGTTCAAAAGCCTGGCCATTATCGGCATCGCGGCATTTGTGTCGGGGCTGCTGTCGCGCTGGATTTCGAAAACCATTACCCTGTCGCCGCAGGTACAGCGTAATTACCCGGAACTGCAAAAACGGGTAAACGGCTGGATGTCGGTATCGCTGAAGGTGGCGCGCATCCTCACCGTCTGCGTGGCGATTATGCTGCTCCTGAATGCGTGGAGCCTGTTTGATTTCTGGAACTGGCTGCACAACGGTGCGGGTGAGAAAACGGTCGACATCCTGATTCGCATCGCGTTGATTTTGTTCTTCTCTGCCGTCGGCTGGACGCTGCTGGCGAGCCTTATCGAGAACCGTCTGGTGTCGGATATTCATGGCCGTCCCCTGCCCAGCGCGCGGGCAAGAACGCTGTTAACCCTGTTCCGCAACGCGCTGGCGGTCATTATCAGTACCATCACCATTATGATTGTGCTGTCGGAAATCGGGGTGAATATCGCCCCGCTGCTGGCCGGTGCCGGTGCCCTGGGGCTGGCGATCTCCTTCGGGTCGCAAACGCTGGTGAAGGATATTATTACCGGCATCTTTATCCAGTTTGAGAACGGGATGAACACGGGCGATCTGGTGACCATCGGGCCGTTAACCGGCACCGTTGAGAGGATGTCGATTCGCTCGGTGGGCGTGCGCCAGGACACCGGGGCGTACCACATTATTCCCTGGTCCTCGATAACCACCTTCGCCAACTTTGTGCGCGGCATTGGTTCCGTGGTGGCGAACTACGATGTGGATCGTCATGAGGATGCCGATAAAGCGAAGCAGGCGCTGCGCGATGCGGTAGAAGAGCTGATGCAGATGGAGGATATTCGCGGACTGGTGATTGGCGAGCCGTCATTTGCCGGCATTGTCGGGCTGACGAACACGGCCTTTACCCTGCGCGTGTCGTTCACCACCCAGCCGCTGAAGCAGTGGACGGTGCGCTTTGCGCTCGACAGCATGGTGAAAAAACACTTCGATCTGGCGAACGTGCGGATGCCGGTCCAGACCTATCAGGTACTGTCGCCGCCCGCAGCGCCGCTCCCACCGCAGGAGCCGACGCTGTAGCCTCGTGGCCAGGTGGCGGCTTCGCCTTACCCGGCCTACGACGGCGTGCTATTTGCGACGTTTGTTATTGTCCATAAACGTCCAGGCAATAAAGCGGCTTTGCTTCTGGCCCTGCGCCATCTCTTTTTTCACCACTTTTACGGCACCCGCTTCGGTGAGCGCGCGGTAGAGTGGCGGCAGGTTATCTCCGCGGGAAACCAGCGTCGTGAACCACTTCACCTGACGACCAAACTGTTTGCTTTCCGCAATCATGCGCAGGATAAACGCCACTTCGCCGCCTTCACACCATAATTCCTGCTGCTGACCGCCGAAGTTCAGCGCGGCATCTTCCGCCTGACCCAGGTTACGGCGCTTGCGCTCGCTGCCTGCACGCGCCGCGGCCGCCGAATCATGGAACGGCGGGTTGCACATCGTGGCGTCATAGCTTTCATTTTTGTGAATGATACCGTTGAAGATCGACGCCGCCTCTTTCTGACGACGCAGACGAATGGCGCGGCTTAACCCAGGGTTCGCGCTGATAATCGCCTGGGCACTGGCAAAAGCCTCGGCACCAATTTCGCTTCCGGTAAAGCGCCAGTGGTATTCATGTGCGCCGATCAGCGGGTAAATCAGATTCGCCCCGGTGCCAATATCCAGAATGGTGGCCTGCTCTGGAACAACGCCCTCATTACCTTCGGCAAGAAGGTCGGCAAGGTGATGCACGTAATCCGCGCGGCCCGGCACAGGTGGACAGAGAAAGCCTTCGGGAATATCCCAGTTCGCCACACCGTAATAGTGTGCAAGCAGCGCTTTGTTCAACATTTTAACCGCCTGGGGGTCAGCAAAGTTGACCGAAGGTTCACCCGCGGGGGTCTGGACAATGTAGTCCTGCAGCGGCGGGCAGCTCAGGCATAACGCATTCATGTCGTAGCGGCTGCGGTGGCGATTTCGTGGGTGCAATCCCGGCTTTTGGGAAGTCATGGCGTTCTCCTTTAAACAGCGGCGTAAGATACCCTTTGCTGGCCCAACGGTAAATCTTTCTCTGCATCGATTAAAAATTCGACATAAATCAAACACCTTTATGTCTATGATCTGTCAGCGAAATGTCAATCGGTGTTGTTCAAAAAATAAGCAGATCATCATCAAATATTTGCGCTAAGTCACACTCCTCCGGCTTCTAAACTTAAGGGGAATCACCTGTTGTTTCCTCATGAGGATGTGATTATGAAAAAGTATCTGACCCTTGCTGTTATCGCTGCCGCCCTGGCGACCGCGTCATTCTCTGCGATGGCCGTTCAGTCGCTGACCCCGAGTACCGACACCAGCCAGCTTCGGCCTGCGGGCACCGTCTCGGTAAGCCGTGCCAGCAACCTTGACGATCTCCAGTCTAAACTTGCCGAAAAAGCCCGTCAGGAAGGTGCAAAAGGCTTCGTGGTGAATTCCGCTGGCGGCGATAACCATATGTACGGCACAGCGACCATTTATAAATAATCTGCTTTTTTCCCCAGACTGCATCTGTCCAACGGGTGCAGTTCTCTTTATGACCGGACATATAGGTGAAAGATCAGACCGGGAACATAGGTAACACTTTTTCAAACGCACGTTAATGTTCAATGATGTTTTATACTGGATGCCAGCAGCCATCACATTTCCGTTTTGATAATTTCTGAGGCCTACCCCCCCCTATAATAATGTGTTGCCATCGACATACGGAATGGATGAAAGTACAGCGACTTCCGCAATCCCCGCATTAAGCCATTTTCTGCCCGATCTATTTTTTTGTTCAGTTGTTTATTGTTTTGATTCAACTGACAGAACATCTGGTCAGTATATATGTTCGCGTTATGCTCGGCTTGATTCGCTGCCCCTTGGGTATAGGTGATACTCTGAACATAACGATCATCAGTGTAATTTTTCAACGTTGTATGCCTCCATAGCCAAGGGGTTACCACCACTGGCACTGGTACATCCCTTACAGCCACTGCAAGTGTGCCGGATGCATTCGCCCGATTCCCCACAACGACTAAAGATGTACCGAACAGCATATGAATATTGCCATGCAATCAGACCCTCCTGAATATTTGATTCATAATCAAAAACAGTGGAAAATCCATTCAAAGCACATGGATTATAGGGATGTTTATGCTCAGACTTTACACGCTGTGGGAACTGGAGCGGGAGTTATCACCCGAAGATTTCCAGCATATTCTGGCACCAGAAGCAGCACTGGAAAAAGCGAAGATAAACTATAACCTGGACCACCGGAACTACACATACCCACCGTTAGGGGGAATTCCAGGAGAACTGAGCATTCCAAAAGAAAAGCCTTACACAAGGGCAGAATGCACAGTTTACGATCCTGTTTATGACGATCTGGAAATAAACCTGATGGAAGGCTGGATAATTGGCCTGGACACAGATGAATACTGGGATGACACAGTAAACCCTTTTCACATTGATGCCGATGGTGAGCTGATTTTTGATAACGAGGATCCCTTCTGTTGGGTAGTCAGTGACTTTCAGAGGGCATACCAGATAGCCATTAATAACCGAAACGGCAGAAAACCCGCTCCAACCGAGAAGCTTCGTCCTTCCGGTGAACCAGTGCAGCACGCGCAGACAGCCAAAACAATCAACAGCAAAGCTGCAGGTAGACTTCTTGCTGCAGGTGGAGTTTACAGCGGCAACATCGAAGGATTCCGGCAGGCTGCACAGCAACTTGGCGGCGATGCGCCAGTGGGTTATGATCAGATAATGGACAATAAAGGTCTGCTTATTGCTGGTGTATCAGTAGCAACGGGACTGGGTTTAGGTCGGCTTAGTACAACTGGTGAGCTAGAAGAACTCTCTACTCTAGCAAGAGCGCCCAAGCCATCGCCATCTGAACTTGTTCGTTTTGAAGCTGGGCAATTGCAGAAAAAATTCAAACATGCAGTTGATTTCAATATTTCCGGCAATGTAAATAGTGAAGGTCTGAAATCATTTGAGAAAGCTCTGAAGGCACACATAGACGATCCGCTAACACAGAAAATTACTGGAAAGTATCGATGGAATCAGGATGTTTACCACTACTTTAATCCTGAAACTAAAATTGACGTAATGACCAAAATGGATGGTAATTTCATTTCCGGATGGAAGCTGTCTGAAACACAAATGTCAGACTTAATAGGTGACGGCAATGTCTTTTAATCGAAATGAATTAGCACTTTTAGCCCTGATAGATTCGTTTGTGTCTGGAGACGTGAGCGCATCAGATTTTGAGAAAAAATATTCAGCATTATGGCGTGAGCATAGAGATGCTGATGATACAAAAAATACAGATAAAGAAACCCAGCGGTATTTTGATTCTGTCTTTTCAGCTGTAGATTCTTATTGCGATGATCCTGACTTACGTGATGAAGATGATTTAGACGAACAAGGCTTACTGAATAACATCATAAATCTAAAAACATCCTGGGCAGCTTCAGTCCTGGCTTAAGCAAGGATTTTCGCGAAAAGCCCTTTCCTTTGAAGTGGGGAATTCAGAGCTAAGCGGGCGACAGCCCGCTCGGGACCGTTCAGAATTCTGTGTCACGTTATCCGGTCTAAAGTTTTACCCATGTTTCCGGTTCATATCTCCTCTCCCTTCGCCTTGACTGTTCATTTTTTAACCCCATAGTAAACGTATGGCCTAAACCGATTTCAGGAGGACACTATGGCTTCCGGCTGGGCAAATGATGATGCCGTTAACGACCAGATCAACAGTACAATTGAAGATGCGGTAGCGCGTGCCCGCGGTGAAATTCCGCGCGGCGAAAGCTTAACTGAATGCGAAGAGTGTGGAGACCCTATTCCCGAGGCGCGCCGAAAAGCCATCCCCGGCGTAAGGCTTTGCATCACCTGCCAGCAGCATAAAGATTCGAAAAATTCATCACATTCGGGATATAATCGCAGGGGTTCGAAAGACAGCCAGTTACGTTGACTTTCCTTTACCTAAGTTAACCGCACAGGCCCTTACCTTTACGCTCACGATTTTTAGCGAACCGCGTAGCAAAATGTGCCCTTCATCTTTCTTCTGTAAAGCGCATCAACAAGAAGTGTAAATCTCCAGTTTGAATTTATTAATATTCAATAAGTTATTTGTCATTCAATTTTTTTGATCAACCACGTCAATTCTCTTCGATTTTATCCCTCGAAAAAAACCGTGATACTTATCACATCGACGGAACATCGTCCCCTTAACAGAAACACCTGCGAGAGATTAATTATGAAAACCATCAAATATGCTGTAGCTGCTGTTGCCCTGTCCGCTCTGTCCTTCGGTGCTTTCGCCGTAGAGCCAGTCTCTTCAACTCAGGCACAGAACATGAATAAAGTCGGTGTGGTAAGTGCTGATGGCGCGACCACGCTGGACGGTCTGGAAGCCAAACTGGCTGAGAAAGCGGCTGCTGCCGGTGCAAGCGGATATACCATTACCTCCGCTAACGGCAATAACAAGCTGAGCGGTACCGCGGTTATCTACAAATAATCGCCTGAATGAATGCTGTCCCCTCGCCAAACCCTCTGGTGAGCTGCTCCAACCCTCATTGACCCTGTTGTTTGTTACCCTTGCTTGCCCGTCCGCCACTGGACGGGCTTTTTTTTAGTTAAAAAGACTGCGCCACGCGCGCCAGACCATCCTCTATCGAGTCCACCTCGCCCGTCGCCAGCAGACAGCAGGCCATCTGCTGCGTAATGGCGTGCGGAACAGGGACCTGGCCCGCCAGACACTGGGTGATCCAGTGGGCGGTGGTGTGCGGATCTTTGGCTTCGGGCAACGCCACATCACGATTATCCGTCCCGCGCTCCAGAATGACGCGCGCGCCGGCAGAATCAATGTGCACAATCTGCGGGCAGCGCTGCGGGTTGGCATACACCTCCCCTTCGGTGCCGTGCATCAGTAAAGCGCGCCCGCCAACCTCTTCAAAGAACTTGCCGACTCGCGTCACGTACTCCGGATGAGAGACGCTGGAAAGCCGCAGCGCGGCATCTTCGCCAAACGGCGTTGCCAGTTTTGCCAGCGTGTGGGCGCTGTTACGCACCCCCATACGCCAGCGCATATCCAGCTGCTTTTCCAGCGGCGGGCAGAACGCACCAACCGGAATATAGACCGGCTGATGCCCGTCAAGCTTCGCCTGCGCCTGACCCGCATGAAGGGTCGGCTTGATGTCCAGCAGCTCAAAGATGGTTTGCGTCAATACGCGCGTGGGATCTTCACTTACGCCGTGTACGACAACCGGGAATCCAAGCTTGTGCAGTAAAATCGCCAGCAGCGGCGTCAGGTTTGCCTGTTTACGCGCCCCGTTATAGCTGGGGATGACAATCGGCATCGGCTTTGCGACTGGCGGCGTTAAGCGCATCGTTTGCACCTGCATCGCCTCGTAAAAACCGCGCATCTCCGCTTCACCTTCCCCTTTAATACGCAGCGCGATCAGGATGCCGCCCATCTCCAGATCTGGCACATCGCCATTCAGCATGTGCGTATACAGTGCCTTAGCCGTTTCGTAATCCAGGTCGCGCGCATGATTTTTGCCCCGCCCTACCTCTTTGATAATTTTGCGATAATCCACGTCTTTTCTCCTGACTACGTCATCTTGTGAACACTATAGTCCTGAAGAAGCGCTGGCTGATAGTTTTTTATGAAGACAATCAACCCGCTGATTTTTTAGCAGTTAACGAAAGACAAGCTTTATTTCAATTATTTGTGATTTCTATAGAAGATTCTAAAGCATATCTTTTTTGATTAAATAGTCGCCGAACACTATTGAGGGTCACGGTGAAAACGTCCAGGCAACGTTTTTACCCGAAACACACCAGGATTGACTATGAACAAGGTTGCTTTAGGTTTATTTATCGCTGCAACGATAGGGTGTTCTGCATCCGCCTTTGCGGCAACAAACGGTGAAGGGCAGATTAACTTTACCGGCGAAATTATTGATTCTGCCTGTCAGGTAGTAAATGGATTAAGCGATCCACTCAACGTCCAGTTAGGCAAAGTTTCTAAAACGGTATTCACCGGTGCAGGCTCCACCAGCACACCAACAAAATTTGATATTCAGTTAAAAGATTGTCCGGAGACGGTCACCTCTGCAGCAATTAATTTTGGCGGTACGCCAGATGCGAATAACAGCACCACGCTGGCGTTAACGGCAGATGCGAATGCCGCAACCGGCGTCGCCATTCAATTGCTTGACTCATCTGAACAACCCGTCAGCTTATATACGCCTTCCCGCGCGTATCCACTCAACGCAGGAAGTACGGTTAACGATCTGGAATTTGCAGCGCGATATATTCAGACGCAGGCTGCCGTTACGGCTGGCCCTGCTAACTCCGTATCGACCTTCACCGTTATTTATAACTGATATTTTCAATCTGAAGATATTAGCTTTGTGTCAAAGCTAATATCTTTTCTTTATGTTGAGAAATATTTATGCGCCATGGTTATTTACTGAGCACTCTGTTACTGGTAGCCGCGACCGCTCATGCGGGGGTCATTATTAATGGCACCCGTCTGGTCTACCGGGGAGATAAAAAGGAGTCATCTCTTGGTATTTCAAATCCAGATACAACGGATTATCTGGTGCAGTCCTGGGTTGATGCCGACAGTAAAAATCATGCCGCTGCGCCATTCCTGATTACACCGCCCCTGTTTCGTCTTGATGCGAAAGAGGATAACGTGCTGCGCGTCGTTCGCACCGGTGGGAATTTACCGGAAGATCGCGAATCGCTGTATTGGTTAAATATTAAAGCGATTCCCTCATCGAAGCACGTTGAGGGGGTGAATACGCTGCAAATTGCGATTAATACGCGCATCAAATTGCTTTACCGTCCATCGTCCGTTAAGGGTAAGCCGGAAGAGATGGCGGATAAGCTGGAATGGCATCGTGAAGGTAACGATCTGGTCGTTAATAATCCGACCCCCTTCTATATGAATTTCCAGAGCGTGGTGTTGAATGGTCATAAAATCACGAAAGCCACCTGGGCTGTGCCTGAAACCGGAACGCACATTACCCTGCCAGCCAATACGGGTGGCGATACTGTGACGTATTCCATTATTACGGATTACGGCAGCATCAGCAAAACCTGGACAAAATCCGTTCATTAATTTCATATCTGATAACGCATTAAAATAATCATGTACAGCCATAAAAAGCCGTTCACCTGCCAATTATTCACGCTGCTGACCCTGCTATGTGGTCTGGCAGCCGTGTGTTTTGCGCAGTTCGCGTGGGCTGATGATTATTTTAACCCGGCATTGCTGGATATTGACAACCCTCAGCAGACCAAAACGGATCTCTCCGTATATGAAAAAGGGCCTGGACAGGCGCCGGGGAAATACCAGGTCGCGATCTATATTGATAATAATAAAATCGACACCCGTGACGTGACGTTTACATTGCAGCAGGATGGCCGGGGCAACAGTTCGCTTCAGCCTTGTTTTAGCCTCGAAGAGTTAAAAAGTCTGGGCATCAAAACCCAAAAATACCCGCAGTTAATGGCAAAGGGTTCGTGTGCCGACATAAGCGCCATCCCTTCGGCATCGGCCTCGTTCCACGTTCGGAATCAACAGCTGCTCCTGAGCATACCGCAAACGGCACTGGGCCAGGTGCCACGCGGCTATATCGATCCCAAAGAGTTTGATGAAGGGATCACCGCAGGCTTATTAAACTACAGCGCCAACGCCAGCCAGAGCCACGCTCGCCAGCAGGGCGAAGAGGATAACAGCAGCCAGTACGTCAATTTGCGCCCGGGCTTTAATGTCGGGGCCTGGCGCGTACGCAACTATTCCACCTGGAATCGCAGCACGACGGGCAAGGAAGAACAGCAGAAGTTCTCCTCCGTCTATACCTATGCCCAGCGCGATATCGTGTCGATGAAAAGCGATCTCACCGTCGGGCAGAGCTCTTCGCCTGCCGATGTGTTCGACAGCGTGCCCTATACCGGGGTGCAGATTAACTCCGACAGCGACATGCTGCCGGACAGCGAAAAAGGCTATGCGCCGATTATTCGCGGAACGGCGCACAGTAACGCGCTGGTGATGGTTCGCCAGAACGGCTATGTCATTTACCAGAACACCGTCGCCCCCGGCGCGTTTGAAATTAACGATCTCTACCCTACCGGCAGCAGCGGCGATCTGCAGGTGACCGTAAAAGAGACCGACGGAAGCGAAAGCCACTTTGTGGTGCCCTACGCGTCGGTGCCGGTATTGCAGCGTGAAAAAAACCTGCGCTACAGCGTAACCGCAGGCCGCTACCGCTCGTATGACAGCGACGTCGAGAAAACGCCGTTTGCCCAGGGGAGCGTAATTTACGGCTTACCTTACGGATTCACCGCCTACGGCGGCGTGCAGCAGAGCAGCCATTATCAGTCTCAGGCGGTGGGCGTCGGTAAAAACATGGGAGATTTAGGCGCCTTCTCGCTCGACGTCACCCGCGCAAAAGCGCTGCTGAAAAAACAGCAGTCCAGCAAAGGGCAGTCTGCGCGCCTCCGCTACAGCAAAGATTTTGCGGGATCGGGGACGAATTTTTCCGTGGCGGGCTATCGCTACAACAGCAAAGGGTTCTACACGCTGGAAGACACCATGGAATCCTATACCCGCTCGGATGACTGGTCGGCACCGCAGCAGCGCCGCGAGCGTGAAGAAGCCACCATCGACCAAACCCTGCCCGAAGGCTGGGGCTCAATGACGCTGAGCCTGGTCAAAGAGACCTACTGGAGCCAGAGCCAGAACATGACCTCAATGAGCGTCAGCTACAACAACAGCTGGCACGGCGTGAGCTACAGCCTGAGCTACAGCATGAACAAGAATACCGACGCCAGCGATGAAAACGGCAATTCCGTCTCCAACGACAACCAGTTTTCACTGAGCGTCTCCGTGCCGCTCGATCGCTGGATGTATAACACCTGGGCAACCTACAACCTGAACAATACCAAAGACGGCACGACGCAGAACATTGGCCTTAACGGCACGGCGCTGGCCGAAGATAACCTGAACTGGAACATCCAGGAGGGGCTTAGCCGCACCGGTAGCGGAAACTCGACCAGCATGAACGCTGACTACAAAGGCACCTACGGCGAGCTCAGCGGCGGCGTGAGTCAGGACAACTATCAGCAAAGCGTAAACGTCGGCGTGCAGGGCGGCGTTATCGCCCACGCCAACGGCATAACGCTGAGCCAGCCGCTCGGCGAAACGATTGCACTGGTCAAAGCGCCGGGCACCCACGGTACGCACATTGCCAACCAGACCGGCGTTGAAACCGACTTCCGCGGCTATACCGTGGTGCCGTTCGTCACGGCCTACCGCCATAACACGATTGCCCTGGACACCGAAACGCTGCCGGACGACGCCGACGTTACCCACGCCGCGCAGGTTGTTACCCCGACCCGCGGTGCGGTGGTGCGCGCCAGCTTTAACACCCGCGTGGGGAACCGGGTATTGATGGTGCTCACGCAAAACGGGAAACCGCTGCCCTTTGGCGCAACGGTGACCACCGACGATAAGGACAGCGAATTTATCGTGGGCAGCGGCGGCCAGACCTACCTCTCCGGCATGCCACAGCGCGGCACGCTCTCCGTTTCGTGGGGTGAAGGTGCCGGCGAACATTGCGTCGCTGAATACGCCCTCACGGATGAGAAAGACAAAAACAGCATCATTAACGCTGCCGCGCAGTGTCATTGATTCACCGTAAAGGTTGACCTTATGCAGATTGTAAAACAACTGGTGTTCTTATTCGTGCTCGGCCTGTCGGCGCTATTCATGCCCCATGCAAAGGCCGAATGTACGACGCCCGATATGCCAAAGTTGCTAAACGTGGCAACCATATCGGTACCCAGCACGTTGCCCGTGGGCGAAAGTATTCCCGGAACGGAACAAACCGTTCACGTTGCGGGAAGCTGCGACCACGCCTATGAAGCCGGTCAGGAAATTGTCTCCTGCTACTACGGCACCGGCACCGAAATTCCGGGCCTCGCCGGCGTGTACGGTACCGGCGTGGAGGGGATTGGCATTGCGCTGGTCAACGACAAAGGCCAGCGGATAACGGGCGCGGGTGGGGTCTATTGCGATTCGCGCAGTACACCCATTGGCTATATCTCAAATGATGATGCGCGAAACTTCAGCTTCGATGTCACCCTTGAACTGATAAAAACCAGCAATGCGGTGAGTTCGGGTACGCTTTCAATCGACCAGACAAAGTTTGGGATTGGCGTTTATGGCATGGACGGGATTGGTTCTCCGAACACCGTATCTTACGCTGGCGACGTCAATATTCAGGAGGTGACCTGTTCGGTTTCCCCTAAAAACCTCACCGTTGTACTAGGCGATTTTCCGGTCAGCGATTTTATCGGCATCGGCACGCTCTCCATGCCGGCGCAGGAGTTTAACGTAACGGTCAACTGTAACGCCACGGTACAGCCTGAAGTGAAAATCACCAGCGCTAACGGCTATGAGACCGGCTACGCTGGGGTGATCAAACTCACTCAGCAGCCCGGAATGGCCACCGGGGTCGGGGTGCGAATGTTGTTCGACAACGATATCGCCACCTTCGATCAATACGTCACGACCTCCAGCGAGGCCGTTGCCAACCAGACGCTGGATATCCCTTTCCAGGTGCGCTACCAGCAAATCAGCGACGAGGTCACGCCCGGCCCGGCCAACACCGTTGCCACCATAACTCTGGCCTATAAGTGACGATGATGAAAAAAATTCTGCTTTTCATAGGGATGGGCCTGATGACGCAGGCGTGGGCGGATGATATCCAGGTTCAGATGGTCGGGAATATCTATGCCAATACCTGCGTGATCGACAGCGCCAGCAAAAACTTAACCGTCGACCTTGGCCAGACAGCGTCCGGCAATTTTAAAGACGTGGGGGATACGGGTGAATGGAAAGAATTTTCGCTGAACGTCTCGCATTGTCCCAAAACGCTGACGCTGGCAACGGCCTTTTTCTATGGCCAGGCAGACAGCCTGCACCCGACAAAATTTGCCAACATCGGCAGCGCAAAAGGGCTGGCGCTTGAGCTGGCGGACCGGCAGGACAATATCCTCATCGCCCCGCAGGCGAGCTTTAACGCGCTGATTAATCAAAACGATCACACGGCCACCTTCCCTCTCGCCGCACGCTACTACGCCACCTCCATGCCGGTGAGCGCGGGGACGTTCAGCAGCGTGGTGCAGGTGACCTTCACTTACCAGTAGGACCGCGCCCCTTAGCACGGATGGTTTTCCTGCGCCCGGCGGTCAGTGTTGCCGGGCGTTTTTTTACCTCGGGCACCTCTGGCTGTTCAATCGGAAAGATCGGCAGCGCGTTCAGCAACCGTTGGCCGTAATTTTTGGTGAGCAGACGTTTGTCATAAATCACCACCTCCCCCCAGCAGCCGTGGCTACGGATCAGACGCCCGACCTGCTGAATGAGGTTAAACGACGCCGCAGGTAAGCTTTGCACCTCAAACGGATAGCGATTGAGGCTTTTCAACCACTCGCCTTCGGTGATGACGACCGGACTGTCGATGGGCGGGAAGGCAATTTTATGAATATGCACCTGCGTCAGGTAATCGCCCTTCAAATCTAGACCTTCCGCGAAGGACTGTAATCCCACCAGCACACTGCGCTCGCCGTTATCGATACGTTTGCGGTGCGTTTCCACCAGCCGGTAACGGGGCTGATCACCCTGCACCAGCAGGAGTAAACGCAGATCGGTGACGTGCTCCAGGAAGCGCTGCATCGCGCGCCCGCTGGCAAACAGCACCAGCATGCCGGGGTATTTTCTGCTCTCAACCTGTTCGCGGAAGTAGGCCGCCATTTCCGCAATGTGCTGCTCTTCGTTGTCGATCAGCGGCTCGAATTTCATGCGCGGGATCACCAGCTTCCCCTGCTCGCAGTGGTTAAACGGCGAGTCCAGCGCGACAAAACGATCGCCCGCTTTCTCTTTAAGCCCGCTCATTTCCTGCAAACGCGAAAAACTGTTCAGGGAGCGCAGCGTGGCAGAGGTGACTACCACGTGCGGCACGCTGCGCCAGATGAGCTTTTCCAGCTGATCGGCCACGCGGATGCCCACGCAGTGGAAAAACAGATGGACCTGCCCGTCGCGCACTTCCCGGGTGGCCCATTTGGTGACCGGCGCGCCCGACGCCTGCGCCATCGAGGCCAGCCGCCAGAGCTTGCTCTGCGCTTCAAACATGCCGAGCGCACGGTTCATTTGCAAAAGAATACGGTGCAAGCGAACCACGTCGTGCGAGCCGGTTTTCTCGCTGAGATCGTTTAAGAACATCTCCGCCAGCCCGCGCAGCTTTTCGAGATGCTTCGCCAGCTGCTGGCAAATCTCCATCACCTCGTCCGGCAGTTCGCCCATCGCAAAGCGGTGTTCCGCCTCCTGGGTTGCGGGAAGATAAAGATTCAGGATGTTGTTCAGCGATGAGATAAGGCTGTAAACCTCTTCGCAGTGGTCGCTCAGACGCTCCGGCACCGCCAGCGGCGGCGTGGTTTTCGGCCGGAACTGCTCCATGCAGGTGGCGACAAGCTTGCAGAAGAGATCCAGCTGCAGGCGTAACCAGGGGGCGGTAATTTCTGCGCTCATCTCCAGCGCGTCGCGCGCCACGTCGGGCAGATGGTGGCCTTCGTCGAGCACCAGCAGCAGGTTTTTCGGCTCCGGCAGCACCGCTTCGCTCTCCAGCGCCGCCATCACCAGGGCGTGGTTAGCCACAACCACTTCGGCTTCCTGAATTTCACGCCGGGCGACGAAGAACGGGCATTCGCGATAGTAGTGACAGTTGCGGTTCAGACAGCTGGCTTTGTCGGTGCTGAGCCTGCGCCACAAATCGTCGCTGATGGCTTTATCGGTGTGATCGCGCAGGCCGTCCCATTTATAGCCATCGAGATCGCCTTTCAGCGTTGCGCAGAGCTCCTGCTCGGCTTTGTTGTTTGGCGTGAGATCGTCGTCGAGGAACGCCAGCAGATCCTGCTGCGACGCCTCGCTGCTGGCAAGCCCTGCCAGGTTACGCGGACAGACGTAGCGACCGCGACCAAAGGCGGCCGTAAACCGCAGGTCGGGGATGATTTTGCGCAGCAGCGGTAAATCTTTGCTGAAGATCTGATCCTGCAGCGCCACGTTGGCGGTGCTGACCACCAGCGTTTTGTCCTCTTCCCGCGCAATGGCAATGCCGGGAATAAGATACGACAAGGTTTTCCCGACGCCGGTCGGGGCTTCAATCGCCAGATGTCGCCCGTCGTCCCCGGCGAGCGTTTTTGCCACGTCAGCAATCATCTGCCGCTGCGGCGCTCGGGGGATAAAGTCGGGGATCTGCTGTTGTAGCGCCTTATACCATGCGCCAATTTGCGCCTTGAGCGCAGCGGTTAAAGCCATCGGAAAACCTGAAATACTGTATAAACAGCCACTATTGTGGCACTTTCTCTTCGCAGCCGCAAAAAGAAAAGCCCGGCTTTACGACCGGGCTTCCAGATTACTGCGGGTTAGCAGGCTTGCGCGGGCGGCGTCGGCGCTGCCCTTCTCCTGCCGGCTTGCCTTCGCCGCTGCGCCACGGATTGTCACCGGCCGGTTTGCTGTCGTTGCTACGACGCGGCGGTTTGCCCGCTGACTTCGGCGCGCCGCCTTCGGCACGACGCGGCTGCTGACCGCGACCACCGCCGCCCTGACCGCGACCGCCCTGGCGACCGTTCTGAATCGGCTCGGCTTTGATCGACGGATCCACTTCATACCCCGGGGTTTCGATACGCGGGATCTCTTTCTTCAGCAGACGTTCGATATCGCGCAGCAGCTTGTGCTCGTCCACGCAAACCAGAGAGAGCGCTTCACCGGTTGCCGCCGCACGACCGGTACGGCCGATACGGTGCACGTAGTCTTCCGGCACGTTTGGCAGCTCGTAGTTCACCACGTGCGGCAGCTCTTCAATGTCGAGGCCACGGGCAGCAATGTCGGTTGCCACCAGCACGCGGATGTCGCCAGACTTGAAGTCCGCCAGCGCACGGGTACGCGCGCCCTGGCTCTTGTTGCCGTGGATCGCCGCGCTGCGGATGCCGTCTTTATTCAGCTGTTCCGCCAGGTGGTTCGCGCCGTGCTTGGTGCGGGTAAAGACCAGCACCTGCTGCCAGTTACCCTGGCCGATCATCTGGGAGAGCAGTTCGCGCTTGCGCTTTTTATCCACAAAGTGAATATGCTGCGTCACCTGCTCAGAAGCGGTGTTGCGGCGCGCCACTTCGACTTCCAGCGGGTTATGCAGCAGCTTTTCGGCCAGCGCCTTGATCTCGTCGGAGAAGGTCGCGGAAAAGAGCAGATTCTGACGACGCGGTGGCAGCTTGGCCAGCACGCGGCGAATATCGTGAATAAAGCCCATGTCGAGCATGCGGTCGGCTTCGTCCAGCACCAGAATTTCGATGTTATCCAGCTTCACCGCGTTCTGGTGTTCCAGATCCAGCAGACGGCCCGGCGTTGCCACCAGCACGTCCACGCCGCCGCGCAGCTTCATCATCTGCGGGTTGATGCTGACGCCGCCGAACACCACCAGCGAGCGAATGTTGAGATAGCGGCTATAGTCACGCACGTTCTCGCCAATCTGCGCGGCCAGTTCGCGGGTTGGGGTGAGGATCAGCGCACGAACCGGACGACGGCCTTTAGCGTGCGGCTGGTTTTTTACCAGCAGCTCTAACAGCGGCAGCGTAAAGCCCGCGGTTTTACCGGTGCCGGTCTGGGCGCTGGCCATCAGGTCACGGCCCTGAAGAACGGCAGGAATAGCCTGCTGCTGGATTGGGGTTGGCTCAACGTAGCCCTGCTCTGCGATCGCGCGCAGAATTTCCGGGTTCAGGCCAAGGGAATCAAAAGACATAAAAACTCCGAACCGCCCCGACCATCACAGGTGTAGTTTTCAGGGAGATATAACAATTAGGAGGACAAAAACCACAATGTCGCGAAGGGGCGGAGTGTAGCAGCTTTTGTGACGTGGCGCATAAAATATCCCTCCGCGTTCCCTCGACGTAAGCGTGAATCAGGCATAATCTTAATCAATCGATTGATTAATTTTTAATGCCGCCATGAATACAACACCCACAACAACCAAAGGTGAACAGGCCAAAAACCAGCTTATTGCCGCCGCGCTGGCGCAGTTTGGTGAGTATGGGCTGCATGCGACCACGCGCGATATCGCCGCGCTGGCCGGGCAAAACATTGCGGCGATTACCTACTATTTTGGCTCAAAAGAGGATTTATATCTCGCCTGCGCCGAGTGGATTGCCGATTTTATCGGCACGCAGTTTCACCCTCACGTCGAGGAGGCCACCGCGCTGCTCAGCCAGCCGTCGCCCGATCGCGAGGCCATCCGCCAGCTGATCCTCAATGCCTGCCACAACATGATCCGCGTGCTGACCCACGACGATACGCTCAACCTGAGCAAGTTTATCTCCCGCGAGCAGCTCTCCCCCACTGCCGCCTATCAGCGGGTACACGATCGGGTCATTGCCCCGATGCATACCCACCTGACCCGGCTGATCGCCGCCTATACCGGGCGGGATGCCAACGATACCGCGACAATTTTGCATACCCACGCCCTGCTGGGTGAAATCCTTGCCTTCCGTCTGGGCCGGGAAACCATCCTGTTACGCACCGGCTGGACACAATTTGATGAGGATAAAGCCGCGCAGATCGGTGAGGTGATCGCCTGTCATCTCGATCTGATCCTGCAAGGCTTAACGCAAAGGAGCCTGAAGTCATGAAAAAACCTGTCGCCATCATTCTGGTGGTTGTTGTTTTGCTTGCCGCGGGCGTCGGTGGATGGCTGTGGTACCAGAGCCATCAGGATAAAGGCCTGACGCTGTACGGTAACGTGGATATTCGCACGGTGAACATGAGCTTCCGCGTCGGCGGCCGTCTCGCCGCGCTGAGCGTTGACGAAGGCGATGCCATTAAAACCGGGCAGACGCTGGGAATGCTGGACAAAGCGCCCTATGAAAATGCGCTGCTGCAGGCCAAAGCGGGCGTCTCCGTTGCGCAGGCACAGTATGACCTGATGCTGGCCGGCTATCGCGACGAAGAGATCGCCCAGGCCGCTGCGGCCGTCAAACAGGCGCAGGCGGCCTATGACTACGCGCAGAACTTCTACGCTCGCCAGCAGGGGCTGTGGAAAAGCCGAACCATTTCCGCGAATGACCTGGAAAATGCGCGCTCCTCCCGCGACCAGACGCAGGCAACGCTGAAATCCGCGCAGGATAAATTAAGCCAGTACCACACCGGTAACCGCCCGCAGGATATCGCTCAGGCGAAAGCCAGCCTTGAACAGGCGCAGGCGCAACTGGCCCAGGCGGAGCTGGATCTGCACGACACCACGCTCATCGCACCGTCTGACGGCACGCTGATGACCCGCGCCGTGGAGCCGGGCAGCATGCTCAGCGCGGGCAGCACCGTGTTAACCCTCTCCCTGACCCGCCCGGTCTGGGTACGTGCCTACATTGATGAGCCCAATCTCGGCCAGATGCAGCCGGGCCGCGAGCTGCTGCTCTATACCGACGGTCGCCCGGACAAGCCGTATCACGGCAAGGTGGGCTTTGTCTCCCCTACCGCCGAATTCACGCCCAAAACAGTAGAAACGCCGGACCTGCGTACCGACCTGGTGTATCGCCTGCGCATCATCGTGACTGATGCGGATGACGCCCTGCGCCAGGGCATGCCCGTCACCGTAAAAGTGAACAGCGGGGAACGACATGAATGATGCGGTTATCCAGCTCAACAATCTGGTCAAACGCTTTGCAGGGATGGACAAACCGGCAGTCGCGCCGCTGAACTGCACCATCCAGAAAGGCTATGTCACCGGCCTGGTCGGCCCGGACGGTGCGGGAAAGACCACGCTGATGCGCATGCTGGCGGGGCTGCTGAAGCCGGATGAAGGATCGGCCAGCGTGCTTGGCCTTGACCCGATAAAAGATGACGGCGCGCTCCACGCCATGCTCGGCTATATGCCGCAGAAGTTTGGCCTGTATGAAGACCTGACGGTGATGGAAAACCTGAACCTGTACGCCGACCTGCGCAGCGTCACCGGCGAAGCCCGACAGAAGACCTTCGCCCGCCTGCTGGAATTTACCTCCCTCGGCCCGTTCACCGACCGGCTGGCGGGCAAGCTTTCCGGTGGGATGAAGCAGAAGCTGGGGCTGGCCTGCACGCTGGTGGGCGAGCCAAAAGTGCTGCTGCTGGACGAGCCCGGCGTGGGCGTCGACCCGATATCGCGCCGCGAGCTGTGGCAGATGGTGCACGAGCTGGCGGGCGACGGGATGTTGATTCTCTGGAGCACCTCCTACCTCGATGAAGCGGAACAGTGCCGGGACGTGCTGCTGATGAACGAAGGCGAACTGCTTTATCAGGGCGAGCCGACGACGCTGACGCAGAGCATGGCCGGGCGCAGCTTCCTGCTGCACAGCCCGCAGGCGTCCAACCGCTCGCTGCTGCAGCGGGTGCTCAAGCTGCCGCAGGTCAGCGACGGAATGATTCAGGGCCGCTCGGTGCGGGTGATCCTCAAAAAAGAGGCCACCGTCGACGATATTCGCCATGCCCCCGGCATGCCGACGATTGAGATGGAAGAGACGGCGCCGCGTTTCGAAGATGCGTTTATCGACCTGCTGGGTGGCGCGGGGACGTCCGAGTCGCCGCTTGGCGCAATCCTGCACACGGTGGACGGCACGCCGGGCGAAACGGTGATCGAAGCCAAATCCCTCACCAAAAAGTTCGGGGATTTCGCCGCCACCGATAACGTCAATTTCGCGGTAAAACGTGGCGAGATTTTTGGCCTGCTTGGACCGAACGGCGCGGGAAAATCCACCACCTTTAAGATGATGTGTGGCCTGCTGGTGCCGACGTCCGGCAAAGCGCTGGTGCTGGATATGGATCTGAAGGTCAGCTCCGGCAAGGCGCGCCAGCATCTGGGCTATATGGCGCAGAAGTTCTCGCTGTATGGCAACCTGACGGTCGAGCAGAATCTGCGCTTTTTCTCTGGCGTGTATGGCCTGCGCGGACGGGCGCAGAACGAGAAGATCCGCCGCATGAGCGACGCCTTCGGGTTAACGACGATTGCTTCTCACGCCACCGACGAACTGCCGCTCGGCTTTAAGCAGCGGCTGGCGCTGGCCTGCTCGCTGATGCACGAGCCGGATATTCTGTTTCTGGATGAGCCGACCTCCGGCGTTGATCCCCTCACCCGCCGCGAGTTCTGGCTGCATATCAACAGCATGGTGGAAAAAGGGGTGACCGTGATGGTGACCACCCACTTCATGGACGAGGCGGAGTACTGCGACCGCATCGGGCTGGTGTATCGCGGCAAGCTGATTGCCCACGGTACCCCGGACGACCTGAAAAACCAGGCCGCCGACGATGAGGTCCCGGACCCGACCATGGAGCAGGCGTTTATTACCCTCATCCACGACTGGGATAAGGAGAATGCCCATGCGCAGTAACGCCATTTCCTGGCGCCGGGTGCGCGCGTTGTGCATAAAAGAGACGCGGCAGATCGTGCGTGACCCCAGCAGCTGGCTGATTGCGGTGGTGATCCCCCTGCTGCTGCTGTTTATCTTTGGCTACGGCATTAACCTGGACTCCAGCAAGCTGCGGGTCGGGATTTTGCTGGAGCAGCAGAGCGAGGAGGCGCTGGACTTCACCCACGCCATGACCGGCTCGCCCTACATTGACGCCACCATCAGCGACAATCGTCAGGAACTGATCCAGAAGATGCAGGCCGGGAAGATTCGCGGTCTGATCGTCATTCCGGTGGATTTTGCCGCCAACATGGCGCGGGCGAATACCGATGCGCCGATCCAGGTGATCACCGACGGCAGCGAGCCGAACACCGCGAACTTCGTGCAGGGCTACGCGGAGGGGATCTGGCAGCTCTGGCAGATGCAGCGGGCGGAAGATCGGGGTGAAGAATTTAAACCGCTCATCGACGTGCAGACGCGCTACTGGTTTAACCCCGCCGCCATCAGCCAGCACTTTATTATTCCGGGCGCGGTGACGATTATCATGACGGTCATTGGCGCGATTCTGACCTCGCTGGTGATCGCCCGCGAGTGGGAGCGCGGCACTATGGAGGCGCTGCTTTCAACCGAAGTGACGCGCGTCGAGCTGCTGCTGTGCAAGCTTATTCCCTACTACTTCCTCGGCATGCTGGCGATGCTGCTCTGTATGCTGGTGTCCGTCTTTATCCTCGGCGTGCCGTATCGCGGCTCGCTGGTGGTGCTGTTCTTTATCACCAGCCTGTTTTTACTCAGCACGCTGGGGATGGGGCTGCTCATCTCCACCATCACCCGCAACCAGTTTAACGCGGCCCAGGTGGCCCTCAACGCCGCCTTTTTGCCGTCGATTATGCTGTCCGGCTTTATCTTCCAGATAGACAGCATGCCTGCCGTGATCCGCGCCGTGACCTACGTGATTCCGGCGCGCTACTTTGTGAGCACGCTGCAGAGCCTGTTCCTGGCAGGGAATATTCCGGTGGTGCTGATCGTCAACACGCTGTTTTTACTGGCGTCTGCGGCGATGTTTATCGGGTTAACGTGGATGAAAACCAAACGGCGGTTAGATTAAGGAGCGCGCATGTTTCACCGTTTATGGACGTTAATACGCAAAGAGCTGCAATCCCTGCTGCGCGAGCCGCAAACCCGCGCCATTCTGGTGTTGCCGGTGCTGATCCAGGTTTTACTGTTCCCGTTTGCCGCCACGCTGGAGGTGACCAACGCCACCATCGCCATTTACAACGAAGACAACGGCAAACACGCCGTCGAGCTAACGCAGCGCTTTGCGCGTGCGAAAGCCTTTACCCACATCCTGCTGCTGAAAAGCCCGCAGGAGATCCAGCCTACCATCGACACGCAAAAAGCGCTGCTACTGGTGCGGTTCCCGGCGGATTTTTCCCGCAATCTGGATACCTTCCAGACCGCGCCGCTGCAGCTGATCCTCGACGGACGCAACTCCAACAGCGCCCAGATCGCGGCCAACTATCTGCAGCAGGTGGTGAAGGATTACCAGCAGGAGCTGATGGACGGCAAACCGAAGCCCAACAACAGCGAACTGGTGGTGCGCAACTGGTATAACCCGAATCTGGACTACAAGTGGTTTGTGGTGCCGTCGCTGATCGCCATGATCACCACCATCGGGGTGATGATTGTGACCTCTCTCTCCGTCGCCCGCGAGCGCGAACAGGGCACGCTGGATCAGCTGCTGGTCTCCCCGCTCGCCACCTGGCAAATTTTCGTCGGCAAAGCGGTGCCGGCGCTGATTGTCGCGACCTTCCAGGCCACCATCGTGCTGGGGGTGGGAATTTGGGCCTACCAGATCCCGTTCGCCGGATCGCTGGCGCTGTTTTACTTCACGATGGTGATTTACGGGCTGTCGCTGGTGGGGTTTGGGCTGCTGATTTCCGCACTCTGCTCGACGCAGCAGCAGGCGTTTATCGGGGTATTCGTCTTTATGATGCCCGCGATCCTGCTCTCCGGGTACGTCTCGCCGGTTGAGAATATGCCGGTGTGGCTCCAGGATCTAACGTGGATAAACCCGATACGACACTTTACGGATATCACCAAGCAGATCTATCTGAAGGATGCGAGTCTGGATATTGTCTGGGGAAGTTTGTGGCCGCTACTGGTCATCGCGGCCACGACGGGCTCAGTGGCGTACGCGATGTTTAGACGCAACATCGCGTAGCTTTTTCTCTTTGGTCAGCAACGAGACCACCGCAGGCCCTGCGAGGATAGCCAGACCCGCCAGGGCCAGCAGCAGGTTGTTTTGTAGGACGCGTGACAGCAGCCACAGGACAATCATCGCTGCACCAAAGTACCAGGTGGTGGTGAGCTCTTCGAGCACATCACCCACCTCACGCCAGCGCGCTTCATGGTGGCGCTGTAAGAACAGCATCGACAGCACGGTGACGCCGTAAAGGACGCATAGCCCCAGTCCAACACGCACCAGCGTGCCGCTCATCCAGCCCATCACCAGTACGGCCACGACCAGTAAATGCAACATTATCTGCCAGCAACTCAGGCCAGTTGCGACACGAACACGTTGTTGCCACTTCATGGCTTCTCTCCTGAAGGATTTTTCTCTGCTTAATCAGACTACCGCACTTTACGGAAAATTCCGTAACGCCGCATCTTTTTGTGACGCCGACTACACTTTATTTTCATTGGGATAGTCACTCAGGAAGGAGCTTATGACGAAAAAAATGCAGCATTTCTCGCTTAAAGTGCTGACGATAAACATTCATAAAGGCTTCACAGCATTTAACCGCCGCTTCATTTTACCGGAGCTGCGCGACGCGGTGCGCACCGTCAGCGCGGATATTGTCTGCCTGCAGGAAGTGATGGGCGCACACGAAGTGCATCCGCTTCACTTTGAGAACTGGCCCGACACGCCGCACTATGAATTTCTGGCCGACACCATGTGGAGTGATTATGCCTACGGCCGCAACGCGGTCTATCCGGAAGGGCATCACGGCAACGCGGTGCTGTCCCGCTATCCCATTGAACATTACGAAAACCGCGACGTTTCCGTCGGGGAGAGCGAAAAACGCGGCCTGCTCTACTGCCGCATTACCCCGCCAGACCTTGAGCTGCCCATCCACGTCGGCTGCGTTCACCTGGGCCTGCGCGAAGCCCATCGTCAGGCGCAGCTGAAAATGCTGGCCGAATGGGCCAACGCGCTGCCTGACGGTGAACCTGTTGTCGTGGCAGGCGATTTCAACGACTGGCGCCAGCGGGCAAACCACCCCCTGAAGGTGGAGGCCGGACTGGAGGAAATTTTCACCCGGGCGAACGGCAGGCCTGCGCGCACGTTTCCAGTCCGTTTCCCGCTGCTGCGGCTTGACCGCATCTACGTAAAAAATGCCCATGCCAGCAGCCCGACCGCCCTGGCGCTCCTTAACTGGCGGCATCTTTCCGACCATGCCCCGCTCAGCGCGGAGATCCACCTATGAAATGTTCCTGGCAGGAAGGCAACCGGATCACGCTGCTGGTCAACGGGGACGAGTATTACCCGGCCGTGTTTAAGGCGATTGATCACGCCCAGCAGAAGGTGATCCTCGAAACCTTTATCTGGTTCGAAGACAACGTCGGCAAGCAGCTGCACAGCGTGCTGCTGCGCGCCGCACAGCGCGGCGTCAAAATTGAAGTGCTGCTGGATGGCTACGGCTCGCCGGATCTCAGCGATGCGTTCGTCAATGAACTGACCGCCGCGGGGGTGGTGTTCCGCTACTACGATCCCGGCCCTCGCCTGTTCGGCATGCGTACCAACCTTTTCCGCCGGATGCACCGCAAAATTGTGGTGGTGGATGAGACGGTGGCGTTTGTCGGCGGCATTAACTACTCCGCTGAGCATATGTCCGACTACGGCCCGGAAGCGAAGCAGGATTACGCCATTCGCATTGAAGGCCCGGTGGTGCAGGACATCTTGCTGTTTGAGCTGGAGAACCTGCCGGGGAAAGAGGCCGTTCGCCGCTGGTGGCGACGCCGTCATCGCCCGGAAGAGAACCGGAAGCCTGGTGAAGCGCAGGCGCTTTTCGTCTGGCGCGACAACGGCGAGCACCGGGACGACATTGAACGCCACTACCTTAAGATGCTCGCCAACGCCAAGCGCGAAGTGATTATTGCTAACGCCTACTTTTTCCCGGGCTATCGCCTGCTGCATGCCATGCGCAATGCTGCAAGACGCGGCGTGCGCGTGAAGCTGATCGTGCAGGGTGAGCCGGATATGCCGATCGTCAAAGTCGGGGCGCGGCTGCTGTATAACTACCTGGTGAAGGGCGGCGTCCAGATCTACGAATACCGCCGTCGACCGCTGCATGGCAAAGTCGCGCTGATGGACGATCACTGGGCCACCGTGGGCTCCAGCAACCTCGATCCGCTGAGCCTGTCGCTGAATCTTGAAGCCAACCTGATCATTCACGATCGCCAGTTTAATCAGACCCTGCGGGATAACCTGCAGGCGTTGATCGTTAACGACTGCGTGCGCGTGGATGAGTCCATGGTTCCCAAACGCACCTGGTGGAACCTGGGCATCAGCGTGGTGGTGTTCCACTTTCTGCGGCATTTCCCGGCGATGGTCGGCTGGCTGCCAGCGCATACGCCGAAGCTGGCGCAGGTGGACCCGCCGGTACAACCCGAAATGGAAACCCAGGACCGCATAGAAGCGGAAGACGGAGGCAAACCCTGATGTCGAAATCGCATCCACGCTGGCGTCTGGCAAAAAAGATCCTCACCTGGGTATTCTTTATTGCCGTCGCGGTGCTGCTGGTGGTCTACGCGCAGAAAGTGGACTGGGAAGAGGTGTGGAAGGTTATCCGCAACTATAACCGGATGGTGCTGCTGGGCGCGACGGGGCTGGTTATCGTGAGCTACCTGATGTACGGCTGCTATGATCTGCTGGGTCGGGCCTACTGCGGCCACAAGCTGGCCAAACGTCAGGTAATGCTGGTGTCGTTTATCTGCTACGCCTTTAACCTGACGCTGAGCACCTGGGTCGGGGGGATTGGCATGCGCTATCGCCTCTACTCGCGGCTCGGCCTGCCGGGCGGGACCATCACGCGCATTTTTTCCCTGAGCATTACCACCAACTGGCTGGGCTATATTCTGCTCGGCGGGGTGATCTTCACCATCGGCGTGGTGCAGTTGCCCGCGCACTGGTATATCGATGAGGCCACGCTGCGGATTCTGGGCATCGTACTGCTGCTGATTATCGCCGTTTATCTGTGGGCCTGCGCCTTTGCCAGACGCCGTCATATGACCATTAAAGGGCAAAAGCTGGTCCTGCCCTCGTGGAAGTTTGCGGTGCTGCAGATGGCGGTTTCCAGCGCCAACTGGATGGCGATGGGAGCCATCATCTGGCTGCTGATCGGCGAGGACGTAAACTACTTCTTCGTGCTGGGCGTGCTGCTGGTGAGCAGTATTGCCGGGGTGATTGTGCATATTCCGGCGGGGATCGGCGTGCTGGAGGCGGTGTTTATTGCCCTGCTGGCCGGGGAGCATGTTTCTCAGGGAACGATTATCGCCGCCCTGCTGGCGTACCGCATGCTGTATTACTTCCTGCCGCTGGCGCTGGCCACGATCTGCTATCTGGTGCTGGAAAGTCGGGCGAAAAAGCTGCGGGCGAAGAATGAGAGGATGCTAGCGAAGTGAATAAGTCGGGTGGCGGCTTCGCCTTACCCGACCTACGGTTCGCGCTTCGTAGGCCGGGTAAGGCGAAACCGCCACCCGGCAAAGCAATCTTAACGACGGTTGCCAAGAATTCGCAGCAGCATCAGGAACAGGTTGATGAAGTCCAGATAGAGCGTCAGCGCGCCCAGAATCGAGTATTTGCGCAGGTTTGAACTGTCGCGCACGTCGATCTGCTCGCCGATGTTTTTCAGTTTCTGCGTGTCATAAGCCGTCAACCCGACGAAGAGCACCACCCCGATATAGGTCACGGCCCACATCAGCGCTTCGCTCTTCAGCCACAGGTTCACCAGTGACGCCAGCACAATCCCAATCAGCCCCATAAACAGCATGCTGCCGAAACCGCTCAGATCGCGCTTCGTGGTGTAACCGTACAGGCTCATCGCACCGAACATCCCGCCGGTGACCACGAAGGTGCTGGCAATGGATGAGTAGGTGTAAACGATAAAGATGCTGGAAAGCGTCAGCCCCGTTAGCGCCGAATAGAGCATAAACAGGGTCGTTGCCATGCCGGCACTCAGCTTGTGTACCAGACCCGAAAGCACAAACACCAGCGCCAGCTGCGCGATAATCAGCCCAAAGAAGGTGATTTTGCTGGAGAAGATAAACATCATCAGCTCCGGCGTGTTCGCCGCATACCACGCGATAAACGCGGTAAGTAGCAGGCCAACCGTCATCCAGCCGTACACCTGAGCCATATACGTCTGCAGGCCGCTACGGGTCTGCTGTACTATTGAATCGGAACGCGGAAATCGGTCCATGATTCACTCCTGATTAAGATTAAGTAGACACACTCGTTAAGAGTAACACATCCACGTAAACCGACTACCAACGGCTGGCGGCCTGTTTATCGCTATCGCGAGATTCTACCCAGCGATCGCCTTCCGGCGTGGCTTCGCGCTTCCAGAACGGGGCTTTGGTTTTGAGGAAATCCATAATGAACTCCCCTGCGGCAAACGCGCTGCCGCGGTGCGCGCTGGTCACCCCGACAAAGACAATCTCCTCGCCGGGCCACATCTCACCGATGCGGTGAATCACCGTGACGCGCCCGAGCGGCCAGCGGCCTCGCGCCTCGTCCACAATCTCCGCCAGCGATTTTTCCGTCATGCCGGGATAGTGCTCCAGCGTCAGCGCCTTCACGCTGTCACCAAGGTTGTGGTTGCGCACCTTGCCGGTGAAGGTCACGACCGCGCCGTCTTCATCGCGTTCCGCCAGCCAGCTGTATTCGGTCCCCACGTTAAAACGCTCGGGGCTTACCAGAATTCGAGTTTCAGCCATCTTAGCCCCCCGTTACCGGCGGGAAGAAGGCCACTTCATCCCCGGCCTTCAGCGGATGGGTAAGCTCCACCAGCGTCTGGTTAACGGCGGCCAGCAGCTTGCCTTCGTCCAGCGCCAGCGCCCAGCGGTCGCTCTGTGCCGCCAGATGCGCGCGCAGGGCCGCAACGTTTTCAAAAGAGGCATCCAGCGTCAGGCTGTCGGTATTGACCAGCTCGCGCACCTGCGCAAAAAAGAGCACCTTAATCATGGCTGTCCACCCTAAAATCACCGGATTTGCCGCCGCTTTTTGCCAGCAGGCGAACCGGGCCAATCACCATATCTTTCTGCACCGCTTTGCACATGTCGTAGATGGTCAGCGCGGCAACGGAGGCCGCCGTCAACGCCTCCATCTCCACGCCGGTTTTGCCGGTTAAGCGGCACAGCGATTCAATCCGCACGCGATTGTGCTCCGGCTGGGCCTGCAGGTTCACCTCCACCTTGCTCAGCATCAGCGGATGGCACAGCGGGATGAGATCCCAGGTGCGCTTGGCGGCCTGAATACCCGCGATGCGCGCGGTCGCAAAGACATCACCCTTGTGATGGCTGCCGTCGATAATCATTGCCAGCGTTTCCGGCAGCATGGTGACGAACGCTTCGGCGCGCGCCTCGCGCACCGTTTCCGCTTTGGCGGAGACGTCAACCATATGTGCTTCGCCAGCGGCGTTAATGTGGGTCAGTTGTGACATAGCTTATTTCTTTAAATGGGGATGGAAATTACACGGACGCGTACGGGCATCCAGCTGCGGGGCGATGATGTTTTCCCACGCGGTGCGGCAGGCTTTCGTCGAGCCCGGCATGGCGAAAATCAGGGTTTTGTTCGCCACCCCGGCAACGGCGCGCGACTGCAGCGTGGAGGTACCAATCTCTTCAAAGGAGAGCATGCGGAACACCTCGCCGAAGCCTTCCACCTCGCGGTCGAACAGCGGGAGCAGCGCTTCAGGCGCCTGATCGCCCGCGGTAAAGCCGGTGCCGCCGGTGATCAGCACCACCTGCACCTCATCACTGGCGATCCACTGCGAGACCTGCGCGCGAATGGCGTAGCGGTTCTCCTTCACGATCGCTTTATCAACAATGTTATGCCCCGCGTCATGGGCCGCCTCGCGCAGCCAGTGGCCGGAGGTATCGTCCTCTTCGCCACGGCGGTCGGAAACGGTAAGGATCGCAATGCGTGTCGGGATAAATTCTGCGCTGACCTGACTCATCTTCTGATTCCTTCTTAAGACTGGTTACCCGCCGATGTAAGACAGGTTCTGAGTAATGCCGGTATTGCCCTGATGCAGGAAGTGGGTCTGTTTTTTATGCGTCAGTGCTTCAGAAATACGCGCTTCAAGCGCGTCCTGCTGCGCATCCTCTTCCAGCAGATCGCGAAGGTCCACGCCGCCGTCGCCGAACAGGCAGAGATGGAGTTTGCCCACGGAAGAGACGCGCAGGCGGTTGCAGCTGGCGCAGAAGTCTTTCTCGTAAGGCATGATAAGCCCGATCTCGCCTTCATAATCAGGATGGCAGAAGACCTGTGCCGGACCGTCGCTGCGCTGGCGGATCTGGTGGATCCAGCCGCGTTTTAGCAGCTCGTCGCGCAGCACCATACCGGAGATGTGATGGCGGCGGAACAGCTCGCTGCCCTCGCCGGTTTCCATCAGCTCAATAAAACGCAGCTGAATGGGGCGGGATTTGATCCACGCCAGGAAGGTATCGAGCTGGTGATGGTTTACATCACGCATCAGCACCGTGTTGACTTTGACTTTTTCGAAGCCGGCCGCAAATGCCGCATCGATACCGTCCATGACCTGCTGGAATTTATCCTGGCCGGTAATGGCGTGAAACTGGCGGGCGTCCAGACTGTCCACGCTGACGTTAATGGCGGTTAAGCCCGCATCGCGCCAGGTGGCTACGTCGCGCGCCATACGGTAACCGTTGGTGGTCACCGCAATCTGGCGGATACGTTCGTTTTCACGCACGGCGGCAATGATGTCGGGGAAATCGCGGCGCAGCGAGGGTTCACCGCCGGTAAGGCGCACTTTTTCGGTGCCGAGCTCAGAGAAGGCGCGCGTGACGCGGCGCACTTCATCCACGGAGAGAAAGCCGTTATTGGTGACGCTGCCCGGTTTGTAGCCGTCAGGCAGGCAGTAGGTGCAACGGAAATTGCACACATCGGTAATCGACAGACGTAAGTAATAAAACTTACGCGCGAAAGCATCAGTAAGTTGTGAAGCCATGTACACCTTTCCAGATACGGGAGGCACAGTCATTTCTTTCTGTACCCTGGTGGCAAATTCGCCACGGCCAGAGCGCCATATCTTTCGACACAGGCACAAGGGCTAGAGTGTATGTTTTCAATGTTGAAAACGTGGTTAGGGCGATAGTAGCGCGGAAATTCGGACAGCGCCATTGTCGCTTTTCGCTATATAATTACGTATATAGCGAATCATTCGCCCATTTTCGCTACAGAATACCTAAAAACCGCACTTTCACATTGATATACGTCATTTTGCATCGGGTGAGGCATCGTCTTTTAGGGGTAGTTAGGTTACTGTTACGCGATCGAACGTGATAAGGAATACGTATGCGCAATCGCACTTTTGCGGATCTTGACCGAGTGGTCGCTCTTGGCGGAGGGCACGGCCTGGGCCGCGTCATGTCCTCGCTGTCGTCACTCGGCTCAAGGCTGACAGGGATAGTGACCACCACCGACAACGGCGGCTCAACCGGGCGGATCAGACGTGCCGAAGGCGGCATTGCCTGGGGCGATATGCGCAACTGCCTGAACCAGTTAATTACCGAGCCGAGCGTCGCGTCGGCGATGTTTGAGTACCGTTTTGGCGGCAATGGCGAACTTTCCGGACATAACCTCGGAAATCTGATGTTAAAGGCGCTGGATCACCTGAGCGTAAGGCCTCTCGAAGCCATCAATCTGATCCGTAATCTGCTCAAAGTGGACGCATTTCTGATCCCCATGTCTGAACAACCGGTTGACTTGATGGCCATCGACGCCGAAGGGCATGAAGTTTACGGAGAGGTGAATATTGACCAGCTTCTGCTGCCGCCCAAAGAGCTGATGACTTACCCGAGCGTGCCGGCGACGCGTGAAGCTGTAGAAGCAATTGGCGACGCGGATTTAATTCTGATCGGCCCGGGCAGCTTTTACACCAGCCTGATGCCGATCCTGCTGGTGAAAGAGCTGGCGCAGGCGCTGCGTCGCACCCCTGCGCCAATGGTTTACATCGGTAACCTCGGGCGTGAACTGAGCCCGGCAGCCGCAAGCCTGTCGCTGTCGGATAAACTCAATTTGATGGAGCATTACGTCGGTAAGAAGATCATTGACGGCGTGGTGGTGGGGCCGAAGGTGGATGTATCCGGTATCGGCGATCGCCTGGTGGTGCAGGAGCCGCTGGAGGCCTCAGACATCAAGTATCGCCACGACCGCCATCTGCTGCGCGAGGCGCTGGAGAAGGCGATTCAGGCGCTGGGTTAGATTCGTTTTGTGCGGTCTGATGCCCTCACCCCGGCCCTCTCCCACGGAGCTGAGGAACCCCCTGTAATTTCTCTACACGAAGCGATGAATGTTGCTTCAGAAAAATGAACGGCTTGCAGCGACGCCCTGGTCCGGCTGTAAATCGCTGAGGCGTTTCCTGCAGGCCGGGGCGAGGCGCA
>OLFS01000497.1_pt1 | contig 37161 bp, 42 predicted proteins | sample 1605491 | NCBI WGS metagenome assembly OLFS01 (sample SAMEA3888921, study PRJEB22519) | human gut metagenome | biome: human gut; feature: human-associated habitat; material: faeces | place: Denmark | collected 2011 | reverse complement strand
TTCCCACCAGCTCAGCCAGCTTTAAACCAATCTCCTCGTTCTCTATCTCTGGCGCCGCGCCTGGAATGTGGATCCCGTTATCTGTTTGACGAGAAAACGCATCAGCTATGTAGCTAACGCCCGCAGCTTTCTGTAGCACCATTGCCCAACCCATAGGGAAGATCTGATCGCCATCTACGCGTAGACGGTTAAATAGTGCGTTTTCTGTTACTCCCAACCACTCTGCCGCCTCAGCATAACCACCAGGCAGATCGGTAATGGTCTTTTTAATTGCGGCCACCAGCCAACTAGGCTGACGTTCGACTTTCCATTCAGGTTCTTTACCCACGGTTACCCCCATTTTTATGTGGTTACTCTTATGCAGCCGACACGTTAGTTTTTAAGGGTTCTTCAGGAAGACCATCGCTAGGATTTGGGTAAATATCTGGTCTCAATTCATGAGGGGTCACTGACCAGCAACCAAGCTCACAGAGTTGTAAAACTCTTTCAGATGGAACTTGATTATTAATCACCCAATTAGCGACGGATTGTGTTGATCTGAAACCAAAGCGCCGGGCTACCTCAGATAGAGATTTCCCCGCTGCTTTAACAGCTTTCTCGGTGAGATTTTGAGATGACATATACGGCTCCTCTAAAGTGTAGAGGAATAATGCTACTTAAAGTAGAAAATAGCAACTACTTAAAATAGAAATGACTACTTCGTGTTATGTGCGTAATCTTCTACCTATGGTAGAAGAACAAAAACACCCTGATTTCGCTAAACGACTGAGTGAGTTAATGGCTGACAGAGGTATATCTGTTACTCAGCTCACGGGTCTAACTGGCGTGACATATGAGATGGTGCGCCGGTACACAATCGGTGCGGCAAAACCTCGTGCTAAAGTAATGAATAAGCTTGCTATGGCGCTGGGATCATCAGCTTCATATCTAGAGTATGGTGTTGGCGATAAGGGAGATGGTAAGAAGATGGAGAGCAAAAGCTCACCTGAAAATCTTAACGTATACCGCGTAGAGGTTTTGGATCTAGCGGTTAGTGCCGGCCCAGGTACCTACATGCTTTCGGATCATGTTGAAGTGCTCTACGCCATCGAGTTCACTACTGAACATGCCAGAGTACTTTTTGGAAATCGCGATCCAGAAGATGTGAAGGTCATGACCGTTAACGGCGACAGTATGTCCCCTACCCTCGTTTCGGGTGATCGCCTGTTCGTCGATATCTCAGTTCGTCACTTCCAGACCGACGGCGTTTACTCTTTCATATACGGTAAGACTTTCCACGTTAAACGCCTGCAAATGCAGGGTGATAAGTTGGCTGTTCTGTCTGATAACCCTGCATACGAGAAGTGGTATATCGATGAAAAGTCCCAAGACCAGCTTTATGTTATGGGTAAGGCATTGATTCATGAGTCAATAAAATATAATAAACTCTGAAAATTGCTGAGATCACAAAGATCTTAGAATTTGCAAACACCACAAGCGTATTCCTTACTAGATTTTAAGGGTGTGTTACATGGAAGAGCGTGCAAGCTATTTGATCGAGCCAATTGAATCTCTAGGCGCTGGAAGCTTTGGTTTAGTTGAAAAAATTAAACTTTATAATACAAGGCACTATTTTTGCGGATTATATGCCAGAAAAGTTTTGCGTCCGGATGCTTCCGATCCGGACCTTTTTACTAGATTTGAACGCGAAGTTAGATACCAAGCAGATTGTTTGCACCCTAACATCGTGCAAATTTTTATATGCAATCTTCAGGCTGCACAACCATGGTTTGTGATGGAGCTCGCAGAGTCTAATCTGCATGACGAGATACAAAAAGGAACACTAACAGAAATTGAAAAAATCAACATCGTAAAAATGGTTCTTAATGCAGTCGGCTGGATCCATCAAAAGGGATACTTGCATCGTGATATCAAACCATTAAACGTTCTAAAATTTCCAGATGGTGTATATAAAGTCTCTGACTTTGGCCTTGCTAAAAATGTTGCACCTGATGCAAATACTCAGCTCTTAACGAAAATTGGGCAGTATCCACGCACACCGAAGTATTTTGATCATGGTGTTTTTCTTAACGGATACTCTAAACAGTCTGATATTTTCTCGTTAGGAATATTGATAGAAGATTTAAATATCAATGGGTTTGATGATATAGTAAACAGATGTACCCATCGGCAGCTCAATAAAAGATTTTTGAGTGTCGAGCAAATTCTCAATGCCATTGAAGAATTAGAGGAAGCTCGTCAATGATTTCCATCTTATCATCAGCTGTTTTTTCAATGCCCAAAAGCTTGGAAAGAGAGAACCAAGATTCTGTTTTACACCCTAAGCAGGTCAACGATGGATATCTTATGGCAATTGCCGATGGTGTAGGTGGATACAAGGGCGGACATGAAGCTTCGTCAGCTGCAATTATGAGCCTCTCTAAACTTTCGGAAGAAATCAAAGTTGATAACATAGGTAAACTATTCACTTCGATCAGACGTGATATAACAGCCCTCTCATCAAATGATGAATCATTAGTATCAGCAGCAACAACATTAACCGTATGCCATGTGGACAGTAGTGGATTAACTATTGGTCATTCAGGTGATTGCAGAGTATACGTTAAACAAAGTAATAAATTGAAGCAGATAACTAAGGATCACACACAGCATCAGATGTTAATCGATGATGGTGTGTTTACTGCCCGGCAGCTAAAGCATGCTAAAGGTAAAAACATTATCACCACTGCTTTATCTGCCAATATAGTTCTTGATTATCAAGCACTGTGCATCCCTACATCAGAGTTGCCATTAGAGAACGGTATTTTATCGCTTTTTATAATGTCTGATGGATCACACAATATTTGGGAAGCAAGGCCTAGATTTTCAGATAACACGTTATCTAATGCTTGTAGATTTGCCACCAGCTTGAAGAGACGTATTGAGTTGAAAGGGCCTATTGATGATTACTCTTTAATTGCAGTAAATATTAAATTTGATTAACTAATAACCCGGTGTGTATGCCGGGTTTTTTATTGTCCTTTTCTCACCAGTTCAGCAGCATCCCTGTTTGTCTTCTTCTCTATCACTTTGGTGGCATCTTGCTGGTTACGCACAAGTTGTTCGACTAAGTTATCTTTCGTGATCGGTACTCCTGCTGCTATCAGATCAACCACGGCCAAACCCAATGCGTTGACTATCAATCCTGCCTTATCCTCACCGTAACCCATTTCTTATCCCCCGCCTGGTGTTTTTTAATCATACCACAAACTCAAAATATAATATTTTATCTTTTAATTCAGTTGGTTAAGTGAAATAGGTTTAGTTTACCTGATATTTCTACTTTTTGTAGTTGATTTTTACTACTTTAAGTAGCAATATCATTTCAATGACAGCGAACAGGTAGGACGCCCACGAAGTAGCCGCCGGTGGCGTATGAATAACCGGATGATTCGCAATAGTGATTAGGGAGGGTTTATGAACAAAACGCAAAAAATGACGCCGCAAGAATTCTGGGCGTCAGTAAGGACGACTGCATCACTTAAAATCGCTCAATTTCAACTTCAACATCATCTTGAGAGGCGTTACCAAAACGAGCTTCAGGAGGAAGTTTCCAGCCTTTCATCTCTTGTGCAAGAGCTAACCGGATATCCTCTCTGTCCATCGAGCGACACTGAGAAATCTTCCAATGATGCTTTTGACAAAGGTAAAGGTACACAGCCTCAAATCCGTCAATGCCAGACGGGTATCCGTTCTCTTGCGCAAGATGATCACCAAAGCATTCAAGAGAGTAGTTAAGGTCGGCTATTGCTCTCTGGAGCTTCCACCTTACGTAATACCGTTCTTTACTCATGTAGCTTTCCTTCCTAGTTATACGGACTTAGAAGGATAACACCGCGCCTGACGTGGATAAAAGCAGGCCAAAGCAATAAGAAACACATCCCTGTTCTGGCGGCCCGGCGTTTTCCCGTGTATTTCCGGCAACCGCCAGCCTTTTCAGGGCACAACATGCAAGCGCACTCCTTCACTTACCAGTTATGGGTGACAGGTGTGAAACGGCGGAGTGCGCTTGCAGTTGTGGTGAATTGCAGCCCTTAGAGGTAACCAGAAGATAAGCATCTGGCGCCACAACCCAATCACGTAGCCAGCGTGGTACCAGGAAGTAAGAAAGCTGTGTGTAGTCTTGGCGGTACCAGGGTCTTCAACCTGACAAAAGGGGGACGAAGATAATGTTCTACCTTGGTACCGCCCTTTTTACGAAACAGACAAGGGCATCACCGGGCGACGGGCTCATAACCCAATCCACCCGGGCGGCTGCAACCGCAGGTGCTCTTGTCTGTTTTGTGGAGAAACTGACTGGCGATGGCAGTCGCCCGTTGCACTAAGTGCCTCTGGATGGGGCATTTATTGAAACGAAACCAAAACTTTTATTCGCCTTATGGCGAGGGATTCGTGCAACCAAAATTCAGCGCGGTGCAGCGCGCATATAACACGGAGAAACTAACCATGACGACCACACAGAACGCCACTGAGTTACAACCACGCATGACCAGAGAGCAACTGATAGATGCAGCTCGTGCCGCTGCTAAATATCTGCCAGTAGCCTCTGCTCAACTGATGAATGAACTGGCTACACGTCTCGCTACAACCTGCGATGCACTTTGTGAATCAATGGAACAGCGTAATGCACTGGCTATTGAAAACACTGTACTTCGTGAGGACGTAACGAGTTGGGCTAAAGAATGTGACCGCATTGTTGAACGTCACACCAAAACACGCTGCAACATGCATCTGCTTGAAGCACAGAGAGAGTTACGCGACATGACTCCAGTTAAGAGGGTGTGATGATCCACTATCATGGCGGGCCTATTACTCCTGATACGTGCGCTCTAAAGGCGTGGAAAGCGCGCCATGCGTTCATCAGTTTTGCGCACTCCGGACAGATAAATCTGGCCGCTGAATATTGTCAGTCTTTTGCCCTGGACAATGGCGCATTCACCGCGTGGAAAGCAGCTGGCAAGAACAAAATCGATTGGAGCGATTACTACGAGTTTGTTGCGCGCTGGAAGAACCATCCTGGATTTGACTTCGCCATTATCCCGGACGTCATCGACGGTGGAGAGGATGAGAACGAATCGCTCCTTGACGAATGGCCGCACGGTGAATTTTTTGGCGTTCCGGTCTGGCACATGAATGAGAGCGACGAGCGCTTTATAAAGCTCTGTTACGAGTATCCGCGTGTCGCAATTGGTTCATGCGGTGACTATGACGTCAAGCACCCAAACCTTGCCGTCGCAAGAATGAAAGACCTGATTCACCACGTGATTGATGAGCACGGCCAGCCGGTTACGAAACTCCACGGATTGCGCATGCTAAACCCGCTGATATTCACAAAATTACCGTTAGCCAGCGCTGACAGCACGAACGTCGCCCGCAATATCGGCATTGATAAAGCATGGTCAGGAGCTTATGCGCCTGCCAGCAAAGAGACACGCGCCGCGCTGATGGTTGAGCGCATTGAATCGTACAACAGTCCCGGCTCTCTTGCGTACTGTGAGCAACGTGACCGGTTCGACATGCAACTGCAATTAGCAGTGTGAAGACTAATTCCGGATGGCTATGCGCTGGTACCAAAAGAACTGACTGCAGCGATGCTTCTCCTGCTTGGGTTAACGGGTTCATTTACAGCAATGGATGCTGCTTATCAGAAGATGCTCGCTGCATCACCATTGCATTCAGCCACCAGCACTGATATTTGATGTTACAGCCCGGGTGCAGCCGGGCTAAGTGGAGAACGACTCATGAGCGATCGCTTCCTGACTGATGATGAACTTGCTGAAGCTACTGGATCACCACAGAAGGCTCGGCAAAAAGAAGTCTTAACCCAGAATGGTATTTATTTTATTGAACGCCGGGACGGTGCAGTTAAAACGACCTGGTATCATATAAATCATCCATTCAGGTTAAATCCACCAGCAGGGTCCCTGCCCACTCCGGGCATGAACTTTAACGCAATAGAGTGAAATTATGGGTCGCAAACGCGCACCCGGTAACGAGTGGATGCCAAAGGGCGTTTTCTTTCGCCCTTCTGGTTACTACTGGAAACCAGGTGGAACAACAGAAAAACTGGCACCTGCCGGCGCCTCAAAATCAGAGGTATGGATCGCTTTCGAGAAGGTGGTTGAAGGCAGGAAAAATATTCTTACCTTCTCCCAATTGTGGAAGAAGTTCCTCAACAGCACGGATTACTCAGATCTAGCCCCGAGAACACAGAAAGACTATCTGGCACATGAAAAATATCTGCTGGCCGTTTTCGGTGAGGCTGAGGCTAAAGCCATAAAGCCAGAACATGTCAGACGCTACATGGATGCCAGAGGAAAGAAAAGCCGTGTCCAGGCCAACCATGAACATAGCTCGATGTCTCGCGTTTATCGCTGGGGTTATCAACGCGGCTTCGTTCCTGGAAATCCATGTGTAGGAGTGGACAAGTTTCCCAAACCACAGCGTGATCGCTACATCACAGATGAAGAATACCTGGCGATTTATGAACACGCCAGTGAGCCGGTTAAAGCCGCAATGGAAATAGCTTATTTATGTGCAGCGAGGGTATCCGATGTCCTGAAAATGGACTGGCCGCAGATAATGGATAAAGGAATTTTTATTCAGCAGGGCAAGACGGGAGTTAAGCAGATCAAGGCGTGGACTGATCGCCTGCGCGCAGCAGTTGATATTTGCAGATCGTGGGGGGAAACGGGGTCAGTAATTAAAACCATGTATGGAGAGCGTTACTCTTACAAGGGGTTTAACGAGGCATGGCGTAAAGCAAGAACCGCGGCTGCAAACTATCTCGGTAGGCCTCTTGATTGTACTTTTCATGATCTGAAGGCTAAGGGCATTTCAGACTACGAAGGTACGGGACGAGATAAACAGAAATTCAGTGGGCATAAAACTGAATCTCAAGTTTTGGTTTACGACAGGAAGATAAGAGTAACTCCAACACTGGATGTTAAGACACATAAATAGCAAAAAGCCCAGCGTTGCTGGGCTTTAAAATCAGTATGAAATTATCAGTAGGCGTAGCGCTTTAAGGGTTCTTCCGGGCATTTTAAGGTTAGACCAGGGTTGTTACGCTCGATGGTCTCGGCTTCTTCCCATGTAATACCGAACTGTTCCATAGGATTTTTGCCATTAGCAAACATCTCAGCCACAAGCCTTTTGGCTTCGGCAACAGTCATTTCGGTTTTTTTCATATGCCTTCCCGCTCGTTGTAGTTCAGTGCAAATCAAAAAAGAAAGTAGTAATCAAGGAATGCTTCTAGATAGTTTTTGTAAGTGTACCTTTAAGGTAACGCATCATTGCATCACCTGCCACCATGGATCAATCTTTTTTTGCGCATTTTACAATGTTCTTTACAGCAGATTACGCAACTAACTCATCAAGAACCATAGCACAAATAGCCCCGTCATAATCTGGGATGTATCTGAACTTTGCATGCTTATAGTAGTAAGCTCTAACGTCTTCAGTCGGACTGACCATCGCTATCTTGTTAATCTCGTGTCCTTGCTTTCTGAGCAACATGCCGTACGCAGAGAAGCACGATAACGCTATTGGTAACATCTGATGATCCATGTCGTCATGTGCATCAAGACGTTTCTCTATCCAGCAAATTTCAAGTGATTGTCGCTCTGCACTGAAATTGCCAAAAGCATACCCTAGAGGCGTACGGCGATAGTAAACAGCTAACCTGATAGGATGTGTATGTTCAGGTTGAAAAAAAGGCTGATTTTTCAACCACGGATCCCATTTCAGTTTTCCCGCCCTGTTTAGAATCATGAAATCTTCAATAACAGGAGGATGTGCATACGTAAGTACCAGGGTGTTATCAGGATATTTATGTTTGATCTCTTCAGCTACTTGATTAAAAGCAGCCTCCTGGAAAGCCTCTAACATAAGCCCTCTTACTTATAAATTTTCTTAATTTTGAGGGATGATAGCATGTCTTAGACGAGACGGTGAAAGAAAGAAGATTCTCATAGAGATCGGCAAATGTTTATGATTCACAATCAAAACAGACATGAGTTTTCTCATCTGTTTTTCTCATTTTTTCTCAACGGGATGTGTGTCACTGACAACAGGAAAGGTAAGTGCTTGAATAGTGGCGGAGAGAGGGGGATTTGAACCCCCGGTAGAGTTGCCCCTACTCCGGTTTTCGAGACCGGTCCGTTCAGCCGCTCCGGCATCTCTCCGTTCAGATGGTTGCCATGATGCCAGGAAATTTGGCATTTTAACAGTCCCTGTCCGTGCAATTTTGTTCAAGTGACGAGTTTGCGAGCAAAACGATGATTAAGTGGCCCTGGAAAGCACAAGACACCGCACAAAATGAGTCTGCTCAGTGGGAGGAAGCCCTTGCAATCCCCCTGCTTGTGACCCTGACCGCGCAAGAACAAGCCAGACTCATTGCGCTGGCAGAGCGATTCCTGCAACAAAAAAGGCTGGTCGCCCTTCAGGGTTTCGAACTCGACTCGCTGAAAAGCGCGCGCATCGCCCTGCTTTTCTGTCTGCCGGTTCTGGAACTGGGTATCGAATGGCTGGATGGCTTCCATGAAGTGCTGATCTACCCTGCGCCCTTTGTCGTCGATGACGAATGGGAAGATGATATTGGTCTGGTCCACAACCAGCGCGTTGTTCAGTCCGGACAAAGCTGGCAGCAAGGACCAATCATCCTGAACTGGCTGGATATTCAGGACTCCTTCGACGCCTCCGGGTTTAACCTGATTATTCATGAAGTTGCCCATAAGCTGGACATGCGTAATGGCGATCGCGCCAGCGGCATCCCGCTGATTCCTCTGCGGGAAGTCGCCAGTTGGGAGCATGACCTGCACGCCGCAATGAACAATATTCAGGATGAAATTGATCTGGTGGGTGAAACGGCATCGAGCATTGATGCCTATGCGGCGAGCGATCCGGCGGAATGTTTTGCGGTCCTGTCAGAATATTTCTTCAGCGCCCCGGAACTCTTTGCGCCACGGTTCCCCGCGCTGTGGCAACGTTTCTGCCAGTTCTATCAGCAGGACCCTCTGCAACGCCTTCGTGATAACGAAGACGATGACCCATTTGACCCTGCGCAGGTTCACTGATCCTCCATTTTGGGGATTAATTAACCACTTGAAAAAGCGTGCTAATTTTACTGTTGACACGCCGTAGCGAGGTCAGTATTATGCGCCTCGTTCACACGATTCCTCTGTAGTTCAGTCGGTAGAACGGCGGACTGTTAATCCGTATGTCACTGGTTCGAGTCCAGTCAGAGGAGCCAAATTTAAAAAGCCCGCTTTTTAGCGGGCTTTTTGCTTTATATCTGATAATCAATCGCCACGTCATCAGGGTCCATCACCTGCCGCTTGATATCCTCCACGGACAATCCCGCATTACACAGTTCGATAAATCGCCAGACGTAGTTGCGCTGGAGTTGCCCGCGCTTCAGTCCTAGCCAGACAGTATTGGCGTCAAACAGATGCCGGGTATCCAGTCGCGTCAGCGCCCCCTCTTCCTGTTCACCGCTGGACTGTTCCGCCACCAGACCAATCCCAAGTCCTAACGCGACATAGGTTTTAATCACATCGGAATCCTGCGCGCTGAGAACAATATCCGGCAGCAGACCTTTACGGGCAAAAGCTTCATCAATGCGGGAACGCCCGGTGATCCCTTGCCGATAAGTGATCAGCGGCCAGTGGGCGATCGACTCCAGCGTAAGCGGCGAAACCAGGGTCAACGGATGATTATTCGGCACTAACAGGCTGTGATGCCAGCGGAACCAGGGGAAAGCAACCAAAAGGGGATCGTTGCTCAGCCGTTCGCTGGCAATACCAATATCCGCTCCGCCATTTTGTAATAACGTCTCTATTTCCTGCGGCGTTCCCTGAATTAATTCCAGACGAACTTCCGGGAATAATTCGCGGAAGGCTTTGATCACCCCCGGCAGACTGTATCGCGCTTGCGTATGCGTCGTGGCGATAGTTAACACGCCCGAGGTGTCATTAGTGAACAAATCCGCCAGTCGGCGTACGTTACTGGCTTCATTTAAAATGCGCTCGGCGATAACCAATAACGCCTTACCTGGCTCGGTCATGCCAAGCAGACGCTTGCCCCGACGGATAAATATCTCGATCCCAAGCTCATCTTCTAACTCGCGAATATGCCGACTCACCCCTGACTGTGAGGTAAAGAGCATATTGGCGACTTCCGTCAGGTTGTAATCCTGACGGGCTGCCTCACGGATAATTTTTAGCTGCTGGAAATTCACTTGTTGCTCCGGATACATCAGACATGCCGCTATTGTTAAAGTCAGATGTCCGGCATAACAAATAATAAAAACCTGCATCTTATTCCGTCATGGAATAACGTTTAGCTGACCAACTGCAACTCGCGGTTATCCAGTGCCGGACTGCTCACCAGCGACATCAGGATCTCTTTCACCGCCTGTGCTTGCGGTGACAAACTCCCTCTTGCTGACATATTCAGCGACAGCGACAGATTCATCGACGGCGAAGTAATGCGTGCCATCCAGCCATTTGCCGCACCACACAGAGAACGCGCGGCGGATTCCGGTAGCACCGTCACGCCCATGCCGCTGGCAATCGCGGCGGTCAGCGTGGCTATCGACTCAATCTCGCCGATGACTTTCGCCGTTAAACGCCGCAGTGAGAAGGCTTCATCAACCCGCAACCGGACTGCGCTGTAGTCACGAGGGAGAAAAAGATTCATCTGTGCAACAGCGGTAAGGTCTATGCTCTGCCCCGGGCAATCGCGGGTACCAACAAGGAAGAGGTCTTCTTTGAGCAGAGGTTGGCTGGTAATGCCTGCCTGCGGAGAACGCTCGTAGAGCACCGCCATATCCAGGTGACCACTCAATAATTTATCGTTCAGTACGGCCCCACTGTTTTCATGCAGATACACCAGTACCTCGGGCAGTTCTGCGCGCACCGCCTGTAGCAGCGGCATGGTGACCGACGACGCAGCAGTGCCCGGTGCAAGACCGATCGACACCTGTCCCGTTAAGGTTTGCCCAACATTACAGACAGCTAACTGCGCCTGTTCACACTGACGAAGGATCGTCCGCGCATGGGTGTAGAGGATTTTTCCCGCTTCAGTCGGCGTCACCCCTCGTTTAGTGCGAATGAGCAATTGCTGATTGAGCTCGCCTTCAAGAGTGGCAACCTGCTGACTCAGCGCGGGCTGTGCGATATGCAATACTTCAGCGGCCTGTGTCAGGCTACCAATATCGACAATTTTCACGAAATATTTCAATCGTCTGAAGTTCATTTTGCCTCCTGTCCGGAATGCCAGAACCCATGCTGGCAGTGATGTCAGGAGAGAATTGCAAGATGCTTGCCAGTTTCGGATAAGAGGAGGAATTGGTGTTAAATCGCCGTAAAATAAGCATTTATGATTGTTATCGGTAATATCGATTCTCGTCAGCGGTTTCCGATCTGCCCCATCCGGGGTAGACACGCACCAGAATGGGGCAAAGCCCACCGGAGACCGAAAGTTCACCGCTTTGCTGGTTTTGTCAGCAAACAGACGCACAATCGCATTTCCCCCTTTGACAACCCCAATCGTCGTCGCTAATATGCGCCTCGTTCACACGATTCCTCTGTAGTTCAGTCGGTAGAACGGCGGACTGTTAATCCGTATGTCACTGGTTCGAGTCCAGTCAGAGGAGCCAAATTTTGAAGAGCCCGCTTTTTAGCGGGCTTTTTGCTTTTTCGGACGCCATATCCGCTTCATTTTCCTGTTCTGCCCTTTGTGGATTAAAAATCGTTTTCTCTTCCTGTCTGTCGCGGTAGTCTCATAACAACCACTTATAGGTTGGCCGCAATGTGTGTGACTCTTATTCCCATACTAATAATAAAATCAGTACAGACAGGATTACTATGGATTCCACCCTCATCTCCACCCCCTCCGTAGAGGAAACCCCATCGCTTAATCGCGCCAGACGTGCCGCGCTGGGCAGCTTTGCCGGTGCCGTCGTCGACTGGTACGATTTTCTGCTTTATGGCATTACCGCCGCACTGGTCTTTAACCGTGAGTTTTTCCCGCAGGTCAGCCCGGCAATGGGTACGCTTGCCGCATTTGCCACCTTTGGTGTCGGTTTCCTGTTCCGTCCGCTGGGCGGCGTGATCTTCGGCCACTTCGGCGATCGCTTAGGCCGTAAGCGGATGCTGATGCTCACCGTCTGGATGATGGGTATTGCCACAGCATTGATTGGCATTCTTCCTTCATTCGCCGCTATTGGTTGGTGGGCGCCGGTACTGTTAGTACTGCTGCGCGCGATTCAGGGATTTGCGGTCGGCGGTGAATGGGGCGGTGCCGCATTACTCTCCGTAGAAAGCGCGCCAGAAAACAAAAAAGCGTTCTATAGCAGTGGTGTACAAGTGGGCTACGGCGTCGGTCTGCTGCTTTCCACAGGTCTTGTGTCATTGATCAGTTATCTGACGACCGACGAGCAGTTCCTGAGCTGGGGCTGGCGTATTCCGTTCCTGTTCAGCATCGTCCTGGTGCTTGGTGCGTTATGGGTGCGAAACGGGATGGAAGAGTCAGCAGAATTTGAACAGCAGAAACAGCAGGCGCCTGAAGAGAAAAAGCGCCTGCCGGTGATGGAAGCGCTCGTACGCCATCCGGGTGCCTTTTTAAAGATTATTGCGCTCCGTCTGTGCGAACTGCTGACTATGTACATCGTTACCGCATTCGCCCTGAATTACTCAACGCAAAACCTCGGCCTGCCGCGTGAGCTCTTTCTGAATATCGGCCTGTTGGTCGGTGGGTTAAGCTGCCTGACCATCCCCTGCTTTGCCTGGCTGGCAGACCGCTTTGGCCGTCGGCGCGTCTATATTACCGGTGCGTTGATTGGCACGCTAAGCGCATTTCCGTTCTTTATGGCTCTCGAATCACAGTCGATTTTCTGGATTGTGTTCTTCTCGATCATGCTTGCTAACATTGCTCATGACATGGTGGTCTGTGTGCAGCAACCGATGTTCACCGGCATGTTCGGTGCAGGATATCGCTACAGTGGGGCTGGCGTGGGTTATCAGGTTGCCAGCGTGGTGGGCGGCGGATTCACCCCCTTCATCGCCGCGGCGCTGGTTACCTTCTCCGGTGGCGACTGGCACAGCGTGGCTATATACCTGCTGGCAGGCTGCCTGATTTCGGCCGCCACCGCATTGCTGATGAAAGATAAGCAACACGCCTGAGTTCTCTGCGAGGGCCATTCGGCTCTCGCCTCTTCTCTAAAACTCTGACTTTTGTTTCACATTCCGGTGACATACTATCGGGTGAGCAGTACACCTGTAGAACAAGGAGACACAGATGAAGAGTAAGGGCTCCAGCCTGACGCCTGCACAAGCGCTGGAAAAACTTGATGCACTCTACGAGCAGTCGGTTCAGGCGCTACGCAGTGCCATTGGCACGTACATTGAAACGGGGGAACTTCCCGATCTCACCGCCCGGAGTAAAGGTCTTTTTGTTTATCCATCGCTTTCTGTTACCTGGGATGGCAATGCCACCAATCCCCCGAAAACCCGTGCTTATGGGCGTTTTACTCATGCAGGTTGCTATACCACGACCATCACTCGTCCGGGACTGTTCCGCCCCTATCTGGAAGAACAGCTCACGCTGTTGTATCAGGACTACGACGCGCAGATCACCGTCGAGCCATCACAGCATGAGATCCCCTATCCGTACGTGATTGACGGTTCTGAGCTCACACTTGACCGCTCAATGAGCGCTGGGCTAACCCGCCATTTCCCAACCACCGAACTGGCGCAAATTGGTGATGAAACCGCAGATGGCATCTATCATCCCGTCGAGTATTCTCCCCTGTCGCACTTTGACGCACGACGGGTCGATTTCTCACTCGCCCGGTTACGTCACTATACCGGCACGCCGGTGGAACATTTTCAGCCGTTCGTGTTGTTCACCAACTACACCCGCTATGTGGATGAGTTTGTGCGCTGGGGATGCAGTCAAATTCTCGATCCGGACAGCCCATATATTGCGCTTTCCTGCGCCGGAGGCATCTGGATCACCGCTGAAACGGAAGCGCCCGAAGAAGCCATTTCCGATCTGGCCTGGAAGAAACACCAGATGCCCGCCTGGCATCTGATCACTGCCGACGGTCAGGGGATCACGCTGGTAAATATTGGCGTAGGCCCGTCTAACGCCAAAACAATTTGCGACCATCTGGCGGTTCTGCGCCCTGATGTCTGGTTGATGATTGGTCACTGCGGCGGCCTGCGTGAAAGCCAGGCGATTGGCGATTATGTGCTTGCCCATGCCTATCTGCGAGATGATCAGGTGCTGGATGCGGTACTGCCGCCGGATATCCCGATTCCTAGCATTGCAGAGGTACAGCGCGCCCTGTATGACGCAACGAAGATGGTCAGCGGCATGCCCGGTGAAGAAGTCAAACAACGTCTGCGTACCGGAACGGTGGTGACCACCTCCGATCGCAACTGGGAATTGCGTTACTCCGCCTCTGCGCTACGTTTTAACCTGAGTCGCGCCGTGGCAATTGATATGGAAAGCGCCACCATCGCCGCACAAGGTTACCGTTTCCGAGTGCCCTATGGCACCTTGTTGTGCGTTTCGGATAAACCGCTGCACGGTGAGATCAAACTGCCCGGTCAGGCAAACCGTTTCTACGAGGGGGCCATTTCCGAACACCTGCAGATTGGTATTCGCGCCATTGACCTGCTGCGTGCTGAAGGCGACCGTCTGCACTCCCGCAAACTGCGCACCTTCAACGAGCCACCATTCCGTTAAGAAGAACCAGAGGCAGAAAGCAAAAAGCCCGCTAAAAAGCGGGCTTCTTAAATTTGGCTCCTCTGACTGGACTCGAACCAGTGACATACGGATTAACAGTCCGCCGTTCTACCGACTGAACTACAGAGGAATCGTTGTGGAGGCTTATCTTAGCGGCGAAAAATCTTTTGTCAAACCCCATTTCAGACATGCACGGTTAATTGGCGCTTCTCTCAACAATTTGTTGCAATTGCGGAGATTTAATCGGCAAAAAACTTTGCAGCTTTTCCGTTTCTCCCTCATCATTTGAAATGAGGTTTCAACTTTCTTCTCTAAGGTCCATTTTGAACGTCTCCGCTGCCCTACGTCAGGCCGTCACCCGCACGCCCTGGTATGCCAAACGCAAGAGCTATAAGGTACTTTTCTGGCGCGAAATTACCCCACTTGCTGTGCCTATTTTTCTGGAGAATACCTGCGTTTTGCTGATGGGCGTACTCAGTACGTTTCTGGTCAGTTGGTTGGGTAAAGAAGCGATGGCGGGCGTCGGTCTCGCTGACAGCTTCAACATGGTAATTATGGCTTTTTTTGCCGCTATCGATCTGGGGACGACGGTGGTGGTGGCCTTTAGCCTCGGTAAACGTGACCGCCGACGCGCCCGTGCTGCGGCCCGACAATCTCTGGTGATTATGACGCTGTTTGCCGTGATCCTGGCGGCGGTGATTCATTACTTTGGCGCGCAGATTATCAATGTAGTGGCAGGCGAAGCGACAGCGGAAGTGAAGGCGCTGGCGCTGACTTACCTGGAATTAACGGTCCTTAGTTATCCTGCCGCAGCGATTGCTCTGATTGGTAGTGGCGCGTTGCGCGGCGCGGGCAATACGAAAATTCCGCTGCTGATAAATGGTGGGATGAATATCCTTAATATCATTATCAGTAGCATCCTGATTTACGGAGTTTTTTCCTGGCAAGGGCTCGGCTTTGTCGGCGCAGGACTGGGCCTGACTATTTCGCGCTATATTGGCGCGGTTGCCATTATCTGGGTGCTGATGATTGGCTTTAACCCGGCGCTGCGCATTCCGCTGAAAAGTTATTTTAAACCGCTGAACTTCGCCATTATCTGGGAAGTGATGGGGATTGGTATCCCGGCCAGCATTGAATCGGTACTGTTCAACGGCGGCAAGTTATTAACGCAGATGTTTGTCGCCGGGATGGGCACCAGCGTCATTGCCGGTAATTTCATCGCATTCTCCATTGCCGCGCTAATTAACCTGCCAGGAAACGCGCTGGGGTCGGCATCCACCATTATTACCGGAAGACGTCTTGGAAACGGAAAGATTGCCCAGGCGGAGATTCAATTGCGCCACGTGTTCTGGCTTTCCACGATTGGCCTGACCGCGATTGCCTGGCTGAGCGCGCCGTTTGCCGGGCTGATGGCCTCGTTTTACACCCGCGATCAGGAGGTAAAAGACGTGGTTGTCATCCTGATTTGGCTCAACGCGGCGTTTATGCCGATCTGGGCTGCATCCTGGGTTTTACCTTCAGGGTTTAAAGGCGCGCGCGATGCACGTTTTGCCATGTGGGTATCGATGCTGGGAATGTGGGGCTGTCGAGTGGTTGCTGGTTATACGCTGGGGATTGTACTTGGCTGGGGTGTTGTCGGGGTCTGGATGGGAATGTTCTTCGACTGGGCGGTACGTGCAGCGCTGTTTTACTGGCGTATGGTTAGCGGACGTTGGCTATGGAAATACCCGCGCCCGGAACATCAAAAGCTGACAAAATCACCCGTTGTGTCTGAATAAACAACGAAATGAGGAATATTTCGACAAACGATCGCGATGGTGCATTCAGGCTTTGACAACGGCAGTGGGCGTCGCTAATATGCGCCCCGTTCACACGATTCCTCTGTAGTTCAGTCGGTAGAACGGCGGACTGTTAATCCGTATGTCACTGGTTCGAGTCCAGTCAGAGGAGCCAAATTTAAGAAGCCCGCTTTTTAGCGGGCTTTTTGCTTTTCAGAACACCATCCCGGCGTCATTAAATGCGAGTTTGTCCGTGGCTGATGTTGACGGGCATCCCCGAACGGCGTTCGAGCGCTTCGCTGACACGGTTCGTATCCACACCCTCAGCGCTCATAAAGCTACGCATCACAGGTGTGATCGGCAGCGGGACTTTTCTGTCAGATTCATATTCCGCGCGGTTGCGGGACAGTGGTTCATGCACTTCTATCCAGCGACTACCGTCAGGTTCCGTCGTGGTTTTCACCGGCTGATCGATAATCTGCACGCGGGTGCCGACGGGCACGTTCTGGAAAAGATGTTCGATATCATCATTGCGTAAACGAATGCAGCCCTGGCTCACGCGCAGACCAATGCCAAAATTTGCGTTGGTGCCATGAATAGCGTACAGCTTGCCGATATAGATGGCGTACAGCCCCATCGGGTTATCCGGCCCCGCAGGAACGAAGGCGGGCAGGCTTTCTCCTCTGCTTGCGTATTCACGGCGGGTATTCGCCGTCGGCGTCCAGCTCGGCGCCTCTTGCTTACGCTCGACTCTCGTCACCCAGTTACGCGGCGTTTCTCGTCCTGCCTGGCCAATACCAATCGGGAAAATCTCAACCGTGTTGCTGCCGTTTGGATAGTAGTAAAGACGCATCTCCGCCACGTTCACAACAATGCCCTGACGAACGGTAGCAGGCAGAATGATTTGCTGCGGCACAATCAGCGTTGAACCCGACTTCGGAAGGAACACATCCACATCCGGATTCGCTTCCAGCATATTACTCAGCCCCTGCCCATACTGAGCGGCAAATGCTTCAAGCGGTTGCGTATTCTTGTCGGGAACGGTAATCGTCAGCGGATTTCCAACCAGACGACTTCCTTCAGGTGGCAGTGGATAGCTGACAGCCAGCGCGCTCTGGCTTGCAAGCAGCATAAATAATGAACAAAACAATTTTACACGAGGCAACATTTCCCTTTCCTCAGTCGCGGCAGATGTGGGCAAATTATAGCGTTTTTAAAGGCGATTAACCTCTTCTCTCACACTGACCAGCAAACTGCGCGGTTTACCGGCCAGGCAAGGTTACCTTATTACGCTTCTTTGCCATCCGGCAGCACGATATTGCTGGCCGCCAGTTCTCCCATGTTGCTGTACATCGCGCAGGCCGCTTCCACAATCGGCATCGCCAGTGCAGCACCGCTCCCCTCCCCCAGGCGCATTCCCATGTTGAGATAAGGCTCAAGCTCCAGGTGCTCCAGCGCAATCCGTGCGCCCTTTTCGGCGGAGAAATGTGATGGGATCAGATACGGTTTGATCTCCGGCGCAATCTGACAGGCGGCCAGCGCAGCGGAATAGGACAGGAAGCCATCCAGCAACACCGGTAAACCGCAGGACGCGGCGCCCAGGATAACTCCCGCCATGCCCACCAGGTCAAATCCACCGACTTTCGCCAGCACATCCACCCCATCATGCGGATTGGGCTGGTTGACGGCAATCGCCCGGCGAACCACCTCCACTTTATTGCCTACACGGGAAAGCGGCAGGTTAGCGCCAATTCCCACCACCGCTTCAGCCTCACTGCCTGTCAGGACGCTAACAATCGCCGCAGCAGGCGTGGTATTCGCCATCCCCAACTCGCCAACGCCAAACAGCGTCACGCCGCGCTGCGCCTGTTCGCGTGTGTAGCGAATGACTTCCAGCAGTAGCTCTTCCGCCTGCGTACGGCTCATCGCAGGGCCAGTGGCGATGTTTCCACACCCACGTGCGACGCGCATGTTCACTACGCCGGGGATGAGTTCAGCATCAATCCCCACGTCGATCACATGAACCTTTGCACCGGCATGAGCGGCAAGCACACAAACGCCCGTCGTGCCGCGCGTCATATTTGCCGCCTGAATGGCGGTCACCACTTTAGGCGAAACGGCAACCCCTTCATCCCAGACACCGTGATCGGCGCACATCACCAGTATCGCTTTTTCACCGACACGCGGTACACCGTGTAGACCTGGCATACCGGCCAGCTGTACCGCCAGCGCCTCCAGCCGACCCAGACTACCGGGCGGTTTAAGCAGGCCATCAATATGCTGTTGCGCGCGTGTCATCGCGCCACGGTCTGGCGGCGGAATTTCGCGGAGTAAAGAGGTTAACGTTTGCATATGCGTTCTCATTGTGTTGGCTGACTCACAGCAGAGCCAGCAGGAATATCAACTCGCCAAGTTCTATTGCCGCACCCAGCGTATCGCCGGTTTGCCCACCCAACGTCCGTTTTAACAGTTGTCCCAGCAGGAAGACAGACACCATCGTCACGACCAGTGCCGCCACCCCCTGCATTCCAGGCAACAGAACCGCCGCCAGAATCGCGGCCAGACCAAGGGTAAAACAGGTTTGCGTCCCGGTGACATGACCGATAAACACGTTGCCTAATCCCTCTTCACGGGCGTAGCGGTGGCGATACATCAACAACACGGCTGTCCCACGCCCAACGGCACAGGCGGCTGCCAGCGCGGCCAGCACAGGAGTGCCGCGTAGCGACAGTTCACTGATCACCAGCACTTTCGCCAGCAAGACAAAAATGAGCGCCAGACCGCCGTGCGTTCCCAGTCGGCTGTCGCGCATAATCTCCAGCATACGTTCGCGGCTGCGGGCGGAGAAAACGCCATCGCAGGTATCAGCCAGACCGTCGAGGTGAAAGCCCCCGGTCATCAGCGCCAGCGCTAACACGGTAAAGAGCGCCGCCAGTGGTGCGCCGCACCAGGGCTGAAAGAGCATAAACACCAGCCCACTCAACGCACCGAGTAGCAGACCGATGAGCGGGAAAGTCACAATACCGCGAGAATACTGATCGAATTCCAGTCCCTGCGACCAGCGACCCGGAACGGGCAAACGCGTAATAAAAGAGAGCATTGCCCAGAACAACTTACTCATTTAATTTTGACTCCAATACCAGATACCACCAGCCAGACCTCATCCGCCGCTGCCGCCAGACGCTGATTCACACGCCCGGCGATATCCCGAAAGTGCCGCGCCAGACGGTTTTCCGGCACGATCCCCATCCCGACTTCGTTGGTCACTAGCACCACCCTGGCCGGACATCGCTGACAGGCCGCGATCAGCGTCTGGATCTCCGCCTCAATCGCCGTTTCCAGCGCGGCGTAATCCCAGCTATCGGGGTCACTGTCGCCGCCCAAAGCAAACAGCAGGTTAGTGACCATGGTGGTGATGCACTCCAGTAGAATGGCTTCATCCGGCGCGTTATCCGCAGTGATCAGCGCATCAAGATGCTGCCAGCGCTCGGCGGTACGCCAGTGCGCTGGACGTCCATCACGATGATGCTGAATGCGCGCTGCCATTTCGTCATCAAAAATCTGCGATGTCGCGATGTACAGCACCTGCGGGAAATCAGCGATCAGGGCTTCGGCATGACGACTCTTACCGCTGCGTGCGCCGCCAGTGACCAGAATCATCATACTGACTCCCGATGTTGCTGCATGATGGTATATATTTTCTCAATATCGATGTGTTGCCGCATCGCATCCGCCAGCAGATCAAACTGCTGCGATTTATATTGCGCGTATTGGAAGGTGGGATCCAGGGGAGTCAGCCCCTTACGCACGCGCAGGCCATTGACCAGCGCTCGCGTAAAATCATCACTGTCGAACAAGCCATGCAGATAAGTCCCAAACGCTCGTCCGTCGGCGGTGACGGCACCATCCGCGACGTTTTCGCCGTGCTTCTGCAGTTGCATCACCGACTGGCAATCGCCGTTCAGCGTCGTTTCGCCCATGTGAATTTCATAGCCGCGCACTGGCAACCCGGACGCCGCAGACAACCAGTCCGGCAGTGTCGACGACATCGTCGCCGTTACCTGGGTTGTGGTTTTCCGCTGGGCAAAATGCGTTACCGTATCGAGCAGCCCCAGACCCGGTAGCGTTCCCAGCCCTGACTCGACCTCATCGATAATGGTCTCGCCCAACATCTGGTAGCCACCACAGATCCCGACAATGGGGATGTTTTGTTGGTGCGCCTGCAAAACCGCGTGGGCCATGCCGCTTTCACGTAGCCACACCAGATCGCCGAGCGTATTTTTACTGCCCGGCAGGATCACCAGGTCAACGTCCGCCAGTTCTTGCGGATGACGCACATAGCGCACGCGCACATCGGGCTGCGCGGCCAGCGCGTTAAAATCGGTGAAATTGGAGATATGCGGGATCTGCACCACGGCAATGTTGATGTCGCGTTTTTCGGTGCGCAGGTATTTCCCTTTTTGCAGCGCCACGCCATCTTCATCTTCGAGATCGACATCCAGCCACGGCATTACGCCCAGTACGGGCACACCGGTCAGGTTTTCAATCTGTTCGATCCCGGAGTAAAGCAGCGCCACGTCACCGCGAAACTTATTGATGATCACCCCTTTCACCCGAGCACGTTCGTGCTCATGCAGCAGCGCGAGCGTGCCGTAGATCGACGCGAACACCCCGCCGCGATCAATATCAGCCACCAGGATCACCGGACACTGCGCCATTTCGGCCATCCCCATATTGACGATATCGCGGTCACGCAGATTAATTTCCGCCGGACTGCCCGCCCCCTCAAGCACCAGCACGTCAAAATCCTGTGCCAGACTGGTGTAAACTGAGAGGATCTGCTCGCGCAGACGCGGCTTGTATTCGTGATAGCTGACCGCATCCATATCGGTCGCCACCTGTCCCATCAGCACCACCTGCGCCTTGCGATCGCTGGTCGGTTTCAACAGCACCGGATTCATGCGGACATCTGGCACAATGCCCGCCGCTTCGGCCTGGAAAATCTGCGCGCGGCCCATCTCTTTCCCCTCCGGCGTGATGCCGGAGTTGAGCGCCATATTCTGCGACTTAAACGGTGCGGTCCGCCGACCATCCTGATAAAAAATGCGGCACAGTCCCGCCACCAGAACACTCTTGCCGACGTCAGACGCCGTTCCCTGCAACATAATGGCCTGCGTCATGACGCCTCCTTGATTGCGCGTTGTCGCATACAACGGAAAAATTCATCTTCGGTTTTGCACAGCGGCATACCTAGCTCTGCGTGCAGTTTCACCAGCCAGGGTTGCGTTAACCCGGCCTCTTCAATCAGTTCTGTACGGGCAAAAACCTCACCCGGCTCACCGTGCGCCAGCACTTCGCCATGACGTAAAACGTAGACGGCATTGCTGACTTCATAAATCAGATCAATATCATGGCTGGAGATCACCACGTGATTTCCCTGCGCCACAATCCGTTTGATGATGTCGATCATCTGGCTACGTCCTGAAGGATCAAGCCCCGCCGTGGGTTCATCCAGTAACAGGTATTTTGCCCGTAGCACCAGCGCACCGGCGATGGCCACCCGCTTCTTTTGTCCGTGGCTTAAGCACTGAATCGGCTGCTGGCGAAAATGTTGCGCATCTACCAGCGTCAACGCCTCGTCGACTCGTCGGGCAATTTCTCCCTCCTCCACGCCAAGATTGCGCAGGCTGAAGGCGATATCGCTGTCGATATCGGTGTAGAAAATTTGCTGATCGGGATCCTGAAACACCGTCGCGACCTGCTGACGCAGCGCCAGCAGGCCACGCTTACTGTAGTCCAGCGGTTTTCCCTGCCACAATACCGCGCCCTGTTGCGGTCGCAGTAATCCGCTCAGATTCATAAATAGGGTGGATTTCCCACAGCCGTTGGCTCCCACCAGTCCGGTGACGGCATGCTGTGAAAAATCCAGCGTCAGCCCTTTAAGTACCTGCGCATCCTGATAACGAAACCAGAGTTCGGTGGTGGCAAGCATGCTTTTCCTTACAGGTGAAAATCGCCCTGATACAATTTGATATCTAACGTCGCCGCCATTTGCTGATAGCGAATCAGCACCCGGGTAAACAAAACGCCCACCAGCATCGCCAGCGAGCGATAGCCAATCGGCAGACTACGATAGCCAAAACGCAGCGTCTGCGCGCGATGAATCGCCATCGCTTCATCTAACAGAATAAAAATAAAGCGCCAGGTCAGCAGGATCTGTTCCGTCAGCAGACGCGGTATCCGTGCCCGTTTGAGCAGTAAAATCAGCTGCGGAAACGGCAGGTTAAGCACCAGCCAGAACGTGGCGGCCAGCGCGGCCAGACTCCGCCAGAACGTCTCGTTCGCGGTGTGCAGCCCAGACGCCGTGACCCCCAGCCAGTAACTGCCAAGCGGAAAACTGACCAACAGCGTTTGTGGGTCGCGGCTGACGCTGAACAGAATCGTCACCACCCCCACCACCAGAAAACCAAACGGCAGCGCCATCCAGCGACACCAACGGCGCAGGGAGATGCGCAGCAGCCAGCAGGTCAGCCCGGCAATCAGCGCCAGCTCGATACCCTGCCCCCAGGCGGGCAGGGTAAACGCCAGAGTCATCAGCAGCAGCCAGAACAGGAACTTACGCTCTGGTGCGACGTGAAACCAGCGGCTCTGATAGCTCAGTCGATCAAGCCCGGTCATCACGGCGTTGTCTGCCTTTGGTGTAGCCCAGAATATAGAAAATCACCGCCGCGCCAAGCGAGCCTTGCAACGTAAACAACAGGCTTTCAATTTCTCCGCTCGCCGGTTCATACAGCGGCTGGAACCACGGCTCATAATGCGGAGCAACCACCTGAATCTGGCTTTCCGCTTCACCGTCCGAGCCACCGTATTCACCACCGTGATTGATAAAGAACGGCAACACGACCAAAGCAATCACCATGGCTAACAATATCAGCGTCTTTTTCATGTTAATGTCCTTGCGCGGTTATCAGTTGCCGTTTCGTCAGCTGGTCGTAGATCATCACGGTCAGCAAGCCTTCGGCGATAGCAATCGGGATCTGCGTCAGGCAGAAAATCCCCATAAACTTGACGACAGATCCTGGCGCGCCCGCTTCGGGATCCGGGAAGGCCACGCCAAGCTGTACAGATGTCACAAAGTAAGTCACCAGATCCGCCAGCATGGCGCAGAGGAAGACGCCAACATCACGACGGATCCCGGCGCGACAGGCCATCTTCCACACCATATAGCCGACAACCGGGCCAATCACCGCCATCGACATGCCGTTAGCGCCCAGGGTGGTCAAGCCACCGTGCGCCAGCAGCAGCGCCTGGAACAGCAGTACGATAGCGCCGAGAACCGCCACCACGCCCGGACCAAACAGGATCACCGCCAGCCCGACGCCTGTCGGATGTGAGCAGCTACCGGTAACCGACGGGATCTTCAGTGCCGACAGCACAAAAATAAACGCCCCGCACAGCGCCAGTAGCACTTTCTGATGGCTGTCATCCATCACGATATGTCGCAGGCGCACCAGTCCGTACCACAGGCACGGTAAAAACAGCAACCACCAGGCCAGCGCCCACATCGGCGGTAAAAATCCCTCCATGATGTGCATGGCGAACGCCTGCTCCGGCACAATCATCAGCAATAGCGCCGCAGCCAGACCACTGAATGACAGCTGTTTGAGCTGTTGTTCGAGTTTCATTCTGCATACTCCCACTGTTTGTTGACCAGGATGGTCGAGAAATAAGGCAACGGCTGATCGTCGCTGACCTCGTTGAGATGCCGCCAGCACTGCTCTCCAGGGAGCGTGGCCTCGGACATCATCAGTGCACAATCCAGTAATCCGGCCTGATCCAGCAGCGCTTTAATCCGCGCAAAGCGACCATAGACCTTCATCAGTACCAGACTGTCGTGTTGACGTAGCGCCTGGGCGATCTCCGCTTCCGGTGCGGTACAGGAGATCACCGCCAGCGACTGCTGTTCCATCGCCAGCGGCGTTTTGGATCGGGCGGCAATGGCGGCAAACGACGTCACACCAGGCACGATCTCCAGCCAGTCAGGACACCCGATGCGCTGTAGTAAAAAGACCCAGGTGCTGAACAACATGGCGTCACCCAGGGTGATAAATCCCACCTGTTTGCCTGCCTCCACTTCCTTAACCAACGCTGCGGTCACTTCATCCCAGACCGCCTCTTTTTCCGCGCTGTCTGCGCTCATGGGGAAATGGCAGCAACGAATTTCTGTGTTCGTGCCGATGTACTCCCGCACGATGGAAAGCGCGAGGCTGTCGCCACCCTTACGTCCCGCCGGGGCATAGAGAATATCCAGTGAACCCAGAATACGTGAGGCGCGAACGGTAATCAGATCGGCTGCTCCCGGGCCAGTGCTCAGGGCGTACAGTTTGCCGCTCATGCCGCTTCCTCCATCGCCACGCTCAGCGCTTGTTGCAAATGCGCGACGAACATCGCCCGCACCGCCGGATTTTCGCCAAGACCGCTCAGCCACGGCGTTGCCGTGATCCCCGCCGCCGTAAACAGCGTTTTCCACGAATCATCGTCGTCCGAAGCCATATCATTGATGGCGTGATCCCCTGCAACCAGCATCAGCGGCATCAGATGGACGGCTTTGACCCCCTCTTTGCTCAGGCTCTCAATCAGAATATCGACTTCCGGATAGCTCTCCACCGCGCCGACGCGCGCCGGGAAGCCCTGCGCCATCATCATGTGGTCGAGGCAGGCATAAGCGGCAAACGCGTGATGGCTGGCGCCGTGGCCCATGAATACCACTTTCTCATTGGCGGCGGGGACAGGCATCTGCTGTTTCAGGGCGAGCATTAACTGCGCGTAATCGTCATGGCTGCTCAACAGCGGCACGCCCAGCGTCAGGCGGGCAAACAGCGGACGCAGAGTCTGCACTTCACGGACAATTTTTTCATATTCGTCGCCGTTAATGATGTGCAGCGACTGAATCGCCACATCCTGATATCCCTGATCAGCAAGCTTTTGCAGCGCCTGCAGCGGGGTATCTATCTCAATACCATCACGCTGTTTGAGCTTGCGAATAATCATTCCAGAGGTAAAGGCACGGAACAGGGTGCGGTCAGGACAGCTGGCGGCCAGATCGCGCTCGCAGGCCACAATGTTCTTCTCGCAGGTATCGTGATAGCTGGTGCCAAAGCTAACCACCAGAAGCGCTTTTTTCATTTTCTGATTCCTTAAGCAGCGGCCAGCCAGCGCGCCAAACGTTGCGCAAATGCGGCCTGACTTTCCAGTAACTCATCTCCCGTCACCAGCGGCGCCGGGCGGGTAATCACGATGCAGGGAATACCTGCATCCAGACAGGGTTGAACCTTTTCCTGATAACCGCCCTCTGCGCCAGAAGCCTTGGTTATCACGACGTCAGCCTGACACTGACGATAAAACGCAGCGTTAAATTCAGCGCTGAACGGCCCGCACAGCGCGAACGTCTCGCCTACACCAAAGCCCAGATCGGCGCACTGTTGAATCACCTCGGGGACGGGCAACACGCGGGCGAGCAGCGTTTTTTCCGGCAACCCCGCGCGCCACAGCGCCAGATCTTTACTTCCGGTGGTCAGCAGTACGCGCTCGCCAAAACGTCGTGCAACGTCGCACGCCTCGGCAATGCTCTGTACGGTAAAGAGCAGCGGATGCGTCAGTTCACTAAGCTGTTCCGGGCGCTGGTAGCGGCTCAGCAGCACGCCAGCCCGTTCGCAGGCGCACAGAATATTGCGGCTCACCACTTCGGCATACGGGTGCGAAGCATCGATCACCCATCGCGTTCCGTTCTCCTTCAGCCAGTTCACCATTTCATCCTGCTCGAGCCGACCACAGCGCACCTGCCCCTTGATATCGCCAGCCAGTTGTTTCCCGGTCGGCGTCGCCACCGACAGGGTGTAGGCCACATTAGCGGCATCCAGTTGTTGGCACAGCGCACGGGCATCGCTGGTGCCGCCCATGACCAGAACCTCACCAAAACTCACAGCACGTAACCTCGTGGCGTGATCATCAGACCGTCCTGCACATAAGTCGCTTTGTTACCGACGATCACCAGACTGGTCATATCCACCGGTTCAAAATCCATCTCGCCCAGCGTAGTCAGCCATTTCTCCTGCTTTTTACGCCCGGCAGATTTCACCACTCCCACCGGCGTTTGCCCGCTCTTACTGGCGGAAAGCAGTTCAAATGCGCGCGCCAGATGTCCCTCACGGCCCCGGCTGCGCGGGTTGTAGAAGCAGATGACGAAGTCCGCTTCTCCGGCGGCGATAATACGTTTTTCGATAACCGGCCACGGCGTAAGTAAATCGCTTAAACTGATGTGACAAAAATCGTGCATCAGCGGCGCGCCGAGCAGCGACGCCGCCGCGATACTGGCAGTCATCCCCGGGATCAGGCGCACTTCAACGTCCAGTTTCTGTTTGCTGACCAGCTCCAGCACCAGCCCCGCCATGCCGTAAATACCGGCGTCACCGCTGCTGATCAGCGCCACGTTGTGTCCGGCCTGCGCCAGTTCAATCGCCGCATGGCAGCGCTCGATCTCTTTGCACATGCCGGTTTTGATCACCTGCTTGTCACCGGTAAACGCTTTGACGAGGTGAGTGTAGGTTTTGTAACCCACAATAATTTCTGCCGCCTGCAGGGCCTCAACGGCTTCCATGGTCATCATGGCCTGTGAGCCGGGGCCGATTCCGATTACGGTTAACATCAGTGTGAAACTCCCAAAGTGATAGTGACGCCCTGCTCACGCAAGGTTTCGCCGGTCAATTGCCCATGACTCAGCAGCCATGCTGCCGGACCCGAGACGCTTCCGACGCCGACCGTCTGGCGAACAAACGGCGAAGCCGGAAAGTGATGTTCATGCTCACGCAGCGCGTCAGCGCTAAAGGTTTCAAACGGCACACGCCAGCAGGAGGCAAGTTGGATCAGCCCCTCTTCGTCTTTCTTGAGCGACGCGCTGCCGATGGCTTTCAGCGCCAGCGGATCAAAGCGCTGCGCTTCAAGCTGACGCGCCAGCAGCGCAGCCAGTAGTGGGAACGGCGTATCGCGACGACAGCCAATGCCAGCGACCACCCGTTGTGGCACCAGTTTCCAGTGTTGAACCGGAATATCCGGCAATTCGTTACGTAACGTGACGCACACCAGCGCATCCAGTTCAGGCAACTGCTGGAGATCGGTAACGGTAATGAACCCACGGCGATCGCAGTGGCGGACGTCTTCATCCAGTTCTTCATCCCACCACAGACCCACGCGCTGGTTGCTCACCAGCATCTGATTCACCGCTTTTACTGCGGTGCGAAAGTCGGTCATACGGGCGTTGAGCTGAAACGCGAGGGTGTCCAGTGCCGCCATCTCATTGACATCGGTGGCTGTGGTAATCACCGGATCGGCGCCCAGCATGCCGGCGAGATAACGGGTCAGCGCGTTCGCGCCGCCCGCATGGCCGGAAAGCAGGCTGATCACATGCTGGCCGCGCTCGTCGATCACCACCACCGCCGGATCGCTGAATTTGTCATTCACCAGCGGGGCCAGCACGCGCACCGCGATGCCGGTCGCCCCGATAAAAATCAGCGCGGAATAGTTCGAAAACGCGTCGCGCGCGGCGTGGGCGAACCCGCCGTCGAACGGTAAGAAACCGTCCTCCAGCAATTTTTCACTGGTAAAACAGGTCAGCGGTAACATCGTTGCCAGCCGTTTAGCCAGCGTTACACCGCCGGGCGTCAGGCAAAACAGCGCGATTGATTCAGGCTTTACGGTATTCATGGCTAAAGTCCGCGGCATAAAGTCTGGAGTAGTGATACTCATCTCCGAGGAAATTCCCGACCAGGATGAGCGCCGTTTTGCGGATCCCGGCGTCGCGCACTTTATCGGCGATATCCGCCAGCGTGCCACGCACAGTTTGACTTTCCGGCCAGGTCGCTTTGTAGATCACGGCCACCGGCGTGGTCGCCGGGTAACCGCCCTCAATCAACCGTTCCGCAACCCGGTTGATGCGCTGGACGGAGAGATAAATTGCCATTGAGGTCTGGTGGCTGGCGAACGATTCCAGCTGTTCACGTTCTGGCACCGGCGTGCGACCTTCGAGTCGCGTAATAATCAGGCTTTGCGAGACTTCCGGCACGGTGTACTCAACCCCCAGCTCCGCCGCCGCGCCGAGGAAAGCGCTGACCCCCGGCACCACCTGCCAGGGGATACCACGTTTGGTCAGCTCTTCCCCCTGTTCGCGCACCGAGCCATACAGCGACACGTCGCCGGTTTGCAGGCGCACTACCGTTTTTCCGGCCTTCACCCCCTCTTCCATCAGGGTGAGGATTTGCTCAAGATGCAGTTCCGCACTGTCGTGGCACTCTGCGTCCGCCGGACAATACTCCAGCAGTTCGGTGTTGATCAGCGATCCGGCATAAATCACCACCTGCGCCTGTTGCAACAGCCGGTAACCCTTAAGCGTAATCAGCTCCCGATCACCCGGACCTGCGCCGACAAACCACACACAACGGGGATCAAATGTCTCAGACATGGCGTTCTTCCTTCTGGCAGGCGATGACAAAAACGGGATTGTTCGGTTTGAAATAGTGACCCGCGCCCAGCGTGGTCAACGACGAAATCTGCATTTGCAGGCAGTCCACGTCCTGCACACCGCGCTGTTGCAAATGTGCCAGCGCGGTGTTGAGGTTTTCCTGTAGGATGAAGGTCATCACCAGGCGTCCACCAACGTGCAACTGGCGCATAGACCAGTCGATCAGTTCCGTGAGGTGTCCCCCACTGCCACCCATAAAGACGGCATCGGCTTTCTCGGTCATCATCATTGGCGCTTCACCCGGCAGAATATCGATATTCGCGCAGGCGAAATGCTGACGGTTTTCGTCGAGTAAACGCAGCGCCGCCGGATTGCGCTCAATAGCCGTAATGTGTAGCGACGGAAACTGTAGCGCGGCTTCGATGGACACACTGCCGGTTCCGGCCCCGATATCAATCAGGTGACTGGCCCGGTGCAGTTCAAGTTTTGCGAGAGCGAGCGCACGTACCGCTTCTTTGGTCATCGGCACCTTCTCACCGCGCAGGAAAAGCTCATCTTTCATCAAGGATCACCACTGCATTCATCTCATATTCGGCATGGACCTCGCTGACGCGCAGCCAGTGGATCCGTTCGTTTTCCATCGCCAGGTTTTCACCAATCACCATCCAGCGATCGCCCTTTCCTCGTGCAACCAGTTGTGCAGCAATATCACGCGGCCCGCACTGACCGTCGGTGACCATTGCCACCTTGTTATGCTGCGCCAGCGTATCGAAACAGACGCTGCGCCCGTGGCTACTGGTGAGCCACATGTCATTCATGTCGATTCCCGACTGCGCGCACAGATACTGCACCGCGCTGATACCTGGAATGATGCGTACCTGCGCAACGCCAAAATGCGCCACCATCCGCGTACCGATGCCGTAAAACAGCGGATCGCCAGAAGCCAGAACCACCACCCGCTTATCCTGATGCGCCGCAATCCATGCCAGCAGTTCGGGAATGTTGGCGCCCAGCGCAAACTGCTCGCCGCGAAAGTCCGGGAACTGCTGCAAATGGCGCTTACCGCCGACCAGCACATCGGCCTCATCAACCGCCGCGCGCGCCGCCGGCGTCATCAGGTGCAGACCGGCTGGCCCCATCCCCACGACCGTCAGCATTGCATCTCCCGGGCGATAGCGTCGACGGGGCGGTTGCTACCCAGAACCTGGTTATCAAACGAAAACATGATCGCGTCGCAGGTCGGCGGGGTTTTGGTAAAGCGCAGCATCTGCATCACGCGCTGACAGATGCGTTCAGCAAGATGGTTGTAGAGGTGCTGAAAGCCGAACGCGTCGATGTGCTCCATTGCCGCTTCAGTGGTGTCGCAATCGCTTACCAGCGTCAGCAACTCCCGCGGCGCGCCGAGCAGCGCCAGATGCGCCACCAGCGTTTCCATTCGCGCATCGGCTATGTGGCTGTGGGTATGGAAGATCCCGGCAGCAATTTTGATCAATTTCCCAGGATGACCGACGAGCACGACCTGGCGAAATCCCAGCCGCACCGCCTCTTCAATCATGTAGCCGACAAAGTTGCTCATGGTGACCACCACGTTGGTATCGATGCCCATCTGTTCGCGGACGAAACGCTCACCATGATTACCCGGCACCAGAACTACCCGCTCCAGTCCGGCGGCACGTTTGATTTCCAGCTCCAGCGATAACGACCGCTTCCAGCTCTCTTCGGACATGGGGGTCACAATACCGGTGGTGCCAATAATGGAAATTCCGCCAAGAATACCGAGACGCGAGTTGTAGGTTTTTTGCGCTCGTTCTTCGCCTTCCGGGGCAAATATTTCGATTTCCGCCCCGCGTACCGGGCCTATCGCCTCACGCACGGCGGACTCAATGGTGTGACGCGGGGTGCGATTAATTGCCGCGCTGCCGACAGGCAGACCAATCCCCTTGCGGGTGACGGTGCCGACGCCTTCGCCCCCGGACAGGACAATTTCACCGCTGTCATTCAACGTGACGCGGGCGAAAATCAACATCCCGTGGGTGGCGTCGACATCATCGCCGCCATCTTTACGGATCGCTGCAATGGCCTGCTGTCCTTCAATGTGTGGAGATTCCACGTTCAGACACAGAGTGACGCCGGAAGGTGTGACAATCGATACCTGATGGATCAGATGCTGACGCAACACCATCAGCGCGGCGACTTTTGCCGCCGCCGTGGCGCACGATCCAGTGGTATAACCTTTGCGCAGCGCTTTGCCGTTATGCCAGACGGGCGCGTCGAAAGTCTGATCGCTCATCGCGCCCCCTGCATGTAATACAGCATGGCGTTCACGATCGCCGCCGCAACGTTACTGCCGCCTTTGCGTCCGAGGGCGGCAATGGCGGGCAACGGGCTGTGCGTCAGCGCCTCTTTGGATTCCGCCGCGCCGACAAATCCCACCGGCACGCCCACCACGCCGCTTACCGCTACATCTTTTTCCAACAGGCGAAACAGCGCAGTGGGCGCGTTGCCAAAGACAAACACTTTTTCGCCTTCTTCCGTCACGGCAATGTCGACAGCCGCCATTGAGCGAGTGATACCCTGCGCTTTCGCTTGCGCTACCACGCGCGGATCGCTGATATAGCAGCGACACTCGCCCCCCGTCTTCGCCAGCAGGGTTTTATTGATCCCCGAAAGCGCCATGGTGGTGTCGGTATAGATAACCGTCGGGCGGCTCAGCGCCGCACAAAGTTGTTCCAGCGCATCATCCGAAAACCAGAGAATATCCAGCCAGTCGAAGTCAGCGGTGGTATGAATCACCCGTTTGATGATGGCTTCATGTAGCGGACTGGCAAACTGGTACTCCGGGCGCGTTTCATGAATGATCTCGCCAATGATGTCAAAACTTTTGGCTTCAATCGCCTGGGGTTGCTGGATGTATTGCATTGTCATTTATCCTCAGGCCACACCCATTACCAGCCAGCGCGTCACAAGGAACAGCACCAGAGCCAGCGTTGAGGCAACCCACATCAGTCGAATCGTTTGGGAAATGTCATCTATGGAAATAGTGCGCTGCGCGTCGCCGATCCACGGTTTTTCAACGCGCTCGCCAAAGTAATCATTCGGGCCGCCCAGTCGAATGCCCAACGCACCGGCAACGGAAGCCTCCGCCCAGGCACAGTTCGGGCTGCTGTGGTTATAGCGATCCCGCCAGCCCACACAGAGCGCCCGGGCGCCGTCACGACGGCACAACACCGCTGCCGCGCTCAGCAGCAGCCAGCTCAGCCGTGCAGGAATGTAGTTCGCGACGTCGTCCAGGCGAGCACTGACCATGCCAATCGCCCGGTATTTTTCGTGTTTATAACCCACCATGGAATCCAGGGTGTTCACCGCTTTGTAGGCCATCGCCATCGGCGCGCCGCCAATTAAGAGGAAGAACAGCGGCGCGATAATGCCGTCAACCGTATTCTCCGCCACGGTTTCCACGACCGCCCGGTTGATCTGTTCTGGCTGAAGTTGCGATGTGTCGCGCCCCACAATCCACGAGAGCTTTTCGCGGCTTTGTGCAAGGTTACCTTCGCGCAGCGGGCGCTCAACCTCTTGCGCCGCCGTTGCCAGACAGCGCCCCGCCAGCACGGTGAAAATCATCCAGACTTCAACGACCCAACCGAGCCATGGATGAATCCACGCCGCCAGGTGTAACACGCCCCAGGCAACCGCCCACGTCAAGCCGACAACCACCAGCCACATCACCCCACCACCCATGCGTAACGCCCGGTCGCTGTGGCAGTAGCGGCGGATAATCCGCTGCACGGTAGTGATCAGATTGCCTATCCAGCGCACCGGATGCGGCCAGTGTGGTGGGTCGCCAATCACGACATCGAGAAGCCAGGCCACACACCATGCCAGTAGCGTCATAACGCCTCCCGCGCGGCATTCAGCCAGTGATTAAGCATTAATGGACGCTGAGCAAAGTGAACGTGCAGGTAGCTGGCGAAGGTGTTGCCCGTTCGCCAGCCACCGGACCACGCCTGCACCATCTGACCGTCACGGACTTTACGGCAAGCCAGCACAGCGGGGGTTTCAGGGGAAAAATCGGAGTAATGGAATTCATGACCGCGCAGCACATCGCCTTCCGCGGCCAGCAGCGTGGGCTGCAAAGCCTGCGCTTCACAATAGCCAAAGCGGGTTAGCCGTTTACCCATTTTGCTGCGACCGGGAAGGATATCGGCCATGCGATGCTCAACCCCGTCGGCATCTTCCAGCAGGCTGCCGAGGTACATCAATCCGCCGCATTCGGCATAAATGGCGACACCGCGCTGATGCGCCTCGCGCAGGCTTGTCAGCATAGTAGTATTGGCCGCCAGCGCGGACGCGTGCAGTTCCGGATAACCGCCGCCCAGCCAGACCATTTGACAATCGGGTAATTCGCGATCGTGGAGCGGGCTGAAGCGCACAATGTTGACGCCGGTACGCGCCAGCAGCGCCACGTTATCGGGATAATAAAAATTAAAGGCCTCATCATCAGCCATCGCCAGCGTCAGTCCTTCTCCGGCGTTGGGCGCAGGACGTTCAGGCCATTCGCCTGGCGGCAATGCCTGAAGGTGGCTTAACGCCAGCAACCGATCGATATCCAGTGTACTTTCCAGCCGGGCGGCGAAATCCTGCCACGATTGTTGATTGACGACGGACTCACGCGCGGTCACCAATCCCAGATGCCGTTCGGGTAGCGCGACGCCGTCAACGCGCGGGACGTAACCCAGCACCGGCACAGCGCAGTAGTGCTCGATAGCGGTTTTCAGCAACTGGAAATGGGGCTCACTGTTGACGCGGTTAACGATGACGCCGGCAATGTTCAGCGTCGGGTCGAAATGCTGGAAGCCCATCACCGTGGCGGCAATGGAAGTAGAAACGGCTTTCCCGTCAACCAGCAGAATGACCGGACAGCCCAACTGCTTGGCCATCGCGGCGGTACTGCAATAATCAGGATCTGTACCGTAACCGTCGTACAGCCCCATCACCCCTTCGATCACTGCAATATCTGCATCCTGCATCTGTTCGCGGAACAGCGCATTAAGCACCGGCTCGGGGAGCATAAAACTGTCGAGGTTGCGGGAGGCGGTACCGCTGATGGCCGTATGCCAGGCGGTGTCAAGGTAATCAGGGCCGACTTTGCAGGGCTGGACGCGTAAACCACGTTGTTTCATCACGTTCAGCAAGCCCAGCGTCACTGTGGTTTTACCACAGCCGCTACCGGTACCTGCCAGAACAAACGCGTACTGCTTTGCCGCCATGACCCTGATCCTGTTCAGGGTGGTAGGGATGTACTGACACCCAGTCTTCCGACTGTACGCATCTGAGCAACCCACTTCCCACCGAAGTTGTTGGTAGTATCCGACAGGCTGGTCTTCTGGCTTAGCGTCGTCCTCGCCCGTCCTTCCCAATCTTGCGATCAGTGGTCTTCACGGGGTTGTCAGCATCACAGCAGCGGGGGCTGCGGGGGATTTTCACCCCCTTCCCAGACACAAATGTGTCAAACCTGTCGGCTTAAATGATGAACAGAATGAATTCTCCTCATCACAACAATACTTTTCGTTACTTATTCGTTACGCATTTTTTATCAACAAAAAACGCCGCAATAAAACGATTCTGAATGAAATGTCATGCAAGAGAATAATGAAACCTCTTAACAATGACACTGTATCTCATCACAGAAATAAAAACTGGTGAAGTTTATTCCGTAAAGAGCGATATTTTATTGCGCTATGACAATTTATTGCTGTACTAAAAACACTTAACCATTATAAATGACCGGATTACGCGGGAATATCAAAAATCGGCAATAGCAAAATATTGCTATTTATGCCGATTCAGCAGGCAAGTTTTCATTTATTTTTTGCCGATAGGCCTGCGGCGTAACCTGATAAGTCTGACGGAACACTTTGCAAAAATAGCTGGTTTGCGAAAAACCTAAATTGCGGGCAATACTGGCAATGCTCCAGTCACTGTGACAAAGCAGCTCTCTGGCACTGGCCATGCGCTGTTGATTGACCCACGCGTTAAAACCAATGCCCTGATATTTTTTGAACAGTTTGCTGAAGTAGTACGGGCTCAGGTAAACATGCGAGGCCACATCTTCAAGGCGAAGATCGTCTGACAAGTGGGCATCAATATAGCGTAACGCCTTTTTCATTTTGCTGTCATGAGGGCTGGCGGCGCGGGTCGGGCGTGAAGGCTCAGCAGGTTGCGTGCTGTCTTTGATCACCACGAAATTGAGTTGCTTCTTGAGGCAGTTTTCAACAATGAGTTTGAGCAGATCCGCCGAGGCCATCACGCGAGAATAGTCCATTTCCGGGACATTACTGAACTCATTGAGCAGTTCAGGATCGGCCTGCCAGCGATCGTCAACCTTCATGATATCGAGCAGATCGGCACCATCATCGTTACGTAAACGCACCTGGCCGCAGAGAACGAATCCAACAAGATGGCCTGCGATCACGAGAGGAATAGAGAAATCGGTAAGCCCGGCATGGCAGCGATAGATACAGGGTTGATCCGATTTTGACGCTTCCAGTCCCCCACAGCGATCGCTCATACGACACCGGGTACTGTGTTGCGGATGCTGACGCATCAGTTGGCAAAAAGGTGTGAAATTAAACAGCTCAGAAATCTCATCACCGTGAATATTGACAACCACAACAGCCAGGCTGGTCGCTTGCGCAAAATCCTGTGCGATTTTATTAATGAGTTCTGAGTTCAGGGTGCTCGCAGAAATCATGATAAAATCCCTCAGTTAATCCATTGTTATAATGAAAACATAAATTTTACATTTACTTCTTATCATCCCCATCCTTGTATGTAAATGACAGAAAGTACAAGGGACAATAACAAAAGTCTCCCTGGGTGGGGAGACTTTTTAGTCAGTTCGTGAAAGCAGATCACGAAAAAGAAATTAAAGACGTGATATTAGCCACGCCAGCCAAAATTACGCGTCCGTCTCTTCGATTTTACACGTATTACAGGGCAAATTCTTACCGATAAGGTACTTATAGATAGCCGCGCCCGCACACGCACCAATCAATGGCGCAATAATCGGCACAATAAAGTACGGAATATCGCGTCCACCAGTCATCGCAATATCTCCCCAACCTGCCATCCAGGCGAACAGCTTAGGACCAAAATCACGCGCCGGGTTCATGGCAAAGCCGGTTAATGGGCCTGTGGATGCACCAATTACCGCCACCAGAATACCGATCAGCAGTGGCGCCAGTGCCCCTTTAGGCACACCGTTACCATCGTCGGTCAGCGCCATAATCAGCCCCATCAGGATTGAGGTGATGACGATTTCGACCCCTGCCGCCTGCCACACGCTTAGCGCAGCCGCCGGATAGGTACTGAAAATACTGGCCAGATAGAGGCTATCGACACTGCCGCGAACCATGTTGTGGGCAGTTTCATACTCGGTGAATAAATTGCCGTAAAGCAGATAAGCCAGCACCGCACCGCCAAACGCTCCCGCGACCTGCGCGATGATGTAAGGCAGAACTTTGCGTCCCGGGAAGCAGGCAAACAGCCAGAGTGCGACTGTGATGGCCGGGTTCAGATGCGCTCCGGAAATTCCCGCCGTCAGATAAACCGCAAGCGAAATACCCAGACCCCAAATAATACAAATTTCCCAGAGACCCAGACTGGCGCCTGCGACTTTCAGTGCGCTAAGGCAGCCGATACCAAAAAACAAAAACAATCCGGTACCCAAAAACTCGGCAATGCATTGCGCTTTCAGTGAATCATTCATTGTGACACCTTCTTAGAAGCGTTCGTGTCCTTACCAGCGGACCCTTGCTGGTCGTAGAGTACAACGGCACTACTATAGGAAGAGGCCGCTGAAAATTGTTGGCAAACTGCGCATTCTCAGACCTGGAAAAATCGTGTTGTTATAGCAATTTCTTGCCATCTATTTATTCAAAGGCAGCGTGTAGAGTGCCTGAATGTAATTAACCAGGACGATTCGTGATAGCAAAAATTGGTTATTTGAAGATTTTCCTTTTTCAATCAACGTCACAAATTGTGATTTTCCGCATAGCAAATTAAATTAACCTT
>OLFS01000482.1_pt1 | contig 37796 bp, 29 predicted proteins | sample 1605491 | NCBI WGS metagenome assembly OLFS01 (sample SAMEA3888921, study PRJEB22519) | human gut metagenome | biome: human gut; feature: human-associated habitat; material: faeces | place: Denmark | collected 2011 | reverse complement strand
ACGGCCGTGCTTTCGTTCGCGGACTACAACGACGCCGAGCTGGAGTGCAAGATCCAGAAGCTGAGCACCAAGGGGGAGTGGACCGCCGGTCGCCGGGTCGATCCGGCCCTGCTCTCTACCCAGTATGCCGCCATGCTCGATGAGCACGACTGGGCACTGGTTCGCACCCTGCCACGGGTGATGGGACGACTGCCGCGGGATGTCTGGGCGCCGCTGGCCGATCACCCCCGTTTGTTCAACGCCAAGGGGCAAAAGCTGCAACTGGCCATCAGCGCCCCCCTGCTGCAGGTGGTGGCCACCGAACAGGGGATGAGCGCGCAACTCTGCCCCGATGCGGCCGCCCGCGGGGCCCATATCATGCCGCTGGCGCAGGATCTGTGGCAGCTGATCCTCACCCCGCAGCCGCTGCTCGACCGCTTGCCAGCGCTCGAATCCATCCCGCTGTTGCCCGCCGAGGGGCTGGCCGAGCTGCAGCGCACCCTGGACGCCATTCCCGAGTTGCCCTGGCATAGTCAGGTTGCAGGGCTTAGCGGCAACGCCGAATTGGCTCCCTGGCCGGGCATTCCTTCAGTGCAACTGGATTGGCAGGATGGTCAGCTGTCGGTCAAGCTGGTGACCCGCTTTGAGGATCTGCCGCCCCAGCCCCTTGGCAAGGGGGAGGCGATCGTGCGGCAGGGGATCAAGGCGTACCACTACTGGCAGCGGGATCTCGGGGCCGAGAAGCTGCAGGCCCAGCTGCTGCGCAATCAATTGCCCATCGGCCTGCCCGGCAGCGAGTGGCTGTTGCAGGGGGAACAGGCGCTGGCGCTGGTCAATGCCCTGCCCGAGCTGGTGGATGCCGGAGTGGTCATTCACTGGCATCAGGACAGCGCTCGCCTCAAGAGCCTTGATGAAGCGGCTCTGAGCCTGCGCATTGAGCGGCGGCAGGACTGGTTCCAGGTCGAAGGGGCACTGGCGCTCGATGAGCACCAGATCCTCGACCTGCGCCTTATTCTGCGCCAGATGACCCCGGGGCAGCGCACCGTTCAGCTCGACGAGAAGACCAGTCTGATGCTGAGCGACAAGTTGGTGGAACGACTCACCATGCTGGGGGCCATGCTCGATGAAGAGCAGCGGATCAACAACAAGCTGGCCTATCCGCTCACTCGTCTGCTCTCGGTCATTACCACCGAAGGGGATGCAGCGTGGCAATCCCTGCAGCAGGAGTGGCAGCAGGAGGTCGATTGCCCGGACGAGCTGCTTACCTCCCTGCGGGACTATCAGAAGGAGGGGGTGCGCTGGATGGCGACCCTGGCCCATCACGGTTTTGGTGCCTGTCTGGCCGATGACATGGGTCTGGGCAAGACGCTGCAGGCGCTTATCGTGCTGCGGATGCGTCAACATCTGGGGCCGGCGCTGGTGGTGGTGCCCAAGTCAGTGGTCACCAACTGGCAGGAGGAGGTGACCCGTTTCGCCCCCGAGCTGGATGTGGTGGTGTTCGAGAACCCGGCCGAGCGGGAGGGGATCATTCGCGAGGCCAAGGCCGGTCAGGTGATCCTCATCAACTACGGCATGCTTGGCAGCCTGGCGGAGGCGCTCAAGTCCCGCCGCTGGTCCTCCATGGTGCTTGATGAGGCGCAGCAGATCAAAAACGCCGGCACCCAGCGCGCCAAGCTGTTGTTCCAGCTCGACGGCGATTTTCGCCTCGCCCTCTCCGGCACCCCCATCGAAAACCACCTGGGGGAGCTGTGGAGCCTCTTTACCTTTATCAACCCGGGGCTGCTCGGCAGCCTTGGCGAGTTCAAGCGTCGCTTTGGCAAGGCGGTCAAGGATCCCCAGCACATGGCCTTGCTGCGGGCGGTGATCAGCCCCTTCATCCTGCGCCGTCTCAAGCAGCAGGTGCTGACCGAGCTGCCGGACAAGACCGAGATCATCCACCACATCAGCCTCTCCCCCGAGGAGCGTCAGCTCTACGAGGCGACCCGGCGTGAAGTGGTGCAGCAGGTGCAAAGCGCCGATGGTCGCGCCCTGATGCATGTGCTGAGTGGCCTGACCCGGCTGCGCCGCCTCTGCTGCTCGCCGGAGCTGGTGATGCCCGAGTGGTCGCAGACCAGCAGCAAGCTGGACGAGGCGATGGCCCTGCTGGAAGAGGCGATCGACGGTGGTCATCGGGTGCTGGTGTTCAGCCAGTTCGTCGATCTGCTGAGCCTGCTGCGAGCCCGCATTGAGCAGAAGTCCTGGGACTACTGCTATCTGGATGGGGGCTGCTCCGCCAAGTCCCGTCAGGACTCCATCCTGCGTTTTCGTCATGAGGAGGTGCCGCTGTTCCTCATCAGCCTCAAGGCGGGGGGGACCGGCCTCAACCTCACCCAGGCCGATACCGTGCTGCACCTCGATCCCTGGTGGAACCCGGCGGTGGAAGATCAGGCGAGCGATCGGGCGCACCGGATGGGCCAGACCCAGCCGGTGACCGTGTACCGGCTGGTGTGCGAGCAGACGGTGGAGGAGAAGATCGTCGCTCTGCACGACGAGAAGCGGGCGCTGGCCGATGGGTTGCTGAGCGGCCAGTCCGAGGTGCGCGGGCTGGATGTGGAGAGCCTGCGGGCCCTGCTGATGGGCTGATTGGCGACGCCGCCTGACATACCGTCTATCGATACAGAAAAGGGGAGAACATCCAGAGATGTTCTCCCTTTTCTCGTTTGGGACGCAGATGCGGGATACTCGTTTATCGCGGCAAGGCGACGCAGTTATCCCTGCACCAGCTATCCCTGATCCAGTCACCCCTGATAGAGATAGAGGTGCAGCCGCTCGATGATGGGTTCACCGCCAATCTTGCGATCCCGCCGCGCCTGCCGGCTCTTGGGGGGATAGTTGCCCAGATGGGTGACTGCAGGCGGGGTATCGGAGCAGAGCAGTAGTGGCAGGCTCGCCGTGATCTGCTGCTTGCGCGGGGTGCGCTCCAGCCAGAGCAGATTGATCATCGGGTGGGTCTTGACCGGGCGGCGGATCCGCAACTCGGCATCGGCCGGCAGGCGGCGAATGTCGTACACCTCCTGATCCACCATCTTGCTCCACTCCTCGTTGTTGGAGAGGGCCGGTATGTAGCGGCGGCTGCGCTCCAGCATCTCAAGCACCTGCTCGCGACTGAGGCGATTGATGGTCTGCTTGTCAGCCCAGGTAAAGCCGAGGGATTGCAGCTCCCCCGCCAACAGGGTCAGCTTGCGATAGACCTGCAGGGTGATCACGCCGGGCAGGGCGGTATGTACCAGCTCGAACTTCTCGTCCCGTCCCCCCGCCTGCTGCACCAGCGCCTTGAAATCGAGCTTGTGCTGGTTGATTTGGCCGATCAGCGGTTGCAGCAAGGGGGATGCGGCGGCAGGAAAGCGCAACCAGCCGGGCAGCCGATGAGTTGCCTTGGTGGAGCAGCCGGGGCGGGCGCTGTGGTCCCGATAGGCGGCGAGGGTGGCCGCCAGCGCGGCTTCACCGTTGAGATAGCCCACCTCAATTTGCTCGATCGGGTCGTGCTCTTCCCCCTGTGCAACCGGGGGGAGGGGATAAACATGGGCCTCCTGCAGATCGAGTTGGCCAAGCAGATCGGCCAGCTGGTTGAGAGAGGCTTCAATGGCGGCCATCTGTTGACGCAGGGCGGCGGTCGGGGTAAAGGTATCCATCGATGATCCTGTGGTTTCATCCGCCTCTGACGGCATAAACGATGGCGTCAGGGCAGGGGAATAAACTACTGTATAAATAACCATACCAGTATGCCGGTTGCGCGCCAAGAGGGGCGTTTTCGGGTCTTCATCGAGGGAGCTGCGCGGGAGAAAGAGTAAGTTTGTTTTATGTTTCATCGTGTTAATTTAAGATCGCAAAGAGATCGACAAATTAACAATCGAATGTAATGACGGGGTTGCCACCCATGGCACGTCCGTTGGCGAGTGCATAGGCAATGCGGTAAATTGCATATGTAAGGTGGTGCCATGCAGCACAATATGCTGCGGGCCGTTGATGGTCGAATAGTGACTTAATTATTCTTTATAAATCAAAGTATTAAAATTGTACCAGTCAGTTTTTTACTATTAGTTTTCCTAATGTAACGTATCAAAATTCGTCAATTGAGTCGGCCCTGCTCCCTGACTAAGCTTTGCGCATCAAATAAAGCCCAGTGCGTAAACAAATATTCAGAGGAGCCACATCATGGCCAACATGACTTATACCGAAACCGGTTACCAGCATTCCAGCCAATTGAATCTGGTTGCTCGCGTTAAAATGACCGTTCTGACCTGGCTGGAGCGCAGCCGCAGCCGTCGCCAGCTCTCCGAGCTGCCCGAGTACCTGCTCAAAGACATCGGCCTGAACGAAGCTGACCGTTATCAAGAGACCACCAAGCCGTTCTGGCGTGGTTGATCTGCCGGGCATGGATGCCTTGTTTTTCTGCTGAGTCGTTTGCTGTTCTGCCCCGTGGCGCCTGGCCGCCAAGTCTGTCATTGTCTGTTTTATATCCCCCGTTTTCCCCCTGTTATTTGTTGGTCCTTTTTCCTCTCCTCTTTATTGCACATCGCTACTGCCATTGCTGTCATCGTTCGATTGTTATCACACTTGTATCGTTAATGTTTGAATTTGTTTAAAAAACGATTTTAAGCCGCGATGCCTTGCGTATAATCCGGCCATAGTATTCCAGAGCGAGAGGGTGAGACGGATGATTCCCCAGCACGATTTTTTGGCCTTGACCCGCAGCCATGAGTGGCAGCTTGAGCCCTTTGAATTTGCCCTGCCCGATGGTGCGCGGGTCAGCGTCTGGGATACGGGCGTGCTCTGTCTGGAGCCTGCCAGTGGCACGGACGACCAGCCGGGAGGACGCAAGGATATCGTCCTCTCCTGCGGTATTCACGGCAACGAGACCGCTCCCATCGAGATCTGCAACCAGCTGCTGAGCCGTCTGCTCTCTGGCGAGCTGAGCGCCCGCCATCGGGTGCTGTTCCTGTTTGGCAATCCGGCGGCGATGAATCTGGGGCTGCGGGAGGTGGAGGAGAACATGAACCGGCTCTTCTCCGGAGCACACAGCAAGGGGGAGGGGCTCTGCAATCGGGAGCGGATCCGTGCCATGCGTCTCGAGCAGTATGTGAGCCGCTTCTTTGCCGATCCGGCTCGTCCCCGCTACCACTACGATCTGCACACCGCCATTCGAGGTTCGCGCCACGAGAAGTTTGCCGTCTACCCCTTCCCCCACGAGCGCCCTCACTGCCGCGAGCAGGTGCAGTTCCTCGGCGCCTGCGGGGTGCGTACTATTCTGCTCTCCGCCAGCCCGACCACGACCTTCAGCTACTACAGCTCCCGCCAGCATGGTGCCCACGCCTTTACGGTGGAGTTGGGCAAGGTGCGCCCGTTTGGCGAGAACGATATGACCCGCTTTATCGAAACCCGCCAAGCGCTGCAGGAGCTGGTCACTCAGGATGAGGTGGCGCTGGAGCCGTGGCGGGCGGATGATTTCACCCTGTTTGCCATCGATCGGGTGATCACCAAAAAATCGGCGGACTTTCGCTTCCTGTTCGCCAGCGATGTGGACAACTTCACCGAATTCCCCCAAGGGTTCGTGCTGGCCGAGGATGGTGAGCTGCGTTACACAGTCGAGAAGCCGCGTGAGGCGGTGGTCTTCCCCAATGCCAATGTGGCGATCGGTCAGCGCACCGTGCTGATGGTGGTGCCGACAAGGCTCTGGGAATAGCGGTGATAGTTTTGCCTGCAGAGCGGTGATGCATCCGCAGGTGGCGTCAAGCCATTGTTTTAGTCGGCGGCTCAGACACAGCAGCGGTTAGCCGCAGTAATAAAAAACGGGGCCAGTCAGATGACTGGCCCCGTTTTTTATCGGGTTCAAGCGGTGAGGCTTAGCTGTTGTTCTTCACAAACAGGGTCAGCTCCTGACCGGGCTTGAGGTAATCCCCTTTATCCAGCTGGTTCCAGCGCATCACATCGTTGATGGCCACCTGGAAGCGAGCCGCGATGGAGGAGATGGAGTCGCCACGGCGAACCTGATACACCATCGATTTGTCGCTCTTCTTCCCTTGCTTGGGATAGACCACCAGCTTCATGCCTGGTTTGAGCGCCGACTTGGCATTCAGGCCATTCCACTTGGCGAGCTCTTCGTGGGAGACGCCGTGCGCCTGGCTGATGCTCCACAGGTTGTCACCCGAGCGCACCTTGTAACTGACCTTGGCCTTTTGGCTGCTGCCACGGCTTGCCAACTGTTGCGGTTTGCTGGCGGAGCTGGCCTTGCTGCTGACCTGACCGTGGGTCGGGATCACCAGTTGCTGACCGCGACGCAGGTTGTTGCTGCGCAGATTGTTGGCCAGCTTCAGCTCGTTCACGCTGACGCCATGATTCTGGGCGATGCGCGACAGGGTATCGCCACTGGTGACCTGATAGGAGCGGGTACGAATACGCTCGCTCTTGGGCAGATCGGCCAGTGCCAGCTCCAGGGTATCGGCATATTCTACCGGTACCAGCAGGCGGTAAGGGCCACGGGGCGACATCACGCCACGGCTCAGGGCCGGATTGACCTCCTTGAGCTGTGAGGTGCGCAGACCGGCCAGTTGGGCGGCCACATTCAGATCGATCTGGCTGCCAGTCTCCACCACACGCAGCTTCGGCTCGTTGGCGAGCACCGGCAACTTGATATTGTACTTGTCAGCATTGCTGATCATGTCAGCCATGGCGAGGATCTTGGGCACATACATCCGGGTTTCGCGGGGCAGATCGAGCGACCAGTAGTCGGTCGGTTTGCCTGCGCGCTGGTTACGCTGGATGGCGTTGCGAACCCGTCCTTCCCCGGCATTGTAGGCGGCCAGCGTCTGCAGCCAATCACCGTCAAAGAAGCGGTTCAGGTACTCCAGATAGTCGAGCGCCGCATTGGTGGAGGCCAGCACATCCCGCCGTCCGTCATACCAGTTGTCGTGGCGCAGACCGAAGTTTCTGCCTGTCGCTGGCACAAACTGCCAGAGTCCGACGGCATTGCTGCGGGATCGGGCATGGGGATCAAACATGCTCTCGATCATCGGGACAGTAATAAGCTCCATTGGCAGCTCACGCCGTTCAATCTCCTCAACCATCAGATAGAGGTAGGGTTCAGCCCGGCTGGCAATGGTCGCCAGATGCTTATCATTGCGCAACAGCCACTCACGTTGCTGGCGGATGCGCGGGTTGTCCGGAGTTTCCAGTTGCATATCATCGCTGATACGCACCCACAGATTGTCCGTATCTTCCATTTCGTCCAGCTGTTCATCGCCAAACAGGAAATGGGAAGAGTGTTTTTTATGCGCTTTTTTCTTGACCTGGGGGGACTTGATCGGCTCGATTGCCGTTAGCGCCCGGTCATCCTGATGGCTCAGGTTTTGGCAGCCGCTGAGCAACAGCGCTGCCAATAAGGCCGTTCGTACCTTCATCTCGTTCCGGTCATTTTTAGGAAAAACAGCTCGCATCATAAGGGGCAATGGCCCCCTGATCAAGGTTTGTTCAAAAAACGTCCTTCCACTGACGCAGGATGGTGAAGGTATCTACCGGATTTTCCACGCATTTTAGTCCATGTTTTTCAGCAGAAAATTTCACTGAATCCTGTTCGCAGCGCATAAAAATGTTGAAAGTACGTTCGTCACCCAGCCGGGTTGGCAGGCTTGGCAGCCCTTGTTGCCGCAGTTTGCTGATCAGCCCGATCTGGCGGCGGATCGCCGGGTTGTCCGGCTCGACCGCATAGGCAAAACGCAGGTTGGAGAGGGTGTACTCGTGGGCACAATAAATGAGTGTCTCATCGGGCAGGGCGGCGAGTCGTTGCAGCGATTGGTACATCTGCTCCGGCGTCCCTTCAAACAGGCGGCCACAACCGGCCGAGAAGAGAGTATCGCCACAAAACAGCATGCCGTTGCCATGGTAGGCGATGTGGCCGCGAGTGTGCCCGGGCACATGGATCACCTCGAGGGCGAGGCCGTGCCAGTTGATCTGATCGCCATCTTCCAGCCACTGACCGTGGTGATCCGGCATGGGGTCAAGTTTGGGGCCATAGAGCCGGGCGTGGGGGAAGTGGGCAAGCAGGTCGGTGACGCCCCCGACATGGTCGTGATGGTGATGGGTCAGCAGGATGGCATCGAGCACCAGCCCCAATGCCTCGAGCCGCTCCAGCACGGGGGCGGCATCGCCCGGATCGACCACCAGGCAGTGATTTTCGTGGCGGATCAACCAGATGTAGTTGTCATTAAAGGCTGGAACTGTGATCACTGGATACATGAGTCTGCTTCTCTTTAGGGAGGGTATCTTATATAACAGGATGGCGTTCGAAACCCCGAGTTGAGCCCTATTATGCAGGTGGCACGTACCGAACAACAAATCGAGATCCCGACCAGCTGGTCTGCATTGCCTATGGGGGACTGGGTGGCGGCCGAGATCCAGGATCGGCTCGACAACTGGTGTCCCAATCTGTTTGGGTATCATCTGCTGAAAATTGGCGCTCTGAGCGCCGAACTCTCCTGCAAACGCTCCTCCATTCGTCACCAGATCGGGGTCGCCCCCAACGGGCGGCTGCTCGACATGTATGGCGACCCCCTCGATCTGCCGGTGCGGACCGGCAGCGTCGATGCCTGCCTGCTGGCTCACTGCCTCGATTTCTCCGCCGATCCCCACCAAGTGTTGCGCGAAGCCGAAAGAGTGTTGACCGACGATGGCTGGCTGATCATCAGTGGCTATAACCCCATGAGTCTGGTCGGGATCGGTCACTGTGTGCCGTTCTTGCGGCGCAGAATGCCCTGGTCGGCACGGATGTTCACCCCGGGGCGGGTGACGGACTGGCTGCATCTGCTGGGATGCGAGGTGATGTTCGACGAGCGCTTTGGTTATTCGTTTATGGGAAAACAGAGCTGGCACAGTTGGTGGCGAGAGAGTATCGGGCGGGATTATTGCAGGGCATTTGCATCGGTATACGTGATTGCGGCCCGTAAACGGCGCTTTCCACTGATCCCGGTGCGGCGGCGCTGGCAACTGCCAAAGTCCCTCGCCACACCGGGAATGGCCCGTCAGGGCTGGTAGCCGGTATCCTCGGCCAGATCCTTGCCGCAGGCGGCCTCTCTGGCCAGCTCGTCGCACCGTTCGTTCTCCGGGTGGCCGGAGTGACCCTTCACCCAGAGCCACTCAATCTGGTGGCGACCCACTTCCGCATCCAGCTCCTTCCAGAGATCGACGTTCTTGACCGGTTGGCGGTTGGCGGTCATCCACCCTTTCTTCTTCCAGCCGATGATCCACTGGGTGATCCCCTGGCGGACATACTGGCTGTCGGTAGTGAGGCGAACCTTGCACGGTTCGTTGAGGGTGCGCAGCCCCATGATGGCGGCCATCAGCTCCATCCGGTTATTGGTGGTCAACTTGAATCCGGCGGAAATCTCTTTGCGGTGCTTGCCGTAGACCATGACGGCCCCGTAACCACCCGGACCCGGATTGCCGAGGCAGGAGCCGTCGGTATAGACATCAATCTGTTTTAACATGAGCAATCAATCTGTTTTAACATGAGGCTTGGGGTAAACTAGCGAGTAAGTAAAGCCGAAGTTTGACATAGATTGGATCATGAACACACCCCAACTGAATCGCCAGATCATTCTGGATACTGAAACCACAGGTATGAATACGGCGGGCGGCCCTGTCTATCTGGGTCACCGCATTATCGAAATCGGCTGTGTGGAGGTGATCAACCGCAAGCTGACCGGTAACCACTATCACGTCTATATCAAGCCTGATCGTCTGGTCGACCCGGAAGCGATCCAGGTGCACGGTATTACCGACGAGTTCCTGCGTGACAAACCGTCGTTCAGCCAGATTGCCGACGAATTCCTCGACTTCATCCGCGGCGCCGAACTGATTGCCCACAACGCGCCGTTTGACGTGAGCTTCATGGACTACGAGTTCAGCAAGCTCGGACTCAACTTCAAGACGGCGGATATCTGCACCATCACAGATACCCTGGCGATGGCGCGGGATCTCTTCCCCGGCAAGCGCAACAACCTGGATGTGCTGTGCGATCGTTACGGTATCGACAACTCCCACCGTACCCTGCACGGGGCTCTGCTCGATGCGGAGATCCTGGCGGACGTCTACCTGCTGATGACCGGCGGCCAGACCAAACTCAATCTGGCTACCGAGAGCAACGAAAACGAAAGCAATCAGGACACCAGTATTCGCCGGTTAGAGAGCAACCGACCCGCCCTCAAGGTGGTGCGTGCCAGCGCCGAGGTTCAGACCTTGCACGAGGCGAGACTGGATCTGGTACAGAAGAAGGGAGGAAGTTGTCTGTGGCGGCAATGAGCAAGTGGTGTGCCGGTCTGCTGCTATTGCTCTCGCTGGGGGCGACGGCGACCGAGGTATTTGCCCCTTCCGATATCCCGCTGCTGGATAACCGCTTTCGCATCGATTATGGGGTTAAGGAGATAACCTTCATCATCAAGCGCAAGCCGGGCACCCCGTCCGTGATCCTGGTTCGCCCCGATGGCAGCAAGCTTTACGTGGGCAAGGTCAAACCCGCAGATGTGGGTTGGCTGGCGCTGCCGGAGCATGATCTCATTACCCTGCGCAATCCCATGCCGGGCCCCTGGCAGGCGATTGGCGAGGTGGATCCCGACAACCGGGTGCGCATTCTCTCCGATATCCGGCTCGATATCGCCGCCCTGCCGATGCAGCTCTATCAGGGGGAGGTGGTCAAGCTCAAGGCGTGGTTGCTGATCAATGGTCAGCCGCCGAAAGATAAATACTATCTCTCTGATCTTGGCATGACCGTCAAGCTGCAATCGTTCAGCGATGCCGATAAGAAAGAGGTCGTGCTGGATCAAGTACTTGGCCACTATCGCGATGATGGCAAGGGGCTAGATGAGGTGCCGGGCGATGGCATCATGACGGCGGAAGTGACGCTGCAGGATATTCCCGGTGGCAAGTACCGCGCCATGTTCAGCACGGGCAATCAGGTGTTTGTCCGTGCCCGTTATCAGGATGTACTGCTTTACCCCTATCCGTTCAGCTATAACTTGTCGCCGCCTTCGGATGAGCTGGGTGCCAAGCTCTCACTGCTAATCGACCGTGATGAGCTGGATCCTGCTTCCGTGGTGGTCAAGGGGAGTGTGACCAGCAATGTGGGCGGCCTCTACGAGTTCAGCGAGACCGCCAGCGACCCCAAGCTTGATATCGATCTCTCCAACATCAAGGAGGTCGGTCAGCATGAGGTGAAAGCAACCCTCTATGGCACCACTCGCCTCGGCCGTGAGCTGAAAATCGAGTTGCCGGTGAAAACCTTCAATGTCTTCCCGCCACCGCCGCTTCCTGTAGAGGTGGTGTCGGCCGCCGCACCGGCCTCCAGTGCCGAGGCGACCCATGAAGCTCCGGCAGAGGAGGAAATGGGCTGGCTGATCTGGGCATTGGCAGGTGGTGGTGTGCTGCTGGCGGTCTTGGGTGGGGTCGGGTTTGTGGTGATACAAAAACGGCGTGCCCTGAAGCGTGCTCTGGCCGCTGCGCAGGCCGAGAATCAGCAAGCCGGACAACCTGCTGCCAAGCTGGATCTCAATCTGCCAGAGCAGTAACCCTCGTACTGAAGTGGCGTGATGCCAGATATAGCAAACCGCCCTGATAAGCAGGGCGGTTTTTTTTAGTTCATAAACAGAACAAGCTGGCTATCAGTGTTCGCCGATATAGACATCCTTGTTCTGCTCGCGGATCTCGAGGAACTTGTCCAGATTGGCCATCATCAGCTCGACCAGCTGGGGGTCGAAATGCTGCCCCTTCTCCTCTTCAATCAGGGCCAGCACCTTGTCCAGCGGCCACGCCTTCTTGTAGCAGCGATCCGAACCCAGAGCATCGAACACGTCAGCCAGCGCCACAATCCGCCCCTCCAGCGGAATATCGGCCCCCTTCAGACCACGGGGATAGCCACTGCCATTCCATTTCTCATGGTGATTGCCAGCGATGGTGGCACCAATCTGAAACAGCGCCAGATCGCTGCCGGAGAGCATATCCTGCCCGAGCTGGGCGTGGGTTTTCATGATCTCCCACTCCTCCGGTGTCAGCTTGCCCGGCTTGTGCAAGATGGCATCGGGAATTCCCACCTTGCCAATGTCATGGAGCGGCGAGGCACGTTTCACCAGCTCGCTCTGCTCTTCGCTCATGCCCATCAGGTGGCAGAACTGTTCGGTATAGAGCGCGACCCGTTTGACGTGCAGCCCTGACTCTTTGGAACGGGTTTCGACCAGTTCGCCGATGCGATAGATGATCTCCCGCTGGTTGTCGGCGATCACCTCATTGAGCCGGATATTCTCCAGCGCCACTATGATGTTTTCGGTAAACAGGGTCAGCAGACTGGTATCGATCTGGCTGAGCTGGCGGGTGGTCTCGATGTGGAACAGCAGGTGGTGGCGCGGATTCTGACAGTAGAGCACCATCTGGGTGGCGTTATAGACGTTGCTGCGCTTGCTCATGGCCTGGCGCAGGATCTCCGGCGCGTCCGTGAGGAGCATGGCTGGATGGCCGGGGAGCAGGGGCTCCAATACTTGATCCTTCACCTCATAGGCGTATTGCTTGACGTCGTATATCTGGGTTTCCCCCAGATGGAGCAGGGCGCTGAGCTGCTCCTGGGCGCCTTCGACAAACTGGCGCAGGGCCCGTTTCTCAAAGATCCCCTTGGAGGCTTCGATGACTTTTTCCAGCCCCTGACGGTTACTCTCCAGGGTGCGGATATCCCGATAGGATCGCAGGCTGGCCCGCAGCAGGGTGCGCAGCTTCTGGGAGGTGAGCTCGGTTTTATCCTTGTAGTCGTTGATGTCGTAGTTGGTGACCACGTCATCTTCCGGCGCCTGGCCGGGCTGGCCGGTACGCAACACGATGCGTACCATCTTGTTTTGCAGATCTTCACGGACGTATTTGACGACATCGAGGCCGGCGTGGTCGACCTCCATCACCACGTCCAGCAGCAACAGAGCAACGTCCGGGGTGGTGGCCAGTAACTCTTTGGCCTGCGCCGCGGAATAGGCATGCAGAAAATCGATGGGGCGATTGTCAAACTCGAATTTGTTCAAGGTGATCTTGGTGATGCGATGCACTTCAGGCTCATCGTCAACAATCATCACCTTCCAGCCCGCTTGCTGTGCGTCGGGGAGGGAGAGATCGTCATCATCAATAATCAGGATCTGGTCATCCATCATACAATCCTGTTTGGCATCCTGTGCTTACATTAACTGCTTCACTAAGGATAGGAAACTTATTGGGAAATAAAATTTGATCTCGAAAAACTATGGTCGAAATAAGCAAATGGAACCCTTTGTAACTGTGGCGTTGTCCGGCTGCTTTCTTTGCCCAATCATGGAGCTAGCGTGCATAAAGTCTATTTCTGGATTAGGGTGTGGACGCCAGTGGTTGGGGATGTTTGAATCCAGCTTGTAGCTATTAGACGAGAAATAATCTTATTTGATAGTGATTCCTATTTGCGTGTAGCATGGGTGACACACTCAACGAGGAGCCCCATCGTGTCCCCATCTCTGCCTCCCAATCGTCCCCGTCTGTTGACTGTCAAAGCCATTACCCAGATCACCCCCCATTTGCGTCGCATCACCTTTGGTGGCAGCGAGTTGGCTGACTATCCCTTTACCTGCGGTGGGGCCCATATCAAGGTGATGCTGGCCCAGCCCCATCAGGTAGAGCCGGTGCTGCCTGCAATGACCCCGAGCGGCCCGCGCTGGAGTGACCCGGCTGACAAGCCGGTGATCCGCACCTACACCATCCGCGCATTTCGCCGTGATGAGCAGGAAATTGATATCGACTTCGTGCAGCACGGTGACGGCGGGCCCGCCAGCGCCTTTGCTACCCATACCAAGCCGGGAGAGAAGGTGATCCTCTCCGGGCCGGGTGGTCCCAACCCCATGCTGCAACCGGCCGATCACTACTGTCTGGTAGGAGATCTCACCGCCTTGCCCGCCATCATGGCGATGTGTGAGGTGATGCCTGCCGAGGCCAGAGGGGAAATTGCGATTCTGGTGCCGGATCAGGCCGATGCTCAGCCGTTGACACTGCCGGTCGGGGTGCGCTGTCACTGGTTTGTCGGCGAGCCCGAGTCCAGCGGCCTGCTGGAGCATGTGATTGCTCTGCCGCTGGTGCGCGATGGTGGCTTCTTCTGGCTGGGTGGGGAAGAGGCGCTGGTGCTGCCGCTGCGCCGCCATTTTCGTTCCGTGCTCGAGGTGGATCGCCAGTCGCTCTACGCCGTGCCGTACTGGCGCCGGGGCAAGAGTGAAGAGGCCTATCACCAGACCCGTCACGATGTGATGGATAATTAAGCGGATGCGAAAGAATACCTGATTCACCCTTGCAAATAAAAATGATTTGCATTTAGTATTGCGCCGTCTGGGTATTCGTCCGGGCGGCGTTTTTATTTTCGTTGACACAAGAGCGCCCTGTTTTCACGTCGGTTTGGCTGCATGTTGTCAGACCCAAAGCAAGGAGTCGTAAAGGGTGGTTAAGTACCAGACCCCTCTGTTCTGGCTGGCATTGTTCCTTCTCTGCACGCTGTTTTGCCTCTCGCTCGCCACCGGTGCGGGTGTTTATGGTGCCCGCGAGGTGTTCGGCTACCTGATGGGTGACGCGCCTTGGGCGAGTGACGAGAAGCTCGCCATGGTGCTCAATACCTTGCGACTGCCGCGCACCCTCTGTGCCATGGTGGTCGGCGCCTCGTTATCTCTGGCTGCCTCCTTGTTGCAGAGCGCGACCCGCAACCCGCTGGCGGAGCCCGGCCTGCTCGGGGTCAGTGAAGGGGCCGTATTTGCACTGGTGGTGGGGATCACCTGGTTTGGAGCGGAATCAGCTTACAGTTACCTGATTTGGGCTGGTTTTGGTGCTCTGTTTGGCAACGTAATAGTGCTGGTACTCAGCACTATTACTGGCAGCGCAAATCCTCTCAAGCTCATTCTGGTCGGAGTAGCCCTCTCGGCAACATTTCGTGGTCTGTCGAGTTTCTTGCTGTTTTCCAACAAGATGGTGCTGGAGCAATACCGTTTCTGGGTATTAGGCTCCCTGTCGGCGGCCAATCTCGATGCCATCATTGCCGTGCTGCCCTTCGTGCTGGCGGCGTTTGTCATCACCTTGCTGCTCTGTCGCCAGCTGACCCTGATGCAGATGGGGGACAGTCAGGCCCAGGCGCTCGGGATCCGCCCTAACCGGGTGCGAATTGGCGTGCTGCTGGCCGCCACTCTGTTTACCGCCAGTGCCATCGCTATCGCCGGCCCCATCGGCTTTGTCGGCTTTCTGGCCGCCTACTGTGGCCGATTGGTGGAGCCGGTAAAGCTGTCGGTGCAGGTCTGTTTCTCCGCCCTGTTCGGCATGCTGTTTCTGCTGTTGGCCGACATTCTGGCGCGCTGGCTGATCCAGCCGTTCGAGTTGCCAAACGGGGTCATTCTGGCCCTGATCGGTGCACCTGTGCTGATCGCTATTGTCCACCGCGGGGGCTTTCGTACCCTGCTGACCGTCAAGTGAGGGGCTGATGCGTACACCTACCGATATGCTCTGCCTGCGGGCTGGCAACCGCTCTGTGCTGATCCATCTGCCCAGCTGGCGCTGGCTGGCACTGCTGGCCGTGGCGCTGCTGGCGCTTGCTCTGCTGGCCCTGAGCGTTGGCGGTGGCAAGCTCGGCTTGGGCGGGGTGGTCAACACCCTGCTGGGGGAGGGGACCCGGCTTGAGCAGCTCACCCTGTTCAAGATCCGGCTGCCGCGCATCCTTGGGGTGGTGGTGGCGGGGGCGGCCATGGGGCTCTCCGGCTGTCTGGTGCAGACGCTGGTGCGCAACCGGCTGGCCACACCCGATATGGTGGGGGTCAACAACGGGGCCTCTCTGGCCATCATCGTCTTCTCCCTCTACCTGACCGTGGGCAGCTGGCCCTGGTGGGCGGCACCTATCGGAGCCATCTTCGCGGCGCTGGTGCTCTATGCCCTCTGCCGCAAACCGGGTGAGCAGGGCTATCTGTTCGTGGTGATCGGCATCGGCCTCTCCGAGCTGTTCGAGGCGCTCGGCCAGTTTGTGATGTCCACCCAGGCTTTGCTGCACCTGAGCTCCCTCTATCTGTGGAATATGGGCAGCTTTATCGCCGTGGGTTACAGCACCATCACCCCCATCGCCATCCTGTTGCTGCTGCTCTGCCCGTGGATCGTCTATCTCTCCCGCTCGCTGGCGGTGCTGCGCTTTGGCCCCGAGATGGCCAGAGGGCTTGGCGTCAACGGCGATCGGGTGCAACTGGGCATTCTGGCGCAGGCCATTCTGGTGGCGGCGCTCGGCACCGCCATCGGCGGGCCCGTGGTCTTTATCGCCATGGCGGCCCCCATTCTTGCCTCCTGGCTGGTAAAAGACCGGGTGGTGCCGCTCTGGCTGGCGGCGCTTAGCGGCGCCTTGCTGCTGCTTGCCAGCGATACCCTGGTCCGGGTGCTGGCCAGCCCTCACGAGGTGGCGACCGGTATCATGACCCGCATTCTAGGCGGCCTGTTGCTGCTGTTTCTTCTCGTTAACGATCGCCAGAGGGCTGACTGATGACGCTCACCGTAAATCGCCTCCACTTCGCCTATCAGCAGACCCCCATTTTGCGGGACATCTCTTTCAGCGTGCCGAGAGGCAAGCTGGTGGGGATCGTCGGCCCCAACGGCTGCGGCAAATCGACCCTGCTCAAGCTGCTTTCCGGCCAGATGAAAGCCCAACGCGGCGAGATCCTGCTCAAGGGCAAGCCGCTTTCCAGCTACCCCATGAAGGGGCTGGCGCGGGAGCTCGCCTATCTGCCCCAGCGGCCGACCCTGCCTGCCGGCATTCTGGTGGAGCAGTTGGTGCAGTATGGCCGGCACCCTCATCAGGGCTGGTTCAATCAGTGGGGCGAGGAGGATGCCCGCATGGTGCGCAGCGCCTGCGAGCGGATGCAGCTTGAAAGCATCTGGCAGCAGAGCGCCGCGTCCCTCTCCGGCGGGCAGGCGCAGCGGGCCTGGCTGGCGATGATCCTGGCGCAGGACAGCGACATGGTGCTGCTCGACGAGCCCACCAGCGCCCTCGATATCGGTCACCAGACCGAGGTGATGGAGGCGATCCATCGCATCACTGCCGAGGGCAAAACCGTGCTGCTGGTGATCCACGATCTGGCGATGGCGGCCCGCTACTGTGACGAGCTGATCGCCATCGGCGAGGGGACCATTGCCGCCATGGGCCCGGCCCGGGAGGTGGTGACCAAATCCCTGATCGACCAGCTCTACCAGACCAGTGTCGACATTCTGCATGCCCCCGGCGACGGGGCGCCCATTATCGTGCCCCGTCGCCACGAACATGGCCGCACCCTGCGTTCGGCGAGTTGAGTCATATGGGCCTGCTCTGTTGGCCCACCGAGTGTATTCACGCGGCCGATTATCCGGGCCGTGCAACGAGAAGGAGTGAGATGATGAAGCGTTTTGCCGCCCTGGCAGCAGCCATCCTGATGCTGGCCGCGCCGCTGGTTCAGGCGCAGGAGATGCGTGAAGTGACCGATGCGTTTGGCCAGAAGGTGCAGGTGCCAGCCCAGCCAATGCGGGTGGTGGTGCTGAGCGAGCTCGAACTCGACAGCACCCTGACCCTGGGGCTGACCCCTATCGGCGCCGTCAATGGCCGTGGTCAACCCACTTTGCCCCGCTATTTGCTGAACAAGGCGGGCATGGGGATCCAGGTGATCGGCGATCTCGACAGCCCCAATCTGGAGTCGCTGATTGCGCTGGAGCCTGACCTTATCCTGATAGGCCAGACCCGTCCAGAGCTGCTGACCTTGCTGGGGGAGATCGCGCCGACCGTGGTGACCAGCAAGTGGGGGGAGCCGTGGCAGGATAGCTTCCGCCGCACCGCCCACACCCTTAACCGCGACCAGCAAGGGGATACTTTCTTGCTGCAGTATGCCGAGCGGTTGACTCAGGCTCGCAGCAAGCTGGCCAAACATCAGGGGGAGAGCATCAGCATAGTGCGCTGGAACCCCAAGGGGCCGAGCTTTATGTATCAGGGCACCTTTGCCAGCAGCGTGGTTGAGTCGATGGGGCTGGTGCGTCCGGACAAACAACAGGGGACTGGCGCGCCCCACTCACCGGCGCTGAGTCTGGAGTCCCTCAACCTGCTGGATGCCGACTGGCTGGTGGTCGGCACTCTGAGCGCCAGCGGCGATGCGGTGGATGCCATGCGTCAGGCGGAGCAGACCCCGGCGTTCCAGCAGCTGCCGGTGATCAAGGCCAAGCGCTTTGGCACCGTGGACGGGTCGCTCTGGACCTCCAGCGGCGGCCCGCAGGCTGCTCTCAAGGTGATCGAGGATGTGGAGCAGTTGCTGGCAACCCGCAGCTGAGTGTTATCGTGCACCAGAGGTTGACCCAACGAACAGGTTGAGCAAAAGAAGAGGGAGGCTGATGCCTCCCTCTTGCGTTGTCACTGTCTATCGTGACCTCTTCGGCGAGCCAGAGCCGTTTATTGCGGTTGGATGGCTGTCACTGTGAGCTTGCCGCTCTGGCTTTCGGCATGAAAGTGGATGGCATCCCCCACCTTGAGCCCTTTGAGCTGGGCCGGATCTGCCACTCGAAAGACCATGGTCATGGCGGGCATCTTGAGATTCTCGATCGCCTCGTGCTTGATGCCGACCTTGCCGCTCCCCTCATCGAGGCGGGTCATGACCCCCTTGGTCATCACCATTGCGCCCTGTTCGCTCATCTCACTCGTCTGACTCATATCGTGCCCTTCATGGTGCATCATCTCTTCGGCTTGCAGGTTGGTCTGGGTGGCAAGGCCAAGCAGCAATGTCAGGGTCAGCGTTTTGTAGTTCATGATGGTTTCCTCATCGTTCAGTCAATATGGATCGTGAAATCGGGTTATTCGGATTGCGGGCTCGCGCTCTTGCCAAGGCTACGACTGCGCCACAGGTAATAGGCCGCTGGCAGCACCAAGAGGGTCAGCACCAGCGCGCTCACCATGCCGCCGATCATGGGGGCGGCGATGCGCTGCATCACCTCGGATCCGGTGCCGTGGCTCCACATGATGGGCAAGAGGCCGGCGATAATAGTCACCACCGTCATCATCTTGGGACGCAGGCGCAGGGCGGCGCCATGGATCACTGCTCGGTGCAGGCCCGCCTTGTCCGGCTTGCCGCTGGCAACGAGATCGTCCCAAGCGTGGTTGAGGTAGACCAGCATCAAGACGCCGGTCTCTACCGCCACCCCCGCCAGAGCGATAAAGCCCACCCCGACTGCCACAGAGAGGTTGAAGTCGAGCAGCCAGAGGGTCCAGATCCCCCCCACCACCGCCAGCGGCAAGGTGGTGAGAATGAGCAGCACCTCCTGAAAGCGGCGAAACGCCAGATAGAGCAGCAGCACGATAATGGCGACCGTCAGCGGCACCACGTAGGCGAGGCGCGCCTTGGCCCGCTCCATGTACTCGTATTGGCCAGACCAGGTGAGGGCGTAGCCCGCCGGCAGCACCAGCTGCTTGCCCACCTCGGCCTTGGCCTCATCGACGAAGGAGCCAATGTCGCGGCCGCGAATGTCGACGTAGACCCAGCCGTTGAGGCGAGCGTTTTCACTGCGCAGCATGGGCGCTTCGTCGCTGATATAGACCTTGGCCACGTCCGCCAGCGCGATACGCGCCCCGCTCGGCGTCACCAGCGGCAGCAGCTCCAAGCTGGCTACAGAGTCGCGATAGCTCTGGGGGTAGCGCAGGTTGATGGGATAGCGCTCGCGCCCCTCGATGGTCTGGCCCACCTCCATGCCGCCCACTGCGGTAGCGAGCACCGCCTGCACATCGGCGATGTTCAGGCCATAGCGGGCCGCTTTCAGTCGGTCGATATCCACCTTGACGTAGCGGCCACCGGCCACCCGCTCGGCGTAGACCGATGAGGCGCCCTCCACCTTGCCAACGATCTGTTCGAGCTGTTGGCCGAGCTGCTGGATCACCTTGAGATCCGGCCCCGCTATCTTGATTCCCACCGGGGTCTTGATACCGGTGGCCAGCATGTCGATGCGGGTCTTGATGGGGGGCACCCAGGCGTTGGTGAGTCCGGGGAAGCGGATGAGGGAGTCAAGCTCCTCTTTGAGCTTCTCCGGGGTCATGCCGGGGCGCCACTGATCGCGGGGCTTGAGCTGGATGCTGGTCTCCATCATCACCAGGTCGGCGGGGTCGGTAGCGGTCTCGGCGCGGCCCGCCTTGCCGAACACGTTCTGCACCTCGGGCACGGTGCGAATGAGTTTATCGGTCTGCTGTAAGATTTCCCGCGCCTTGCCCACCGAGATATTGGCTGCGGTGGTGGGCATATACATGATGTCCCCCTCATCGAGCGGAGGAATAAACTCGGAGCCCAGATACTTGAGCGGCCAGAAGCCCGCCACTGTCACCACGGCGGCGATGGCCAGAGTGGTTTTCGGACGGGCCAGCACGGCTTTGAGCAGCGGCACATATGCCTGGCTTAAGCCACGGTTCAGCGGGTTGGCCTGCTCCGCCAGCACCTTGCCACGGATGAAGTAACCCATGATCACCGGCACCAGCGTGATGGCGAGCGCGGCCGCCGCCGCCATGGCATAGGTCTTGGTGTAGGCGAGCGGGTGGAACATCCGCCCCTCCTGCGCCTCCAGCGCAAACACCGGCAGGAAGCTGATGGTGATGATGAGCAGGGAGAAGAAGATGGCGGGCCCCACCTCTATGCTCGCCTCGGTGATGATGCGCCAGCGGTTCTTGTCGGTGAGCGCCTCCCGCTCCATATGTTTGTGGACGTTCTCGATCATCACGATGGCGCCATCCACCATGGCACCGATGGCGATGGCGATGCCCCCGAGCGACATGATGTTGGCGTTGATCCCCTGCAGATGCATCACGATAAAGGCCACCAGAATGGCGATGGGCAGGGTGATGACCACCACCAGTGACGAGCGCAGGTGGAACAGGAAGGCCAGGCAGACCAGCACCACCACCGCGAACTCCTCCAGCAGCTTGCCGGAGAGGTTGTCGATGGCGCGCTGGATAAGGTCGGAGCGATCATAGACGGTGACGATCTCCACCCCTTGTGGCAGGCTGCTCTTCAGCTCATCCAGTCGCGCCTTGACCCCGTCTATGGTGTGCTGGGCATTCTCGCCGTAGCGCATGACGATGATGCCGCCCACCACTTCCCCTTCGCCGTTGAGCTCGGCAATGCCGCGCCGCATCTGGGGACCGGTGACCACATCTGCCACATCCCCCAGTAGCAGCGGGGCGCCGCGCACAGTGGTGCCGAGCGGGATCTGCTTCAGATCCTCGACGCTCTTGAGATAGCCGTTGGAGCGCACCATGTACTCCGCTTCCGCCATCTCGATGACGGAGGCGCCGGTCTCCTGATTGCCCTGCTTGATGGCGGTCTCGATAAGGGAGAGCGGAATGCCGTAGGCGCGCAGCTTGTCCGGGTCGACCCGCACCTGATACTGGCGCACCATGCCGCCGACGGTGGCGACCTCGGAGACCCCCTCCACCGTCTGCAGCTCGTACTTGAGGAACCAGTTCTGCAGCGAGGTGAGCTGGCTGAGGTCATGCTTGCCGGTTTTGTCTACCAACGCGTACTGATAGACCCAGCCCACCCCGGTGGCATCGGGGCCGAGCTGGGGGCGGGCGGAGGCGGGCAGATTGGGCGCAACTTGGCTCAAATACTCCAGCACCCGGGCGCGGGCCCAGTAGAGGTCGGTGTTGTCGTCAAACAGCACATAGACGAAGGAGTCGCCGAAGAAGGAGTAGCCGCGCACCGTGGTGGCCCCCGGTACCGCCAGCATGGCGGTGGTAAGCGGGTAGGTGACCTGATCCTCCACCACCTGGGGCGCTTGGCCCGGGTAGGAGGTCTTGATGATCACCTGCACGTCGGAGAGATCTGGCAGGGCATCCACCGGGGTTTGCTTGACCGACCAGAGCCCCCAGGCGGTGAGCATGAGGGTCAACAATAGCACCAGAAAGCGGTTGCCCACCGACCAGCGAATAATCGAGGGGATCATGGTTGAACTCCTTTCTCACCAAGTACAGAGAGCGGAGAGCGGTTGCCTGCTAGGCAGCGAATGATGGCAGGGATCATGACTTCTTCTCCACCTCGGGCATCGTCATCTGATGCTGGCTATGGTCCATGCCTTCCATCTTCTCCATCTCATCCGTTGCAGGCTTGGCGTCGCCGTCAGTAGCGGGCGCCTTCTCCTGATGGATGTTGGTGATGCGGTACTCATCCCCCTCCTGCATTACCTGCAGGTGCAGGGTCTGCCCCTCGACCAGCTTGCTGATATCGACCCCGTTGGCGACGGTGAACTCCATCTCCATGGCGGGCCACTGCCACTCGGGGATGGGCTGGTGGGAGACCATCAGGGTACGGTTGGCCAGATCGATGCTTTCAACCTCGCCCTGGGTCCACACCTGAGCGGGGCGCACTGCCGTCATGCGCTGGAAGTCCGAATCGATGGCAGACTCGGAGTCGAGCAGGAACTGGGCCGAGCTGACGATGTTATCCCCAGCCTCTACCCCCGCCTTGATGGCAACCTTGTCGCCAAACTGGGGGCCGAGGGTGACGGCGACCGACTTGAAGTTGCCATCCCCCAACGCCAGCACCAGCCGATCCTGACTGCCGGTGCGGATCACCGCTTCGCTCGGCACCACCAATTGCGGCTCTCCCTGCCCGGTGCGAATGCTCACCTTGGCAAACATATTGGGTTTCAAAAACTCGTCCGGGTTGTCAAAGCGCAGCCGCACCTTGAGGGTGCGAGTAGCGGCATCGAGGGTCGGATAGAGGTAATCCACCTTACCTTGCCAGCTGCGGCCGGGGGCATAGTCGAGGGTCATGGTGACCGGATCCCCCACTTTCAGCTGGGCGGCTTGACGCTCGAACACCTCGGCACTGACCCACACCTGCTTGAGGGTGCTGATGTTAAAGAGCGCCGCAGCGGGCTCCACATACTGGCCTTCGCGCACCTTGAGCTCGGAGACATAACCGTTGCTGGGGGCGTAAATGCTGATGGTTTCGCGCACCTGACGGCTGCGCTTGAGGGCTGAGATTTGATCTGCCGGTACCTGCAGGGACTTGAGCTTGCCCTCGGCGGCGCGCAGCAGCAGGGGGTTGGCGGTGTTGAGGGCCAGCAGGTACTCGTGCTGGGCGTTGACCAGATCAGGGGCGTAGATCTCGTAGAGCAGGGAGCCTTTGGCCACCTTCTGTCCCTCGCTCTTGATGGCGAGGGTGCGGATCCAGCCCGCCATGCGGGCGTTGACCGCCTCCAGCCGATCTTCGTCATAACCGACATAGCCCACCGTCTCGATCTGCTGGTGGATAGGCAGTCGCTCGACCTTAGCCAGTCGCACACCCAGGTTCTGCTGGATCTCGGGGCTGATGGTGACGGTGCCCGGCGAGCCGTTTTTCTGCTCCTCATAGACGGGGATAAAGTCCATCCCCATGTTGTCCTTGGCCGGGCCGTCGCGCTTGTCGCGGGGATCCATGGGGTTGACCCAGTAAAGGGGCGTCTTCTCTTTGGCGCTGGCGCCATCGGAGGTCTGTTTGGCGGCCCAGTAGCCGCCACCAGCGCCAAGGGCAAGTAGCAGGGCCGACATCAGGACGGTCTTGTTCATGACTGGCCTCCGGCGCGGATTTGCATGCAGAAAGTGCAGGAGGATAAGGCGCCCGCAAAGGCAGCAACCTTGGACAGCGAAAAGTGGGCTGGTGACATAATACGTCTTCTCTTTTGCAGGCCGCCGGTCGGGTGAGGTGCAAGGCATCACCAAAGGGGCTGGCGGCAAACGGGGCGCAGCTGTATCAGTGCGCACGGCTCCCTGTGAGCGGACCGGTTTGGCCGGGGCACAGGGTCAGGCAAGGCGGCAGGAAACGGGCAAATTGAAGCTTGCCTGTGCCGCAAGAGAAGGACTTTCTAGTGGCGTAACACCGACAGCATCAGATGTCGGCGCGGCCAGGAGGGAGGGTGAGTACCGCGCGAGCGCAGGAAGGGATCCCGCAACCAGTTATCAAGCAGTGACGCTGCGACGTTGTTGCCAAGTAGCAAGGGAAAGAGCAGCAGAGCGACCAGTACCCCAAGCAGAGTCATCGCGCCGAAGGAGGGGGCATTGATGCCTGTCTGCATCTGGCACTCATCGCCCATGGCTGACCCCTCGTCTCCCTGATGGCAGGAGAGGGTCATGATATCGCCCGGGTTATCCATAGCGGGCATTGCATCAGAGATATCGCCATCCGCTATCGCCATGGATGAATCGAACATCACCATCGACTGAGTGTTGTTTGGGGTCGGCTCGGAGGAGAGGGGAGAACCATGCCAGCTGATGCAGAGAGTCAGATTGCAGACGAGCAGCAGCGCCAGCAATAGCCGGGCCAGAGCAACAGAGGGCAATCTTGCAGCAAGCTGGGTGAGTGACAATCCGGGCATCCTTAGGGGGGCAAGTTGCCAAACTCTAAACCTTGCTCGCACGAGAAGGTCAAGGCTTCTGCTGGCGCTGCTGTTGCAGGTAGAGGTCACTGTATTTTTCCAGCAACTGGTCTATCCATTGACTCATGCCCGGCGCTTGCAACATGGGCTCCAGTTGTTCGAGGGTGCCAAGATGGGGGGATTGCAGTGAAACAGAAATATAGAGCTCACCGCGCTGCAGTGGCCACTGTAGATCAGCCAGCCTGCGGTCCGGATAATTGTCGCTCAGAAACAGGCGACCGGAAGATCGGCCATAAGGAACGAAGTCGACCCGGTCACTGGCCAGTAGGCCAAATACCTGCTTGAGGGAGTTGACCCTGTAGATGCGGGTATTCTCTTGCAAAAAATCATCCATTTCGCTGCCAAGGCTGACGCCGATCATCATGGCTCCCCGCAGTCCGGTCAGATCCTCCCGTCGCTGCAGCAAGCGGCTGCCGGGTTGGCGTACGAACACCGCCATGTCATTGATGGCCATGGGTGTTCGGGTAAAGCGGGAGTAGTGTGCTCTCTCTTCGTTGCGCAGCGCACAGATATTGATGTCGACCTCTCCTTTCGCCACTTTCTGCTGACAGCGGGCCCAGGGGCCCACATAGGAGAGATCCACATTGAAACCCAACCGTTGATAGAGGGTACTGACTACTTCGGCACAAACGCCGATGATCTTGCCATCGCTCAGCCAGTTCCAGGGGGGATAATCGTGATGACCACAGGCGGAGAGGGTAGTGGTCGTCAAGGTCGTCGCGAGCCAGAGCTGAGCCAGCATATCCGGATCCTGTGCAAAAAAGTCTCGATGTGTGTCATTGAAGCACACCGCAGACAAAAAAATACCCCCGCACGGGCGGGGGTAGTTTGTTATCGGTGGAACGCCCGTGGAGAGCGTTACGGCTTGGCGCGTTTTTCCGACCCTTTCATGATGAGGCGGAAGAAGAGCGGGATAAAGAAGATGGCGATAAAGGTGGCCGCCAGCATGCCGCCGATGACCGGCCAGCCGAGAGCGTGACGGCTTGCGGCACCGGCGCCGCTGGAGGTGACCAGCGGCACACAGCCGAGGATGAAGGCCAGCGAGGTCATCACGATGGGGCGAAAACGCAGGCGCGCCGCCTCCAGTGCCGACTCGATGAGGCTCATCCCCTCTTCGTGCTTCATCACCGCGAACTCCACAATCAGTATGGCGTTCTTGGCGGCAAGACCCACCAGGGTCACCAGCCCGATCTGGAAGTAGACGTTGTTGGTGAGTCCTACCAGCCAGGTGGCTAGCAGGGCGCCGAACAGGGCGAACGGTACGGCTGTGATCACCGCAAACGGCAGGCTCCAGCGTTCGTACTGGGCTGCTAGGATGAGGAAGATCATCACAATACCGAAGCCGAACGCCATGCCTGCGCTACCGGCAGAGGCCTTCTCCTGATAGGCGGAACCGGTCCACTCCAGCTTGGCATCGTTGCCAAGGGTGCTGTTGGCCACCTCTTCCAGTGCGGCGATCGCCTGACCCGAACTGTAGCCGGGTGCCGGCTGTGCCATGATCTTGGCTGCCTGGAAGATGTTGAAACGCTCTACCAGCTCGGGACCAGTGGCATCACGGACCGTCACCAGGCTGCTGAGCGGGATCATCTCGCCGGTGTTGGAGCGCACGTAGACGTTGCGGATATCGCTCTTCTTGGCGCGGTAGTCCGCTTCGGACTGCAACTGTACCCGGTAGGTTCGGCCAAACTGGTTGAAGTCGTTGACATAGACCTGACCGAAGGTGGCCTGCATGGTGTCGAATACCGCATTGATCGGCAGCCCCAGCGCCTTGGCTTTCTCGCGATCCAGGTCGAGATAGACCTGCGGCACATTGGCACGGAATGTGGATGTGACACTGGCAAACTCGGGGCGCTCCTTGGCGGCGGCGAGGAAGCGCTGTACTTCGCCCGAAAACTCCTGGGCACTGCCGGAACCCCGGTTTTGCAGGTAGCCTTCCAGTCCGCCGGTGGTGGACATCCCCTGGATGGGGGGCGGGTTGAAGGAGGCAACAAAGCCGTCAGCCAGCCCCATCAGGCTCATCCCCTGTAGGGTTTTGGCCAGCTCGAAGGAGTCCTGGCCTGTCCCCTTGCGCTCGCTCCAGTCCTTCAGGGTAATGAAGGTGAGACCGCTGTTGCTGATGATGGCGTTGGAGAGGATGTCGAAGCCCGAGAAGGTGATCACATCCTTCACATTGGGGTTGGCCATGGCGAGCTTGTCGAACTGATCCGCCACTGCCTGTGTCCGGCTCATGGCGGCGGCATCCGGCAGCATGACGGCGGAGATGAGATAGCCCTGATCTTCGTTCGGTACCAGTTCGCCCGGTACTTTCAGGAATAGGCCGTAGATGGAGAGGATCAGCACGGCGATGATGGCAAAAGCGACCCCCACCCGACGGTTCAGGAAGGCCACACCCCGTACATAGCCGCGGGTCAGCTGGTCAAATTTATCGTTGAACCAGACGAAGAAGCGGGCCGGTTTGTGGTGTCCCTCTTTGAGCAACACGGCACAGAGGGCCGGGGAGAGAGTCAGTGCCACCAGACCGGAGATGGCGACCGAGACCGCGACCGTGATGGCGAACTGTTTGTACATCACCCCCGTCATGCCGCCCATAAAGGCGACCGGCAGGAACACAGCGCAGAGCACCAGCACGATGGCGACCACCGGACCGGAGACCTCCTGCATGGCGAGGATGGCAGCCTCTTTGGCGGAGCACTTCTTCTCGCTCATGATCCGCTCGACGTTCTCGAGCACCACGATGGCGTCATCCACCACGATGCCGATGGCGAGCACCATGCCGAACAGGGTCAGCAGGTTGATGGAGAAACCGAGCACCAGCATGCCGGCGAAGGTCCCGATGAGCGACACCGGCACCGCGATACAGGGGATCAGGGTGGCGCGGAAGTTCTGCAGGAACAGATAGACCACCACGAACACCAGTACGATCGCCTCGAACAGGGTGTGTACCACCTCTTCGATGGAGATCTTCACGAACTCGGTGGTGTCATAGGGGATCTGGTACTCGATATCCTGCGGGAAGCGCTCCTTGAGTCGCTCCATAGTGGCATGTACCGCATCGGCAACCGCCACGGCGTTGGCGCCCGGTTGCAGATAGGTGGCGATACCGATGGCCGGTTTGCCGTTGGCGCGGGCCACCAGATCATAATCCTTGCCCCCCAGCTCGACCCGGGCGACATCGCGGACCCGGATCTTGGAACCATCGGGCATGGAGCGGACAATGATGTTCTGGAACTCCTTCACATCCTCAAGGCGCCCCTTGGTCTGCACCGTGTAGGTGAAGTCGATGGGGGCCGTGGTGGGCTGGGCACCGATCTTGCCTGCCGCGAACTGGGTGTTCTGCTCGCGAATGGCGCCAATCACGTCGCTCGGGGTGAGCTCGAGTTGGGCCAGTCGATCCGGTCGCAGCCAGATACGCATGGCGTAGTCAGTACCGCCAAACAAGGTGGTATCACCGATGCCGGGAATCCGCTTGAGCTCGTCGATGATGTTGAGCAGGGCGTAATTCGACAGATAGGTGGTATCAAACGAGCCGTTTGGTGACTGGAGGGTGACCACCTGCAGGATGGAGGTCGATTTCTTCTTGACCGTCACCCCCTGCTTTTTCACCTCTTCCGGCAGCTGGGCCATGGCGGCCGAGACCCGGTTGTTGACGTTGATGGTGGCCTGATCCGGATCGGTGCCGATCTCGAAGTAGACGTTGAGGTTCATCTGGCCGTTGGAGGCCGACCCCGACTGCATGTAGATCATCCGCTCGACGCCGTTGATCTGCTGCTCCAGCGGCGCTGCCACGGTCTGGGAGATCACCTCCGGGGTTGCGCCCGGATAAAACGCCGTGACCGAGACCACCGGTGGGGTGATCTGGGGATATTGCTCGATGGGGAGCGCCCGCATCGCCGCCAACCCGCCCAGCACGATAATGATCGAAATCACGCTGGCGAAGATGGGGCGTTCTATGAAGAACTTGGAAAACATACGGGCTCCTTACTTGGCCGCAGACTGGCTGACCACCTTGCCGGTGATCGCCTTCATCTCGTCGGCAGAGACAGGTTTTACCACGGCGCCGGGACGAGCCTTCATCAAGCCTTCGACGATATAGCGCTCACCTGCCTGCAGGCCGCTCTCGATCAGCACGCCGGAGTCGACTGCCGCGCCCAGGGTCACCGGACGGGGCACTACCTTGTTGTCGGCATCGACCACCATCACCATGCGGTCAGCCTGGGACTGGACGATGGCGCGCGGCGGCACCACGATGGCATTTTTGCGGGTGCCTAGATCGATGGTCATGCGGACAAACTGGCCGGGCAGCAGTACTCCGTCCTTGTTGTCGAAGATGGCGCGGGCACGGATGGTGCCGGTTTGGGGATCGACCCGGTTGTCGGAGAAGTTGAGCTTGCCCGCCTCCGGATAGATGGAGCCATCGGCCAGACGGATATGGGTGCGCCAGGTGGTGGCATCCTTCGCCTCAATCACCCCTTTCTTTACCGAGTTTTCGAAGTTGAGGCGATCCTGCTCCGAGTAGGAGAAGTTGACGTAGAGCGGATCAAACTGGGTGATGGTAGTGAGCAGGCCGTTGTCGCCGCTGGTGGAGATAAGGCTCCCCTCGGACTGGGAACTCTTGCTCGCCATGCCGTTGATGGGGGCGGTCACCTGGGTGTAGCTGAGGTTGAGCTCTGCCTCTTTCACCTTGGCCTGAGCGGCCTGATGACTGGCGATGGCCGCTTCGTAGTTGGCGATGGTGTCGTCATAGTCCTTGCGACTCACCACCTGACGCTTGAAGAGGGGAATGATGCGATCCCGATCGGCACGGGCCTTGTTGAGACGGGCCTGCTCCTGAGCCAAAGTCCCTTTGGCCTGCTCCAGCGCCACCTTGTAGGGCTCCGGGTCAATCAGAAACAGCTCCTGACCGGCGGTAACCGGCTGGCCTTCCACATAAGTGCGCTTGAGCAGGATGCCACTGACCCGGGAGCGCACATCAATCTCGCGAAAACCGGCGGTCTCTCCCACCATCTCGGTGGTGAGCGGCACATCAGTCAGCTTGACCTCGGCGACCACCACAGGGACGGCGGGCATGGTTTGTGCCGTCTGGGTCGTCTCGCCGCCACAGGCGCTCAGACCGCTGATCAGCGCCAGGGTCAGCAAGCTGCGTTTGTAAACCTCTCTTCCGGCATTGGACACCTTCATCATCACACTCCTGTTGGATCGATTTCGGCTGCTGCGTTCAGCATGTTTCTCCATACACATCATTAACTTCATGATTAAAAAAACAACTTCTTTATGATTGGAATGGGAGATGATAGGGCGGCAATCTTGAACACAACCTTCTCAAAGTGGCAATTAGGGTTGCCGATTGACGAAAAAAGTCTGACTTTTCCGATATGGGCGGGGGGCTTCGGGGATGTTCATCCCGGGCCAGGGCTCTTCGCAACCGTATCACGCCAGCCACTCCTTGCTGCAAAAAACAAGGTGCCATAAGGCACCTTTTCTGGATGGTTTTTTTACGCCCTTTTATCGCGGGCAACCGCGAGCCGCTTCACAGTTTACGAATTCGTCGCGGCTCATCGGTTAATCTTGCGCCGCATCAGGCGAAGCAGGCCCAGATGGGGGCGTGGTCGGAGGGTTTATCGATGCCGCGCAGCTCGTAGTCGATACCGGTCTCGGTCACCTTGTCCTTGAGGGCGTCGGAGGCCATGATGAGGTCGATGCGCAGGCCGCGGTTCTCGTCAAAGCCCTTGGAGCGATAGTCAAACCAGGAGAAACGCTCGCACTCGGTGGGGTTGGCGGCGCGGAAGGTGTCGGTCAGGCCGAACCCTTTCAGCCGCTCCATCCATTCACGCTCGATGGGCAGGAAGGAGCATTTGCCATCCCGCAGCCAGCGTTTGCGGTTTGCCTCGCCGATGCCGATGTCGAGATCGGTGGGAGAGATATTCATATCCCCGATCAGCACCAGCTGGTCATCCGGGGTGTGGTTGGTCTCGAGGTAGTGCTGCAGATCCTCGTAGAACTTCTGCTTGGCCGGGAACTTGGTTTCGTGATCCTGGCTTTCACCCTGCGGGAAGTAGCCGTTCATCACCTTGATGAGAGAGCCGTCTTCACGTTCGAAGGTGGCCATGATCATCCGGCGCTGGGCCTCTTCGTCATCGGTGGGGAAGCCTTTCTCCACCTTGACCGGCTTCTGCTTGCTCATGATGGCGACCCCGTAGTGGGCCTTCTGGCCGTGAAACTCTACGTGATAGCCCATGGCTTCCACATCGGCCAGCGGGAATGCTTCATCGTGCACCTTGATCTCCTGCAGGCCGATCACATCGGGCTGGTGCTTGTCGATGATGGCTTGCAGCTGGTGCAGACGGGCGCGCAGGCCGTTGATATTGAAAGAGATGATCTTCATGTCCGGGATGCTCATGTCATTTTTATAAGTGGCTATTGGACTAGGAATCGGCGGTGGATGCAAGTTCGGGGGCTGTGACTGGTGCAGCTGCTTGGTAACCTGTTCACGATCCGTCGCGAGAGGCTGTCAGCAAGGTGAAGCGCAGCGCAGGAACCGGATTGTATATGTATACATGAGGATTCCGAGCAGCACATGAGCCTTGATCACAGCCTCGCAGTAGGAGCGTGGACAGGTTTTCAGCGGGTCATCTTTTTGACGAAAACCACCACAAACAGCGCCAGCGTGAAGCTGCCGGTAAAGGCTTCAAAGGCGGCAAAGATCCTGGAGAGCCCGACCGGAGTGAAGTCGCCGTACCCCAATGTGGTGAAGGTGACCACGCTGTAGTAGAGGCATTCGAGCAGGAAGATGGCATTTTGCTCGAGCGGGGCACCGGGCTGGTAGATGAGGTGCTCGCCCTGAAAATGCAGTCCGCAGAAGAAGTAAAAAATGCTGCAGATAAAGATGAGCAGCAACGAGAAGAGCACCACCCGCATCGGGGCCTCGCCATAGCCGCAGAAGAGATCGACCACCCAGGAGGTGAAGCGCTGGGTCGACCAGAACGGCAGTTGCAGGCGGCGCATGGTGAGCTCCTGCTGGATATAGTTGCCGGACATGGTGAAGATCCCCTGTGCCTCGGAGGCTTTGCGCAGATCCCGGTAGGTCTCTTCCGCCTCCTTGAACCAGATGCGCGCCTGTTTGGGATCCCGTTCGCGGCGCCCCTTGCGATCCTGCATCACCCGTTTGCCGGTCTGCATGTTGTCGAGTCGGGTGTTGTGCCAGCGGATGCCGAGCAGGTTGACGTCATCGAGGGTGGCGCACTGGAGGTTGGCATCACTGAGATCGGCTTTCATCAGGCTGCCGCCCTTCATGCGCAGGCCGTAGAGGTGACCACCGCGCAGGTTGGCGCGATAGAGATTGCACTGCTCCAGCAAAAATCCCTGATCGGACTCCTTGTTGACCAGATTGAGGCCCGCTAGGTTGGCCCGTGACAGCTGCAGGCCGTGGCAGAGTCCGCCAGCGCGAACGTACTGTTCAAGCGCCTCGGCGGTGTGGGCTTCCTGATGGGTATGGTGGGGATCATGCCAGTGGCAGAGATCGTGCTCGCCAGCCTCTTCACTGCAGTGGCGGCCATCGGCCACCAGATAACGACACATCGCCATCTTCGTTTCCCTCGCATTGCCGAACTGGTTTCAGCATAGGCGGGGAAAAGGGGGCGCGGCGGCGTCTTAGCTGAACTGGTTGAACTCCTGACGCAACTTGCGAAAACGCTCCTGCTGGGCCGGGTTGAGGGGGATGCCGTCGAGCACGTCCAGGGTGTCTTTGCACTCGGCACCAAACTCCGGGCTCTTGCGGTTTTTCTGCATCAGTTGCAGCAGCACCTGGATCTTGTTGAGAGCCGCACCGGTATTGGCGGGAGCGCGGCGCAGGGCCTCGCGGAAATGGCCGAGGGCCTGCTCCAGCTCGCCGCTCTGATAGGCCTTGATCCCCAGATCGTTGAGCTGCTGGTAGCGCTGACGCCGCTCCAGCACCGTCTTGTCATCGCGGGTTGCCTGAATGCAGGTGGTGAGCAGCCGATCTTCGTCCTCCGCCAGCAGCCCTTGCAGGCTTTCGGCATATTCAAACTCGCCGAGCTGGTAGAGGGCAAGGATGGTCTCACCAAGCAGGGCGGGGGGCATGGTGGCAGGCTCATCGAGCCAGTTCTGATTGGCGCGATAGAGCATCTTCTTGCCCTTGAGCAACTCCCCCAGCGCAATCTGCACCCGGGCCTGACAGATCTGCTCGAACACCGGGTAGTTGAACTCCGACATCATCAGCGAATCGCGGATGCGCGACAGGGCAGAATTGACCTGCTTTTGCAGGTTGGCGATGTGGTAGCTGTCGTTGCTGTTGAGGGCGTAGAGGGTCAGGGTCTGGATATAGGCCCCCAGATAATGGGGCGTGCGGTGAATGGAGTTGCGCGACAGGTCGATCAGCGACATCAGCACATCCTTGGCCTGGGCGTAGTCGTGACGCTGCAGGCACACCTCCGCCAGCCGACGGGAGAGCTGCACCGACTGGGGGGAGATATCCACCGCCCGTCTGAGCTCCTGCTGCGCCTGCTCGTCATTGCCAAGGGCCAGCAGGGATTCCGCCAGCCAGAGGTGAGCCTCCACCATTAGCGGGGTATTTTTGAGGGTCGCCTGCAGATGGCTGACCGCCTCTTCGTGGAGCCCCAGGGTGTTGCACGCCTTGCCCAGCGTCAGGCGGGCCCAGCTGTTCTCCTGCCCGGCCAGCAGCTGGCGCATCAGGGCGCGAGCCTCCTGCGCCTGACCCAGCTTGAGGTGGGTATCGGCCTGCAGGCAGCGGCAGTAGTTGGCAAAACGGGGCACCGCATCGGCCCGCTCGGCACAGGCGGTAATGAGGGCTGCCAGATTGTCATCGGCCAGCGCGGTAAAGACGCTGGCCAGGGCGTTGCGCCGGGCGAGTGCACGCTTCAAGCGAAACGAGAACTGCTCCTGAGAGAAGGGCTTCATCAGGTATTCGTCGGGCTCGGCTTCCAGCGCGCTCAGCACCATGGCGCGGGAGCTGTCGCCACTCACCATGATCACCACGCTCTGGGGCGGGATCAGATCTTTGTCGCGCAGGCTCTCGAGCAGCTGGCGACCATTTTCGCCAACCCCGAGATCGTAATCGATGAGATAGATGTCGAAACTGCCCTTCTGGCAGCGGCGCCGCGCATCCTCGGCGGTATTGGAATAGGTGATGTTGCTGATACCCAGATTGAGCAGCATCGCCTTCATCATCACCTGAAACGAGCGCTGCTCATTGACCATCAGAATGCGTTGTGGCTTGGCTGGGCTCTTTTTTTCTGGCTCTTGTTCAGGTGTCTGCATCTGTCTGGGTCGAGGCGCTGCGGGCTGATGGGAGAAAGTGTGCCACCAAAGCGCCCGAAGAGGCAATTGGCCAAGTTGTCGATTGCGAACCATCTCCGTTTGTCCGCCTTTTGTCCGCGATGAGTGAAAGAAAAAGGCCCTGTTGCCAGGGCCTTGAACTCACCGTTTTTTCTCTGCCAGATAGGGAGCAAATTGCGGCGTGTACTCGGCCTTGAACCCCTGTTCGGTCTTGATGATGAGATAGACCGCCAGCTGGTGCTGTTTGGCAAATGCCATCCCGGCTGCAGGGCCCATCACCATCAGCGCAGTATCGAGGGCGTCGGCCTCCAGCGCGGTCGGGGTGATGACGCTGGCGGAGACCAGCTTGTGGGTGACTGGCTGGCCGGTGGCGGGGTCGATGATATGGGAGTAACGCTGGCCATCCAGCTCGTAGTAGTTGCGATAGCTGCCCGCGGTGCTGAGCGCCATGCCGTTGGGGATGACGATATCGGAAAACGCTCCCGGCTGATCGGAAGGTTCGACGATGGCCACTTTCCATGGCGAGCCCTTGCTGTTGTTGCCCTTGCTGCGCACCGCACCGGCCACTTCGATCAGGTAGTTGTGTACCCCCTTGCCCTCGAGCAGGGTGGCGATTTCATCCGATGCCGCCCCTTCGCCAAGGGTGGAGAGGTCGAGATAGAGATCCGGGATCGTTTTTTCGAGCAGGAAGTGATCCCCCTGCGGGGTCATGCTCAGCTTGTCGATGCCCACCTTGTGGCGGGCGGCGGCGATGGCTGCCTCATCGGGCCGCTTGACCGGCCGTTTGTCCGGGCCAAAGCCCCACAGATTGACCAGAGGCCCCACGGTCACATCCAGCTTGCCGTCGGTCAGCTTACCGGCATCAATCCCCTGCTGGACTATGATGGCCATGGCGGGCGGGATGGCAAACGGGGTGTTGGCGGGCCCTTGATTGAAACGGGAGATGAGCGAGCCCGGATCGTAGGTGGAGATCTCCTTGTTCATCCGGGCCAGCAGGCTCTCTACGTCGCTTTTGAGGGCGGGCTCCCCACCGGGGTAGCTATCGCTCAGGGTCACCACATAGTAGGTGCCCATGGTTTTGCCCTGAATACGGGTCTGGGCAGGCGGGGTGGGCTGGCAGCCGGCCAGCGCCAGCAGCAGGGTCAGCAGCAGGCCGCGCAGGGCCGCCACGGGGGTTATCGCAATCATCCGGCGCTCTCATCTGGAGAAGGTTCATATCGGGGCGCTAGCTTAGCCAAGGGGCGCCCGCCGGGCGAGCCCTGATAGGGCCAATCGGAGGGAAAAGGGCAGAAAAAATTAAACAGTTTTGAACCTGTGACAGCCGAGCACCGTATCGTCCATCCGTGAGGGAGAGAGTGGCGAGTAGAGCACCGTCTGGTGACCTGGCCCGCAGCTTTGGCCAAAAGCCATAGCCGATTGAAGACAACTGAGTAAAATGAAGGTCGATTTAGACGGCATCTTTGCGAAGCGTTCACCGCATCCGCCAAGTCGTTGCCATCCATTGCCAATCAAAGGAGAAGATGATGAAAAAGGCGATTACCCTGCTGTTTCTGAGTACCCTGGCTGCCCCCGTGCTGGCGGATGAGTGTGCACTGGTCATTGAAGGCAATGATGCCATGCAGTACAACCTCAAAGAGATGAGCGTGCCGGCCACCTGCAAGGAGGTGACGGTCACCCTGAACCATACCGGCAAGCTGCCCGTGACCGCCATGGGTCACAACTGGGTGCTGGCCAGCACCGCCGACTATCAGACTGTGGCGACTGCCGGGATGAGCGCCGGGGCCGAGAACGGCTATCTGCCCAAGGATGATCCTCGCGTGCTGGCTCACACCAAGCTGATCGGCGGCGGCGAGAGCAGCAGCGTCACCTTCAAGACCGACGGTTTGGCGGGCAAGGATCTCACCTTCTTCTGCTCCTTCCCCGGCCACTTCGCCATGATGAAGGGCTCCTTCAAGGTCAACTAAGGTGCTGACCGGCACGAGCCGGTTGCCTCAATAGCAAAAGCCGGGATTTCCCGGCTTTTTCATCTCTGCTGTTTGTGTGTGGCATGGCATGACTGCACACCGCCGACTTTTGCGCTATTTGGCCTGCAGGGTAAAGAAGGCGATGGCGGTCTTCTTCTGGCATTCGAAGTGAATGCTCTCTTCACCGGTCACCACCAGCGTCTCGTTGATGGCCACCTCTTTGCCCTGCACGGCCAGCTGGCCGCTCAGCAGGTGACAGAGGTAGGTCTTCTCTGGCTCGAGGGTAAGGGTCAGCGGGAAGGGGAGGTTCAGCACCCGCACGTTGGCGCTGATGCGATCCGGATGGTAGATAAGCCCCAGATCGGTCACCTCTTTTTTCAGCAACTCGCAGTGGGTCTCCTCATCGCCGCTAAAGTGCGCCGCCTCGAAGGTGGCGTAGGGGTGGCCGTTGAGCACAAAGCCTGCCCCGCTCACCGGCAGCAAAATGCGCTGATAGCCGGGAAAGGGGGAGAAGGGGCCCGCGCTCTTGATGGGGGCCGAGCTCAGTCGATAGTCAAAGTCGAGTTTGGCAAGGCTGCTCCCCTTGGGGGAGATGAGGATCTGGCTGGTAGTGCCCTGCTGGTTTTTCCAGGGCATCTTCTGGTGGTCAGACTCTTTAATCAGGGTGATCACGGGCACTTCCTCACGATAAAAAAACGCAGGGAGCCGGGGACATCTGCCCCGGCTCCCTGATAGAGATTGGCGATGGTAAAGGCGATCAGCCCTGACCATCCAGCGCAGCCAGCCGCGCTTCCATGGCGGCGAGACGGCTCTTGAGCTCGTTTACCTCCTGCTCCAGCTCGCTCAGACGGTCGGCGGCAGGGGAGGCATAGGCCGCGGCGGGGGCAGCATCCATCATCGCCTGAATATCCACTTCGCCGCTAAACAGGTGGGCATAGCGGGATTCGCGCTTGCCCGGCTCGCGCGGCAGCTTGACCACGTAGGGGCCACGCTCGATGAGCTGGGTCAGCACCGCATCCACCTCGGTGACATCATCGAAGCTGCAGAGTCGGTTGGTGCGCGAGCGCAGCTCCCCCGGGGTTTGCGGGCCGCGCAGCAGCAGTTCGCAGACGATGCCAAGCTCTTGGGCACTGAATTTCAGCTCGCCAAACTCGGTGTTGCAGAATCTGTGCTGATAGCGGGGCACCCGGGCGTTGAAGCCTGCAGTGTTGACCACCAGCCGCTTGCGGATCAGCTCGTCTACCACGGCGCGGATATCGAGCTCGGAGAGATCCAGCACCGGCTCGCGGTTGCTCTTCTGGTTGCAAGCATTGACCAGTGCATTGAGGGAGAGGGGATATTGATCCGGGGTGCAGATCTCTTTTTCAATCAGACAGCCGATGACGCGGGCTTCCAGTGGGCCAAGTACTAACTCCATTTCCAACTCCCTTCCAAATCGAGACATCAAGAGCCCCTATCTTAGTCATGGTCCGCGCCGCGTCTAGCGTTGCGCGCCATTTTTGCGAGCTGATCAGGGCGTTGGCGAAAGGCTCGCCAACGCCAGAGGTCTCCGCTTTTAGCGCTGCCCCTGATAGAAGCGCGCCTTATTGGCATACATGGCGTCGTCCGCCACCCGGCTCAGCTCCGCCAGCGGGGTCTGGTCGCTGCTGCTCCAGCCGATGGCAAAACGCAGCGGGAAGCTGTGCTCCCCATGTTGCACGATGGCGTGCTGCTGGCTTGCCTCAAGTCTACCTGCCAGCAGCTGGCTGGCGAGGTGATCCGCCTCCGCCAGCAGCACGAACTCGTCGCCGCCGATGCGGAAAATCTTCTCATCCTGACGGCAGAGGGTGCGCAGTTGGCGAGCCATCTGGATCAGCAGGGCGTCGCCTGCCTCGTGCCCATACTGGTCGTTGGTGCGCTTGAGGCCGTTGAGGTCGAGCATGAAGAGGGCGAGGTGACGCTCCGGATGGCGCGCCAGCACCGCCTGATAGTGGTGGAAGGTCTCTTCGAACGCCTGTCGGTTGGGTAGTCCGGTGAGGTTGTCGGTGCGGGCGACCCGCGCCAGCTCGT
>OLFS01000471.1_pt1 | contig 38204 bp, 31 predicted proteins | sample 1605491 | NCBI WGS metagenome assembly OLFS01 (sample SAMEA3888921, study PRJEB22519) | human gut metagenome | biome: human gut; feature: human-associated habitat; material: faeces | place: Denmark | collected 2011 | reverse complement strand
CCGCCAATGCGTCTTTCGCCCAGCACAGCAGGGTCAAAGCCGTATTTTTTGAAGATGTCTTTGGGATAGACTCCTTAGTAAAAAGTTTTCTGCTCATGTGGATTCTCCTTGGCTTTATTGGATTTGGGGATACCACATACATATGATTGTGTTCAATAGGTTGGGTCCAAAATGAGCACGTCAATTTTAAAGGTTTCAAATTGTAGCCTGTCCAATTTTGTGGGCAGGTGCTCCTCTTAAAAAGTGTCCACACTTATGGGGACAGTATAGACGGCAAAAACCGGTCGATCCATTGCGATGCCGTAGGGGCCGCACGCCGGGCGGCCCGCTGGTGCATACGTCTCACGGCCCAATGTCCCACGTGGTTGGAGACCATCTGCCGGGCAGATGCCGTTCCGGCGGCCCGCCCAGGGGGCAGACTGGCAATCGCAAAAGATTTTTGTCGATTTATGTTAACTTTGCTATAATTAAAGAATCGCAAATGGAGAGTGGTTAAGTATAACTCATTATGTCCGTTGATGATGGAATCATTGCTTTGCTATGTAAATCCATTTATAATATAAGGTGAAATTTAAAACAAATTGATGACTTGCGTGCCAATATTGGAGGAAATAAAACAATAATGGAAATAAATGACTTTATTACCAGATTAAAATCTTTTTTTGAAAAAGCAAATAGAATTTCTTGTTATGCTTTGACAACAAAAGGTAATAATGTCTCTGCGCAGGAGTTAAAGTTTGAATCAGGCGAATTGGAAAATTTATTGAATAATGAACTGTCAAGCTTTTACACGGAGTGTGAAAAAAGGCAGTTGCAGGAATACCCTTATGGAAATTGCAAAGAAACAATAGAATATAGAGATTGTAATCATGAATCGATTCAAATTAGGGTAAAACAGATTTTAGGGAAACTTAATAATCCTGATATTGCATATGATGATCAAAAACATCCAAATTTTGATAGCTATGTGTTAAAAATAGATGATGGAAGTAATATCGTTTATTTATTTACTAAAAAGAATCCAATTATCAATTTAAAAAAAGCTAAACGGATACTTTATGTGTTCAGTGGTGGTAATAAATTGAGAGCAGTCAATACAGAAATGTATCAATTTTTGAAGACAATTGATGTTATAATTTTTGAAGGGAATATTTATTTTGTATCTCTACGCATGGAAAAAGCATTCGGATTAGAAGCGTATAGTCATAAACAAAAAGAAAAATTTGGAAATTTGCTTCGAGATATACTGGATACAGTAGAATTTAAAGAGGTAAGTGTAGTATTAAAGTCGAAAAATGCACAGAGTTTTAAATTTATTAATGAAGAAAAAATAAAAAAGCTGAATGTTCCAGAAGAAAAAAGAAAAATTGCTCATGAATTAAATATCCCATTAACTTCAGCAGGGAAGTTTGACTTCAAGGATTCAGGGTGTATAGAAAGATTGTTCGATTACTTGCAGGATAAATTGGCTAAAGATGTTGATGACCCTGATCAATGTGTTGGGGGAGCAGGAACCTTAAAAAAATATACTTAATCATCATATTGTATTATTGCAAGGGATGTAGTGTTGTTGAGCTTTTGTAAAACAGCTTTGTAAGAATGTCCGAATACTAGTTTTTGAGGATCTTTTGTTAGAATGGTAATTTCATGTTTGTTAGAATTATCTTCATCTTGGACTTCACAGGAAAACAAAACGAATCCCAATAATACAAGAAATGGCGTGTATAGATTCATCCGCTCTCGAATAAAACTTATGCCATAAATTATGGTAAGAACTAATAATATCAAGGATGTTTTTACCAAATCATCACTGGCAGCAAAAGCTGCGAGGGGGAGTACATAATAATTCATTGCATCGCTTGTAAATAAATTTTTGATTTGAGTGGGCTTAATAATATAACGAGTTCCGCCATTGCCTTTTTGTAAATCTTCTAACTGGTCAGAGTAAGTTTTATAAATATAGTAACCTGCGGCAAATGAAATAAAAAGGTAAAATATGCTAAGCCAGATGAAAAAATTCGAACACTCCAATTCACCCTTATATTTAACCCAAAATACAGAAATAGCATATATTATTGCGATGGGTATGTGTCCAGATAAATAAGTCATTCCAATAGTAAGATTGTTCATGGCTAGTCACCTTTTTTCTAGTCAATTGTTTCGTTAAAATTATTAAAGGTAGGGTAATCCAATGAAAGTCCTGATAGTTGATACAGTCTCTTATGATAGAGCTCCTTATTTACAATATTATATAAATGCTTGTAAGGAAAAGAAAGTGCCTTTTGATCTTTTTCTGTGGAATAGAGATTCCAACGGCGGCTTAAAGCATGAAAACAATATTTTTACAATGAATTGTGAGTGCCCTTTTGGGGGGAGTAAGCTGAAAAAGATATTTCCCATGCTGCAATATCGGAAAGGTCTTTTACAGACCATCAAACAAAATCAATATTCTCATCTCGTGTTGATAAATACTCTGGCACCTGTAATGATTTCAAATTATGTACTAAATCATTACAAGGGAAGATATATACTGGATATCAGGGATTACACGTATGAGAAAATCCCATATTATAAAAAGATCGAAAATCAGTTGATTCAGAACTCCAATTTTACAACAATTTCTTCCAAGGGATTCCTTGCATTTGTGGATGATAATCCTAAAATTATCGTAAATCATAATATCAGCAATATTGATCAGGCTGTTGAGAAACCGACTCTGGGATTAGAAAAGTCTGTGAAAATTGGGTTTGTAGGATCTGTCAGATATCCAAATGAAAATATCAAACTGATAGAAGCTCTGAAAGGGAAAAACTTTTTACTGAAGTATGTTGGCCCAGAAGTTGCAGGGTGTGATCTCCAGGGGTACTGTCGAAAACATAATATTAAAAATGTCTTGTTCCAGGGAAAATTCAAAAACCAGGATAAAGCAGTCATTTATAAGGGGATTGATATCATCAATTCGTTGTATGGTGACTTTTCCTTAGAAGTTACCACGGCTATTCCAAACCGGTATTATGATTCTTTGCTTTTCAAAAAACCAATTATTGCTTCGAAGGGAACTTATTTAGGAGAATTGGTTGAAAAGAATGGAATGGGACTGGCTATAAATTTAAATGAGCCAACAATCTATACTAAACTTAACACCTATATTGAAAATTTTGATTCTGATAAATTTGTATCCATTTGTAATAAAATATTATCAGATGTATTGCGAGAGCAGAGAAAATTCCAAAATTCTATCAATGAGTTTTTGGATTTCATATAAGTGTATTCAATTTGAATGAGAGGGTAACGCTTTGAAGATTCTTATTTATGGACTGACAGATACTTATGGCGGAGTGGAAGCTTATGTAATAGACAGGCTTCCAGCTTTGCTCTGTAATCATCAAATTGATTTTGTCTTTTCATCGTTGAAAGATATCAAATATAAAAATAAAATTCCTTCCAGTGTTTCTATAAAAAGAATTGCCAAATTATCTTCTCCTATTCATTTTGTAAAGAGCCTTCATGATATTATAAAGTCTGGAAATTATGATGCAGTATATTGCAATGTACCATTTGCCAACGCTCTTCTATATTTGACTGTAAAGCTTAGCGGATGCCGCTTGATTGTTCATTCTCATAATACTAAAATCGAAGAAACTAGTAAAAAAAGAAAATATGCATTAACAATATATCATTATATAAGCAAAATTCTATTTTCTGGCTTAATTGATGAACGATATGGATGCAGTTTGAGGGCTTGTAAATGGTTATTTAACCCATATAAAGCATATAGCGTAAAGCGAAATGCTATAGATTGTAAAAAATATGAGTATGATACAGTTATACGCAATAAAGTTAGGAAAAAACTGAATATTAATCCTGGAACTTTTGTAATAGGACATGTAGGACGATTTTCATACCAGAAAAATCATCAGTTCTTGATTAAGATTTTCAATGAGATTATAAAAAAACATTCTAACTCAATTTTATTACTTGTCGGCGATGGAGAATATCGATTAGATATAGAAAAGAAATGCATTGAATTAGGAATCAGAAAAAAAGTTAAGTTCTTAGGAATAAGAAATGATGTTAACGAATTAATGCAAGCCATGGATTGCTTTCTATTACCATCTCGATTTGAAGGGCTTCCTATTGTTGGAGTTGAAGCACAGGCAGCCGGATTGCCATGCTTTTTTTCGGATTCAATAACGTCTGAAGTGAAAATCACATCAGATGTTTATTTCTTTTCTTTACAAGATTATCCTGCAGAAATTGCATTAAGAATTTTATGGACGAAGAATATGAACAGAAAAAACACTTTTCATATTCTTTCTGATGCAGGATATAATCTTTTAACTGAAATAAAACATATAAAAAGGTGTGGTAGTTGAAAATGATAAAATTAACACATAGTGACATCCAACAAGTAGAACTTAAAATTTTATTATACTTTACAAATTTTTGCAAAGAACATAATTTAAAATTTTATTTGGCTGGAGGAACTCTATTAGGTGCAATTCGTCATAAAGGTTTTATTCCTTGGGATGATGATATAGATGTCTGTATGCCTAGAGCCGATTACGAACGCTTAAATAAAATTTTTAAATCTGATGGAATCTATCAATTGACTTCTAATCAATTAGATAATTCATTTTTCCCTTATGCGAATTTAAAAAATATGGATACATGTGTTAAATCCAAATATGTAAAACAAGATTCGCAACTATGGATTGACATTTTTCCAGTTGACGGGTTACCAGAATCACTAGATGTAGTAAAGAAAATTTATAGACAATGTGATTTTTACCGTCGAATATTTCTCCTTGCAAATGCAACATTGGGAGAAGGAAAAAATACTTTTCATAAATATAGTAAATATATTATAAAGCCATTTTCTCTTTTATATGGCAAGAGGCATTGTGTAGAGAAAATTGAACAGATTGCCCAGAAGAATTCCTATCAAGATTGTAAGTATGTAGGCATTGTTACCTGGGGCCTTTATGGTGCTGGGGAGCGTATGTTGAAAAGTGAGTTTGAAAAACAGGTCTTAGTAGAATTTGAAGGATATCAGTTTCCTGCTTTTTCTTGTTGGGATACCTATCTTCATGGTCTCTATGGTGATTATATGCAACTGCCACCAGTAGAAAAAAGACAAACTCACAATATGGAAGTATATTGGAGAGACGGAGGAAAATAGTAATGAACATAGCCATCTTAATCGCAGGCGGATCCGGAAAGCGGATGGGTCAAGATATTCCCAAGCAGTTTATCAATGTCTATGATAAACCCGTCCTACTTTATACTCTGGAAAGCTTTGAAAGACATCCGCAAATTGATGCTATTGAAGTAGTGTGTATTGATGGGTGGCATGATGTACTCCGTGCTTATGCAAGACAGTTTAATATCAGTAAGTTAAAATGGATTGTATCCGGCGGTGCTTCTGGTCAGGAGTCCATTCGAAACGGGGTCTATAATTTGGAAGGAAAGGTACAGCCAGACGATATTATTGTGATTCATGATGGTATCCGCCCTTTGGTTGATGCTTCTGTTTTGACGGATGTTTTGATTAAGGCCCAAAAGTATGGTAATGCTGTTACTTCCATGCCTTATAATGAACAGATTTTTATCATCAATCCGGATGATAGTTCCACGACCAAGCAGTATATTCCAAGGGAAACACTGCGTCGAGTTTCTACTCCTCAGGCATACCGCTTCGATCTCTTGGATGAAAAGTACCATGAAGCTTTTGAAAAAGAAATTGGTATTTATGGATCTTCCTATACCAATACCATGATGGTAGAATTGGGAGTAACTCTGCATTTTGCTGCAGGGTCTGACAAAAATATAAAACTTACTACGAAAGATGATTTGGAACTGTTTAAAGCGTACTTGAAAGCGGATAAAGATACCTGGTTGAAATGAGAGGTAAAGAAATGGATATATATGAACACCCTTTGTACAAAGAAGATGTTAAAAGGGTAGGAGAAATGGCATTGCCATGGGAAAAACTCCAAAATACATCAGTACTGATTTCAGGAGCAACTGGTTTAATTGGGTCTTTTTTGATTGATGTACTGATGTGGAGAAATATCAACGAAAACGCAAACTGCCAGATTTATGCGCTGGGAAGAAGCATCGAAAAAGCTCAGAAACGTTTTGCTTATTGTGTAGATTCTCCATTTTTTCATTTTATTTCTCATGATATTAATGTTCCGCTGCAGGGGAAAACGGATGAAAATATTGATTATGTCCTTCATCTGGCCAGTAACACTCATCCTGTGGCTTATGCAACAGACCCCATTGGGACGATTGCAACTAATATCATCGGCTTAAAAAACATGTTGGATTTCAGTGTGCAGCATCACACCAAAAGATTTGCTTTTGCTTCTTCCAATGAAATTTATGGAGAAAACAGAGGCGACCAGGAACTATTTGATGAGCACTATTGCGGGTATATCGACTGTAATACTTTGAGAGCCGGATACCCGGAAAGTAAGCGTTGTGGAGAAGCATTATGCCAGGCTTATCTGAAGCAAAAAGGACTGGACGTTGTTATACCCCGTTTTACCCGTTCTTACGGGCCTACTATGCTGGAAAGTGATACAAAGGCTATCAGTCAATTCATTAAAAAAGCTGTTGCTGAGGAAGATATTGTTTTAAAGAGTGCGGGTAATCAATACTATTCCTACACATATATGGCAGATGCTGTATCAGGCCTTTTGACGGTTCTTTTGTTGGGGAAAACAGGTGAAGCTTACAATATTGCTGATCAAAGTTCAGATATAACCTTGAAAGACTTAGCCGCAATTATTGCAAATATTGCAGGAACGAAAGTTATTTTTGAAATTCCGGATTCTACTGAAAAAGCTGGGTATAGTAAAGCAACAAAAGCAAGATTGGATGGGGGAAAAATTATAAAAATTAGATGGAATCCATTCTTTAATATTTATAGTGGATTGCAACGAACGATTAATATCTTACGTACAGTTTAAATGAAATAAAAAAGAGGATGAGTCTGCATGTCAAAAATTATAAAAAAAAGTGTAGTATTTATCAGATCTGATTTAAATACAGTAGGAGGAGGAGAGAGAGTTACTGTAAATTTATGTAACTCCTTATTTCCTTATTTTAATACTTATCTGGTAAATAACTATCCAAATAAAAGTGCATATGATATTCTTCCTGATATTCAAACGGTATACTTGACAAAAAGGAAAAGGAAATTACGGTACACATTTATTCCCAGCGTGATTCAACTTCGTATGTTATTAAAGGAAAAACATATTGATGCTATCGTTTGTGTAGGAATGACAGATGTCTTAGAAACTTTTTTCGCTTGTTTTTGTCTCAATACTCAAAAGTATTTCTATGAACAAAGCACTTTAAATAAATTTTTACCTAGTAATAATACAAAAAAATACAGTACAAAAAAGAAGGCCTTTTCTCATTTTCAACAATGGATAATAAACCATTTTTTTGATAAAATTCTTGTTCTGACACAAAAAGAAAAAAACAATTATATAAATAAATTTAATATAAAAAATGATAAGATTGCAGTGATACCTAATTTTTTAGATGAAAAACTAGAAAAAACTCCCTATCATTATAATTCTCAAAGTAAAAAAATAATTACAGTAGGAAGAATTGATTATGCTAAAGGCTATGAGATATTAATAAAAGTGGCCCAAATAGTGTTAAAAAATAATCCAGATTGGCAATGGCATATTTATGGGGAAGGTGATATAGAATATTCGAGGTATATTCAAAACTTAATAGATGAAAGTTCTTTAAAAAATAAAGTTATTTTAAAGGGAACTAGAAAAAATATTTATAATATCTATCCTGAGTATGCTCTTCAAGTTGTTACATCAAGATATGAAGGGTTTTCAATGGTCCTTTTGGAAGGGAAAGCTAATTCTCTTCCGGCAATTTCTTTTGATATATACTCGGGGCCATCAGACTTAATTATGAATGGAATAAATGGATATTTAATTCCTCCAGGTGACATAAATGAAATGGCAAATAAAATAAATGAATTAATAAAAAACGAACAAAAACGGATAGATTTTTCACAACATGCAAGGGATAATATCGATAAATTTATAAAAAATAACGTAATTTTAAAGTGGGTTGCTTTATTAAAATAAGGAGATATATGGGAAATCAACAATTTATAATAAAAATATCTATTATTTCTTTAATCTTTGATAATATACCTAAAATATTGCAATTAAATACAATCAGTAGTGGACTTGCCAATAAACTCGCATGGTATCCTTTAAGCGTACTATTGTTACTTAAGATAATCGAATTTTATAAAGGAAAGATAAAACTTGGAATTCAAGAAAAGAACCAATTGAAATTTATTGGACTTTTGCTATGTGTTTTTTTGATTTGTAATATTCAGGGATTGTTGATTTATTCATATTACGCAGAACTCCTATCGGGACCTCTTTCTCAGATAGAAAAACTACCATCCTTACTTCAATTTTTACAGCAGCACAACATCACTCTTTCAGTGCAGAGTATTTTTATGAGCTGGATAGGAGTAAGGGCTGTAAAAGGAACAATCTTAAATATACTCTATACTTTTGGCTTTTCTTTTGTTTTGTATTTAATCATAAAAAAAGAATATCCTACATATATTAAACTTTTAGATAAATGCATCTCTGTAGCGATTTATGTTATTTTAGCATATTCGTGTATTGAATTATTCTATTTGGCAGGAAGTCCTGTAGCTAAGTCTATCTTGGTAACTATAAATCCTTTCCTGCATCCAATAGCAGTAGACCATGGGTGGTGGCCACCACTTCTTTGGAAAGATCAACTTCGTTCTGTTTTCTCAGAACCGTCACGGATGGGAAATTACGCAGCTTTTGCATTGCCTTTTCTGTGGATAAAAACTTTAAAATTAAAAAAAATATTATCACTTAAATCAGCATTATTACTTTTTTATACATTTTTGATTTTCATGACAAAGGCGAGGACTCCAGTCGCAATGTATTGGGGGCTTTTGGGACTGTTTGTTGTTACTGTTGTAGGATTTACTCGGAAAAAATATTTAAGACAAATTGCAGGAATCCTTGCTGTTTCTGCTCTTTCACTTTTGTTGTCCTTAAGCTTTATGAAAATTTTTATGGTGCAACAGCAAGAAGTTTCTGTAGAAAGTTATTTAAGTGATAATGTCGGATCATTAACCAAAGGCAATGCACGGAGTAATGGAGCCCGTTATGCTTTGATTCGCTCCAATTTTAAAACAGGCATTGAACATCCTGTTTTTGGAGTAGGAAATCAGTTGACGTCTTCTTATACCGTTCACAATTTTAACGAATACGATTTGCAGAATAAGGAAGTTCAATTATGGGTTAGAAGCTTTAAAGAAAAAGGCGTATTGCGATACGGATTGGATGCAATGAATGAGTATGTTTCCAAATTTGCTCAATATGGTATTATTGGTCTTCTAGTGTTCTTGTTTCCATTATTTTTTATACTCATTCAGCTTTTTCGTAAGCTCAAATATACAGACAGAGATGAACAGCTGGACACGTTGGCAGTTACATTGTCATTAATTGGTAGCGCAGTGGCTGGATGCAATGGATCTCTTACACTGCTGTATACATATTGGGTCATTTTGGCCTATGCTTATGCAAATGTTTATCAGGACATTCCCAAAATACAACGATTGGAAGCAAAATGAACGAACGTAAAATAGGAATCTTACTCAGCTATCTGAATATTGTTCTCCACGCCCTTGTTGGCTTTCTCTACGTCCCCATTCTCCTGCACTATATTGGCAAATCGGAATACGGCCTGTATCAGCTGATCGGGTCCCTGATTGCTTATTTCAGCATCATGGATTTTGGGCTGACAGCGGCGGTTACCCGGTTTTATACCAAGTACAAGGCATTGAAGGACAAGGTGGGGATGGAAAATATCCTGGCCATTTCTCTGTATGGGTATGGGGGTGCCACGGCTCTTTCGCTGCTGGTGGGGAGTATCTGTTACTGGAATCTGGATGGGATTTTCGGGGCTAGTATGACGGCGGGGGAGTTACAGGAAGCCCGGCAGATGTTCCTGTTGCTGCTGTTCAACATTGCGGTGAGCCTTTCCACCATGGTGTTCCGGTCGGTGATTAATGCCCATGAAAAATTCCTGTTCCTGAAAGGGCTGGAAACGGTACAGTTGATTCTGCAGCCGGCGCTGGTAATCCTGATTCTCCAGAAGTATCCTACGGCCATGGCAGTAGCGGTGGCCCAGACGGCGCTGAATGTAGGGCTGATCCTGGCACGGATTTACTACTGTTTTGTCAGACTGCACATTACCATCCGGTTCCATTACTGGAACCAGGATCTGTTCCGTGATTTCAAGAAGCTGGCATTGAGTGTTTTCTGTGTCAGTCTCATCGACCAGGTGTTCTGGAAGACCAATCAGATCATCCTGGGGATTGTGCAGGGGACGGCGGCAGTGGCTGTGTATTCCATCGCTTCCCTGATCTATATGAATTATATGGCTTTATCCACAGCTATTTCCGGGGTGTACCTGCCTCATATTACGGAGATGGTGGCACAGAGAAAACCCATGAAGGAATTGTCCGCATTGTTTATCCAGATCGGTCGCTGGCAGTATTACCTGCTGGCACTGGTGGCTACCGGGTTTATGATTTTCGGCCGGCAGTTTATCCAGCTATGGGCAGGAACAGGTTTTGAAGAGTCCTATTGGATTACCATCCTGATCATCCTGCCCTTTACCATTGATCTGATCCAGAACATCGGTCTGGCCATTCTACAGGCCATGAACCGATATGACTTCCGGGCGAAGATTTATTTCCTTACCGGGGTGCTGAATCTGGTGCTGGCTATTCCCTTGGGCATGAAGTACGGCGGCATTGGATGTGCCGTGGCCACTGGATTTTCCATGCTCATGGGGAATGGTGTGGTGATGAATTATTTCTACAAAAAATATATCGGTCTGGATATTCCTCAATTCTGGAAACAGATTGGACGGATCAGTCTGAGTGTGGGGCTGTGTCTGGTTGTGGGATATGGAGTGGATCATGTGTTTCCCGGTACCGGAAAACTTGCCTTTCTTCTTAAAATCCTGGGATATACGGTGCTTTATGGAGCCGTGGTGTATTTTATGGCCATGAGCCCGGAGGAGAAGGAGAAGGTGCGAGGGATTGGGAGGAAGGTTAAGTGAAAAGTGAATGTCAACGAAAAAGTAAGTCACGTGATTGCCAAAAATTGAGCCACCCAGGGATTCCAAGGGGGAAAGAACGTGGTTAAGGGATTAGGTGGCTAAGTGGTTATGGAACCAGGCTCCTTCTTAGAGTCGGGTTAAAATCGCCAATTCCAGTCGGATCAAAACAGCCAGTGGCCGGGAAGGGCGTGCCTGCGGCGCACCCCTACAGAGTTGAGGTCGGATGGCGTTTCTTCAATCGAGTGGACGAGGTTGCCGGTGAACCGGAGAACCTCATTGTTATCCTCAGTTCGACGGAGACGGCGTAGGAGCTTCCCGCAGGGGAGCCCGTCCCGGCCTCTGTATTGTTATTTATGGGCGATGCTTTTATAATATGAATATGTGCAAGAATGCCAAACCTCAAAAATCGCGATTTTTGAGGTTAACCTATTTTCTGACCGCAAATTTTAGGGATTTTGAGGTGTGGGATTAACGGATGAGCGGGCTGCCCGGCGTGCAGCCCCTACGGCATTGGAGCTGGATGCTGGATACAACGATTTTCGAGGATTTTTCGGTTTGAGATTAACGGATGAGCGGGCTTGTCAATTTGTCCAGAAACGGGCGCATCGGGCGACACGGCTTTGCCGGTCTTGATGCGCCCCTACGGCGTTGGAGCCGGATGATGGATACAACGATTTTGAGGAACTATTTTTAAACTGGGAGTTTTTTTACATAGCTGGTGTGGTATAGTTGAGGGAGAAAAAGGAGGGGATGGATTTGACGAATTCTTTGGCGAAAACAATCTATCTGGCTCACCTGGATCCGGAGGGAAAACGGGCTCCTCAGCTTCTGCTGGATCATCTCCGGCAGGTGTCCCGGCTGGCGGAGGAGTTTGCTCCCACTCCGGAAATGAAAGCAGTGGCCCGGCAATGTGGGCTTCTTCATGATGTGGGAAAGTATTCTGCAGATTTTCAGAATTATCTTTTGGGGAAGAAACATGGCCGGGTGGATCATTCTACAGCCGGGGCCCAGCTTTTGGCGGGGAACGAAAATCTCACTTCCTCTATGGAAGCTTTCTGCATCGCCGGACACCATGCAGGGCTGTCGGATTTGGGTTCACCGACGGATTTGCCGGGAGAGAATACGTTTTCGGCGCGGATGAAGAAAAAAGTTCCGGATTGCTCTGCCTGGAAGCAGGAACTGGAGGCTCCCAAACCCGTCCAGGGAATCGAACAGGCAATCTCTGATTTCCAGAGCCAGGGGCAGATGGATTTCATTGGCTGCGGGCTCTGGCTGCGGATGCTGTATTCCTGTCTGGTGGATGGAGATTTTCTGGATACGGAAGCCTATATGCAGGGAGGCGCGGTGCAGAGGGGCGGCTTTGCTTCTTTGGAGCAGCTCCATGAACGGTTCTTTTCCGCCCTGGAGGAAAAGGGATTCTTCCATCCGCAAAATGCATTGAACCGGAAACGGTGCGAAATCCTCCAGCGGTGCATCCAGAAGGGGAAGGATAAAGAAGACAGGATCTATACTTTGACGGTACCCACTGGGGGCGGCAAGACCATTTCTGCTTTTGCCTGGGCCCTGGAAAAGGCCAGGACCTGCGGGAAACAGCATATCATTTATGTGATTCCCTATACGTCCATCATCGAACAGACGGCGGACATCCTCCGGTCCTACCTGGGAGAGGAAAACGTCATTGAACATCACAGCCAGGTGGAGTATGAGGATACGGACGAAAAGATGGACACCCGGCGGCTGGCCACGGAAAACTGGGACGCGCCGGTGATCGTGACCACCAACGTCCAGTTCTTTGAATCCCTTTTTGCCAACCGGTCTTCCCGTTGTCGGAAGCTCCACAATGTGGCCAACAGCATCCTGCTGTTCGATGAAGCCCAGATGTTCCCGGTGGAGTATATGATTCCGGTGCTTCGGAGTCTGGAAGCCCTGGTCCGCCATTTTTCCTGTTCGGCCCTTTTGTGCAGTGCCACCCAGCCAAGGCTGGACCAGTTCCTGCAGGGAAAGCCCCAGGAGCTGATGGAAGACATTCCCGGCCTCTATGATTTTTTCAAACGGACTCAACTGGTCAACGAGGGGCTGCTGTCCTATGACCAGGTGGCGGAAGCCTTGGATGCCCAGCCTCAGAGCCTGTGCATCTGCCTGACCAAAGGGGAGGCACGGGAAATCGCCAGCCGGATCCGGGGAGAGTATCTCTATCTTTCTACCAACCTGTGTCCGGCCCATCGGCAGCAGGTGATCCATGCCATGAAGGAGAAACTGAAAAGGGGAGAACCCTGCCGGGTGGTTTCCACCAGCATTATTTCCGTGGGGGTAGATATTGATTTCCCGGTGGTCTATGTGGAGGAAAACGGAGTGGACGCCCTGATCCAGGGGGCCGGCCGGTGCAACCGGGAAGGGAAGCGCCAAGCAGAGGACAGCCTGGTCCATATTTTCGCCACGGAAAACAGCCGGAAATCCCATTTTCTTGAACAGGAACGGCAGAGCACCCATATGGTGGAGCAGAAATTCCCGGATCTGGCAGCGCCGGAAGCCATTGCCAAGTACTTTGACTGGCTTTATCATGCAAAAGATGCTATATTGGATAAGAAGAAAATTGTTGAATTGTCTGGCAACGGGAAATATGCCACCATCGGTCAACAGTTCAAACTGATCGAAGACCATACGAAAAATGTCCTGATTCCCTGGAATGAGGAAGCCCAGGAGATTGTCCAACAGCTCCAGTACGGTATCCGTACCCGGCAGCTGCTGCGGAAGGCTGGCCGTTATATGGTCAGCGTATGGTCCCAGAACGGTCCTCAGCCGGGATTGTATGAACAGATGCTGGCGGATGGGGTCACGGAGGCTTTGGACGAACAGATGGCGGTGCTGAGGGATCTGTCCGTGTATAAGGAAGCAACCGGTCTTACCTATCAGGCGGAAGAAGGACGGGGATTGTTTTCCTGATCAGATATCAATGAGAAACAGAGGTGGTTCCATGAGTTATGGAGTAAGAATCGACTGCTGGGGGAAGTACGCCTGTTTTACCCGGCCGGAACTGAAAGGGGAGCGGATGAGTTACGATGTGATGACTCCCTCAGCTGCCCGGGGACTGGTGGAAGCCATATTCTGGCATCCGGGGCTGCGGTATGTGATCGATGAAATCGATGTGCTGAGCCCCATCCAGTTTACCAATGTACGGCGAAATGAACTGAAAAGCAAGATTTTAGGAAGCACCATCCTGGCCGGGGCCAGAGGCGGAAAAATGCTGGTCCAGGCAACCCATGAAGACATTATGCAGCGGGCTTCCACGGTGCTGAAAAATGTCCATTACTGCATTACCCTTCATTTTGAAATGACGGAGAAAGCCAATGCTTCGGACAATCCCGGTAAATTCCGGGAAATGCTCACCCGCCGGGCCCGGAAAGGCCAGTGCTACCACCAGCCGTATTTTGGCACCCGGGAATTTCCAGCTTCTTTCCGGCTGGTGGAGGATGACGAGGAAATCCAGCCCTATCCCATTACCCAGGATCTGGGACTGATGCTCTACGACATGGATTACCGGAATCTGCAGAACATCACCCCACGGTTTTTCCGGGCGAAACTGGTCAATGGAGTCCTTGATCTCCGGAACTGCGAGGTGCACCAATGATCCTGCAGGCACTGGTGAGATATTATGAAACCCTGTTGAAACAGGGAAAGGTGGAGGAACCGGGCTGGAGTGCGGCCCGGGTCTCTGCGGAAATCCAGCTGGATGAGGATGGGAAACTGCTGGGAGCCCTCTCTCTGCAGAATGAGGTGCAGCGAGGGAAAAAGACGGTGTTGGCTGATTCCCTGCTCCAGGTTCCGGAAGTGTTCAAACGGTCCAGCGGCGTGCGGCCCAATTTCCTGTATGACAATTCCTCCTATTTTTTCGGTGTGGACGGCAAGGGAAAGCCCAAGCGGTCCCTGCAGTGTTTTGAGGCTTCCCGGGCTTTCCATCATCAGCTGCTGGATGGGTGTGATTCGCCGGTGGCCAGAGGAATCCTGAAATTCTTTGACAGCTGGCAGCCGGAAAAGGCGGAAGAGAATCCGGTGTTCCAACAAAATCAGGATGCGATTGTGGGGGCTTCAGGGCTGGTGTTTGCCGTCAATGGCCAGGAAGCCCAGCAGGATCCGGAGATCCGCCGGCGCTGGCAGGATTACAAGCAGGGGGGAGAGAAAGAAGGAGAGACTGGCCAATGCCTGGTGACGGGCAAGGTGGCGGAAATCGCCCTGATCCATCCCAACATCAAAAATGTGAGAGGGGCTCAGTCCTCCGGAGCGGCACTGGTTTCTTTCAATGCACTGTCTCTGGAATCTTTTGGTCATGCTGACGATCAGGGACTGAATGCCCCGGTCAGCGAATATGCGGCCTTTGCCTATACCACTGCCTTGAACCAGCTGATCCGGGAGGGGAACAGTCTTCTTTGCGGGGATACTACGGTGGTATTCTGGGCCCAATCGGCCGAACCGCTGTATCAGCAGGTGTACATGAATTTTCTGAATCCGTCGGGAACTGGGGAAAACAGGGAACAAACCGTAAAAGCGGTGCTGGACAAAATGCTCCAGGGTGTGGCCGCCGATGTGGACGGCATTACCCTTTCGCCGGATGAACCGTTTTATGTACTGGGGCTGGCTCCCAATGCGGCCCGGCTTTCCGTCCGGTTCTTCTGGCAGAATACCTTCGGGGTCACCCTGCAGCATCTCCAGAAGCATCAGAAACGGTTGGAAATTGTCCAGCCTTCCTGGGAACAGGCTTCATTTCTGCCCTTGTGGCGGCTGCTGAAAGAATCGGTGAATCCCAATGCCACCAAAAGCCAGGCTTCCCCGTTACTGGCCGGGAGCCTGCTGCGGAGCATCCTCCAGGATACGCCCTATCCGGAAGCCATGTACCGGCAGTTCCTGCTGCGGATCAAGGCGGATTCCGGAGACGGAAAGATCAGTTATCCCAGAGCGGCCTTTGTGAAAGCCTATCTGTTGAAGAATCATCAGGAAAAGTGGGGTGGAGAAATTACCATGAACGTCAATGAAAACTGCAAGGCAGTTCCTTATGTGCTGGGCCGGATGTTTGCCGTGCTGGAAGGACTGCAGCAAGATTCCAGCGAAGTCAGCGCAACCATCAAGGACCGGTATTTCAATGCGGCCTGTGCCACACCGGGAGCGGTGTTTCCGGTGCTGTTGAAACTGGCCAATGCCCATTTGAACAAATTGAACCGGACCAACAAGGGTCTGGCGGTGATCGCCCAGAAGAAGCTGGGCAGCCTGATGGAAAAAATCACCGTGCCCGATGAAGGAAATCCCATTCCCAGCCGTCTGACCCTGGACGAACAGGGGATGTTCATCCTGGGGTATTATCAGGAAACCCAGGCACGCTATACCAAGAAGGAGGAACAGGCATAATGGAAGAAAACAAGGCAATTCGCAACCGGTATGATTTCGTGGTGCTTTTCGATGTGGAAAACGGCAACCCCAATGGGGATCCGGATGCCGGGAACATGCCCCGGGTGGACCCGGAAACCGGGCTGGGTCTGGTGACGGATGTATGCCTGAAACGGAAAATCCGCAATTATGTGGAAGCAGCCAAAGAAGACCAGCCCGGATACCAGATCTATGTGCGGGAAACAGTTCCTCTGGAAGTGAACGACAAGAAGGCCCTGGAATATCTGGGCTTGGAAGATGTAAAGAAAATCGACAAAAAGAAGGATCCGGAAGCGGACCGGAAGATCCGGGACTTTATGTGCAGCAATTTCTATGATATCCGTACCTTTGGGGCTGTGATGACCACCTTCGTGAAAGGGGCTCTCAGCTGCGGCCAGGTGCGGGGGCCTGTACAGCTGGGATTTGCCCACAGCATCGATCCCATCATGCCCCAGGAAATCACCATCACCCGGGTGGCCATCACCACGGCCAAGCGGCAGGAAGAAGGCCGGAGCACGGAAATGGGACGGAAATACATCGTTCCCTACGGCCTGTACCGGGTGGAAGGGTATGTATCCGCTAACCTGGCCCGGAAATCCACGGGCTTTTCCGAGGAAGATCTGCAGCTGCTGTGGCAGGCCATCATCAACATGTTCGAAAACGATCATTCCGCTGCCCGGGGCAATATGGCCGTACGGGAACTGATTGTGTTCAAACATGACTCGGAACTGGGCAATGCGCCTTCCTACAAGCTGTTTGAACGGGTGAGAGTGGAGAAGAAGGATCCCCGGAAAGCCCCCCGTTCCTACCATGATTACCAGGTGACCGTGGATACGGAAAATCTGCCGGAAGGGGTTGCCTGCCAGAGAATGGTATGAGCTGGAGGGAAGAGGAGTACCTGATGATCTCAGGGATCCAGCATTTCGTCTTCTGCCGGCGTCAGTGGGCGCTGATCCACATTGAACAGCAGTGGGCGGAAAACCGGCTGACTGCAGAAGGCCAGCTGATCCATAAAAATGCTCACAATGACCGGTTTGTGGAAAAACGGGCAGGCGTGATGACGGTACGGGGGCTGCGGATCAGTTCCCGTACCCTGGGAGCTTCGGGCATCTGCGATGTGGTGGAATTCACCCAGACGGAACCGGGAGAAGAAGGCGCCCGTCTGGCCGGCCACCGGGGATTGTGGAAAGTTCTGCCGGTGGAATACAAGCGGGGAAAGGACAAATCCGATGACTGCGACATCCTCCAGCTGGCTGCCCAGGTGATCTGTCTGGAAGAAATGCTGGGCTGCTCCATCGAAAAGGGCTGTCTGTACTACCATGCCATCCGGCACCGTCGGGACATTCCCATTACGGAAGAGTTGCGGCAGCAGGTGCGGGATATGTTTGCGGAGATGCACCAATACTATGAGCGGCGGTACATTCCCCGGGTGAAGCCCAGCCGGGCCTGCACCAGCTGTTCTCTGAAAGACCTGTGTCTGCCCAAACTGCAGAAGGCAGGAACGGTAGCCGATTACTACGCCGGACGGTTCCAGGAGGAGGGTCTATGAAACGACTGCTGAATACCCTGTTCATCCTGTCGGAGGATCTCTACCTGTCCCTGGATAACCAGAACCTGACAGCCTGGCGGGAGGGGAATGTGGTCCAGCGGATCCCTCTGCTGAACCTGGAGAGCATCTTCTACTTCGGCTATAAAGGAGCCTCACCAGCCCTGCTGGGGGCCTGTGCGGAACAGAACATCGGCTTTACATTCCTAACGCCCCAGGGGAAATTCCTGGCCCGGGTCAGCGGAACCGGGCAGGGGAATGTGCTGCTGCGGAAGGCCCAGTACCGAAAGAGTGATCAGGAGCAGGCAAGTCTTCAACTGGCCCAGTGGTTCCTGACGGGGAAAATCTGGAATGCCAGGGTTACCCTGATGCGGTTTCTCCGGGACCATCCATTATCGGTAAACGGGGAACAGTTCAGGGAAGCCATCCAGATCCTGAAAGGGGCACTTCGTGATCTGCAGCAGGCCAAAGACGGGGACCAGCTGAGAGGTGTGGAAGGGAATGCCGCCCATGTGTACTTTTCCCTGTTTGACCAGCTGATCCTGGGGGACAAAAAGACCTTTTTCTTCCGGGAACGGAACAAACGGCCGCCTCTGGATCCCATGAATGCGCTGCTCTCCTTTGCCTACACCCTGCTGGCTGCCGACTGTGCCCATGCTCTGGAAGCAGTGGGACTGGATGCCAGTGTGGGATTTCTCCATCGGGACCGGCCCGGGAGAAGATCCCTGGCGTTGGACCTGATGGAGGAATTCCGGTCCCTGGCTGCCGACCGGTTCGTCCTTTCCCTGGTGAACACCCGGAGCCTTACGGGAAAGCACTTTAAAAAGACGGAAACCGGTGCTGTTTTGATGAGCGAAGAGGGAAGGAAAATCTTCCTCACCCGGTGGCAGGAACGGAAGCAGGAAAAACTGGAACATCCCTTTTTGAAGGAAAAGATCCCTTGGGGACTTTTCCCTTATGTCCAGGCTCTGCTCCTGGCCAAATGGCTGAGAGAAGATCTGGATGGATATCCGGCATTTTTGGGGAAGTGAAACCATGCTGATCCTGGTAACCTACGATGTAAATACCGAAACTCCGGCTGGAAGAGCCCGGCTGCGGAAAGTGGCCAAATGCTGCGTGGCCCATGGACAGAGAGTACAGAATTCCGTATTCGAATGCCTGCTGGACCAGGCCCAGTTCATTCTGCTGAAGGGAGAACTGGAAGCCCTCATCGACAAAGACCACGACAGCTTGCGGTTCTACAACCTGGGAAACACGTATCAGAACAAAATCCAGCACCTGGGAGCCAAAAGGACCTATGACCCAGAAGCTCCCATGGTGCTGTAAGCGCGAAGGGGAAGCAAACAGAAGGAACAAGCACCGGAAAATGGGGCTTGGGAGATCCGTGAACTGACTTTCGCGAAAAAAGACGGAAGCGCTTGATGCACTCAAGCTGTCCCGTCTGCCAGTCGCCCCCGCAAGGGGGCGTGGATTGAAATATGGAAACCCATAAAGACACGTTCACATATCCAAGTCGCCCCCGCAAGGGGGCGTGGATTGAAATTTATAATCACTCTTATATCTAAAGACCTATGTATGTCGCCCCCGCAAGGGGGCGTGGATTGAAATTTAGGGTCAATGGGGTTCCCTACAGCATCAAAGAGTCGCCCCCGCAAGGGGGCGTGGATTGAAATAAAAAGCGGGCCCTGCTTTATCGGCAGGGCTCATGTCGCCCCCGCAAGGGGGCGTGGATTGAAATTGCTGGCCCATCCGGCCAGCACGGCCTACGGGCTGTCGCCCCCGCAAGGGGGCGTGGATTGAAATAGGAGTGACATCCGGCAGGGTCGCTGTCTCTTCCGTCGCCCCCGCAAGGGGGCGTGGATTGAAATCTGCTCCACATCGTGGACTAGGCTCCAGTAGTGGTCGCCCCCGCAAGGGGGCGTGGATTGAAATAGCGGTCGCCCCGTTGTCCTTGCCGGTGTCCACCAGTCGCCCCCGCAAGGGGGCGTGGATTGAAATCATGAGCGGGGGCGGGGTGATGGTCAACCACGTCGTCGCCCCCGCAAGGGGGCGTGGATTGAAATCAGGCCCAGGCCATCTACAACCTGTTGAAAGTCTAGTCGCCCCCGCAAGGGGGCGTGGATTGAAATCGGGACACGATTGCCGCTGACCGGGACGTATTTTGTCGCCCCCGCAAGGGGGCGTGGATTGAAATTAACCACTCTTTCAGAGTCTATGTTAATGAAACTGGTCGCCCCCGCAAGGGGGCGTGGATTGAAATCTACATTGCATAAAAATAAATACCCCGTGCATAAGTCGCCCCCGCAAGGGGGCGTGGATTGAAATTGGGTGTGGTATCTCTACGGCTGCTGCCTGCTGCGTCGCCCCCGCAAGGGGGCGTGGATTGAAATACCTTTGGTGAACTCTGGCACTACCCCGAAGGCAGGTCGCCCCCGCAAGGGGGCGTGGATTGAAATGTAAACCTCGAACATTTCTTCGAACGCTTGCTTGGTCGCCCCCGCAAGGGGGCGTGGATTGAAATAGCGTCTCACCATTTGTGGTAACACCGGAAGCATGTCGCCCCCGCAAGGGGGCGTGGATTGAAATTGGTGCAGGCGGTGGCAATCCCCATGCAATCCCGGTCGCCCCCGCAAGGGGGCGTGGATTGAAATTTTTATTACGTAAGGAATCACAAGCGAAGAAAATGTCGCCCCCGCAAGGGGGCGTGGATTGAAATACGAATTTTCGGGTCTTAGTTATGACGCATCAAGGTCGCCCCCGCAAGGGGGCGTGGATTGAAATATATAAACACAACGGTATAATAAGAATAGATAAGGTCGCCCCCGCAAGGGGGCGTGGATTGAAATTGTCGACAAAATTTGCTGCCACCATCAAGATGACGTCGCCCCCGCAAGGGGGCGTGGATTGAAATATTCGGTTTAACACAATTCATGATCCGGCATGGTGTCGCCCCCGCAAGGGGGCGTGGATTGAAATTACCATGTACGCCGCCGCCGGGGTAACAGGACTCTGTCGCCCCCGCAAGGGGGCGTGGATTGAAATGCCAGCAAGGTGGCGAAGGCCGCTGCTCTTGCGGGTCGCCCCCGCAAGGGGGCGTGGATTGAAATCAGCCCAGGTAGATTTTCCAGCGCCATTTCCCGGTCGCCCCCGCAAGGGGGCGTGGATTGAAATTTTCCCTGCTGGTGTTTATTTGAGCCAGCAACAGTCGCCTCCGCAAGGGGGCGTGGATTGAAATTGCCTACTGGATCCAGCACCTGGATTGAGGTCGAGTCGCCCCCGCAAGGGGGCGTGGATTGAAATATCAAATCTACGCAGGTAGGGGCCACGGAAGCGGGGTCGCCCCCGCAAGGGGGCGTGGATTGAAATCCAAAGGCAGGGGAGCACAATCTTTTTGTCGTAGTCGCCCCCGCAAGGGGGCGTGGATTGAAATCCGGGCGGCTGCCGGTACGGATGGTTTGTCATCCGTCGCCCCCGCAAGGGGGCGTGGATTGAAATCTGCAGGTCCTTAAAATCGCTCTGGATGCTGGTCGTCGCCCCCGCAAGGGGGCGTGGATTGAAATCGTAATGCTGGATATGCCCACTCAGTATAGTGGAGGTCGCCCCCGCAAGGGGGCGTGGATTGAAATAGAGATGTTGGCGGTGGTCAGGGTGACAACCCCGTCGCCCCCGCAAGGGGGCGTGGATTGAAATTGCCGGGCAAAACAGCAGTGCATGGCCCGGGCGGGTCGCCCCCGCAAGGGGGCGTGGATTGAAATCGAGCTTAAACTGCGCAAGTTTGCCGTGGAGCCCAGTCGCCCCCGCAAGGGGGCGTGGATTGAAATCCGGACTGTACCGGACGCAGAAGATTTGGCTATCTGTCGCCCCCGCAAGGGGGCGTGGATTGAAATCCGGTCCCCCAGGAGGTCCAGAATGACTGGGTAGTCGCCCCCGCAAGGGGGCGTGGATTGAAATTACAATGAGCCGTTCTGCCCAGGTGGGCGGTTTCGTCGCCCCCGCAAGGGGGCGTGGATTGAAATCTGCTGATAGCCAGCCTTGGCGGCTTTTTGGTAACGTCGCCCCCGCAAGGGGGCGTGGATTGAAATGCCTTGTGCCATTTATCCTCCTATTTTGCGGACCAGTCGCCCCCGCAAGGGGGCGTGGATTGAAATCCGTTGCTCCCCAGGATAGGGATGTTGCCGGAAGGTCGCCCCCGCAAGGGGGCGTGGATTGAAATCTTGTAGCTTGCCTGCAGGTCTTTAAAATCACTCGTCGCCCCCGCAAGGGGGCGTGGATTGAAATTGCATCACTGGAACAGCACTAATAAGGCCTACGACAGTCGCCCCCGCAAGGGGGCGTGGATTGAAATTGGGATACGTCAGCCCTTACAAGGGTGGAGTAAGTGTCGCCCCCGCAAGGGGGCGTGGATTGAAATTTGCCTCGGTACATCGAGATAAAATACATTTGCTTGTCGCCCCCGCAAGGGGGCGTGGATTGAAATATTATCTTGCAAGCCCATGGAACCTTCAGGATTAGTCGCCCCCGCAAGGGGGCGTGGATTGAAATGTGCCAGAGATTGGCACCCCGGTGGTGTGCCTTTGTCGCCCCCGCAAGGGGGCGTGGATTGAAATCGGACGGGTCCTACATCCGGTATGATCACGGCTCCGTCGCCCCCGCAAGGGGGCGTGGATTGAAATATAGCCACGTCTATTATCTCGATACGACAAAGAAAGTCGCCCCCGCAAGGGGGCGTGGATTGAAATTAGTTTTTGGGCAACGTCTTTGCGGCCGCGGTAGTCGCCCCCGCAAGGGGGCGTGGATTGAAATCGGAAATCATCCGTTTGAACGTTGCTGGGGATATGTCGCCCCCGCAAGGGGGCGTGGATTGAAATTGGCCGCAGCAGAAACATTTATGGAACTGGCTGCAGTCGCCCCCGCAAGGGGGCGTGGATTGAAATATTGACGGCCTTGTGACAGAGTGTCGGGAACAGGGTCGCCCCCGTAAGGGGGCGTGGATTGAAATTAAGGAGAAATGGGAAAGGAAGAAAGTCGGACGCGTCGCCCCCGCAAGGGGGCGTGGATTGAAATTCATATACACAGGGCTACGTATTGGGGAGTACCTGTCGCCCCCGCAAGGGGGCGTGGATTGAAATAGCTGTAGAGTCGCTACCGCCGCCACTGCTTACGGTCGCCCCCGCAAGGGGGCGTGGATTGAAATACGTACTGGTTATGCTTTGCCGTGCCGATAATCGTCGCCCCCGCAAGGGGGCGTGGATTGAAATCGTCGCACAGGTGCCACTCTTTATTAACCAGCCCCGTCGCCCCCGCAAGGGGGCGTGGATTGAAATTCGGCCACCTGGATCCAGTCGGCTACGCTTTGGATGTCGCCCCCGCAAGGGGGCGTGGATTGAAATTGTAACCAGCTGGGTAGGCAAGGATAAAACCCGCGTCGCCCCCGCAAGGGGGCGTGGATTGAAATAGTCTGGAAAGTCGTGAAGCGGGATGTCGTATGGGTCGCCCCCGTATGGGGGCGTGGATTGAAATTACCGTTCATGAGGCTATGAAAACTTTTGAGAATTGTCGCCCCCGTATGGGGGCGTGGATTGAAATAATACAGATAAATATGCTGTAAAGATGTATTTCGTCGCCCCCGTATGGGGGCGTGGATTGAAATTTCGGCGAAGTCAAGCGAGGCACAAGGCTTCCCACGTCGCCCCCGCAAGGGGGCGTGGATTGAAATCGGAACCGGGAGAACGGGGTGGACTACCGGTTGGAGTCGCCCCCGCAAGGGGGCGTGGATTGAAATCCGGACACTACCAGCGCCTATTCCAAGAGGGAGCGTGGATTGAAATTGTTATACCAGTACGGCCGTTGCGTCAGTCATGGTCGCCCCCGCAAGGGGGCGTGGATTTGGATGGGTATAGGTCTCTTTGCCTTGGACAGAACCCCCTACCCGCTGACGCGGGTCCTTTCCCCCTTTCAGGGGGACACAGGTAGGGACGGGCGTCTGGCGGGGCGCCGGGCCTGCGGCCCCTACAGTCTGTGCCGTTTCAAAATGGAATGTGGATTGAAATTGTATACAAAGATTTGCTATAATAGCCTCATAGTTACAATTTATCGGAATAAAGTGTGCTCCGGTAAAAGAAACGAGGGGAAGTTATGGGAAGTATTGTATCGTTGACGGTGCTTTTTTGCATTTATGCGGTCAGTGAGCTGATCGCCATGCGCACCCGGGCCATCCTTTCTACGGTGCTGGGGATTTCGGTGATCCTTCTGGCGGGGTTCTGGTCGGGGATCCTGCCCCAGTCCATTATCAAGGATGCCCAGGTTTCGGGCATTGGCATGGGGGTGGTGGGGATGCTGATCGTCTCCATGGGGACCACCATTGATTTTGCGGAACTGAAGCAGGAATGGAAAGTGGTGGTGACTTCCATCCTGTGTGTGGTGTTTGCGGTGGCAGCCATTATCCTGGTGGGCGGTTTTGTCATGGATCCCAAGATCGCCATTGCCGGATCCCCTATTTTTGCCGGGGGCAACGCGGCTACCCTGATCATGTTGGCGGCAGCCAAGGAGAAGGGTCTGGCCTATGTGGGGACCTTCTGCCTGGTACTGCTGGTGACCCAGAAGTTCTTCGGGATCCCCATCGCTTCGGTGGCGCTCCGGCATCTGGCCCGGCAGCTGCGGGAAGACGGAGAATTCGTCCGCCGGAACTGTGAAGCCAGTGAAGAGGCGGTACAGGCGGCCCGGAAAAAGCCTCTGGCCATGCCTTCGGTGTTGGACAAGCCGTCGGTGTACCTGGCCAAGCTGGGGCTGGTGGCCACCCTGTCTTTCTATGCAGCCAAACTTACCGGGGGCCATATCCATTACCTGGTGATGTGCCTGATCCTGGGAACGGTGTTCTATGCTCTGGGGTTCCTGGATAAGGGAATCCTGGGCAAGACCCAGTCCAGCGGGCTGATCATCTTCTTTGTGACCATCGTGATCTTTTCCAACCTGGGAGCCACCACGCCCCAGCAGGTGCTTTCGGTACTGCCGCCGCTTATCTGGTCGGCGGTGCTGGGGGTGGCCGGGCTCTGTGTGGCAGCGGCTCTCTGCAGCCGGCTGTTCCGTATGCCTTTTACCCTGGCGGTGTCTCTGGGGATTACCTGCACCTTCGGGTTCCCCACCACCATGCTGATTTCCCAGGAAGTGGCCACAGCCATGGGGGAAACGGAAGAACAGCGGAAGGCCCTGCTGAACTATCTGCTGCCCAAGATGCTGGTGGCCGGGTTCGTGACGGTGACCATCACCTCTGTGGTGCTGGCCGGGTTCGTGGTGAATATTTTGTAAAGGGAGCGGTATACATGGAAGCAACGGATGCACAGCTGAAGGAATATATTGAAGGAAAACGGCAGGAAATGCTGGATCTGTGGGCGGAAATCGTCAATACGGAAAGCGGTCCCAAACAGCTGGACGGGGTGAACCGGGTAGGGGACATCCTCCAGCGGGAGCTGGAAAAAGCCGGAGCCCGGGTGCGCCGGGTGAAGGTGGACCATGCCGGGGACCTGATCGTGGGGGACTGGAATCCGGGGTCTAAAGAGAAACCGGTGGTGTTCATGGGCCATATGGACACGGTGTTCCCGACGGGAGAAGCGGCTAAAAATCCCTTCCGGGTGGATGAAGAGGGGAATGCCCACGGGCCGGGGGTGCTGGACATGAAGGCGGGGCTGGTGATCGGCCTGTATGCCCTGAAGGCGCTCCAGGCCATTGGCTGGAACAGGCGGCCCATCCGGTTCCTGGGGGTGCCGGACGAAGAAACCCTCCACATGTTTTCCAATGCCAAGCCCCTCATTGCCCGGGAAGCAGCCGGGGCAGCCGTGGTGCTGAATTTTGAACCGGGACCTGTAAGCGACAAGCTGGTGATTGGCCGGTACGGCGGCGGTCCGGTGTCCATTACGGTCCACGGGGTGGCGGCCCATTCGGGCAGTGCTCCGGAAAAAGGACGGTCGGCGGTGCTGGAAGCAGCCCACAAGATTTTGAAACTGGAAGCGGCCAATGACATCCCCCGGGGAAAACTGATCAACTGCGGCGCTGTGGAAGGGGGCATCGGGGAGAATACCATCCCGGATTTCTGCAAAATCCGTATCGGCATCCGGTACCGGAACCAGGCCATCGGAGATGAAATTTTCGCCCTGCTGCGCCAGGTGACGGAGGAATGCACGGTGGAAGGGACATGGGCCGAACTGGATACCAGCCGGGTGATGCAGTGCATGGAAACCACGGAGGGAGTCCGGGCTCTGTACGGTCATGTGGCGGATACGGGAGAAGCCCTGGGCCTGGGGCGGATCGAAGGCATCCAGGTAGGGGGACTTTCGGACGCGGGGATTACGGCGGCGGCCGGGATCCCCACCCTGTGCGGCATGGGAGTCCGGGGAGAAGGGGCCCATACGGACCGGGAATTTGCCCAGGTGGAATCCCTGTATGAACGGTGCCTGCTGGCGGCCGCGGCGGTGCGGACCCTGTGAGGGGGCGGCCATGGACAGGAGAGTCATTGCCAATGTGATCCTGGGCTTCGGATGCATCGCCCTGCTCCAGGAGGAGTTTTTCCTGGGGGCCGGGCTGATCGCCCTGAGCTGTTTGGTGCGGAAGGAGTAACGGGCGGATCTGAGGTCTCAACAGGGATGTTGACCGGTCGTGGTATAATAAATATGTATCATAAATAATTACATTTCAAAGGAGACGAATGGAATGAAGGTATTACTGCTGAATGGCAGCCGTCGGGAAAAAGGCTGCACCTATACGGCCCTGTCCCTGGTGGCCAAAGAACTGGAAAAGGCCGGCATCGATACGGAAATCGTCTATATCGGGCTGAACACGGTGAACGGCAAACTGGATGAGCTGGTCAAGGAATGTGCCGCCAAAATGAAAGAAGCGGACGGCCTGGTGGTCGGTTCCCCTGTGTACTACGCTTCTCCCACCGGGGAAATCCAGGTGTTCCTGGACCGGTTTGCCGGTGTGGCCGGCGGGGATATGCGGCTGAAACCGGCTGCGGCCATTGCCTCTGCCCGGAGAGCCGGAACCAGCACCACCCTGGATGTGCTGAACAAGTATCTGATGTACAATGAAATGCCGGTGGTATCTTCCAACTACTGGAACATGGTCCATGGCAGCAAGCCGGAAGATGTGCTCCAGGACAAGGAAGGGGTCCAGATCATGGAAACCCTGGGGAAGAATATGGCATGGATGCTGAAATGCCTGGAAGCCGGTAAAAAAGCCGGGGTGGAAGCTCCGGAAAAACCGGTGAAAGTCATGACCAATTTTATCCGGTAAGGAAAAAATAAAAAAAGTTTTAAAAAGTGCTTGACGATTCCTGATTCCTGCCGTATAATATGTCTTGTGTTCGGGGCGTAGCGCAGTTTGGTAGCGCGCTTCCTTGGGGTGGAAGAGGTCGTGAGTTCGAATCTCGCCGCTCCGACCATTTAATTGAACGGAACGCCACAAAGGTCAGCTTTGTGGCGTTTTTTCATATGCAAAATACAGGGGATGGGACGTGACCGCACCGGTTGACCATGGTATAATGTACACTGGAAGAATATGGACCATCTGTTATTTGGGGAATGGAGGAATACCTTGCATGTCTGAACTGCAGGAGAAAATCGCGAAAAGAAGAACCTTTGCCATTATTTCTCACCCGGATGCCGGGAAAACCACACTGACTGAGAAATTGCTGCTGTACGGAGGGGCCATCCATCTGGCAGGCTCCGTAAAATCCCGGAAAGCCAACAAACATGCAGTATCCGACTGGATGGAAATCGAAAAACAGAGAGGGATTTCCGTTACCTCTTCGGTGCTCCAGTTCGATTATGACGGGTACCGGGTGAATATCCTGGATACTCCCGGGCACCAGGACTTCTCGGAAGACACCTACCGGACCCTGATCGCAGCCGACAGCGCCGTAATGCTGATCGACGCCGCCAAAGGGGTGGAACCCCAGACCAAGAAGCTGTTCTGGGTCTGCCACCGGCGGAAGCTGCCCATCTTCACCTTTGTGAACAAACTGGACCGGTATGGCCGGGCTCCCATGGACCTGATGGACGAAATCGAAAAGGTGCTGCACATCAACGCCTATCCCATCAACTGGCCCATTGGCACCGACGGCCACTACATCGGGGTGTACGACCGGCTGAAGAAGCAGGTGGAACTGTTCGACAATGACAGCAGCCACGGGTCCAAGATCCTGAAAAGCACCACCGGAAGCCTGGACGATCCGGCCATCAAGGAAGCCATCGGGGAAGCCAATCTGCAGAATCTGATGGACGATATCGAACTGCTGGATATGGCCGGGGATGAATTCGACCTGGCCAAAGTGGATGCCGGGGAACTGACTCCCATGTTCTTTGGGTCTGCCATGACCAACTTCGGGGTCCGGAGCTTCCTGGAAAAATTCCTGGAATTGTCTCCGGAACCCCAGCCCCGGAAACTGAAAGACGGGGGCGTGGTGAATCCCTCCGATGAAGACTTCACGGCATTCATCTTCAAGATCCAGGCCAACATGAACCCGGCTCACCGGGACCGGATCTCCTTTATGCGGATCTGTTCCGGGGTGTTCGAAAAGGGCATGACCGTATGGCATGTCCAGGGACAGAAACCGGTGAAACTGGCCCAGCCCCAGCAGTTCATGGCCCAGGAACGGACCACGGTGGAAAAAGCCTATCCGGGGGACATCATCGGGGTGTTCGATCCGGGGATCTTCACCATCGGGGATACCCTGTGCAACGAGAAGCATCCGGTGCAGTTTGAGGATTTCCCCATTTTCCCGCCGGAAATCTTTGCGAAGGTCCAGCCCAAGGATTCCATGAAACGGAAGCAGTTTGAAAAGGGCATTGTCCAACTGGCCCAGGAAGGGGCCATCCAGGTGTTCAAACAGAAGGACATCGGGATGGAAAGCTTCGTGGTAGGGGTCGTCGGGGTGCTGCAGCTGGAAGTGCTGGAATACCGTCTGCTGAACGAATACAATGCCAAGCTGCTGCTGGAGCAGCTGCCGTATTCCGTGGCCCGGTGGGTCTATGCGGATGATCCGGAACTGATCCGGAACATCAAGGGCCTGGACAACGGGATGCTGGTGTATGACAAGCTGGGACGGCCGGTGGTGCTGGTATCCAATGAATGGAACCTGAACTGGATCCTGGAACGGAACCCGGGGATCAACTTCACTCAGGTGCCCAGCGAAGCACGGGCAATCTAAGGAAAAAGGCGGGAATCTGCTTGAAGCAGGTTCCTGTGAAGGGAAACGCAGCTGGTGCTGCTGACCTGCCACCAGCCTTGCGGCTGGTCCCCCGCCCTTGTAAAGGGCGGATATAGCGAGGTGGACGTATGGATAACAAGAAACCTGCCATGGACATCCTGGGAGTGCCGGTGACTCCTTTTTCTATGGCGGAAGCCGTGGCCTGGCTGATGGCCCGGGTGGAGCAGGAACTGCCCACCCAGGTGGTCACCGCCAATGCGGAAATCATCATGATGGCCCAGCAGATGCCGGCCTACCGGGCGCTTCTCCAGAAGACGGACCTGATCCTGGCGGACGGGGCCGGTACGGTCTGGGCCGGGCGGACCCTGGGGAACCAGGTGCCGGAACGGGTGGCCGGATTTGACCTGTTCCTGGAGCTGCTGAAGGACGGGGCACACCGGGGAACGAAATTCTTCCTGTTCGGTGCGGCACCGGGGATTGCGGAAGCGGCAGCAGCCAAGGCCCGGGAAATCGCTCCGGGAGTGCAGATCGTGGGCACCCGGAACGGATATTTCACCAAAGCCGATGAACCGGAAATCCTCCGGCAGATCAATGAAAGCGACGCCCAGGTGCTGTTTGCGGCCCTGGGAGCTCCCAAACAGGAATTCTGGCTGGAAGAACACCGGGATGCCCTGAAACCGGCCCTGCGGGTGGGCCTGGGAGGCAGCTTCGATGTGCTGGCCGGGAAAATGGAACGGGCCCCCAAATGGATGCAGGAAGCCTCCCTGGAATGGCTGTTCCGGCTGTACAAACAGCCCAGCCGTCTGGGACGGATGATGGCGCTGCCGAAATTTGTGGTGAAGGTGCTGGAAGCCAAACACAGGGAAAAATAAAAGGGACGGTGCTCCACAGTTTTTTGCAGTACATCTTTGGACAAAGAAACTGAGATAAGGTATAATGAAACGATGGGTGGAGGTGAAGTTGTGACGAAATATAAATATTATATTGTCAAAGAAGGATATCCCTTTATCGGGACCATGCTGGCCGTGGCGGTACTGGCCGGATATCTGGCCGGACCGGTGTTTGCGGTACCTCCGGTGGTCCTGATGATCTATTTTGTCTACTTCTTCCGGAACCGGGTGCTGGATGTGAAGCAGGATCCCAATATCCTGTATTCTCCGGCGGACGGTACGGTGATGGGAGTTGAAGAGATTTTTGATAAAGAATTCCTGAACGAACCGGCCAAGAAAGTCACCATTTTCCTTTCCGTATTCAATGTGCACACCAACCGGGCTCCCATGACGGGGCTGATCAAGTACATGCGGTATACCTGCGGGGGATATGAACCGGCGTTCAGGGATTCGGCCCCCATTGTGAACGAACGGATGGCCATCGGCCTGGACAACGGCAGCAACCGGATCCTGGTGATCCAGATTGCCGGGATCCTGGCCCGGCGGATCGTTTCCTGGACCAGCCTGGGCAGCCGTCTGAAGCAGGGGGAATGTTACGGCATGATCAAGTTCGGTTCCTGTACGGAACTGGTGGTTCCCCGTTCTGTGGAAATCCTGGTCCGCAAGGGCGACAAGGTACAGGGCGGTATCAGTATCATCGGGAGGCAGAAAGCAGAATGAACTACAAACGCATGGTACCCAACAGCATCAGCGGCCTGAGCCAGATGCTGGGGCTGATCTCCATCTATCTGTCCATGGAAAAGGATTTTTCCCTGGCAGCCATTTTCATCATCCTGGCCATCCTGGCTGATTCCTGTGACGGGCGGGCTGCCCGGGCTCTGGGGGTCAGCGGACCTTTCGGGGTGGAGATGGATTCTCTCTGTGATGTGTGTTCTTTCGGCATGGCACCGTCGGTGCTGATCTACACCTATTCCCTCCATCAGCTGGGGGTGGCCGGGATGATCATTTCCGGTCTGTTTGCCTTTGGGGCGGCCATGCGGCTGGCCCGGTTCAACGTGAACGTATCTGCCATCCACGGGTATTTCCAGGGGATGCCAGCCCCGGCGGGAGCCTGCGTCATCGTGACCTTTGTGCTGGGTGGCATGCAGATCAGCCCGGTGCTGACGGCCCTGTTGACGGTGGCGGTAGCCTGCCTGATGTACAGCGATGTGAAGTATCCGGATTTCAAGGGCCATGGGAATCCTCTGTTCCGGGTGCCGGTGATCCTTGCCTTCATCCTGGGAGCCCTGGTGCTGTACAGTGATGTGAAAGCCTGGCCTTTTGTGATTATGTTTACCTATACCCTGTGCGGGGTGCTCAATGCTGTGTATGTGAAAGTGACGGGGAAACAGGCCGTCTTTAAGTAAGAGGAGGAAGCTGGAAGTTTTATGAGCACGTATTTTGACATCATTATGGTTCCCCTCCAAGTGCTGATTGTCTTTTTCACCATCTACTATTTCGTCATTTCTCTATTTGGCATTCTGCCCCGGAAAAAAGAAAAGAAGATACTGACCCCCAAAACCACTTTTGCTGTGATCGTAGCGGCCCACAATGAGGAAAAAGTCATCGGCGAGCTGGTGGAGAACCTCCATATGCTCCGGTATCCGGATGAACTGTACGATATCTTCGTCATTGCGGACAACTGCAAGGACCATACGGCGGAGGTGGCCCGGAAAGCCGGGGCTCTCGTGTACGAGCGGTTCAATCAGGAAGAGGTGGGCAAGGGGTTTGCCCTGGAATGGATGTTCCGCCAGCTGTTTGCTCTGGATCGGCAGTATGATGCGGTGGCCATTTTTGATGCGGACAACCTGGTGCATCCGGATTTCCTGAAGGAAATGAACAACCGGTTCTGCAAGGGCGAGCGGCTGATCCAGGGGTATCTGGATGTGAAGAACCCCAACGACAGCTGGGTCAGCGGGACCTTTGCCATCAACTTCTGGATTGTGAACCATGTATGGCATCTGGCCAAGTACACCATCGGGCTGTCCAGTGTGTTCGGAGGCACGGGCATGGTGATTGCCACGGAAGTGCTGAAAAAGTATGGCTGGAAGGCCACCTGTCTCACGGAAGACATGGAATTCACCATGAAGTGCCTGCTGGAAGGCATTCCCACCACCTGGTGCCAGGATGCCATCATCTACGACGAAAAGCCCCAGACCTTCAAGGCTTCCTGGAACCAGCGGAAGCGGTGGGCCCAGGGCCAGTTCGACGTGGCGGGCCGGTATATGTGGAAGCTGCTGAAGGAAGGGATCCGGAAACGGGACATTGTGATCCTGGATGGGGTCATCGATGTGTTCCAGCCTTATTTCATGCTGATTTCCACCTTCTTCGTGCTCTGCAGCACCATCTATAACTTCTTTCCTTTCTATACCAATGTGCTGTATGCCCTGCTGCCCTACCATGTGTGGCAGGTAATCGGGGTGGCCCAGTATGCCATTCCCGCCATCATCCTGTTCAAGATCAATGCGGCGCCCAAGTCCTGGTTCTACACCCTGTTCTATCCGCTGCTGCTGTACAGCTGGGTGCCCATTACCATCCTGGGCTTCTTCCACCGGCATGAGCATGTGTGGAGCCACACCATCCACACCCGGAGCATCAGTTTCAACGATGTGCTGGTGCCGGAAAGCGCGGAAACCGGACCGAAGCAGATTATTTTGCCGAAAGAGAAGAGATAAGAACAGTCAGCTGTCAGCTGACCCATGGAAATCAATTTTGCAAATTAATTTTGAAACAGCATAACCCGTAGGGGGCGCAGGCCCGGCGCCCCGCAAAACACATGGTCAACTGCTGATTTGGCGGGCGGCCGGGCCTGTCGCCCCTACGGAAACGATTTATATAACGGTTGCCGTTGACAGTTGACAGTTGACGGAGCTGTTGCATAGGCAACAGCTCTTTTTTTTGTACCATAGTTGACAAAATCAGTGGGAATGGATATAATGACAATGTAAACAAAATAGTTCCGGTAGGCCAGGCTCCTACAGGGATATGGACTGCTGCCGCAACAGGATGGAGACATCCCGCGTAGGTCTGAACAGGCTGCGTCAAACAAGAAGGCGCCGCATAATGCAGTTTCACCGCCCTGTAGAGTTAAAGCTCGTACGGTGGCAGTGGGATTGGTTTCCATTGAAGAATATTTGTATTTTCTGCCGTTCGGGTATGCCCCGGACGGCTGTTTTGTTATGTGAATCTCAGTCCTCGAAAGGTGGTGGCAAAACATGGACGGCACAAGTGGAGGCAGTCATCCTCACAGTTTGGGCAGCGGAATATCCACAGACTGGCGATGCCGGTCCGGTTTTGCTGCGCGGTTTTGAGCTGACAGCCTCTTAAAGAGGGGGAACGGCCCCCGGAATTCTTTAGGAGGATATCATGAAAAAAGAGAATATGAACAAAAAAATCCAGGCAGCAGCCCAGGTCGCCCAGGCAAAGCTCCAGCAGGCTGCCGCCCTGGATGTGAATGGGGTGCTGGCCCGGTACGGAGCCAGCCTCACCGGGCTGACGGAAGCCCAGGTGGAAAATTCCCGGGAAAAATTCGGCGCCAACCGGGTGACCCGGGAGAAGAAAAAGAGCCTGGCCGCCCGGCTGATCCAGGCTTTTGTGAATCCCTTTACGGTGATCCTGTTTGTCCTGGCCGGGGTATCCACGGTAACGGACATCATCCTGCCCCTGAAGCAGGGGGATATGGACAGCTTCAATCCGGTGACGGTGATCATCATCCTGACCCTGCTGCTGATTTCCGGGGTCCTGCGGTTTGTCCAGGAAACCCGCAGCGGGGATGCGGCGGCCAAGCTGCTGGAACTGATCACCACCACCTGCACGGTAATCCGTGAGGGGGGCAAAAAACAGGAAATCCCTCTCCAGGACGTGACGGTGGGGGATCTGGTGTTCCTGTCCACCGGGGATATGGTGCCGGCGGATCTGCGGATTTTGGAAGCCAAGGACTTGTTTGTGAGCCAGTCGGCCCTTACCGGGGAAAGCGCTCCCCAGGAAAAGGTGTCCCAGGCGGTACAGGACAGCGAAAAGAAAGCCGTGACGGAACTGGCCAACCTGGCCTTTATGGGCACCAATGTAATTTCCGGGTCCGCCACCGGTCTGGTGCTGGGAGTAGGGGACCATACCCTGTTCGGGAGTATGGCCAGTTCCATGGCCCAGGAAGCTCCGGAAACCAACTTCACCAAGGGCGTCAATTCGGTGTCCTGGGTGCTGATCCGGTTCATGATGGCCATGGTGCCCCTGGTATTCTTCATCAACGGCATCACCAAGGGGGACTGGGTGGCAGCCTTCCTGTTTGCCATTTCGGTGGCGGTGGGTCTGACTCCGGAAATGCTGCCCATGATCGTCACCACCTGCCTGGCCAAAGGGGCCGTTTCCATGTCGGAGAAAAAGACGGTGGTGAAAAGCCTGAACTCCATCCAGAGCTTCGGGGCCATGGATATACTGTGCACGGACAAGACCGGTACCCTGACCCAGGACAAGGTGGTGTTGGAATACCATCTGGATGCCAACGGGCGCCCCAGCCAGCGGGTGCTCCGGTATGCCTATCTGAACAGTTATTTCCAGACCGGGTACAAGAATTTCATGGACCGGGCCATTATCCAGAAAACGGAAGAAGAGGAAAATGCGGATCCCCGGCTGGTGGATCTGTCGGAAAACTACCGGAAGGTGGATGAGGTCCCCTTTGATTTTGCCCGGAGGAGACTGTCGGTGGTGGTCATCGATCCCAAAGGCCGTACCCAGATGATCACCAAGGGGGCTGTGGAAGAAATGCTGGGGATCTGCTCCCAGGTGGAACAGGAAAATGGTCCGGTGGCCCTGACGGAAGACCTGCGGAAACGGATCTGCCAGGTGGCGGACCAGCTGAACGACGAGGGGATGCGGGTGATTGCCCTGGCCCGGAAAATCAATCCTTCTCCGGTGGGTGCGTTCGGTACCAAAGATGAACGGGACATGGTGCTTATGGGCTATCTGGCCTTCCTGGATCCGCCCAAGGAAACGGCGGCCAAAGCCATTGAGGCCCTGAAGGACCACGGAGTCACCACCAAGGTGCTGACCGGGGACAACGAAAAGACCACCCGGTGCATCTGCCGTCAGGTGGGGCTGCCGGTGGAGCACATCCTGCTGGGCAGCGATCTGGAAGCCATGGACCGGAAGCAGCTGGAAGCGGAAGTGGAACGGACCACGGTGTTTGCCAAGCTGTCTCCGGACCAGAAGGCCCGGGTGGTGGAAGCCCTTCAGGCAAAAGGCCATACGGTGGGTTTCATGGGGGATGGGATCAATGATGCCCCGGCTCTCAAAATGGCGGATATCGGGATCTCCGTGGACAGTGCCGTGGACGTTGCCAAGGAAAGTGCGGATATCATCCTGCTGGAAAAGAGTCTGATGGTGCTGGAAGAAGGGATCGTGGAAGGCCGGAAGACTTATGCCAACATGATCAAATACATCAAGATGACCGCGTCTTCCAACTTCGGGAACATGTTTTCGGTGCTGGCGGCCAGTGCCCTGCTGCCTTTCCTGCCCATGAGCAGCCTCCAGCTGCTGGTCCTGAACCTGCTGTATGAAATTTCCTGCATTGCCATTCCCTGGGACAATGTGGATGAGGATTACCTGAAGGTGCCCCGGAACTGGGAGGCCTCCAGCATCGGCAGCTTCATGCTGTGGCTGGGGCCCACCAGTTCGGTGTTCGACTGGGTTACCTACCTGGTGCTGTATTTCGTGATCTGTCCCCAGGTGCTGTCCGGGGGACTTACCTACAATCATATTGCTGCCGACGCAGTGGTGGGCCAGGGGCCTTTTGCGGGGATGAACCTGCGGGATGCCTATGAGGCTCTGTTCCAGGCGGGATGGTTCGTGGAATCCATGTGGACCCAGACCCTGGTGATCCATATGCTCCGGACCCCCAAACTGCCCTTTATCCAGAGCCATGCCTCGGCCATGCTGACGGCGCTTACCTGCACGGGAATCGCCCTGTGCACCCTGTTGCCCTTTACCGGCAGCCTGGGAAGGGATCTGGGGTTCCTGCCTCTGCCGGGATGGTATTTCGGGTTCCTGGCCCTGGTGATCGCAGGGTATATGCTGCTGACCACCAGCATCAAAAAAGCCTACATCCGGCATTACGGGAGCCTGCTTTGAGGGCTGCCTCAGGGCAGCGTTTCTTTTCAGGAAACCCGCCAGAGGCAGGTTCCTTCCAAAACGACGAACGACGAACGATCATACCCGAAAGGAGTGATTGCCATGATGATGGAACTGATGAACGTGGAACCGCTGTTCTGGATCGGCATGGGTGCGGTGGCGGCTGTGATCTGCCTGATGCAGGCCGTCTGCTGGACCCGGACACCGAAAATGCGGAGAAATGAATGAAAATGGGTTAACCCCTGTTTCCCCTTTTTGCTGATTGTGCTACAATGAACCGGTATGCAGGTCACATGACTTGACAATCAATGACGAGGAGCGGGAAAAATGGAATATACGGAAACGGAGCAGATGGTAGCAGATCAGGAGGAAACCGGAGCCCTGGAAATCCGGCGGCTGACTTTTACGGAAGCCGTGATGCTGGTGGTGGGAGCCACCATTGGTTCCGGGGTGCTGGGACTGGCCTATGCCAGCCGGAAGGCCGGGTGGCCGGTGCTGCTGACCTGGCTTCTGGCTGCCGGTTTCCTTTCGGTGGCCTCCATGCTCTATGTGGCGGAAACGGCCCTGCGCACCCGGCGGCCCCTGCAGCTTTCCGGGCTGGCGGAAAAATATGTGGGGAAGACCGGATCCTGGCTGATCTTCTTTTCCGTGGGAGCCACCAGTTTCTGCAGCCTGATCGCCTATATCACCGGCTGCGGGAAGATCCTCAGCACTTTTCTGGGTATTCCCCTGGAAGAGGCCAGCCTGCTGTTTTCCGTGGGGGCCACTGCCGTGGTCTGGCTGGGCCTGAAGGTTACCGGGGCGGCGGAGAAGTACCTGGGGCTGGGGATGATCCTGATGCTGCTCCTGCTGGTGGGGGCTTCCTTCCTCAGGGCACGGGTTCCCATGGAAGAGATCCTCTATGCTCACTGGTCCTGGGGCATCCCGGTATTCAACATTGCGGTGTTCTGCTATGCGGTCCAGTATATTGTGCCGGAACTGGCCCGGGGATTCCGGGACCGGCCGGACAAACTGGTGCCGGCCATCCTGGGCGGCACGGGAATCTCTTTCCTGATCCTGGCCCTGGTGCCCCTGGCGGTATTCCTGATGCTGCCCGGGGAGGAAATCACGGAAGTGGCCTCCCTTTCCTGGGGACGGGCCCTGAAAAATCCCCTGTTCTATCTGTTGGTGAATTTCTTTGCCTTCTGTGCCATGCTCACTTCTTTCTGGGCCATTGCAGAAAGCTTCCTTACCAACTGCATCGAGCGGCTGGGCTTCCGGTCGGAACGGGATATCCGGAGCCGGGCTCTGTGCCTGGTCTTTATTGTGGTCCCGCCCATCTTTCTGGCCAGCAGCGGTCTGGTGGGGTTTGTGAATGCCATTTTCAGCGCCGGGACCTTCGGGGGCATCATCATGTCCGTGCTGCCGGTGTTCATGGTCCGGAGTGCCCGGAAGAGGGGGGACCAGGAACCCTGCTGGCAGTGCGGATGGCTGGCCGCCCGTCCGGTACAGGGCCTGGTGCTGACCGTGTTCCTGGGCTCCGGCATCTACGCCCTGCTGAGCATGGCCGGGATGCTGCCGAAGGGGTGGTAAAAGGGGGCGTGAAAAATTCACACCCCAGGTCGCGGGCCTCGGGTCAAGGGCCGCGAGCCTGGACGTTTAACCCGTTTGTTCTTTTTCTACAGAATGATAAGGTAATATACACTGGAATCTGCAAAACGGGATTTTCGGTCTGCACCAACAAGCCCGCGACTCACGACCCGCGACCAAAAAAGGGGGCTGTGAAATAATAGCTCCATGAAAACGAAAGGGACTTTCGATTCTTGTG
>OLFS01000453.1_pt1 | contig 39110 bp, 37 predicted proteins | sample 1605491 | NCBI WGS metagenome assembly OLFS01 (sample SAMEA3888921, study PRJEB22519) | human gut metagenome | biome: human gut; feature: human-associated habitat; material: faeces | place: Denmark | collected 2011 | reverse complement strand
GATTCCGATGGTACAAAAAATAGAAAAGTGGTTAAAAAGTTACAGTTCTGATGTATTTCAATAGTGTATGGTCAGATAGTTAGTAAGAAAAGAAAGCTGTTCTAAAATTGCTTTGAAACAGCTTTCTTTTTATTAGTTGTGGATTATTTCATATAATCCTCTCTGTAGATCGTTACAGTCCTTTCTTTCGTAGAGTCATTTTTGATACTGGTCACATCTCCTTTTGTTGTAAAGTACACATAGTTTCCCATATCCATAAAACGATAGACTTTGACTCCGTCATGCTCGAACAAATAGCTGACTTCGTAAGTTCGGTTGTTTTCCGATTTGCCTTGCTTCAATGGGATCCCTGTATAGCAGGAACTTACACCTGCCATAACGAATAAAAGAATAAATAGTCTAGTTAATGTTTTCATGATTATTTTTTAGCATGTGGATAATCAATCGTATAATGCAATCCGCGGCTTTCTTTGCGTTCCATCGCCTGACGCATAATCAGATATCCTACGTTGACCATATTACGCAATTCGCAAATCTCTCTGGAGGCTACGCTGCGTTTGAACAGGCTTTCAGTTTCTTCGTAAATGATATCCAGTCGGTCCCAGGCACGTTTCAGGCGAAGGTCACTGCGGACAATACCTACATAAGTACTCATAATTTGGTTGACTTCCTTCATGCTTTGCGTGATCAGTACCATCTCTTCCGGTGAGCGGGTTCCCTCGTCGTTCCATTCGGGGATAGCTTCGTTGTAGGCATACTGGTCTACAACTCTCAGGCTATGCTTGGCGGCAGCGTCGGCATATACGACAGCTTCGATCAGTGAGTTGGAAGCCAGGCGGTTACCGCCGTGAAGACCGGTGCAGGAGCACTCTCCCACTGCGTAGAGGCGTTCGATAGAAGACTGTCCGTTCAGGTCTACAAGGATACCGCCGCAAAGATAGTGGGCTGCCGGAGCTACCGGAATGTAATCTTTGGTGATGTCGATGCCCAAGCTGAGGCATTTCTCGTAAATATTGGGAAAGTGCTTCTTTGTCTCTTCCGGGTCTTTGTGGGTGACGTCAAGATAAACATGGTCATCACCCCGATTTTTCATTTCGTTGTCAATAGCACGGGCTACGATATCGCGCGGAGCGAGTGAAAGACGGGGATCGTATTTTTGCATGAACTCCTTGCCGTCCATTGTGCGGAGTACGCCACCGTAGCCACGCATCGCTTCCGTAATCAGGAACGAAGGGCGGTCGCCCGGATGGTACAGGGCGGTGGGGTGGAATTGCACAAACTCCATATCCTTCACTGTACCTTTGGCACGGTAGACCATGGCGATACCGTCTCCGGTAGCGACTAGCGGATTGGTGGTCGTTTTATAAACAGCTCCTACTCCACCGGTGGCCATAAGAGTCACTTTGGCGAGGTAGGTATCTACTTTTCCGGTTTTCGGGTCGAGGATGTAGGCACCGTAGCATTTGATGTCCGGTGTCTGGCGGGTAACGGTTACCCCCAGATGATGTTGGGTCAGTATTTCAACGGCAAACTGGTTTTCGATCACCTCGATGTTCGGATGCCTTTGCACGGCTTTGATCAGGCTGTCCTGAATCTCTGCTCCCGTATTATCTTTATGGTGAAGAATGCGGAACTCGGAGTGTCCTCCCTCGCGGTGCAAGTCAAATTCGCCTTTCTCGTTTTTGTCGAAGTCCACGCCCCATTTGATCAGTTCTTCAATTTGCGCAGGCGCTTCGCGCACTACTTTTTCTACTGCGCCACGGTCACTGATCCAGTCGCCGGCAATCATCGTGTCTTCAATGTGTTTGTCGAAATTATCCACCAGCAGGTTGGTGACGGACGCCACTCCTCCTTGTGCGAAGTACGTATTGGCTTCTTCCAGCCCGCTTTTACAGATAAGAGCAACTTTACCTTTGTGCGCCACTTTGAGCGCAAAACTCATACCGGCAATTCCGGAGCCGATAACGAGGAAATCGAATTTTCTTACCATAATTTTGTTTATTTCTCACCGCAAAGCTACAAAATAAGTCACTTCGTTGTTCTTTTCGTTGTCACTAATTCATAAATTTGCTACCTTGCACGCAAAAATCTGACAAAATGAATCGAATTTTTCATGCCCGCATCGCCTGGTACCAGTATTTTCTGCTGGTGGTGCTTACTGTAAATGCCGTGGGCGCTTTGTGGTGTAAATATATCTTGCCGGCAGTGCTACTAATGCTCCTGCTTATTGTAGTCATCGAACAGATTATTCATACGGTTTACACTGTATCTACTGATGGAGTTCTGGAGATATCCACTGGACGTTTTATGCGTAAAAAAGTAATTCCTATTGCCGAAATCACAGCTATCCAGAAGTATCATTCCATGAAATTCGGAAAGTTTTCGGTGACGAATTATGTCTTGATAGAGTATGGAAACGGAAAGTTTGCTTCGGTGATGCCTGTCAAGGAACGTGAATTTGTGGAGTTGATTAAAAAGAGAATGGAACAATAAATTTTATACCTATGAAATACCAAGTCATTATCATCGGTGGCGGTCCCGCAGGATATACAGCCGCCGAAGCTGCCGGCAAAGCCGGTTTGAGTGTACTCCTTATCGAGAAGAATAATCTGGGAGGTGTCTGCCTGAATGAAGGATGCATCCCGACGAAAACGCTGTTGTATTCGGCAAAGACTTACGACAGTGCACGTCATGCCTCGAAATATGCGGTGAATGTTTCCGAAGTCTCTTTTGACTTGCCGAAGATCATTGCCCGTAAAAGTAAAGTGGTGCGCAAACTGGTATTGGGTGTAAAGGCAAAGTTGACCTCCAATAATGTCGCGATGGTGACGGGAGAGGCGCAGATCATAGATAAAAATACGGTTCGCTGTGGCGAAGAGACATACAATGCGGAAAATCTGATCCTTTGTACAGGTTCCGAAACCTTCATCCCTCCTATTACCGGCGTGGAAACGGTGAATTACTGGACGCATCGGGATGCGCTGGACAGTAAGGAACTGCCTGCCTCCCTTGCCATTGTAGGCGGTGGCGTGATCGGTATGGAGTTTGCATCATTCTTTAATAGTCTCGGTGTGCAGGTAACGGTGATTGAGATGATGGATGAGATTTTGGGAGGAATGGATAAGGAACTGTCTGCATTGCTTCGTGCCGAATATGCGAAGCGGGGCATTAAATTCCTGCTCAGCACTAAAGTTGTCGCCTTATCACAGACGGAAGAGGGTGCGGTTGTTTCATACGAGAATACAGAAGGAAAGGGTAGTGTTACAGCAGAAAAACTATTGATGAGCGTTGGACGCCGACCTGTGACGAAAGGTTTCGGACTCGAAAATCTGAATCTGGATAAAACCGGGCGTGGCGCTATCAAGGTCAATGAGAAGATGCAGACTTCGCTGTCCGGCGTTTATGTCTGCGGTGATCTGACAGGCTTTTCTTTGTTGGCTCATACGGCTGTCCGTGAGGCCGAGGTTGCCGTACATTCTATTTTGGGTAAGGAAGATGCTATGAGTTACCGGGCTATCCCCGGCGTTGTTTATACGAATCCGGAGATTGCAGGAGTCGGAGAAACGGAAGAATCGGCCTCAGCAAAAGGAATTACTTATAAGGTGGTGAAACTTCCGATGGCTTATTCCGGTCGTTTTGTGGCGGAGAATGAAGGCGTGAACGGGGTCTGCAAAGTACTGCTGGATGAACAGGAACGGATAATCGGAGCACACGTGCTGGGCAATCCTGCTTCGGAAATCATCACTCTTGCCGGTACTGCCATTGAGCTTGGATTGACTGCCGCCGCATGGAAGAAGGTTGTTTTCCCTCATCCTACGGTAGGAGAGATTTTCCGGGAAGCATTATAAGATTGAGCATAAGCGGATAGCCGTGATATCCAAGATACGGAAGAATCTGAAGTAGCATGAAAGTTAATGTAGAAGGTTGATGAAGAAGTATTTGTTGTTTTTGGTTTTATCAGTTGCCCTGTTGCCCGCATCCGTATGGGGACAGGCAAATTTTTCTCAGATTGATTCATTAATCAAAAGAATGCTTCCCGAAGCATCCGAAGTCGGCATATCCGTGTATGACCTGACGGCGAAGAAGTCATTATATACTTATCGTGATACGAAACTCTCCCGCCCGGCTTCTACCATGAAGCTGCTCACGGCTATTACAGCCCTCTCCCGTCCCGATGCGGACAATCCTTTCCGTACGGAAGTATGGCACGACGGGGTGATAGAGCATGATACGCTGCAAGGCAACTTATACGTTGTCGGTGGGTTTGATCCGGAATTTGACAGTTTGATGATGGATTCATTGATCGAAGAAGTAATCACCTTCCCTTTTTCGGTGATCAACGGACAGGTGTATGGCGATGTTTCGATGAAAGATTCCCTTTATTGGGGGCACGGATGGGCATGGGATGATACTCCGGAGGCTTATCAGCCTTATATGTCTCCGTTGATGTTTTGTAAGGGTGCTGTGGAGGTGACGGTGGTTCCCGGTTCTCTGCAAGGAGATACGGCAAGCGTTTCCTGTAAGCCTGTGTCTTCTTATTATACCTTGACGAACCGGACAAAGACACGTACTCCTTCTGCCGGAAAGTATTCGTTATCAAGAGATTGGTTGACCAATGGGAATAATCTGATCGTGACAGGCAATGTTCCTACGTTTAGAAAGGATTTGATAAACATCTATGATTCAGGGAGTTTCTTTATGCATACTTTTTTGGAACGCCTCCGTGCGAAAGGAATCGTGGTTCCCGAATCGTACGGTTTTACTGAATTACCGTCCGATGGAGCAGAGCAGATGGCTCGCTGGGAGACTCCGGTGCAGAAAGTCTTGAATCAGCTGATGAAGGAAAGTGATAACTTGAATGCGGAAGCAATGCTTTGCCGAATTGCGTCACAAGCTACAGGAAAGAAACGTGTGACGGCGGAAGATGGCATTGTTGAGATTATGAAACTGGTTCGTAACCTCGGGCACGATCCGAAAGACTATAAGATCGCGGATGGTTGCGGATTGTCTAATTATAATTACCTGTCTCCTGCCCTGTTGGTCGATTTTCTGAAATATGCCTATTCACAATCCGATGTTTTTCAGAAATTGTATAAGTCGCTTCCTGTTGCCGGAATAGACGGAACGCTGAAAAACAGAATGAAGAATACTTCCGCATTCAGAAATGTCCATGCAAAGACCGGTTCGTTTACAGCTATCAATGCCCTTGCCGGTTATCTGAAGATGAAGAATGGACATGAAGTGGCTTTTGCCATTATGAATCAGAATGTGCTTTCGGCAGCCAGGGCGAGGGCGTTTCAGGATAAGGTTTGTGAGGTGATTATCGGACTTTGAAATGAGCATTGAATAAGGTTGTTGATAGAAATGATAAATATTTGCTGAAAAAAGTACTCTTTTATTTGAACGTTTGCTTTGCTTGCGTGTATGCTTTGTCAGAACGGTTCTAATTAAGCAATGTTGAATTTAATAAAAGAGTGAATAATGAAAAATATAAAATTATTGTTACTTGTCTTATTGTGTTATTGTACAGCACAGGTTTATTCTCAAAACAAGGCAAGCTGGGTCCCGGACTCTATTGCATCTCAGATTTCTGTAATTCAGAATCAGGCCCGGGAATGGAAACAGAAGATCTATGAAAACCCTAAAGATGAAAAAGCATGGATGTCTTATACACGAACGATTCAAACACTTAAAGCGCTTACTCCCGGCGATGGTATAGAAAAGGAAATCAATGAGATGATGGACAAGATGAAAAAAGAGATACCCAATACTGCTACTTATGCCTTGATACAGAATATGATTTTACCTTTTGGGAAAAATGATATGACTTTTGATGAAATTATGGATAAGTGGCCTGATGCTGTGATGCATTATCCTGTTTATATGGGGTTGTCTTTTAGCAATAAGGATAGACTGAAAGACATTTCTACCCGGTGGTATCAATCAGGTGCATATCCTGTTCAATCTTTAAATTATACCTATAATGAATTGGCTTCTGCCGAAAAGGACGCATTGATATTTACTGATGTTAATTGGACGCTGTTTGGAAGTTATCTGCTTCAATATGGAAAGGGATTGTTTAATGATAAGAAAGTAATCCTTTCAGGTTTAATCCTTCCTTCATTTTCTATGAACAGGCTTACGGAGGAATTAGGCATACCGGAGTTCAAAGATACTGACCCGGAATTTTATAAAAGTAAAACTCCTACGGCAACGTTTGCAAATGAAATCAAAAAACGTATAGAGCATATTGCCAAATATACCAACCGTCCCATTTATATCTCTGTCTCAACCAACGAAGCTGTGAAAGATCTGCTGAAAGATCATTTATATACTGAAGGTCTGTTAATGAGATATTCTGCCAAACCTTATGATAATCTGGCGGTCATGCGTCGCAATTATGAGAATACTTATCTGCTAGATTACTTATACGAGTCTTTTTATCCTGAGACGTTGACGAATGTTTGTCTTGATTTGAAAGGAGTAAAAATGCTTAGTATATATTATGTACCGGCTTTCAAGTCCCTTCTCCAGTTTTATAAGGAATCAGGTGATGTGACTCATTATGATAAGCTTCATGCTTTATTGGAATCTATCATTAAGAAAGCGGATTATTACAATGAGGAAGTACGTGAACGGTATCTTAAAAGTATTAATTTCTAATCGTTCTTCTCATAAAGACTATGAAAAGACTTATATATATATTATTTCTCTTGATAGGTTTTGAGCAGGCTTTGTTTGCCCAGAAAATAGACACCTTGAGAACTGAACGTCTTGAGCTACGTTTGGAACCCGATTTGGTAGGCTTTATTCCTTGTGGAAAAGAATGGTTTCAAGTTCAAAAAGATGCATGGAAGTTAGAAATCGATAAAGATGTGAGAAATGAAAAAGCGTGGAACTGCAATATATGTTTTAAAAAGAGGAAAAAGAAGTAAGAATTGAAAAGAAAAGCATAACAAAAGCAAATATAACCACTAATTTACAGTGATTTATGTGGTATCAATTTCGGGATTGACTTCTTAATTTGTTTTAATCCGTTTCAAGTTTCTTCGGGATATATGGGAACATATACGGGAATTTATATACCTTTGCGATGTAAACCAAAAACGCATTGCCGATGAAAGTTTCCGTCTATCTGAAAAAGTGTTCCTCTACGACCTCGAACATCTGTTTCCGTGTCCGTGAGAAGAATGTTGATATAAAGGTGGTTTCGCCTCTTACAGTCCATGACAAGTACTGGGATGCAGATACCCTAAGTTATAAACGCACGACAGCCGTACCTGCCACCGACCAGAAACGCCTGCCCGAACAGATTGCCGCCATTATCGAGAAAGTGGAGAAGACCTTTTCGGACAAGGCGGACAGCAAATGGCTGAAGCAGGTTATCGAAGATGTGCTGTATCCTGCCCGTGCCTTCGAACGCAACCATCCGAACCTGCTCTACCGTGTTCATGAATATCTGGAGAAGTACGAAGGGGCTGATAGAACCAAAGAGCATATCATACGTTTCGAGCGCAAGATGTCCCGCTATCACGACTACCAACGTGAAATACTGGGCAATCGTGACTTCACGCTCTTTGTGGAGACTGTCACACTGGAACAGATGAACTGTTTCCGGGATTATGTCGCGAATGAGTACCTGCTGCGTCAGGAGCATCCTGAGTTCTATGTTCCCCGTATGCTTATCAACCACAAACCCAAGCCGCTTTCCAACACGACCGTCATCAACATCATGAACTTCTTCTGTACATTCCTGCACTGGTGCAAGAGGATGAAGTATTCCGACAACGAGGTGTATGCACTTTACGGCTGCAAGGAACCGACATACGGGGACCCGTTCTACCTTACTTCGGAGGAAAGGAATGTCCTGTACAATGCGGATTTGAGTGACAATCCTAAACTGGCGGTCATCCGGGATATATTCGTGTTCCACTGCTATATCGGCTGTCGCGTCGGAGACCTTTACCGGCTGACAAGGGAAAACATCAAGGACGGCTTTCTGGAATATATGCCACAGAAAACGAAAAAGTGTCAGGCAAAGACAGTCAGAGTCCCCTTGCACGAAAAGGCCTTGAAGATACTGGAACGCTATGATGTAAACGCGGACAGGCTGTTTCCTTTCAAGCCCATACATACCTATAATCTTGGCATACGAGAACTTTTGAAGTATTGCGGCATTGCCCGTATGGTCACCATCCTTGACACGCACGGCTATAATACCGTACAAAAACCATTGTATGAAATCGCCAGCAGCCATACGGCACGCAAGACCTTTGTAGGCAACCTGTACAAACAGGTCCCCGATCCGAATCTGATCGCTTCCCTGTCGGGACACGTGGAAGGAAGCCGGGCGTTCAGGCGATACCGCACCATAGACGATGACATGAAGCGGAAACTGGTAGAAATGATAAACTAAGGAGGAAATATATATGAAAGTAACGGCATTCATCAGAAAGACATCGGCCAAGAACAATGTGACGGATCTGGCACGTGTCTATTTCCGTGTCCGGGATATTGGCGGAGTCGATATAAAAGCGGCAAGCGAGCTTTCCATCAGCCCCAATCACTGGAGCGCGGAGAAACAGGGTTACAAGCCACGTGTGGCTCTGGTATCGGAAGAGAAGCGGATGAACTTTGACAGGGACATCCAGCAAATCACCCACCTTATCACAAAGGAGTACCACCGTGGTGTGGACGGGAACTGGCTGAAAAGACTGATAGAGGAATACCACCATCCCGACATCAACGCAAGGGGCGGCAACAAAGCCGAAGAATACCATCTCGTCTATCAGATCAGACGGTATATCGCAGAAAACATTTTGGCGGACGACAGCTACAAGCACCATCTTGGCAATATAGACAAGATAAGCCGTTACGAGCGTTTCCAGCATGAAGTACTGCACCGTAGAGGCTTTAAGTTGTGTATTGACACGATTACCGCCGATGATTTGCGGGAGTTCAAGAGCTGGCTACAGGAGGAACATAATCTTGCCGGACAATATCCATTGTTCTATAAGGATGTGGAAAAGCAGAAATACGAGCAAATCCGCTCCGAGAACAGCATTACAGGCTATTTTTACCGGATAAGGACGGTTGTCAAGTGGTGCATCAAGCGCGGGCTGACAAGAAACAATCCGTTTGACCAGTACCAGATAACCCAACCTATGTACGGCGACCCGTTTTATCTGACCCTCGAAGAGAGGGACAGGGTTTACTATGCCGACCTGAGCGGTCTGGGGGCCACCCATCCGGTCTATCGGGACATATTCATGTTCCAGTGCCTGATCGGTTGCCGCGTCAGCGACCTGAACAGACTGACCAAAGCCAATGTCGTGGACGGATGTGTGGAATATATTCCACAGAAGACCAAAATGGAACACACCAATACAGTCAGAGTTCCGCTCAACCAAAAGGCTTTGGACATACTGGAGAGATATAAGGACTTGGAAGACGCATTACTTCCCCGGTTCTCTCATTTCGGTTACAACAAGAAGATAAAGGAGATTCTCAAATATGTGGGCATAGACCGCATGGTGAGAGTCCTCGACCCGAAGACACGCGAGGATGTGGCACGGCCTCTATACGAGGTGGCAACCACCCATACGGCACGAAAGACTTTTATAGGCAACTTATATAAGCAGGTCAAAGACCCGAACCTGATCGCCTCCATGTCGGGGCATTCGGAAGGCAGCCGGGCTTTTGTACGATACCGCAAGATTGATGACGATATGAAAAAGGAACTGGTAAACCTATTGGATTGACCGTTTCCCTCTTTTCTAATATCCCCTTTTATACTTGCCAATAATATAATACACTATGAATATGGATGAACGAAAATTGACATACGACCAGTTCAAGGCGGATATCCTTCATTGGAAGAACACGCACAGAGAGGAATACAACCGTTTCGCGCGACTGATGACAAACGGGGACGAGAGGCAGTACCTTGACATCTGTAAGGCCATATTCAGACAACTGCCCAGAATCAAGACTGAATGGGAGTTATGTTGGGATGATGACAGTAAGGGGAATTTTGAGAATATAGACCTCATGTTCAAAGAGGATGCAGTACCCAAGCGAATAGTGGAGTTATACCATGAACAGAGGGAGGAGAGTAATCCTTTGCATGATACAGCTCCGGCCACATTATGGGACAGGATAAAATCCATTTTCAGCAGCAAGCCCGAAGAACCGCGCATTATCCTTTCAGCACCTCTTGTGTTGAGTTGGCTGTACTACGGAAAGAGTTTCGAGGCGATGGTCAGCATGGTCAGCAAACAGGCAGGGAGTCCGGAAGCAGACGAAGCGGACAGACAAAGCTGTTCTTTTGTTACCCGACAAATCATTAGCGTATCCATCAAAAGTGGTTTCCGTACCCGTGCCGACTGGGACGAATACTTCGCCATGAACAAAGCCATTAAAGAAAATCGCATCGGTGAATGGGCGTTGCAATCCGCAACAGCCGAAATGGAATCCGATACAGACAGGAACGTTGGTGGCGCGGAATCAACAGATTCCGGCATTGATGCAGTATCAAAGATACAGCGTACAGCCGGAAAGAAAAAGATACAGGAACGACCTCTTATAGATTATCTTAATTGCAAGAACAAAACGGAGGTCCTACAATGTCTCCGCAGTTTTGTTTCCATTAACAGGAGTGCCGTCCATCAGGCATTGCCGTACTATGTACTGAAAGAATTGCGACTGGTGGACGGTATGCATACCACCAAAGAATACAGCGTTGGATTGACCCTGCAATTTCCGGATTTGCCGTCTTTGAAGAGCGAAAGTGCCATACGACAGGCCGTCGGGTCCCTGAAAACGGCAAGGCACATAATCAAGGACGGGAAAGACCAGTCCGCACTACTTATAGAAAGTGACGAAAACCGGGAACTATTCCGGACATTGACAGAGGAAATCAGTGGCATTATCAGAACAGATGAAGAAACAGATATTGCAGAATAAGGTAAAATAAGGCTGTTTTATATTGTCATGCAGTCTTAAATTGTCATGACGATTTAAGACAAAGTATTATATATCAATTAGTTTTAATTCATACATACTTTTGCACCGTCAATCCTTTCCCCGAAGGTTGGCGGTGCTTCTCTTTTACAAGCCATCGGGAGTGAGGCATCAGGGAACTTTTACAGATGGTCGTGATAAATTTCAAAACTGACATTTATGATTACCATAGAAACTCTGGTCGAACAGGGAGCTAATGTAAAACTGGAAATTACTCCCTCGGACCTCAAGATGTTTGCCGAATCCATCGTACAGCGTACCATCCTGGCACAGCAGGAAGAGCAGAAGGCAGTAATGCAGCGTGAAGCGGAAGAAGTCTATCTCAACACGAAGCAAGTCCGGGAACTGCTGGACGTATGCGAAGGCACGCTCAACCTGTGGGCGAAGCGCGGCTACCTCGTGCCTGTCAAGGTAGGCAACAAGAACATGTATGCCAAGTCCGATGTACGCCGCGTGCAGACAGGGGGCAAGTCCGAAAGTGTAACATCCTATTGCAAGAGGAAAAATGGCTGACATGAAAAACAGCCGGCTTGAACTGTGCAACCGAATCCGCATGGAGGCGGAGCATACCGAAGACACAGGTTTTCCTTTGGACGCATTCCCTCAGGCCGTACAGTCCGTTATACTTGACATGACCAAATACGAGAACTACATGATTGAGTTCATTGCGACGTCCATGCTGTCGGCAGCATCGACAGCCTTGGGCGGTACTTACCGTATCCGCATCAAAAGCGACTGGCAGAGTAACAGCGCACTGTACATCATTCTGGTGGGCCGTCCCGGACTAGGCAAGACCCCACCGCTAGAAGCCGCATACCGTCCAATCCGTAAACATGACTATGCCCTTTTCAAGGCGTATGAGGCAGAAGTGGAAGCATGGAAAGCGGCAGGAGAAAACGGAAAGAAACCTGTTCTTCACCGTACTATCGTATCCGACTTCACACCCGAATCGCTTCTACAGACACATAACAGCAATCCTCGAAGCGTTGCCATTTTGGTGGATGAGATCATGGGCATGTTCAATTCCGCCAACCGCTACACGAACGGGCAGCTCATAGAGCAATTGCTGACCGCATGGAGTGGCGGAGCCTTGGATGTAATAAGGGTAAGCAATTCCACTCCTGTACATATAGAACGCCCGTGCATCAACATCATCGGAACTGCACAGACCAAACGTATTCACGAACTTCTCAAAAAAGGATTCGAGGAAAACGGACTGCTTGACCGTATCCTGTTCGTGCTTCCCAAATCCAGGGAAGTATCAAAATGGACAAACCGGGATGATGACGGAGAAAAGACCTCTTTGGCTGCAAAACGTTGGGAAAAGATACTGGACAAGGTGCTTGCTTTGGATTATGATACAGAAACGGAAGGAGACGGAATGGAAGAACACGCTGCCCATGTGCTTTCCATGAACAGTGAAGCCAAAGAGTATTTCTTCTCCTGGTGGAACGAAAAAGTAGAACGTATCAATCGGATAGAGGATGATGCCGACGTTGATAGCCGGGAGATGAAACATCCGTCTCACGTGGCACGGTTGGCTCTGATTATCCAAGTCCTGCGGTATGCTTCCGATGAAAGCCACCTGCAGTTTGTGGATCCGGTGTCGGTGAAAGCCGCTATCCGGCTGAATGACTATTTCGAGGATTCATACATACGCATCCGTTCCTTCGTGGCAGACAATACCTGTGAAGAGCCTCCCAAAGTATTGTTGTCGTTGTTACCCGATACCTTCGATACGAAAACGGCCATAGCGGTCGGTAAGGAACTGCAGAACATCAGCGAGCGCACGGTGATGAACTATCTCAGGGAGTTGTGTCACAGCAGGCTCTTGAAAAAGTCCAAAGCCGGGCATTACGAGAAAATGGTGTATGAATCCGGTAAATATTCCATAAACGAAAATGAACCATCAACCCAAAACTGCAATGAATGACCCCGCGTTGCAGCTTGCAGTTTCTTCAGTCTTGCAGTTGGGGGCTCTGAAAACGATGTTTTCCTGCAAAGCTGCAAGGACTGCAGACTGCAAATGGTCTTTCGGATTTGCAGTAATCAAAAACGAAAGCATTATGAGTGAGTACAGATTCCATCTTCAAAAATACAGACCGGGCAGTAAAACAGTTTGCCCAAAGTGCGGCAGAAAGTCCTGTTTTACCCGATATGTTGACGGGAATGCGCAAATTACATTCCCTAACCATGTGGGCAAATGTGATCATATCAACAGCTGTGGCTACCATTATACCCCGAAGAAGTATTTTCAGGATAATCCAACCATCAAAGAAACCATGATTGAACAAAACAACAGAAGCGACACCCCATCAAGAGCCGTCAAGCCAATAGCGAAGCCATTATCTAGTTCTGCACCACAGACTTCTTATCTTCCCTCTGATTGGGTTAGCCAGTCCATGCAGAAGTTTGACATCAACCCGTTATACCGATACCTAACCAAAGTGGCAGGCAAGGAGAAGACTGACAGGCTGTTCGATCTTTACAAGGTCGGCACTTCCAAAATGTGGAATGGGGCAACCGTGTTCTGGCAGATTGACATCCACGGCAATGTACGTGCTGGCAAGATTATGGGGTACGACCCCGAAACCGGGCATCGGATTAAAGAACCGTTCAGTCAAGTCAGCTGGGTACATTCGGTAAAGAAAATTCATGACTTCCATATGAAGCAATGCCTGTTCGGTGAGCATATGCTGTCTGGCAACTCTGCCGAGCAATCCATAAAGACCATTGCCATTGTTGAAAGCGAGAAGACAGCCTTGATTGCCGCTCTCTTTATTCCCGATTTCATTTGGTTAGCCACCGGAGGAATGCACGGATGTTTCAACAGCAAAGCCATGCAGGTGTTGTGTGGGCGTGAGGTGATTTTGTTCCCCGACCTGAAAGCAACAGAGGAATGGAAACGTAAGACAGCGATGCTTCACTCCATTTGCAAGCGTGCCACTTGTTCCGACCTGTTGGAAACGATGGCTACCGATGAACAGCACGAAGCAGGGTTGGACATTGCAGATTTACTTCTGATGGAAGACACACCGCAAATGATTCTTGCAAGGATGGTGGAACGCAATCCTGCGTTGCAGTTGCTTATTGACGAATTGGATCTGGCACTGGCGGAGTAATCTGAAGGCTTGCTTATGGAGTTTACAGGAAAGTCCATAACGCAATAAGGACTTTTTGTCTGACAGCAATAAAGTCCAGTCTGAATCCGGCAGAATCTGAATCGGAGTGAGCAAGCTCAAAACAAATATCAATTATTTATCAAAAGAACATTCGTTATGACAGTAGATAGAAAACAGGCCATGCATGTTGACGCCTGCAAATCATTCAGTACGGCAGAGGCTAACGAGAACGAACGGCGTTGGAATGATGACAAGATTGACAGAAAGAATCAGGATCCGACCAACCACTACGACAAGACCAGAATGAAACTGAATTTCGAGATCGGTCCTGACGGTAAAATCCATCCGTTGGGTTATCAGGAGAAGTCACTCGAAGTACGTTTACAGGAACGGTTGGCCGCTTTGGATTGGAAGCCGTTCAAACCGGACAGTAAAATCCAGCCGAACTGTTGTGCGAAATTCGTCTTTGGAGGAAATCATGACCGGACACTTGAAATGGCGTTCGGAAACCAAAATATCAATTTGGAGAAAGGTGCGGACAACAGTCATCTGCGTCGTTGCGAGGAAATCGAAAATTGGGCGAAAGACGTTTATGATTGGTGTGTCCGAAGATACGGACAGGAAAACATTGTAGGATTTCAGGTACACCTTGACGAGAGCAGCCCGCATATACATGCCTTGATTGTTCCGGTAGGTATTCGCCCCAAAAGCGGTCGTGAATGTGTGATGTGGTCGGCAAAGTTCGGGAAAGACCGATTTGAGTATGGAAAGATTTTAAAAGATATGCACACTTCTTTGTATGAAGATGTTGGTAGCAAATACGGCCTTGAACGTGGGGACAGTATTGACGGACGCAATGTGCAACATCTTCACAAGCGCGATTATATTCGCAAGTTGGCCAAAGAGGCGAAACAGGCTGAGATAGCGGTCAAGGGGCTTCAATCCATGATACGGAATCTGGAATCAAAGGTTTTCAGTTATAAGCTGCAACTTGAAAAGGCTGAAAAGGAGTTGGCTTCCGGCAGGATTACACTTGACAGATATGAAGAACAGAAAGCGGATATACAGAAACTCATTGCCGAATATCAGGCCAAACTTGAAGACAAGGCAGACAAACTACACGCAAAGGAGCAGGAATTGGAGCGACTGACCGCTGATGCGGCAAAAGCACGTTCGGTTGTCAAGTCGTTCCGCAATCACAAATTGGATTTCACGCCACCTCGAATTACCGAGAAAGTTCCCTTGTTTGGTACGGATAAGTGGGTTGAACGTCAGAACCAGCATATCGCCAAACTGTTTACCGAGATTGTCCGCAAGATAGAATCCCTATACAGAAATGATGCGGCACGGCAAGTCGAAGCAGCCCAGCTCAATGTGTTGACAGATTATGGCGAGTTTTATCAACTGAAAAGAGAGAACCAATCTCTTTCCGGCATCAATCAAGAATTGGAATCCGAACTGAATACGTTACTTGAACAGTTGGCAATACCATCAGTTCGCAATTTAATTTTTGCCGTTGCCGATGCACTTATCGGAGGGCAACCAGTATCTATTTCTTCTGGTGGCGGTGGATCTACATCCGATCTGCCTTGGGATGGACGAAGACCGGATGAAGATGAAAAGGCATATAGGCGCAGATGTCTATCATACGCAGTCCAGGTTGTACGCAATTCTCAAAAACAAACTATGTGTAGAAAAAGATAACATAACCCCCATGTTAGATTTCGTAATCTTCCGATAAAGCACTAATAGCGTGTTCTTCGGGGGGTATGGATGTTATGACAACATATACTCTTTCATTGAACTGAGTAAGTGAACGACCTCGGCATTCTTTCATATGCAAACTCAACAAATTTAAGATAACCGTTGGACAATAATATGGCATGTTATGCAGGTGGAATCTTGATAATGATTCTTAATTTATCAAGAAAATAGTAGTTAGTATCATTGCTTGATATAAAAAGAATGAAATCCGACTCACGAGATTTCATTCTTTTAGGCAAAACCTATTAAGGTCGTATGCAGAGCTATGTGTGTGAAGTTATTGCGAGCCTTGCTACTACATTGTTTCCGAAATCCGCATCAAGTGTACACTTCCTGCGAAACTTTCGCGCCTAATTCTTTTGTTAAATCAACATTAGTCCATTTTGTAAACATAAATTTATGTTTATGAAAATACCGTTCTATCAAAGTTTGTTTAGCTTCATCTATTTGCAAAGCCTTACACATAACTTTTCTATCGTTATGGGTTATATACGGGCATGCTAATAAGTCTAAAGCAAGAATTATTAATTCAGCATCTTTCCTTTTATCGGGCAAATTTACAGATTTATATTTATTGTTTATTCCTTCTATTAGATATTTTTTGTCGTTTACAAATGCTTTTGTGTTGCCATAATAATACATTAGAATAATGATTGAAAGAGCATTGAGTTTGGATGTATCAAATTTATCATTCCCTCTACCAGATAAATAGTTATTTAGAGAGTTAGAATCTATACCATAATGTCTTGGCATAGATTTCAAAGTTATTAAAAAGTATAATGTCTCTATTTGTGCATTAATATCAAATGAAGTTGTTTTTAATACTATCGTTATCTCATTTTGTATCTTTTTGAAGATTTCATCTTTCAATGTGGACGAGAATCTTTTGATAATCTTACCATCTTTCTCTTTATAATTACTCCCCAAATAGATAATCATATTGTTTAATATGTTCATCATTTTAAGAGTAGTATTCACTCGTTTGCAGTCAGAATACAAAAAGAATATTACATTTATCATACCATCAAGATATTGATGCAACATTTTCTCCATTTGGTGAATTTTCTTTTGACATTCGTCTTTGCGTTTCTGCTGTGTAACGGCCTTGCTTAATATATAAAAAATTTTATCAAATTTCTTTAAAAGAGACTCAAGCTTTGTAGAGATTACGGCAAGAGTATAGTTCATAATATCTTTGCTTTTTACATCATTTTCTACCATTAATGATTTGAACGATCTATTAACCTCTTTAGAATTGATGTAAACAAAGTCTTTACATTCTAATGCTTCCTCAATTTTTCTATCATCAATATCATCTATTTCCTCATCTCCAGCGATTTCATCTTCCAGCATCTCTATACACTGATGAGATTTACGCATCCTTATAAAGTCTGATAACAGTGCGTCAATCTTGATTTTAGACATTGAGATAGGTGTAATGAAAGGTCTTTCCCAATCAATACTTTTTTCTTTACTAATGCACAGTTTATATTCATGCAATAAGTGCTCAAAAGCAGACATAGCCCGTTCAAGAACTTTATCATCATTGTAATAAAAGAACACATCATCAACATATCTATAACAACTATAGTGTTCGTTGTTTATATAACCCGCATTCAAAAGTGTTTGCTTTACTTTTTTATCAATATATTGGATTATTATTTCCGCAAATATCCTGGAAAATTCTGGACCTATAACAATGCCATTAGTTTCATTGTAGTTCATTCTCTGCATAATACCATCCCAATCATCTCCGAAAGACCAACTTTTCCCCTTAAAATGTTTTTTATATTCTTCCTTTCCTCCACTAACAGCCCAAGCGATAGAATGGGTGTATATGCTATCAAAGCAACTTTGAATATCAAATTTATGCAAATGCTCAAATCGTTTTTCTGCATTTTGATACCTATAATCCTCATAGAACTTATATATATTAGAGTATTCTTTATAACTAAAGTATGTTCTGAGATTTTCATACTCATTGAAGAATAACTCCAATTTATCCACCTTTTGACCAAGTAATGTGTGATGTAATCTATCTTTATAATAAAAATAGCAAGCCACTCGTTCTGGATGCCGCAATGAAAACTCATCCTGACCACAATAATATAATATCAAGCTCTTATATTTCTCATAGAATGATACTATTTCCATTTGGTTCACAGGATGGATCAATGCAAGTCTACGGAGTTTGTGTGGCTTATGTTTAATCTTATATAAAAACGGAATACTTACTATCTTATCTTTAAATACAATCCGATTATTTGCTAATGTTATTAGATCTCTTTTTAAATACGGCGAGAATATAAAATTTAACACAGCTAAAGCATCTTTCTTGATGCCTTCTTTCCATGACAATTCGGTACCGTCAAACTTAACTCCATTACTAACAAGAAATCTATAAAAGTAACGGTTAGTAAATATTACAGGTAGTTCATATGGAAGAACATCGGATAGCAACACACGTTCTTTCTTGTATTTTAGACGTATTTTTCTTCTTTTTTTCATGACAACCAATCACTTATTTCTGCCAATCTTTGTGGGCTGAATTTAAACATAATATGGTCACGCCAACATTGTTTAAAGTCTATTTTGCTTATCTTTCGTTGGATTGATGCTATGTATTTTTGTCTATCGTTTGACCCCTTTAATACGTTTACATACGGTATTATGACCTTGCCAGATAGATAAGTAGTTAAATCCTCTAAACTCTTTAAGTCTGTCAAAAGATCATTTCCAAAGAATAACCCCGCCTTTACTCGTTCTTTAGACTTGGTTAATCTATAATTACCTGATATAAAATCAAGTGAGTCTAATAAATCTCTTTTGGCCCGTTTAATATCTATCGCACTTGTTTGTTCAAAATGTGTAAAGGCTGCATCTATCTTATGTTTAATTTTTGCCACTTTTTTATCTGTCATCCCAAATTCCACATTACTAACATTACTAGTTTTGGTAATAGTAATATTATAGCCTAAATATGTAAATTGTTGTTTAGCTGTACTATTGTAGAAATCAATAAGCTTACACTTATTTTCTTTAGGGTCATTCTTTTTAAGCTCTAACCCATAGTTTTGAAATAGATTCTTTAAGCCCTTATAATATTCCGATATGCGTTGATTATTAGGAAGTCCAGCTAATATTATCAAAATATCATCCACATAACGAGCATAAAATACAACCTCTTCTCTATTTTTAATCTGCTGATCAATATCATGCATATATATTTCCGAAAGATACGAACTTATACCAACCCCTCTAGGTACACCATAATCAGTTTTGACTTTATTGAGGTCTTTCTGTTTATTATATTCTGATAATATCCCTTTAATCATTCCCTTCGTCTTGTTGTTCACTAAGTTGTTGGCATTTATTTTATCCAATAACGTTTGTTGCGGAATAGACTCAAAGAAACCAGTAATATCTGTACGAATAAGATAGAATGGCATTGTTGTATCCAGAAGCAATTTAACATTAGACATAATCTGATGTTTATTTGCCTGTTTTACATTAAATAATCCTCTCAGTGTTCGCTGTAGATTCTTAATGGCATAAAAATATTCCCATTGACAGGTATCGATTGTAAAGATCTGTTTATCATCATCTATATAATTTGTTATAGGGAATACAAATCCTTTATTATTAGCAATTTGAGCATATTCGCTTAATTCTTTATATAATTCTTTATCTCTGTCTGCTTGTTTGGCTTTTATTAAGGACTTAAGACTTTCCAATGCTATTGCCTCTTCTTCTGTTCGATTATTCTTTTTCTTTTTTGTTATTTCATTGACCTTACTTTTCATCATTTTCATCTCCACGACAATATCTCTATAAGATTCGGGCATATCATCAAATGCAATATGCCCCTTACGATTCTCCTCGTGAAAGATAGACAGGTAATTCTCAACTGAAAATGATTGGTCAAACATATTCGAATAAATCTTTTTGTTTATCGTTTAACATCTAATTGCTTTGTCGAAATTCTCGAATAGGAAAAGACTATAAATTTATTCATCCTGCTCCTCTATCCACTCTCTCAATTTTGCTCGTAGCAACTGCTTATCAGGAAGGTAAAGGGCATATTGCTGTGCATAGATATTGGAATCTTTTGGCAGAGTAAGTTCTACCAACGCATCTTTCTTTTCTTTGCAAAGTAGAATGCCGATTGTTGGTTTTTCAAAATCCTGTTTGACATAACGGTCATAGTAGTTGACATACATCTGCATTTGTCCCAAATCTTGATGAGCCAGTTTATCTACTTTCAGGTCAATCAGCACATAGCATTGTAAAAGTCGGTTATAGAAAACCAAGTCGACATAGAAATTTTCTTCATCAAAAGTAAATCGCTTCTGACGTGCTTCAAACAGGAAACCTTTCCCTAGTTCTAATAAGAAATTCTGCATCTTTCCTATTATCGCATTTTCCAACTTGGTCTCAGAATATGATACATCAGATTTAAGTCCTAAAAATTCTAATGTCAACGGATTCTTGATGATGTCATGAGGATTATTAATAGTTTGTCCCTCTTGTGCCAAACGCATGACTGCCTCTTTGTCTCTGCTGAGAGCCAATCGTTCATACAGGCTTGAATTATATTGTCTTTGCAGTTGCCGAACACTCCAATTCTGCTTTTGGCATTCGATTTCATAGAAACTCCGTTCTGCTTCGGATTCGATACGCATTAGCACCAAATAATGAGACCAAGAAAGCGTAAACGGGTATGTGCCAGTCAATTTTGTTGAGCTTTTTACCGTTTTTTGAATTTGGTCAACAGTGTTGACCAAATTGCCATCCGACGATTCGGTCAACACTGTTGCGCCGATCTGTTTTACCGAATATATTGTGAAAAACTTACGGCATCTTTTCAAGGTTTCTACCGACCATCCATCGCCAAGTCTTTCTGTCAATACCTCTGATACACCTTTCAATAACTGTTTACCGTATGTTGCACGTTCTTCACCTTCTTGTACGACATTTACAATAATGCGCCCTATTTCATATTTGGTGATGACTTCGGTAATATTAACTACTTGTGCAACATTTGCTCGTGCATTCGTAATCAATCGCTCGATACGTTCCGCAATATCTGCAATGATGTGGCTATCTATATTTTGTATTTTACTCATGGTCTTTAGAGGTATCTTTACTTATCAAATCTTGAACTTTGACACCTAAACATTCTGCTATTTGGAATAGCGTTTCAAGGCTCGATTGACTAGTATTAGTACACCACCATTTAGAAACCGTAGCTTGATCCTTTCCCAATTGTTCTGCCAACCATCTATTCGTGCGTTTTGTCTCCGCCAACACCACTTTTAGACGATTCATATCTTTATTCATGCGTCATAAATTTATCGTGACTACAAAGATACGCATAATTCAAATATTTAGAGATATAAAGATGAAAATATCTCTTATAAGATAATTATTTTGCGTTTTTAGGAAATCATATATTGATGATTACCATTTATTAAAGCAATACGAGATCTATTACATTCCAAAATACATTATGCGGATATATCGAAATGGAGAGTTTTTTAGCCATATATTTGAGGAATAATAGATTGAATAAAAGTAGATGGCGTTTTTTCAATGGCTTTTGAACAAACTGTATTCAACCGTTTCCGACCTTGAATTGCTTTCTATACTTGGATGGCGACATTCCAATTGTACATGTAAACACCCTCACGAAATGCGGAAGATCATTGAACCCGACCGTATAGCAAATCTCCGAGACTCCTTTTTGCGAGTGCTTCAACAACTCGCAAGCGGTATTCAGACGGTATTGCGTGACGAACTGCGAAAAGGTCATCCCCTTGCACCGCTTGAAATAGGAGCAGAACGCCGAACGGTTCATACCCACCTCCACCGCAATGTCGTCCAATGCGATGGAATGAACGTAGTGCTTCATCACGTATGCGCAAATCTGCTGCATACGCCGAACGTCCTTCTCAATACGCATAGGTTTCCCTGCAAATATATGGTCGGATGAGGTAAAAATGACAGGAAGCAGACGGAACATCGCACTCAAACGCCCCAGTTCGTCCATGTCGTTTATTTCGGATAACACCCTACGGATGACCCGTGAACTTTCCAGTCCGAACTTCAGTGCATTGGTCGGAAACGAAACTCCGAACAGCCGATTCCGCAATTCGGGAAATACTTCCATGCACCGCTCCACCAACGAATGGCTGAAAGCCACCATCAGATAACGAACACAACCGTCCTTGTCCACACTGTCGGCAGCGTATTCCCAGCGATGAAGCATCGACGGTGGTATCAACGCCACATCGCCCGCTTCAAAGTGTTGTAATGTATCGCCAGCCATTCGGTTTCCCTGTCCATGAACCACATAATACAATTCCCACGCATCATGTCGATGGAGCTTGGCTTCGAGGCTCGGCTCCACCCGCTGGTCGATGAAGAAAAACGAATGATTCTCTACTTCGGGCAGTTCGTAGGGGATGGCTGTATCTTCCATAAATAATTGCTTTAATTTATGCGATTGCAAATTTACAACAATTATATGAAACGATAAAACAAATTCAGAACAATGAAGCGACGTAACTTTGCAACCGGAAACAAGAAGTATAACTAAAAACATATTGTTATGGAATTGTATGAAGTATTGGAGAAACGCCGCACTTACCGCGACTACTCCGACCGTGAAGTAAGTGATGAGATACTTAAAAGAGTAATCGGTGCAGCGTTCAAAGCACCGACCAACGACCATCTGCGCCAGCTTGAATTCATCGTGGTGCGCGGACGCGAAAACATTGCCAAGATTATTGAACCACTTGCTAAAAATATGGCTGCCTTCAAGAATCTGGTGCATGAAGTGGATGAATCGGGCGACAAAGACAAGATGGCTATGTTCGCTGATGCCCTGCCCAAGCAACAGCGTATGCTGATGCAGAGCGGATTGCTTATTATTCCGTTCTTCCGCCAACAGACATGGCCTTTGCTCAAACCTACGGAACAGAGCTCGCTCAACTATTTCGCTTCGGCATGGTGCGCCGTGGAAAATATGCTACTCGCCGCCACCGCCGAAGGATTGGGAACCGTGTTCCACATTCCCGTTGCCGACGAAGTGGAAAAAATCAAGGAGATTGTCGGTGCTCCCGAAAACTACGAGTTCACCTGTCTGCTGACGATGGGGTATCCCGCAGAAAATGCTTTCCTGCCCAAACAGAAAGGAATCAACGTCGAGGAGCGGATACATACGAACCTCTGGTAACCCGGAATATGAAAGGATATATTCAGATATTGTCGGCAAACATCCTGTTCGGTGTCAGTATGCCGGTATTCAAATACCTGCTGACCTCGGACGTACCACCGGAAGCAATTACCATCATGCGGGCAATTTTCGCCTGCATGATGTTTTGGTTCGTGTCCCTCTTCATGCCGAAAGAAAAAGTCCTGCCGAAAGATTTGGGAACACTTTTCATCTGCGCCTTGTGCGGTGTGGGCATCAACCAATGGCTGTTTGTCGTCGGGTTGAAAAGTTCTTCTCCTGTCGATGCCTCCATTATCGCTACCGCAGTACCCATTTTCGTGTTGCTGTTGGCAGCCGCCGTCCTCAAAGAACCTATTACGGCAAAAAAATCATTCGGCGTATTTTTGGGTGTAAGCGGAGGGCTGTTGCTCGTGTTCAGCTCCGTACATACCACCAACGGAACCAATAGCCTTTGGGGAGATACACTGATGCTCCTGAATCAGTTGATGTATTCCGTCTATCTGGTCTTGTCCAAACCTTTGTCTCGACGCTATTCGTCCGTGACAATGATGAAATGGATGTTTCTGTTCTCCACATTGACACTCGCACCATTTTGTCTCCCGCACGTGCAGCACGTCCCCATATTCCATCGGGAAACTTTCGACATGACGCAACTGTGCGCACTCTTTTATCTGCTGTTTGGAGCCACGTTCGTCGCATTCATGCTTATACCGATGGCATTGAAACACATCCGTCCCACTACGGTCAGCATGTACAATTATGTGCAGCCCATTGTCGCTTCCGTAATCACCATTGCTGTCGGGCAGGATACCATCTCGATACAAAAACTGTTGTCTGCGGCTTTGGTATTTGCCGGTGTTTACTTGGTGACGAAGAGTAAGAAAAAGGAAGAGGTGAAAAATTTAATATTTCATAAGACATGATTATAAATACAGGAGGGCGGACAGATACCGTCAATTATTACAGCGATTGGCTGTTGAACCGATTCGAGGAGGGATATGTCTATTCGCGCAACCCGCTGTTCCCGAATCACGTTACAAAATACATGCTCGACCCGTCGGTAGTGGATTGCGTGGTGTTCTGCTCCAAAAACTACCGCCCAATTATGTCGGAACTTTATCGGATTACCGACCGTTTCAACATATTTTGCCACTATACCATCACGGCATACGGCAAAGACGTAGAACCGAACGTACCGGACATCGACCGGAGTATCGGCACGCTTGTCGAACTCTCTGAAAAAGTCGGAAGCAAACGTATTGCATGGCGTTACGATCCGGTATTGCTGACCGAAAAATATACGGTGGATTACCATCTGAAAATGTTCGATTACATGGCTTCACGCCTTGCGTCGTTTGTGAACTTCTGCGTATTCAGTTTCGTGGAAATGTACAAGAGGCTCGAATACAATATGCCGGAACTGATTCCGCTGACAGATAGGGACAAGGAAAAGCTGGCAGAGGGAATGGGCGCAATCGCCCGGAAATATGGATTGCACCTGCAAACCTGCGGGACATCGGAGAATTACAGCCGATACGGAATATCCGTTTCTGGTTGTATGACTACCGCCAATCTGGGAAACGCGTTGGGCTGTCGGTTCAAGAATATGGCGCACAAGGGAACCCGCATCGGATGTAGTTGTATGCCTACACGCGACATCGGAGCATACAACACGTGCCTGAACGGTTGCAGATATTGTTATGCAAACAAGAAACCGGAGTTGGCAGTGGAGAACCACAAACTCCACGATCCGGCATCTCCGCTCTTGATAGGACACGTGAACCCTACTGATATTATCAAAGAAGGAAATCAAAAGAGCTTCATCATCTGAAACTATGTAATGGAAAAAATAATTGTAGCGGAAAAAACGGTCGAAAGCTATCTGACCAAATCCAAAATCGGTCAGTTTGCCATCAACCCTTACGTGGGCTGTCCCCATGCCTGCAAATATTGCTATGCGTCATTTATGAAACGCTTCACGGGGCATTCCGAATCGTGGGGCGATTTCATCGACATCAAACGGGCAAGACATACAATAAACGGTTCTCAAATAACTGAGAAAAATGTCTTTATGGGAACCGTGACGGATTGTTACAATCCGTATGAGGTAAAATACGGTATCACGCACTCCATCTTGGAGCAATTGGTAGATGTGGATTGCTATCTGCAAATCGCTACCAAAAACAAATTGATACTCCGTGATTTGGATTTACTCAAAAAGATGAAGCGTTTGAGTGTGGCATTGTCTGTCAATACGCTGGATGAGAATTTCCGCCGGAACATGGATAGGGCGAGTACGGTGCGGGAGCGATTGGAAACACTTCGGACACTTCACGAGAACGGAATCTATACCATACTGTTCATGTCACCGATTTTTATAGGGGTCACGGACTGGAAAGCGATTATAGAAACCAGCCGTAGTTTCGTCAGTGAATATTGGTTCGAAGACCTGAACCTGCGCGGAGGCTATAAAAACGTTATCATGCAATATGTTCAGGGACATTATCCCAATTCCTATCCACTATACGAGCGGATATATATACAAGGCGACAAAACGCCACTGACGGAAATGGAAAATGAAATTATCGCCTACTGTCATGATAACGACATTTTATTCAGTGATTATTTTCATCACGAAGAGGTAATCCGAAATCCTAAGAATAAAATTTTGGGTAAAAACAAACCTTGAAAACACGCCGAAAAAAATGAAAACAAAGACCTGCGTCTTGTTTGCTTTCTATTGATTATAAGGCATATAAATTCATAAATAAGTTGACATGAAAGAACAAATCAAAAAGTCTTCTCTTTTTTTGAAGGGAAGCAACACCTGACCCACTTTGCTACCGAACAGGATGTAGCGAAAGAACTATTCGAGTTACTCTCCGAAGCGAGAGAACTCTATCTCCAAAATGTAATAGCGGACGGCAAACGGTACAGCCGCTATGTGGATGACTTCATCAACAGTCACCGGTACATCAACTGCGATAGTGCCGTTTGCCGGAACTGCCACGAAATGAACATTCACATCGTCAAAGGACTGCTGACAGAATGCACCCACCTTATCCAACCTCTTTTTACCGCATCAGATTTCTCTTTCGAGGAGTGTGTGGAGCTGCGAAGACAGTATGACAGGGCGGAACCATTGCCGACACCAATCGTGCATCGTAACGATGGTTTAGTAAAAGCCCCACCGCTTTCTTTCGGCTGCAACTTCACTCAAGAACAGATGACAGGTATTGTGTCTTGTGCCAATACTTATCATCTGTTTTGCGTTTCTATGCTCCGCATCGAGGATATGGAGGCTCTCTTTTCCTGCAAGGAGGGCTTTCATATCCGGGTGAACAATCTACGCCATGTGGCCATCCTTTTCGATGCGCTTCTCGAAAATTCGTTTATCCAATTCCGCTGGCAATCAGTTCTTGACAGAGGCAAATTTCTACAATCCAAGGACGGCTCACGGTTTGTTTCTGCCTCAAGTCTTTCATCTGCACTCTCTGCGGTCAGAAGTAATATGACATCAGTTGCCTATATCATTAGGCAAACTATTGGACAATTGAAAGAATGATATGAACTCGCTATTGTCCTAGTTTTAATAGGACAATAGCGAGTGATAATATTTTCAATTATAGACCTGTGCTTGTTTCATTTACATCCAGTTTTACTATTTACCAATTGGATGAAATCTGCGGTTCGTTGATTATAATTTATCCAATCTGGAGACAAACCATAAAACGCACATAGTTCAGTATATAATTCATCTAATTTTGACTTGTCTGTTATGTCTGCACCCTGTTTGACAACATTAAGAAATCCCATATCATCGAAGGGGAGATTGGGGAACTTAAAAGGAAGAATGCGCTTTCCGTCCATTGCCCATGCGGCACCCATCTCATTGGTACACACCTCACTTCTTTTATAATTCTCAGAAATCATACATAAAATGAAGTCGCAACCTTTCATGTTTTTGACAATCTCATTTCTAAAATCCTCACCAGTACGAATCGCAGAATGATCTAAGGTACAAAAAATATCTGTTCTCTCAAATTTACATCCCAACATTAGAATTTCCTTAACAAATCCATTTACGATATCTTTATCTTCAGAGGAATGGCTTATGAATATCTTTTTAGGGTGGTTATAAAGGCTTGCTAAAATCCGATAACAAGTTCTGATATCTCCGAAGGAATATGCTGAAATGAATCCATTAAAATTAATGGTAGAAAGGGCATTATTTAAAATATCTGCGATTTCCGGCTGCTCTTTTTGTAGGTTTGGTATTAATTGCTTAGAGATATTTATTAGTTGCATAGTATTAGGCCCTATTGTGGAATTATAATTAATCTTCATTCGCTGTAATACTTTTATTCCCTGATTTACCAGTTCTCTTATTGTATTCATAATTATTTGTATTTCTAATTTTCAACTTATTCAAAAATCCCCCTTATTTCATAGTGGAAGATATACCTATATAGGCATATCACCAATGGGTAATTTTTTCTTTCTTGTTATCTCGATGCAGTGTTTATCAGCTCTGCATTTAACCTAAAAGCGTTTGCGTCAATTCCCATTTGGTAAATCTTAATGTCAGGATTAAGTTTCCGTGCAACGCTTATTATTTTTGATTTCTCATCTGCATTCATGTTGATTCCCAAATAGACAGACTCAAAACACTCTCCTCCGATTTCAGGGAAAGCCCGAACCTCTTTCCAATCAATCGGCCCCTTATCATCATTTTGACCTGGCAATAAACTCATATATGTTGGCCAAGGGTCTAAAATGAATAACCTCACCTCTTGTTCATGCTCCCATGCCTTTGCTTTTGTGGATAATTGATAATGGAAGAAATCTTTTGCATCCCTGAAATAATCAGGTTTTTCCACAATACCCTTATACTGTACTTCCACTTCAGCACAGCCTATCATAATTCCACCCTGCATATAAGAAAGGTATTTTCTGACTTTCTCCATATCCAAACCGATGCAAATACCTTTGTGTTTGCTGTAATAGCTCCACATCAAGATTGAATCATGTATCTTGGAAAGGCTACATATCCACACCTCTTCTCTGGTTCTACGAAATGGATCTCTTCTTAATTCTTCGATAATTTTCGGAGTCCATCCTCCACACGCTTCTTTCGGAACATTGGAGAAATCAATTAACGATGGGTGGCAATCAAACGGGTCGTTCAACTGCGTAGCATTGGTAAATTGAAGATTACTATAATGTAGCATCATCAATCCACCGGTAAAATCAAGATATTTATATAATTTGACTGCTCCCATAAACTTATTATTCTGTCCTCAATAATTCATCCACAGTGACACCCAAAACTTTGGATATTTGAATTAGCGTCTCCACATTGGGCTGTGTTGTATTGGTAACCCATTTGGAAATTATGGCAGGATCCTTATCCAATTGTTCTGAGAGCCATTTATTGCTTTTATTTTTCTCTGCGAGAACGACTTTGATTCGGTTCAGTAATTTACGTTTCATGTTATATGTATTCTATCCACACACTTACAAAGATACATATTATTTGAAGAATATATTTGATTCAACAGGATATATTTTGTAGCAAGCTGCAAGAAAATGAATAAAACATCAATTTTGGTTATACGATTTTATAGTACCTACTTTTTAAAGAATGTCAATCACCATTTTACACCACAAATACAGACGATTACTTTTGGGAATATTATATATAGTTATGGGAACTATACGGTATCAAATATACAATAGAATAGCATGTGATGACAGTGTATCAGATTGATATAAAATAAATTTAGGTTCAAGCGTGGGAGAATTACTATCTTGCGTGCAAAGGAATTTGGGATGAAGACACATTGCTATGGAAGAAAGAACAGCCTCGTTTACTTAAGAAAATGAAAAAGTACATTCCTGATACACGGGTGTATTATAAAGTATTGGATGATGAGGTTATGATTTCTGACAAGGAAAAAAGAGAGGCAATCAAGGAGAAGATTGTTTATTTGAGACGGGATTGTGAAAGGGATTACAGAGATGATATGTGGTATTATCAACGGCATGGACAGATAGATAAGGTGAGGGAAATAGCACGCGAATGGTTTGACAGCGGATTATATTCACGAAGTATCCTGACTTATTATTATAATGAATTTGTAGGGCTGAAAAGGAATGCTATTCTTGCGGGAACCGGTCCCGAATGGGCCTACAGCGTATTGCTTCAGTATGGAGCAGGGTTGTTCAAGGATGTGGAAGTAGTAGATTTAAGTGAGTTAATGAATCCGGAGGAAGAGAGCGACTTTTGGAAGACAAAAGGAATAGATGTAAATACCTTTCCCGACCGGGAAAAGGTAAAATGTCCCGGTGCGTGGTATTTTGCGGAGAAAGAGCAGCGTCCTGTATATATTTCTCAATATTCTGCAAGTAGACAAGACGTAGTGGAAATGAAAGACTTCCTCTACTCTGAAGGATTGGTATTCAGATATTCCTTAAAACCATATGATAATATGGCTATTTTAAGAAGAAATTATGAACAGGTTTATTTGCTTGATTATTTACAGTCTCCTATTATTACGGATATTTCACGTGGTGAAGCTTCCTATGTTCTTTCTTTTCTTCCCCTTTTGCAATTCTATCATACGAGTGGAGACAAGAATCAATATTTGAGACTGAAGAAGTTATTATTAGATATTGTGGATCGTATGGATGATGGGTATTTTGTCAATAAGTCTTGGGTAGATGCAAAGACTGCCGAACATTTGAAGTTGTTTAATAGAATTTTTGATCATGTAAGAGATATGGAGAAAAAAGGACCAACTTCTGTTATAGTTCGTTCATTTAAGGAAGAGCACCGGAAAGAATATCAACAATTAATAGAAATGGTAGAGCCATGATGCTATTCACTTCTTTCAGCCACGACGAAACAGACGAACAGCTAATGGAACGTTTTGCATTCAGGAACAATGAGAAAGCATTCGAAGAGCTTTACTGCCGTTATGCTCCCCGGTTTAAAGGTTTCTTTATGCGGATGCTGTCGGCAGACGGAGCGTTGGCGGATGATTTTCTGCAAGAGTTGTTTCTTCGCGTCTATGAGGCAAGAGGCAGTTATCAGCATGGAAAACAGTTCTCTACATGGGCGTTTGCGATGGCGTATAATCTTTGCAAAAATGAGTACCGCCATCGTGATGTAGTAGACGAGTATCGTTTACAACAATCATATACCAATGAAGAAGATAGCTATTCCTCGCTTGAGTTTGAAGCGGCACATGATCGTCAGGTTTTCGACCGGCAGTTGAAGAAAGTACTTGCAGGGTTGACAGATGAACAACGGGCAGCATATACGCTGCGCTATGAAGAAGAGCTTCCGGTACAGGAGATTGCGCAAATCCTGTGTTGTCCGGAAGGTACGGTAAAGTCTCGCTTATATTATACTTTGAAAGTATTGCAGCGTTCTTTATCAGATTATAACCCCCAAAAATAGATGAATATGAAAAGTGATGATTTAGAAAGACTGGAAGAGTCTCAGGAAATGCAACAGTTGATTCATGCTGCTAAAGAGCAATATGAACAGGAAAAGTCTGTTCACCCTCCTGTTTCTTATGCTGCTTTTGCCCAGAAGCTCAGAGAGAGACAGAAGGACGGAAAGATGAAAGCGAAGCAGGAACTGCCCGAAAGGGAAACTTTTGAAGTGAAAGGTGGAAAGCGCTCGGGAATTTCTCCCTGGTGGCTGGTGCCCGCGTGTTTGTTGGGTGGAATAATAGGCTATGGGATTTCGACTACTTCAGATAGGCAGGAAGCTGGTTTGGAGAGACTCGCTGTAGCAGATACGGTGATTGTCGTACGTGAACGGGTGGATACTGTCTATCGGGAGGTGAAAGTTCCGTCTCAGCCTTTGGTAGCTTCACGGTCAATGGTAAAGTCTCAAAGTACGGGACTTCCGAAGGAACATGTTAAGCAGAGTAGGAAAGCTGTGCAGAAAGCGGACCCTGCTTTTATCTCTATTGAGTTCTTGCAACAGCAACAAAATCTGCCGGACCCGAATAGTGAGTGTTATGCTGCAAACGGGATGACTGTTGCAGAAGGTAATTATCCGTTCCATTTATTGGCAACAGTTCCATGTAAGTAGCACTTTGTTGTTGCGGATGCCAGCTTACGTATATCTTTTTGCGAAAAAACATCGTTTGTATTTGCAACGCAAATACAAACGATGAATGATAGTATGAACGACAGACGTTTCATGCCTTATCTGGCATACTCCGCCCAATTTGTATTCTTCATATCCCCGCTCTTGGCCAGTTCGGCGTGCATACCGAGTGCGGCCTGGATAGCGTGTGGAGTCTGTGCTTTGCCACCGGCCAGTTTGAGATAATCCCAGAGAAGCTGTTTATAGTCGGGATGCGCACAGTTTTCGATGATGGCTTCTGCACGTTCCTTCGGGCTCTTGCCACGCAGGTCGGCTACACCTTGTTCGGTGATAATGATATTCACGGAGTGTTCGCTGTGGTCGAGGTGAGAAACCATCGGGACGATAGCGCTGATCTTACCTTCTTTGGCAACAGACGGACAAGTGAAGATAGAGATATAAGCATTGCGGGTGAAGTCTCCCGAACCACCGATACCGTTCATCATCTTCGTTCCACCGATATGAGTAGAGTTTACGTTACCGTACAAGTCCACTTCGATAGCTGTATTGATAGAGATAATACCCAGTCGGCGAACCACTTCCGGATTGTTTGAGATTTCCGACGGGCGGAGAACCAGCTTGTCGCGGAAGAAATCCATATCGTTGTAAATACCTTCCAGGCAGTCGTTGGTAACAGTCAGTGAGCAGGCACTACCGAATTTGATGCGTCCTTCACGGATCAGACCGATGACGGAGTTCTGGATAACTTCGGTGTACATTTCGAATGCGGGAATCGTCTTGTCACGTCCCAGTGCACCGAGTACGGCGTTAGCGATATTTCCTACGCCCGATTGCAGCGGAAGGAAAGTAGACGGAATGATGCCACGCTTCATGTCGGCAGCGAGGAAGTCGGCAACGTTCTGACCGATTTTGTCAGTCAACGGATCGGCATCGGCAAAAGAGCGTGCTTCGTCCGGCCAGTTGGTTTCCACTACGCCTACGATCTTTTTCGGGTCTACCTGAATATAAGGCAATCCGATGCGGTCACTCGGCTTGTAGATGGGGATTTCGCGGCGGTAAGGCGGGTCGAGCGGTTCGTACACGTCGTGCAGACCCATGCAGGATTTGCTGTGTGCGGCGTTCAACTCAACGATGATCTGATCCGCCAGGCGGCAGATAGTCGGAGAAATACCACCGGCAGCGGTCAGATAAATCTTTCCGTCCGGAGTCACTTCGCAGGCTTCGATGATGGCTACGTTCACTTTGCCCATGAAGCCATAACGCACTTCCTGTGCCATTTGTGACAGATGGATGTCGTTGTAGGCAATTTCACCGTTATTCACAGCTTTGCGGAAGTCGGAGTTGGTGGTATAAGGGGCGCGGTAGCGGATGGCCTTTGCACGAGACATGACGCCGTCGCAAGATTCTCCGGTAGAAGCACCTGTAAAAATTCCTACTTGAAATGGGTTGCCTTTGGCATGTTCCGCTTCTGCAATTTTTGCAAGTTCAGCTGTAACAGCCTTTGCAGTTCCGGCGGGAGTAAATCCGCTCAGACCGATGTTGTAGCCATGTTTGATCAGGCTTGCAGCTTCTGCTGCCGAAATACGATTGAATGACATAAATAGTATAATTTCGCGTTAAATGCGGTTGATATTTGTTGGTTAATACTTATCACTTAATACTTTCGCTGCAGGATTTCTCCCCAGATAATAGCGCGGCGGGCTTCTTCTACGGAATGGATGGAGAAGTCTTGCTCGCTGTCAGGTTCCGGATGGTTATAGTGGGAACCTTGCTTCGCGTTTCGTTTATCTTGTGCGGAACTGTTTGCTATGGAGGCAGCTACAGATACTTCTTCTTTTTGCTTTTTCTTTGGCGCCGGTGTCGGCATCTTCTTTGATGTCGGCGTCGGCTTGGGAGCCGGTTGTTCCATAGGTATGGGCTGGAGCAGTTCGTCCAAAGCCCTGCTGCCTCTCCCCCAGAATTCGGGTATGGGAGTAGCATCAGGATCTACTTCGACCGGAGACGGTGCAGGCGGGACGGGGCGTTTATTCTGAGCCTTTTTCGACTTGTTGTTCTTGCTCACCTCTTTGAATATTCCCACAAGAATGACACCTGCTATCAGGAGAAATTTCAAAAAATCTTCCATTCTGTTTCACTTCTAAATAGTTAATCTGCCAAAGTTACACATTATATCTGGTTTGAGCTAACATTTTGTTATGAAAAAAGGGCAGCTTCACAGCTCCCCTTAATTTTTTTAACCTAAACCTTAACTATGAAAAAATCTAATGTTTCTTTCATTGCACAAATGTGAAAAATAAAATTAAATTTAGCAAGGATATGCCCCGTAAATGTTTGTTTCATTAACATTAATTATCAGAATAATGCCTGAACTACAAGTTTTTGCGTTATTTTCGTACCATTTTACCGCTTATTGAATTCGAAGCCGTATCTTTGCGGATAAATTTAAAACAGGATTTGAATATGAACGAATTAACGGGAGCGGACTTTAAATCCGCAACTGCTGATGACAACAAGAAGTTGTTTATCGAGACTTATGGCTGCCAGATGAACGTGGCGGACAGTGAGGTGATCGCTTCGGTGATGCAGATGGCGGGCTATTCGGTAGCCGAAACGCTGGAAGAGGCCGACGCAGTGTTTATGAATACCTGCTCTATCCGTGACAATGCGGAGCAGAAGATTCTGAACCGCCTGGAGTTTTTCCACTCGCTGAAGAAAAAGAAGAAGGCCCTGATTGTAGGCGTACTGGGCTGTATGGCGGAACGGGTGAAGGATGATCTGATTACGAACCATCATGTCGATCTGGTGGTCGGTCCGGATGCTTACCTGACGTTGCCTGAGCTGATTGCCGCGGTAGAGGCCGGCGAGAAAGCGATCAACGTAGACCTTTCGACGACCGAGACTTACCGTGATGTGATTCCGTCGCGTATCTGCGGCAACCACATTTCCGGATTTGTATCCATCATGCGCGGATGCAATAACTTCTGCACCTACTGTATCGTGCCTTATACACGCGGACGCGAACGCAGCCGTGATGTGGAAAGTATTCTGAATGAAGTGGCCGACCTTGTTGCCAAAGGTTATAAGGAAGTTACCCTGCTGGGGCAGAATGTCAACTCTTACCGGTTCGAGAAGCCGACGGGCGAAGTGGTTACCTTCCCGATGCTGCTCCGTACGGTGGCCGAAGCTGCTCCGGGCGTGCGCATCCGTTTCACGACTTCCCATCCGAAGGATATGAGCGATGAAACGCTGGAAGTGATCGCCCAAGTGCCGAATGTGTGCAAGCATATCCACCTCCCTGTGCAGAGCGGCAGCTCCCGCATCTTGAAACTGATGAACCGCAAATATACCCGTGAGTGGTATCTGGACCGGGTAGCCGCTATCAAGCGTATCATTCCCGATTGCGGACTGACTACCGATATCTTCTCCGGTTTCCATTCCGAAACGGAAGAGGACCATCAGCTCTCGCTTTCTCTGATGGAGGAATGTGGCTATGATGCCGCTTTTATGTTCAAATATTCCGAACGTCCGGGGACGTATGCGTCGAAGCATCTTGAAGATAATGTGCCCGAAGACGTGAAAGTTCGCCGTCTGAATGAGATTATCGCTTTGCAGAACCGTCTGTCCGCAGAGTCCAATCAACGTTGTATCGGCAAGACGTATGAAGTGCTTGTAGAAGGCGTTTCCAAACGTTCGCGCGATCAGTTGTTCGGCCGTACGGAGCAGAATCGTGTGGTGGTGTTCGACAGAGGTACGCATCGTATCGGCGATTTTGTCAATGTGCGGGTGACGGAAGCCAGTTCGGCTACGCTGAAAGGCGAAGAAGTCTAGTATATTATTCTCTATGTCGGGACTGATTAAAAAATCGATAGTATCATAAATTCCCCTCCTTCCCGAAGGAGGAGATTTGAGATACTGCCGACTTTTTAGTCAGCCCATGCAATATATTAAAGAAGGTATTTCAAAATGAAATGAACCTCGAAAGTCAGACAATAAACTTTCGGGGTTCACTTCGTTTAAACTTTGCCCTTTTCCTCTTTCCGGAGCAAAAGAAGCGTCATTCAAATTACATCATCATGTGTCTGCGGATGGAGAATTTCACGATTGCCATTGCATTGATGGTGCTGAAAGGGATATCCATTGGGTCGTGATGAGCGTTGTAGCTTACCAGCTTGAGACATCCTTCCTTTTCCGAGCGGTTCACATACTTCACCGCCAGGTACTCGTCTCCTTCGATAGTAAACGAAACCAGATACATTTCGCCGTAAATAAGGTTGCTGAAACTGTTAATCTCTTTAAAGCCTACGATGTCTCCCGATTTCAGTATCGGATACATGCTGTCGCCACTGATGTAGACGGCTCCGTCACATAAGGGAATGCTTGGAATCTGTATCTTTCCTACCATATACTGTCGCTTGTTGGTGAGCAACGTTTTCAGGTTGGCGGCAGCTGTAATATCATATAGGGCAACGCTGCGGTCGTCCAACGCCTCTACTGTTTTAGGGTTGTGAATCATCTGGACCTCACCGCTTGCTAAATCGCTTTCGCAGAACTTGGCTTGATGTCTGGGCGTACCCTTCCCCACCAGCAGCCAATTAAGGTCTACATTTCTCATTTTGTTGAGCAGCAGATGAAAGTCAATCCGGTTTCTGGCGCACCAGTTGGATAATGTTGCACGTGAAACACCTAAGTAGCTGGCCAGTTCACTGTCCTTTTTAAAGTTGAGCGCCTGCTTGGCACGCTTTACTATTCCCGAAACATCTAGAAATGTATCCATTTTATTCTTGTTTTAAATTAGTGTAAAGATATTAGAACTTCTTGTTTGTTCATTTATAGTCAGTTATGTAATTTTTTAGCGTTAATTTCTAAGACCGTTTGTTTTATGTGGGAAAACTGTTTTATCTTTGTAGCAGCAAACTTAGAAATATGTTTCAAAAATATAAATTAAAAATAGAATAACCATGAAAAACGGCAAAAAGTTTATGAAAGGTTGTAAAATGCCTCATCCACCCCCTTCCGGAAGATTCTGTATCGGATGAACACCAGTGATATTGAGTCGGTTTACAGCATCTATATATCCTGCATACAGGAGCTATAGATCCAATACGCTGGCCATATATCCCCAATATGCAGGAACTATATGTCCGATAATCACATAAACAAATATTTAAGCATGAAAACTTTAAAACGCAAAATCAATATGGAACCTTTAATGAATCAATCTCTGCACATTTGCGGGTGCTGCAAACGGGAGCTACCGCATGAGGCCTTTTATACAAACAAACGCACCGGGACCCTTGACAATTATTGCAAGGAGTGTCGCAAGGCAAACACCCGCAAGCGTCGTGATTTGAGACGATGTACATCATTTGAAAACAAACCTGTTTCTTATCCGGTGATAACCGAGGTGAAAGACCCCGCTTTGCGGATGCTTCTTATTCTTCATGCCCGTCAGGTTGTGGCAGAAAGTATCTCACGGAAACAAGAAAAAGAAAAACTGAATACGCTATGGGAAGAATAAAACGGGGACTGGATTATTTCCCCATGAGCACCAGCTTTATGCACGATCGGATGGTGCGCCGAATTATGAGACGTGAAGGTGATTCTGCCTTTGCCACACTGGTGGAAACGCTGTCGTACATCTATGCTGGGAAAGGGTATTATATCCCTGTCGGTGACGAATTTTACGAGGAGCTTGTGGACAGCCTTTACAGTACGGAACTGGATGATGTGAAGCGTATCATCAGTCTGTCCGTGGAATATGGCTTGTTTGATGCCGGACTTTTCCGGCAATACAACATCCTGACTTCCGCCGACATCCAGCGGCAGTATCTTTTCATCACCAAGCGGCGTAGCAGTGCGCTGATAGAGCCGGAATACTGCCTGTTGGAATCGGAAGAAATCACCTCATACCGTTCGTCTCAGAGCGGTAAAAGTAGTACGGATGATTCTTTGGATAGCGAATGTGCGGAAGCGTTAAACGGTGATGCTGATCACAAGACCGCCTGTACGGTAACATCAAGCTCCGATTCTGTAACAATGGAGGATGAAATTGCAACATCGGGTACACAAAACAAAAGAAAACAAACAAAAATAAATCAAAACAAAGTAAACCACCTCCCTAACCCTCCTCAAGGAGGAGATGAAGGAGGAAAATATTTGAAAAGTAGAACGGCTGTGACACAGGAAGATATTGACTGTCTGCAACCGCCATGCGATGGTGTGCAGCGTAACTTCCGGGGACTGACAGATAACCTGCGGCTTTACAAAGTTCCGCCTTCCGAACAATATGCCATTATTCTTAAAAGTAACTTCGGAGCTATTGGAAACCCTGTTTGGAAAGGATTTAATACCATCCGGGGGAGTAATGGAAAGATCAGATTGCCCGGGCACTACCTGCTGAGTATAATTAATTAATTTATGAACGCACTTTGAAAAAATGATTAGGTCAGTCTGAATAATGCTCCTATCTTTGCAATGTCATTAAGCTTGAGGACAAAACTAAACGAAATTATTAACACAAAAAAACTATTACGATTATGGCAGTATTGTACAAGTCATTCCAGTCTGTTCTGGAAGACAAAAATCACAAAAAAATGTTTCATCCCCGTGTGATATACACGGCTAATATCAGCACTTCGCAGATTGCTAAAGAGATTGCCGCTTACTCGTCTCTCTCCCCGGGTGATGTGAAGAATACGCTTGATAACCTGGTGACTGTGATGGGGCAGCATCTACAAGCATCGGAAAGCGTGTCGCTTGACGGTTTCGGGACTTTCCGCATGGTGATGAAATCCAACGGTAAAGGGGTGGAGACTTCGGAAGAAGTGTCGGCTGCGCAAGCTTCTCTTACGGTCCGTTTCCTTCCCAACTTCACCAAGAACCCCGATCGGACTACCGCTACCCGCTCTTTGGTGACCGGTGCGAAGTGTGTGCGCTTCGACCGTACAGACACTCCGGCTTCCGGCAGTGGAAATACAAATAAGCCGGGTGGCGGCGATGGTGGCGAAGGAGATGGTGAGGAAGCACCGGACCCGACAGTATAACCTTTCGTCACAACACAAAATGTAAGAACGAACGACTAAACTAAATCGGAAACTTAACTAACTAGTAATCACTTATTCACATGAGAATTATCAATTTGATCGTGGTGCATTGTACCGCCACGCAGGGGAATCGTACGCTTTCTCCGGAGGCTTTGGACCTGATGCACCGCCACCGTGGTTTCAACGGAACAGGCTATCACTACTACATCCGCAAAGACGGAACGGTGCATCTTACCCGCCCTGTCGAACGCATCGGTGCACACGCAAAAGGCTTCAATGAAGGCAGTATAGGAATCTGCTATGAAGGCGGTCTGGACTGTCGGGGACGCCCGGCAGACACCCGGACGCCGGAACAGCGTGCTGCGCTTCGGCTGCTGATTCATCAGCTGCTGGAGGTATTCCCCGGCTGCCGGGTGTGCGGGCATCGGGATCTCTCGCCGGACAGGAACGGTAATGGAGAGATAGAACCGGAAGAGTGGATGAAGGCGTGTCCGTGCTTTGATGCCGAGCAGGAATTTAAAGAATTTGCGGCAGAAGACACGGAAGAAACACAGAGTAAACTAAACTATTTGAAGAACAAGAAAGGAGGTAAATGATGGCAATGAAGAGATCTGTATGGGATATGATCCTGAAGGTGGTTATCGCGGTAGCGTCGGCTGTGGCAGGCGTTTTGGGTGCTAATGCGATGAGTTTGTAAGGCAGCTACTATCCGTTTGCCGGTATCGATTAGCGATTCGGCAAACGGAAAAACTAAACTATGCATATTTATATTAAACACAAATGATTATGAAAGA
>OLFS01000450.1_pt1 | contig 39530 bp, 56 predicted proteins | sample 1605491 | NCBI WGS metagenome assembly OLFS01 (sample SAMEA3888921, study PRJEB22519) | human gut metagenome | biome: human gut; feature: human-associated habitat; material: faeces | place: Denmark | collected 2011 | reverse complement strand
GCGTTGTGGATTACGCAAAATAATATGCTATAAGCGATAAGTATAGGCTGCAATGATTCATTGCAGCCTATTATTATCAAATTTCATTTGCATATAATTTAAAGATACGGAGTATAGGAATCCTTATGTATTGATCTTTAATAGATGATGATTCCTATGATTCGTATCGGTTATTAAACCTATTGATTCGATAATTGATTAAATTACTTTACAAATAGAGGATTTTTTATTTGTATATCGAATTAATATATATAAGGGAAGGAGGCGTTGGCTATGAGCAGATATTTTGAAAATGAATTGATTGAACAAATCAAAGATGCAAATGATATTGTATCTGTAATATCCGAGCATATAGCTTTAAAGAAACGGGGCAAGAACTATTGGGGTTGTTGTCCATTTCATAATGAAAAGACGCCGTCCTTTAGTGTTGCCCCTGAAAAGGGCTTTTATTATTGTTTTGGCTGTCATGCATCGGGGAATGTCATTAAATTCCTCATGGAACTAGAGCATTTAAGCTTTGTAGAGGTTCTAGAGCGGCTTGCTAATCGTGCTAATATTCCCTTGCCGGAGGCAAAACTTTCACCAGAACAACGAGCTCGAGATGAACGACGAAAAAAACTATATGAAGCTTCAGAATTAGCGGCTACATTTTTCCATAACTGCCTTACTCAAACATCGATTGGTAAGGTGGGCCTTGATTACTTAAAAAAACGGGGCCTTACAAAAGATACGATTGAAAAATTCAAATTAGGCTTTGCTCCAGATGGTTGGGACAAGTTGTATCGCGCCTTTCACGAACGTGGTATCGATGATTCTATTCTCTTGGAGTTGAATTTGGTACGTAAAAACCAAAAGGGACAGTTTTACGATTTCTTTAGAAACCGAATTATGTTTCCTATTATGGATGGTAAAGGTCGTGTAGTTGCCTTTGGTGGTCGTGTTATGGATGACAGCACGCCAAAATATTTAAACTCACCAGAATCAGCCATCTTTGAAAAGGGAAAACTATTATTTGCCTTTGATAAGGCTTATAAATCTATTCGTCAAGATCGACAGGCTATCCTTGTGGAAGGATATATGGACGTTATATCTGCTCATAACCATGGTGTTACTAATGTAGTAGCATCCCTGGGGACGGCTTATACACGAGATCATGGTCATATCTTAATGAGGCAGGCTGATGAAATTGTGCTGGCTTATGATATGGATGGCGCAGGTCGTCAAGCAGCAGCTAGGGCTATAGAACTATTACAAAATACGGACTTTAAGGTGCGTGTTTTAGCTATGCCAGATGGTAAGGATCCAGATGATTATGTACGTAATCATGGAGGACAAGCATTTAAAGATTTAGTGGCTAAAGCGGTTAAGCCTCTTGATTATTTATTAAGTGAGTCCTTAATCAAACACGACACAAATAATACGGAAGGGAAGCAAGCTGTTATGGCTGATGTATTCCCATATATTGCTAATATAGATAGTCAAACACAACGGGATGATGCTCTAAAGACATTGGCATTACCACTATGGCTTGATAATAGTAGTATTTTTAGATATTTCAGAGACTATGTAAAAAAAGGACAAATTGAATTGGTTGATACTGCGTCTGCACCGTTGCCAACACAGGATTTACCTAAAGGTGATGCAGAAAAATTATTGTCCTTAGCCTTTACAGATGGTGAAGTGTTACAACATATGATGAGCTATTTGCCATTAGAAGACTTTGAAAAAATTGAATATCGAGGTATAATAGAAAAGATATTCACCTTATTTAAACAAGAAGGTCGTCTAGATGATACTGCCATTCAATCTGTTTTATCCCCATCGGAGTATGATATTTACTCTAGATTGGTTGTTATGAGTGACGATGAATATAAGGTACAAGTGCCTGGATTAATCCGCAAGATAAGGCTTCATTCATTGCGTGAACAGTATAAAGCGCATTCAATTATGGCGGATCAATTAAAACGGGCAGGAGATTCGACATTTATTAGCGAATTACATAAGTGTCAGGAAATACAGAACTTAATTAGAGAATGGTCTAAGTAATATAATGTAAGAAGGAGAGCGCTGTGGCTAAGAAAGTACAAAAAAGTCAAGTAGAGGAGATTGTAGAACAACTTCTTGAAAAAGGCCGGAAAACCGGCGTGTTGACACAATCAGAGATTTCAGATGCTCTTCATGAGCAAACTGAACTTACTGCGGAACAATTAGACGATATTTATACTACATTTGGTAAATTAAATATTGAAGTAGTGGCTGATATCGACAGTGAGGATGCGGACGCTAATCCAATAGAACCAGAAGAAGAGGATGAAGAAGATACTTCTAATGAAAAGAATATCTCCATCGATTTAAGTGTAGACTCTGGTGTTAACATTGATGATCCTGTACGTATGTATCTCAAGGAAATTGGTCGTGTCCCATTGCTTTCTGCAGATGAAGAAATCGTTTTAGCAAAGCAAATTGAAGCTGGCGCAGCAGAAGATGCTACATATAAAGATATTCAACTTGCCAAAAAGGCTAAGAAAAAATTGGTAGATGCGAATTTGCGCTTAGTTGTAAGTATTGCAAAACGTTATGTAGGTCGCGGCATGTTATTCTTGGATTTGATTCAAGAAGGTAACTTGGGTCTTATTAAAGCTGTAGATAAGTTCGATTATACAAAGGGTTATAAATTCTCCACATATGCAACATGGTGGATTCGTCAAGCTATTACTCGTGCTATTGCGGACCAAGCTCGTACGATTCGTATTCCTGTACATATGGTAGAAACAATCAATAAATTGATTCGTATTTCCCGACAATTATTGCAAGATAAAGGTCGTGAACCATTACCAGAAGAAATCGCAGAAGGTATGGGCATTACGGTAGAGCGCGTGCGTGAAATTCAAAAAATCGCACAAGAACCAGTATCCTTGGAAACTCCAATTGGTGAAGAGGAAGACTCTCACTTGGGAGACTTTATTGAGGACCAAGATGCTATTGCTCCAGACGATGCAGCTAGCTACATCTTATTACAAGAACAAATTGAAGATGTATTTACATGTTTAACTGACCGTGAGCAACAAGTATTGATTTTGCGCTTTGGTTTGAAGGACGGCAAACCTCGTACATTGGAAGAAGTAGGTCAACATTTCAATGTAACTCGTGAACGTATTCGTCAAATAGAAGGCAAAGCGCTTACTAAATTGCGCAATCGTGGTAAACGCGATAAAATTAAAGACTTCTTATAAGATGTTGAATCTCTTAAGGGTTGTAATGCAGTGTTTTCTAGCACTGTGTTACAGCCCTTTTGTGTTATATTACTGTCTATGCCCGTTCTCTACTGCAGAAAATATGGCAAAATATAGCTCATGAAACAGTCATAGAAATACGGTGTGCCTTGACTTAGTACTAGCCTATTCGGTATAATTAATGAGCTAGAAACTAACTGTGGGCCTATAGCTCAGGGGTAGAGCAACCGGCTCATAACCGGTCGGTCCCTGGTTCGATCCCAGGTGGGCCCACCAATACTTTGAAATGCGAACCAGTAGCGCATTGAGTGTTAAATGCTGGCAATTCATTTTTATAATTAAATACGATTTCTACCCTATCACTATAGATAGTTACGCTCTTAATGAATGTATCAAGAATACGAGAGCGGCCAGCTTTGGTGGTAGGGTTTTCTTTTGCCATTCTTTCGAGAAAGTACTCAATATGATCAGCTGTAAATTTGATAGGTATAAGAGCGCTCTCATGGTTCGCTTTTTGCTCTAATAGGTTATTACGTTCACTCTCGAGGTTTTCTATTTCACTTTTAAGGCGTTCAGTAATAAAACCTTGCTTAATGGCAGCCATGCAGTTATTTAATTCTGTATCAATGGCCTTAATTTTATTATTTATGCCCTGTATGGCGACTTTTGCCTCTTGGGTAGTGTTATTATACCCAGACATAACTAAATCGACTATACGAGCGATATTTGAGGGCTGATTTAGAATTTCAAGCGTTCTATTAATGACTAAATCTTCGAGCTCATCTCGGCGAATATTTGGCGCTGTGCAAGTGTGGTATTTACGGCGATTGGTGCATACATAATAATGGTGCTTTTCTTTATTTCTTGATGTAGCCGTAGAGCCTGCATAGTGGCCGCCACATTCGCCACAAATTAGCTTGCCGCATAGATTATACATTTCAGAGCGTCGCCCTTTATTCTTAATTCGTGTAGGCATTATAGCTTGTACCTCGTCGAATACCTTTTTCGATATAATAGGCGGTATTGAGTTTTCAATGCGAATATCTCCCCAACTGTACGCGCCTATATATTTTTCATTGGATAGGATAGTTTTTATCACACTAGGCGAAATCTTGCGGCCTCGCTTTGTCAGATAGCCTTTACTGTGTAAAATATCGCTAATTTTAGCTATAGAGTGCTGTTTTAGGTATAAGTCATATATTAACCTTACCGCCTTAGCCTCATGAGCATTCACGGCCAAATGGTGGCTTTCTGTTAAATCATAACCAAGCGGAACCGCCGAGCCGTTCATCTTGCCCTTTAATGCGTTTTCAGTCATGCCACGGCGTACCTTTTGAGATAATTCTACAGAATAGTACTCAGCCATACCCTCGAGCATACTCTCGAGAATAATGCCAGCAGGCTCGGCGGTGATATGTTCCTTTGCACTTAGCACTCTAACACCATTACGGCGCAATATGCCCTTATATTTGGCGCTATCCTCACGGCTACGGCTGAACCTATCGAGCTGATACACGATCACATAATTAAATGATTGATGAGCACTATCTCGTATCATCTGTAGGAACTCTGGGCGGTTATCAGTACGAGCAGAGAGGGCTCTATCTGTATATATCTTAGTAATTAATATGCCCTCACGTTGAGCGTACTCTGTGCACTCTCTTATTTGGCCCTCTATGGACTCGTCTCTTTGTTTATCGCTTGAATATCTGGCGTATATAACGCCTGTCTGTAAGTCTTTTGTCATTGTGTAATGTTCCTTTTTGCAGTATAATATTTATAGAAGATTAGACATAGTCAGTTAAATAACAGCCGAACGTATACATCGGCGGTTATTTTATTTTAGTTAGAAATAAAGCCCCTTAATAGGGGCTCTTTTTTATTTGGCTGCTGGTGGCGTAAACTTGCCTGTGCGTTGGGCGTTACCTAGCGCAATCATAGCCTCTAAATAACCATATGTATTTGGTTGTAGCTCTACTCGTTTAGGAGGGTTATGCTTGCCATTTCTTAATGTTTTACCATTTCGGCCGTCTATAAAGTTTGTTTCTGTTAGCTCCAACACAATGCTGCGGCTGTTAAAATTATATTTATAGTGCTTTATAAACTCTGTAACAATGTAATTCTTATGAAATGGCATATAGCTATATATTGGCGTGATGATTTCTAGCGTATTATTGCCTGTATTGATTACTTGCACATCAAAAGGCATAAACTGCTTTTCGTTCATCGCATTAGGTAGCTCTAAATAGTTATTATAATTGGCCAATTCTGGCAAAGTGATAGCTTGCGCTGGCATAATACACAAAGCCAACAATGCAGCAATAATTAACTTTTTCATATACAAAACTCCCCTTAATGTTCCCTTTTACTCTGTTTTGAGATAAGCCTCAATTAACGCTTTTATCGTAGCACGTTCCTCATCTGTTATGATGTGCTTACCATATGACAATATATTATCATGTTCAAGTACCGCTTTGAGATTAACTCCCTCGGCGCTCTCTATGCTTAACAGCGTAGAGGGCGCTTTTTTAATTTCTGGCAGCGGTAAATTATGGATCACATCTTTTTTGAGTGCACATGCGACATATAAATCATCGATAGCCTCATCATCATAAGGCGTGAAATCAACGTCTATGCCGCATTGGTGTATAAAGTCTATCTTTTGTTGGCGCATAGCGTCGTAATCGCTAACCTCGCCAGTCAGATAATACACAGATACACCAAGATAATTGGCCAACTTTTGCAGCTTATCAAGTTTTGGCGTGTATTCTTTCTTTTTCCATGCTGCTAGGGTAGACCTCGACACGCCAGTAGCTTTAGCTACTTTATACGCTGTCAGCCCTTTTTCTTGCAGCAATTTATTAAATCTTTCGTACATTTTCCTTACCTTATTTTATAAACTAGTTAAGAAAGATTTACGAAAAGTTTACTAGGTGCGTACAGTTTTCTGTGCTATTATATAGCCATAGGGAACGTTAAGAAAACTAAACGCTTTTAGTAATTAACTTTTCTTAACTATTATATCACGTTAAAAGGGGGTGAGTAAATGCAATATGAAAAAATCGACAAATTATTAAAAGAAAACAATATCACGGCTTATAGAATGTGCAAGTCTTTAGGGCTTAAAACATCATCTATGACAGCTTGGAAACAAGGCCAATACAAGCCAAGCCTTGCTAGTTTGAAAAAAATCGCCGATTTCTTCGGCGTTACAGTTGATTACTTTTTATAAGTAGAAAGGACATCACACAATGAATGAAATTATAGAGGTATTTAATAGCGTAGAGTTCGGATCTATAAGAACTGCAAAAATAAATAATGATATTTATTTTGTAGGCAAAGACGTAGCCGACGCTCTCGGTTATGTAGATACCAATAAGGCTGTATCAATGCACGTTGACGATGAGGACAAAAAACTCAACGACAAAACGTCGCCGAGTTTTGGCCAACGTGGTGCAACGCTAATTAACGAAAGCGGCCTTTATAGCTTGGTATTATCCAGCAAGCTAGAGAGTGCAAAAAGATTTAAACGCTGGATAACTGCCGATGTACTACCTGCACTACGCAGAACAGGCAGCTACTCGCTAAATATTCCTCAAACTTTGCCAGAGGCCTTACGAGCTTATGCAGATGAGGTAGAGCAGCATAACAGGACTAGAGCCTTAGTTGAGGCACAGCGGCCGAAAGTGCTTTTTGCCGACGCAGTAAGCACTAGCGATACAGACATATTAGTAGGCGACCTTGCCAAATTGCTAAACCAGAACGGCTACGCAGTAGGGCAAAATAGACTGTTTGAGCAGCTACGAAATGAGGGCTATCTGATTTCACGAAAAGGCAACTCTTACAATATGCCGACACAAAGAGCTATGGAAATGGGGCTTTTCAGAATTAAAGAAACGGCTATAACCCATTCAGACGGCAGAGTAAGCCTCAACAAGACGCCTAAAGTAACAGGCAAAGGGCAGCAGTATTTTATTAATCGCTTTATAGGTAAATGATATGCAGCTACTTATAGACTCGATATATGAATTTTATAACAACGCTGAAAACCTAGCAGCGTTTGAGGAATGGAAAGAAAGGAAATATCAAAATGAGAGTACACAGATTAAGAGCAGCGGAAAAGAGAGCTAAACGCAGAGCGCTGCGAGAGGAACAACCGAAAAACTGGCAATTATTGCTATTCACAGCTGGTATGCTTTGGCTTTTCTTTGAAATCGGTTATTGGTGGTGCACTGGTGAGGTGCTCAAATGGTAATAGAGGTATTAGTAGCGTTATGTATGGCAAGCTCATTTATAGCTGTCTTATACAGTATCTACTCAATGATCTGTATTCTGGCATAAAAAAAGAACAGTCAACTAAAAGCTGACTGTTCAAAGTTCCAATCAATTAAGAAAAGGAACATCACACAACAATATTATAACGTATTTAGCTATGAAAAGAAAGGAAACATCACACAATGTACAAAAAAATCTTTGACAGCAAAAACGCCACTCGAGAGGAATGGCTGAAAATTAGAAAATTAGGGCTTGGCGGCTCTGACATGAGCGCCGTGCTAGGCGTCAACCAATGGCGCAGCCCTCTCGATGTGTGGCTCGACAAAACCAGCGACACAGTCGAGGAAAAGGAAAGCGAGCCAATGTATTGGGGTACTATCCTCGAGGATATTGTAGCCCAAGAGTTCGCAAAGCGTACAGGGTGGAAAGTTAGAAATAATAACTACACCTTGCAGAGCGAGCAATATCCATATTTGCTTGCTAATATCGACCGAGAAATCGTAGGACAAGACGCTGGGCTTGAATGTAAAACAGCGAACGCTTTCAAGGCTGAGGAATGGCAAGGCGATAATGTTCCAGACGCTTATTATATCCAGTGCCAACACTATATGGCTGTTACTGGCAAAGCGAGCTGGTGGGTAGCTTGCCTCGTGGGTGGTAATACATTCTACTACAAAGAAATCAAGCGTAATGAGGAAATTATCAGAGCTATTATCGATACTGGCCGAGAATTTTGGCACTTAGTAGAAACTAAGACCATGCCAGCGCCAGACGATAGCAAGGCTTGCGGTGAGGCACTTAAAAAGCTATATAAACACAGTAATGGCAAGGCGATAGAGCTATCAGCTCAATATAACAATGTCATTGTTGATTATCTCGAGTTGAAAGAGCAGCTTTCAGAGCTAGAAAGTAAAAAGAGAGGTATTGAAAACCTCTTGAAAGACGCTCTAGGTGAAAACGAAAAAGGCTCATGTGGTGAGCATTATGTGAGCTGGAAATCAAGCAAGCCTCGAGAGACTTTTGATAGTAAAAGATTTAAGAGCGATCACCCAGAAATGTATACAGATTACATTAAACAGGGTGAGCCGAGCCGACGCTTTGAGGTGAAATGATGAAAACACACGATTTAAGAAAAATTATAGAGGCTGTTCCTTATGATTTTGATATACATATTGAAACACCTGTAAATATCGCTAAATATACGGCAGAGGCTAAGGCTGTATACATCGACTTTGAAAATAAATTATTTGTAATAGGGGATAAAAAATAATGGCAACAACAACAGGTATCGAACTAAAGAAAAACACTATCGCAGCTGCAAAAGAGGCTAAAACATTAAAAGGCATGCTCGAAATGCCTGCATATAAAAATAAGTTTAACGAAATGCTGGGAAAGAAAGCTGCTGGCTTTATGAGCAGCATTATCGCAGTAACTAACAATAATAAATACTTGGCAAAAGCTAACCCTGCCACAGTAATCGGTGCAGCAGCGCAGGCGGCAATGTTAGACCTGCCAATAAATCAGAGTTTAGGTTTTGCCTATATCGTACCTTATGGCAACGAGGCTCAGTTTCAACTCGGATATAAGGGTTATATCCAGTTGGCTCAACGCAGCGGCCAATATGTAGATATTGGGGCTAAAACAGTATATGAGGGCGAGCTTGAATATGAAAATAGGTTATTGGATAAATTCAAATTCGGCGAGCGCACAGGCGATAAAGTTATCGGTTATCTTGCTTATTTCCGCTTAACTAATGGCTTTGAAAAAATGCTGTTCATGGAACTCGATGAAATGATCGCACACGCCAAGAAATACAGTAAAAACTATAAAGGCGGCACTGATAAATGGGGTTTAACCGATTTTAACACAATGGCAGAAAAGACTGTGTTAAAACGCTTGTTATCTAAATACGGCCCTTTGAGTATTGAAAGTATTCAAATGAGCCAAGCATTAAGTAATGACGGCAGCGTAATCAGTATGAATAAAGACGGCGATTTTGATGTGAATTTTGACGGCGAAACTATCGACGCAGAATATGAGGAACCTGCAGCAGAGGAACATGGCGGCGATACCTACAACGTAGCTGGCGAGATTATCGACGCTAACACAGGCGAGGTAGTCGGCCATGAATAACGATAAAATGCTCGTTCAGTTTGGTGCTGATTGGGTGAAAGTAAGAGATCATATCGCAGCATTAAAGCTGGATGATATTCCTTATACGCCTACTTTCATGGTACGAGCTGAAAAGGTAACAGGCGTACAGGCTAACACAGTAAAAAGCATTTTAGACTATGGCTTACAAATTGGCTTGTACAGACATACAGGCGATAGAAACGTGATTACATTCGCACCAACGAAATAGAAAGGGGGATATATGGCAGAGCCTAAACGATATTTTTGGTTAAAGCTGCATAAAGATTTCTTCCAACGTAAAGAAATTAAGCGATTGAGAAAAATCGCAGGCGGCGACACTTACACAATTATTTATTTAAAAATGCTCTTACGCTCAATTATGAGTGAGGGAAAACTCTACTTTGACGGCCTAGAAGAAAATTTTTGCTCTGAGCTGGCTCTTGATCTCGATGAAAGCGAGGAAAATGTACAAATTACTGTTACTTATCTCTTAAATAGTGGCTTGCTCGAAATGCGTTCCGAAGATGAATATTACTTGCCAGACACGAAAAATAGTACAGGGTGCGAAACCGCAGTCGCTGCAAGGGTTCGCAGGCACCGAGATAAGAAAAAAGCGTTACAATGTAACACCGATGTAACGCAAGTGAAACATTTTTGTAACGGAGAGAAAGAGATAGAGAAAGAGTTATATAAAGAGATAGAACACAGAGAAAGAGATAGAGATATAACTATATCTACAACTAGAGAAAAAGAGAAAGAGGAAGAAACTCACTCTCTTTTCTTGAATATAGATATCTATGATCTCTGGGCCAAATACTATGGGCCTTTCTCACCTTACATAAAAACCGCTCTTGATGACCTAGTGAGCGAATATGGCTTGCTAGAAACAAGCGAGGCTGTGAACATCGCTCATGAGCGTGGTAAATTGAGCATTAAATATGTAGAGGGGATATTGAAAAATCAAAGGTTAGAAAATGAAACAAATAAACGTAACGGCAGCAATCGAAAAGATGAGGCAGTCGATTGGCAAGCAGAATATGACAGGGTGCACGGCCAAAGCTGAGTATGAATTTATCAAGCCTATCTATGATAAGCCTGTTATTATCCAAAAAGATAAAAATCAGACTTACAGCGTGGCTGGTATTCCTAAGCGATACTATGGCATGAGCTTTGAATACTTAAAGCAGCATGGAAAATTCCCAAAGGAAAACGCCGAGGCCTATCGCATAGTGAGCGATTACAGGCAGAACATAGCGCAGAATTTGAGCACAGGCAAGGGCCTCATATTGAGGGGGCCAGCTGGCACAGGGAAAACCTCTCTCGGTGTGTGCTTATTAAAAGAGGCTCTAGCGATTGGCAAGGGGTGCTTAATGATCTCTATGCCAAACCTTTTGGATAACATGCTTACGTTATCCAAAGGCGATAGTGTGGCGTTCATGAGTTACGAGCAAAAGCTGCGGAATATACCGCTATTATTGCTCGATGATTTTGGGGCTGAATACTCAAAATCTGAATGGGTAGCTGCAAAGGTTGAGAGTATCATCATAGACCGCTATAACCGAATGCGGCCGATTATCCTCACCACTAACTATAGCGAGGGCTGGACTAAAGACCATTACAGCCAGCGCATATATGACAGGTTGAGAGGTGAATATCAAGAGGCCATATTTATGGGCGCCTCTCACAGATGATGAAAATTCATTTAAACGCCCTATAAGGCGAGTTTAAAATTCTCACGATAGAATCATCGAGCGAATAGCGAGAGGGGGCAAAATAACGAAATTTAGTGCATAGAATTAGAAAATAATCTAAAAGATATAGAGGTGAAATCGTGGAAATTGTAATACAGGGCCAACCAAGAACGAAAAAGAACAGCAGCAGGATAGCACTTATAAACAATAGGCATGTATTATTACCATCAAAAGCATACAAAGCATATGAGCGAGTTGCTCTCATACAGCTGGCTCGAGTGCAGGCTGTTCATGGGCCAGTATCGGTTATGTGCCGCTATTTTTTACAAAATCGAGCACATTGGCCGGATTTGGTTGGCCTATTGCAGGCCACCTCAGACATATTGCAAGCGGCTGGCGTGATTGATGATGATAAATACATCGTCAATTATGACGGCTCTATGATCGCTGGGCTCGATAAAGATAACCCAAGAGTCGAGATTATAATACATCAAATAACCGAGAACAGCGTATTATGCGAGGAATATGAAAAAGCAAAAGCTCGTAAGTACGACACCACGAAACGAGCAAAAAGCCCAAGAGGTGCCACGGCAGGGGCTAAGGCTAAACCCAAAGCCCCTACCTCAATATCATACAAGGAATACAGAAAACTCATTAAGAAAGGACATCACACACCATGAATGAGAAAGAATACAGATTGCAGCTAATAGGTACTATCGGCCTTGATATTTGGCTTAATGCTAATAGCGAGGCTCACGCCGAGGAGCTGAAAGAGCAAGTACTGAAAACTATCAATGATCAAATCACGATTGACTGCGGCAAGGTAGACGGCACTCTTGATGTATACGTTGACTGTATCGAGCTTGAAATTGATAAATTAGTAATTCAAGACTAGCGAGGTGCTTATGAATAGAAACATCAAAGCCACATATGACGGCAAGCACTTTCAACTCACAGCAGAGGAATGTAACACAGTTGAGCTTTTATCATTTGCCTGCGATGTAGTAGAGCAAGCGCTGCATATTGTAGCTGGTAACGATACAGAGCTATTCGATGAGGCAAAAGAGGCTATCATCGAGGAAATTCAAGGAATTAACGAGGTACATCATGAGCGAATATTGCAATAACAGACTGAGTGAACGCTTTAAGAATAAAATACCGCAATTCTTAGCACACCTTGATATATGGAGCGAGGACACTATGCACGATTGCGCAGCAACGCCTAGAGCGTACCATAAAGCGCTTAAACAACAGCAAAAGAAACACGCTGTATGCGTAATATGCGGCAAGGTATTCGAGAAAGGTAAATATCAGAAAACACGCACCACTTGCAGTAGATCATGCGGCTGTAAATTAGGTGCTATTCATAGAAACGAGAAAATGAGCAAGAGGAGAGCCGAAAATGCTAGATATAAAAATCAAGAAACTAAGTAAAAACGTAGAACTACCGAAACAAAGCACGCAGTGCGCTGCTGGTATGGACTTTTACCTACCGCAGCCAGTTAGATTTGAGCCAAATCGCTCTAAGAAAGTACCGCTCGGCGTAGCTGTAGAAATCCCAGAGGGCTATGTAATGCTGCTCATTCCACGCAGCAGCACATGGAAAACGCCGCTCAGAATGCCGAATAGTGTAGGCGTAATTGATAGCGACTACAGAGGCGAGGTGTGTGCATTACTACGAAATACAAGCAATTTCACAATAACGGCAGATGTAGGTGAGCGATTAGTGCAGGGCGTAATTGTGCCTGTGCCTAGCGTTCAAATTCAAGAGGTAGAGGAATTAAGCGAAACCAGCCGAGGGGTTGGCGGTTTTGGGAGTACTGGGAAATGAAAAGGGGTTAAAAATGAAAGAATACAAAGACTTTCAAGCACATAATGGGCTATATGAACATAACCAACGTATGGACGGCGAACAATGGAAATTCAAATTTGATAATGGATATGGGGCGTCTGTAATTACTGGGGGTATTGCTTACTGCAACGAGGCGCAACCTTACGAGTTGGCCGTATTAAAACATGATGAGCTTTGTTATGATACACCGATCACTGATGATGTAATCGGATACTTAACAAGTGATGAGGTATACGATTTGTTAGATAGAATTGAGCAATTATAGGGGTAAGTATTATGTCAAAATCACCATGTAAGAACTGTACAGAGCGTTATGTAGGCTGTCATAGCAAGTGCAAGCCATACATAGAATTTACTCAAATATTAGTGGCCTATCGTGAGGCTAAGGAATATAAAGGCGATGTGATTGGCTATGTAAAAGACAGCAATATGCGTATTCGCCGTAGAGCTAATACGCCTGTGCGAGCGTGGCAGTAGAGAGGTGTAGAGTTTTGAATATCTGGGGGTTATTTGATGACGGCAACGGCTGCTATCGTCAAGCGGTAGATGAATATAACGTGAATGTGGGGGGGCAACACACAATAACATCAATAGGAATTGGAGAGGCGTGTATAAAACAAGATTTATCAATTAACATGCTACATAATCCTAATGTGTTATGGGGGAAACTGGATAAATTAGAGAGGCCAGATGTAATATTAGCTAGCCCTCCGTGTGAAAGTTGGAGCGTTGCGAGCGCTATGAAAGACGGTAATGCTTGTTGGAAACAAGAAAAAGACATGATTGTAAATATATTTGGTGAATATGAGCAAGGCAGTAGATTTACAATCAGAAATTACATCGATTATGAAAACTACCAATTCAAATATGATAAGTCATTTCTAACACGTATCAATGGCGAAATGTGTATATACAACACGTTAAAAATTATTGAGCGTTATCGACCTAAAATTTATATAATCGAAAATCCTGCATATGGCAGGATTTGGGGCTACATAAAAGAGGTGATAGGTTTTAACATTCCGTATGAGAACCTAACCTATTACAACAATTATGATTACCCAATTAAGAAACCAACAAAGTTTGGCAGTAATATCGATTTAAAGTTATTGAAAGACGATATAAAAAACACAATTAAATTTAATAAGCTAAACATAACTGGAGTTAATCGATATAATACTAGGTCAAATATTCCGTTATCGCTAATAAAAGATATTTTAACAAGGTGTGATCACTACATTACTAGGGAGTGAGGGGTGAATATATGAAACTGGTATATGCTGGCAACTGGTTCGCTCTTGGTGCTTGTATATATGGCCGCAAAAGCCCAGATGAGGCATTAAAAGTATTAGGCTTACAGATTAAGCCTAGAAAGAAAAACCGCTATAACGTAGATATTGAAATTCTAATCAATCTGAGGCGTGAGGGTTTAACAATAAGACAAATCGCAGCGGCATGTGATATGTCATTTACAGTAGTTAGAAAACGCCTTTTAAATGCAAGTATTGAATTAACAAGATTAAATAACAAGGAGAAAACACAATGAATAAAACAATTTTAACAGCAGCAATTTTCGCAACAGTAGCAGGCAACGCATTCGCAGCAGGTAGTATCGCAGTAGGTCAAGTAGAGCCAAACACGTTGGCGCCTGTGGCTAATGGCTATAACTCTATTGTAGCTGGTGCTAATTCCAGCGCTAATGGTTCCAATGTGGTGGTATTCGGTAGAGATAATACTGTGAGCGCAGATGATACTACTGTAATCGGTGGCGGTAATGGTACTGTAGCAGCTGGAGAGACTACAGTTATCGGATATAACAATTATGTAGGTGCTCATAAAGAGCAAGTTATGATCGGTGCTAATTCTGTAGTAGATAATCAAGGCGCCATTGCTATTGGTACACATACCATGACTAGAGGCATGGACGCAGTAACAATCGGCAATAATGCAAGCGCCCCTATTCAAAATAGCGTAGCCATTGGCACAAACAGCCAAACGTATGAGCCTGTAGGCTTTGGACAAATGGAGATAAACGGCGTTACTCACGTTTTCGCAGGTGAGGCGCCTAACTCATCTGTATCTTTTGGCAGCAAAAAAAGCGAAACATACAGCCATTTAGATAACTACTCTCGCCAGTTGCAAAATGTGGCGGCTGGCAGAATTGAGGCCGACAGCCTCGACGCTGTAAATGGCAGCCAATTATTCGCTGCTATTGATGAGATTAACAGCAACGGCCTAGCCATTAACAAAAACGCTCAAAATATCGTAGGCAATACAAAAGCTATTGCTAATAATTCCAAAAATATTGCAGGCAATACCGCAGCAATCACTAAGAACAGTAATGCAATTACTAACTTGAGCGCAGTAGTCAATAATCAAGGCAAAGTATTGGCTAACCATGAGGGCCGTATCGTAGCACTTGAAAGTGATAATAAAGTACTTAAAAACGATGTACAAGATACTCAAAAACAAGTAAATATTAACACCAAAGATATTGCAGATTTAAAAGGCGGTAATGCAGCACTCGAGCAAAATTTCAATAATAAAATTTCCAATGTTATGGACGAGGTGGCAAAAACTGGCGCAGCTAATGCAGCACTCAGCGCTTTGCACTATGTAGGTTATAACGCAGATGATAAATTGAGCTTTGCTGCAGGCTACGGCCATTATAAAAACGCTAACGCAGCGGCTCTCGGTGCATTCTACGCACCGAATGAGCATGTATTATTTAGCGTTGCAGGCACATTAGGCGCCGCTAAAATGGTAAATGCTGGCGTATCTTTCCGACTAGGCAAAGGCAGCGAGTACGAAACCAACCATAAAGGCAAAATTGCACAGCTCGAGGAGCTTGTAAATCAATTAGTCAAAGAGGTTGAGGAATTGAAAGCAGGTAAATAATATGAAAACGCTTTTTAAATCTGTATTCGTAGTATCTATCTTTATTATGAAAATCGAGAGCCTTGCGCTCTCGATTGCCTTAGTGCTTTGGTTGATTGGGCTGTTCGGCGTAACTGGCAGCGATGTATTGAGAGTACTGTTCGCATTCTTCGGTACGTTTACAGTATCTCTTGCGTCATTCGTGATCGCAGATATGAGAAAGTAGGCGCTTATGAATAGATTTGAAAACAGAATAGAATTAGAAAAATTACAAGCAGCTCTAACTATTGTTATTGATAACGATATAATCATTCCTTATATCGAGCAAAAAGAGGACTTTTTATCAAAAACAAAACTATATGGGTGCATTTGGCGTTATAAAAATTGTTATGTAAATTTTGATTTGAATACTATCGTTGACGCCGAAATTTTAAAACAAAACACTTTACATGTATACGTTGAGGATATAAGAGCATATGTGAAAGATGATTTTTGTAAAATGCTCAAAAAAGAGGATAACAAATGATAAACACAGAGGAGCTTTTTAAACATGGCTTTGATGAGTTCGAGGTGCAGTTTTACCCAAAGGGAACATATCTCACGTTAAAATGCAAAGATCATATGACAAATAGCGATTTACAAGTCGCACTTATGCACGCTCGAAAGATTGCGAAGAATAAAAGCTATAGAACATTCATGAAAATTAAAGATATTATAGAAATCACAATAAATGAAACTCGCATACACCACACCGAAAACAGCTATATAAGAGGGCAAGTATTAAAGATATTATCGAAATGAGGGGATAACATGAACGATAAAGAGGGCCGTAAATGGCTATTGCAAAAACTGTATGACAACGGCATTAAATACATAGCATACTCGCCGTTTTATGGTGGATATGTAGGAGTAAAAGAAACGCCTATAATTAGCGGTAAAGGCGAGGTGGTTAACGATACAAAAATAGTTATCACTTTACATGGGCTTTTACCAGATTTCAATGAGCCGAATTATCTCGATATTGGTAAGTATCTCGGTGTTTTTGATTGGGGTAAAGTGGCTGTAGATACGCCTATCATAGTAAACGAATTGCCCTCGGTTGAATTGCGTAGATACTTTAAAGAGTATAAGGACGGCAAGGTGTATTATTTCAGCGGTGGCCGTACAAGTTGGAGTAGTATGTCAAGTGAATACATAACCCCAGATAAAGTAAGGTTAGCAGGTGGCAATGATGAAAACTAATACTTATATCGTTACTCTCGAGAGCGGCCATTATGAATGGACTCGAGAGGACGAAATACACAGCTACAAAGTAGCAATAGCGGCAGGCATAAAAGAGGCTGAGCGATGTGGCAAGGATATATTTTATCTGGTGCCATGCTCTCAATGGTGGCCTTTTACTGGTGGAATTGCTAGGGAATTAGTCGAAGATTTAGCCATTGATTTAAGAAATGATATAAACGATTACGAAACGCTTAAAAACGTACCAGAGAGCGAAATTAAAGAGCTAGAGCTAGGCATTAACAAACTCTTTAGGCAATGGCTTATAAGAAATAATCGCATACCAAACGGCGTATATTTTGACGATGAAATCATTTACAAGGTGGTAAATGGAAAGGCGGTAAAACTTGGAAAAGCAATATAATAATGATCGCGAGAAACGCCTTAACTATATAACATGGGTTATATTCATAAGCTCTATCGTGTTTAGTATTCTAATTACATTAGGCATGCTTTTATTGTTAGCTGCTGGCGTGCATTATATATGGGGGTGATTGAATGGAATGTAAGGGGCGTACTTTTACCGAGTCAGAGGTAGAGGCTATAGTTAAAATTGCAGCAGAAACAGCAGCACAAACAGCCTTAACCGAATTTAATCGGCGCAACGAGGACATGCTCGCCAAGAAAAACGAAAGGGCCTATAAGAACACGACAACGCTACTCGAGGGCTACACAGCCATGAAAGCACATTGTAAGAGTGCTATTGCAAAGGCAGAGGACACCTTGACGCCTAGCGACTTACAAACAGTATTGTATGAGGTTTTTAATCGCAGAGGGTTATTGCAGATTGAAACCATTTTAGCTAGTAAACGGCGTACAGAGCTCATTATTGAGCATATAGACAAAATGCTCGATGTATACCGAACTAACTGTATCAACAACGGCAAACATTATTGTGAGTGCGTCATTGATAGATATATCAACGATTTAACAATCGCAGAAATCGCAGAAAAGCATAATACAGTAGAGCGGAATGTCTATAGGTGGCTGGATAAAGGGATAGATGATTTGAGCATATATTTATTTGGCGCATATGCTCTATAAAATGTCAAAAAGCTGTCATATTCAGTACTATTAGAGTATGGTATTATGTTATTGGTAAAAGGTGCTTAAACTATTAGTTTACGTTTCATTTTATCCTCCTTTCTTATAGACATACTGACATCGTAAAAACACCTCGGCAGAGATTAGGGTACTCTGTTCGAGGTGTTTTTGTATTTACACATAAAAAGAGGTGAGATCGTGGCAGCTAAAACTAAAAAGACAGAGCCGAAGAAAAAGAAACGGCTGGGCCGTACGCCTAAATATGAAACATGGTTAGAGCCAGATAATCTGTTAAGGTTAGAGGGCTGGGCACGAGACGGCCTTAATGATGAACAGATTGCTCATAACATTGGTATTAATGTATCTACTTTATATGCTTGGAAAGTCAAATATAAAGATTTTTCAGAGGCTTTAAAAAGAGGCAAAGAGGTAGTGGACATATTAGTAGAGAATGCGCTGCTTAAAAGTGCTATGGGCTATAAGTTTGACGAGGTAGTAAAAGAGCGTATCTATAACCCAGAAACAGGCGAAAGCGAGATAGTAGAGGTTAAGCGTACTACTAAAGACGTAGCGCCGAACTCTACATCATTAATATTCTGGCTTAAAAACAGACGGCCTGCTAAGTGGCGAGATACTAAGAATATAGACGCATCCGTAGAGGTTAGAAACCCATTCGAGGGAATAGATACGGCTGATATTAAAAAGCTCATCGGTGAGGAATAAGCTCAATCTGTATACAGTCATGAAAAGGGGGTGAGGGTGTGCAGGTTCGAGATAATAAAGAGAAAATCATACAACTGGCTAAAAGAGAACTCGCTCGGCGTGAGTTTTTTTATTATTGTAATCAAAAGGCTGGCGACTTTTATAAGAAAAGCCGTAAGTACTTAGTTGATTTATGCGACGAGCTAGAGAGCTTTATTAAAGATGATGATTACAACGTGCTTATAATGAACCTGCCCCCATAGCCTCGGCATGGTAAAAGCCGTACAGCGCAGCTCTTTGTACAATGGTTATTCGGTAATAACCCAGCGGCCAAAGTAATGACTGGCTCATATAATGAAACGCTCTCGAAAATGTTTAGTAAATCGGTTAGAAATGCTATACAAGAGAGTAAGGCTGATGAGGATATAACTGTATTTAGCGATGTATTCCCTACTGTAAGCGTTGCTGTAGGCGACGCACAGGCTCATTTATGGAGTTTAGAGGGATATACTAACTCATACCTTGCAACCTCGCCAACTGGTACGGCAACAGGCTTTGGCTGCTCGCTCATGATCATTGACGATATTATCAAGAACAGCGAAGAGGCTTATAACGCTAGCGTGAAAGAGAAACATTGGGAATGGTTTACAAATACCATGCTTTCACGGCTCGAAGAGGGCGGCAAGATTATTATTATCATGACTCGCTGGGCTAGTGATGACTTAGCAGGGCGAGCTATTGAGCATTTCAAAGATGATACGTTATTCAAGGCTAAAGTAATAACCATGAAAGCCTTACAAGACGACGGCTCAATGCTTTGCGAAGAGGTGCTATCTAAAGCCTCTTACATGTCTAAGGTTCGAGCTATGGGTGAGGATATTGCCAGCGCCAACTATCAACAAATACCGATTGACTTAAAAGGCTGTCTTTACAGTCAAATACTTACATATGACACGTTGCCGAAAGACGATAAAGGTAACGTGTTATTTTCATGTATTAAGAATTACACAGATACGGCTGATACAGGCAGCGACTACCTAGCCAGCTTTACATACGGCGTATACGAGGGTGAGGCGTATATCCTTGATGTAGTCTACACCAAAGACGCTATGGAAACCACAGAGCCAGAGGTGGCCGATATGTTTTATCGTAACGGCGTAAATGTGGCAGATATAGAAAGCAATAACGGCGGCCGAGGGTTTGGCCGTAACGTGCAGAATATACTCAAACAAAAATACAATTCAAATAAGTGTGTGATTAATATGTTTCATCAAAGCGGCAACAAAATAGCACGCATTCAGTCTAATGCTACATGGGTTATGAACCATGTATACATGCCTAAGAATTGGCGTGATAGGTGGCCTCAGTTGGCTGCTGACATTACGAGATACCAGCGAGAGGGCAAGAATGCACACGATGACGCAGCCGACGCACTCACAGGCATAGCAGAGAAAATCAATGCGCCGCAGGTTCGCAGCGGTAGAATTAACATCAATTAGAAAAGAGGTAACATGGCAATAACATATAACAACCCTCGAGCGGAAGAGTACGAGCTACTACATGACGCATACTATGGGAGCGGAATGTTCGCAAGTGGCGCAGCAGTAACAGAACACACTCGAGAGAGTACTCAATCAATTAATTTCAGACGCAAAATAGCATACTATCTCAACTATACAGGGCCGATACTCAATGCGAGCGTAGACCCTATTTTTAAAGATGAAATCAAGCGAGAATATAGTAACTCTGTATTATTCGATGAGTTTATCAATGATGTAGATAGACAGGGCACTACACTGCAGGAATTTATAGAGCAAAACGCTATTGCAGCCAAGCTCTATGGCGTTATGTATATCGTAGTGGATAACGTGAGCGAGTTTGGCAGCTCTTTGGCTGAAACATTAGCCAATAGATATATGCCGTACTTAACAGCGGTAGAGCCTAAAAACGTAGTAAATTACGAGTTCGACGATAACGGCAAGCTCAAACTATTTACTTATGCCAGCTACTTAAAGAACGCCGACGGAACAATCAAGGCACGCTATCATACATGGACGCCTACAGAGTGGAAAATCACCGATAGCGACAATAAAGTAGTAGGGCAGGGCGAGCATAACATCGGCCGCATTCCTATAGTTCAATGGTTCGGTAGAGCAGCACGCAAGCGTGATATTCTACCACCACCAGAGTATTTAAGCATTGCGAAAACGAATGCTCATGTATATAACCTATGCTCACTACTCTCTCAAATTCTATACAATCAAACATTTAGCATCTTAACTATGCCAGTTGATAATAACGGCTTGCAGGATGTAACAATCGGAACTGATAACTTGCTAGCATATCCAGCAGAGGCAGGCAAGGCACCGAGCTTTATTGCACCAGATAAAGGCCCAGCCGAGGTACTTATGGCTCAAATTGATAAGCTAATCAATGAAATGTACCGCATGAGCGGTATTGATAGCGTTATCGGCGTACAACAAGCAAAGAGCGGCGTTGCTAAACAATGGGATTTTGAGCGTACTAATCAAAATCTAGCAGCCTTTGCAGTGCGTTGCGAGAATGCAGAGTATGACATTATCGAGCTATATCGCCTATGGAGTGGCGACAATATCGAGTACCTTTGCGACTATCCTCGTGATTTCAAGGTGAATGATGTATCTGAGAGCCTAACACAGGCACAACAGACGAAAGATTTAGAGTTTAAATCTGATACATTCGACAGCGAAATCTTAAAGAAAGTAATTGACGCTTACATGCCTAACCTTGAAAAGGAAACCAAAGATATGATCGTTAAAGAGGCGCAGACGGCAGCTGATGAACTGGCACAAGACAAAGCCTATAGCGATGAGGGCGTAGATGATGAAACAGACGAGCCAAACGCTTGATACTATCCTCGAGCAATTCGAGAAAATGATACATGAATTAGTATCGCTTGGATATTCAGCCGATAAGGCCGTTCAAATCGCTTATAAGACTTATCCTGTTATGGAAATGCTAGAGGCCCCTCTTACGGCTGATATGGTGGAAAATTTTAATAAGGCCTATCATAGCGTACTTACACCGCTCTCGGTGGCAGGACATAGGCCTTTTAATTACACTACTCAATCAATTAGCGAGGCTATGCAAGCAGCTTGGGCGAGCGACGGCTTAAAGCTATCTAAGCGCTTACATCGTAACGCTCATAAAGTACAGCGTGAGACGGCTGAGGTTATCAAGCAATCGCTAAAACGTGGCAAAAGCATTCGTGAGATAGCTCGCTCTATATTCGAGGGCTATGGCAAGGGTGGCATTATCGCTACTGATAAGCTACCAAAGCATATAGAACGGCTCAGAACCTTAAAGCCGCCTCAATCATTAAATGATGAGGAGCTTGCTCGATTTAAGCGTGTAATTAGACGCACAGAGCGGCAAGTACAGCAAAATACAACGCCAAGCCTACGAGCTGCCTATTCTGAACTCATTCAAGCAGTAGACGAGGGCAACGCTATAGACCTTTCGAGGGCTGTTACTGTGGCGGTGCAAGAAAAGGCACGATACAACGCCGAGCGAATAGCTCGCACAGAAATGGCTAGAGCATACGCCGACGGCCAAATGCTACGTTATAAAGACGATGAGGATGTAGTCGCACTTAAATGGGTGCTATCAAGTAGACATCCTCGGTATGATATATGCGACTTTTACGCCAACGCCGATTTATATGGGTTAGGTAAGGGTGTATATCCTAAAGATAAATTTCCTACGCTGCCAGCTCATCCGCATTGTATGTGTAGAATATCGCCAGTATTTGATTTTGAGGTAGATATTAGCAAAGCAAAAGACAATACAGACGAGGGCGGTAAGCAATATATAGAGTCTATTTCTCGTGATCATAGAGAGAAATTGCTCGGCATAAGTGGTAGTAAAGAGGTTAAAAGCGGCAAAGCTAACTGGAAAGACTACGCAAGGGGCTGGAATGGTGAAACATTCGAGCCTAGAGAACCAAAAGAAAATACATAATTTAGACCTACAGGCCTGCGCAAGTGAATGCGTAGGCCTTTTTATATTGCTATTGATTAGGGGAGCCGAAAGATAGCGAAATTCATGACGAAAGGGAGAAAGACTCATGACTTTAGCAGAATTGTACAAAAAACTTGAAAATCTCGAGGGTGGTAAGGAACTTATTGACGGCTTTAAAAGCGAAATCTCTCGTATTAACGAGGGCGCCAAAGCCGACCGCCTCAAATTCGAAAAACAGATTACCGATTTAACGACAACTCGAGATGAGTTAAAAGGTAAAGTTGACGAATACGAGGCTCACAAAGGCGAAAAAAGCCCAGAAATCTTGGCTTTAGAGAAACAAATCAAAGGCCTTACAGATAAGTACGAGCAAGCAGAGCAAGCTCGCCAAGCAGAGATTGAAAAGCGTACTAATTCCGAAATCAGCGCTCAAACGATTGCAGCGCTAACAAAAGCTAATTGTACAGACGCCGAAACATTCAGCAAGCTCATTACTGGACAGATTACAGTACAGCAAGACGGCACTTATGGCTGGACTAAAGAGGACGGCACAATCGGCACTATCGAGGAATGTGCAACAGCATTTCTTGCTGACAAGCCTTACGCAGTTAAAACTACGCAAAATGGCGGCAGCGGTGCAGGTGCAGGGAATGCGAACGACGGCAATAGTCAATTAGCAGAAATGTTCAAAATCGCAGGTGTAAAACCACCTAGCGAGGGCTAATTATTTGATTATGAAAAGAGGTATTAATCAATGGCAATTAACACTTTAACAATGGCTCAAAATTTCCAAACAGTACTCGACCAACAAATGCTGGTAGGTGCTACATCTGGCTTTATGGAAGTAAACGCTGGCGAGGTTAAATATAACGGCGGCGATACTGTTAAAATTCCTACTCTTTCCGTTGACGGCTTGGCTAACTATGATCGTGATAACGGCTATAATCGTGGTGCTGTATCTTTGACTTACGAAGATTTCAAACTTACACAAGACCGTGGCCGTAAATTCTCTCTTGACGCTATGGAGGTAGATGAAAGCAATTTCTTGGCAACAGGTACAAATGTTATGTCTACATTCCAAGTAGAGCAAGTTATCCCAGAGGTTGACGCTTACCGCTACTCTAAAATCGCTGCTTATGCCAAACAAGGCAACCGCAAAACAGACGCTTTCACACCAAGTGCAGCTAACATCATCGACCAATTAAACAAAGAAATTGTAGAAATCGAGGACTTAGTAGGTGAAACAGGCGACTTAGTAATCGTTATGAGTACTCGAGTTCAAGCTGTATTGAATAGTGCAGCAGGTGCTAAAGGTATGCTCGATGTAGCTGACTTTGAACATGGCGCTTATAACACTCGTGTTCGCACTTATAACGGCATTCCTATTATTGCTGTACCTAGTGCTCGCATGAAATCTCAATACACATTTAATGACGGCAAAACAGCAGGCCAAGAAAAAGGTGGCTTTAAAGCTGACACAGCAGCGAAAGCTATCAACTGGATTATTATGTCTCGCCGTGCAGCTATTGCAGTATCTAAAACAGACACAATGCGCATTTTCGACCCAACAATCAACCAACAAGCGAACGCTTGGGGCATTGACTATCGTAAATTCCATGATGTATGGGTTCCAAAAAATCGCTTGGCTACTGTATGGGCTAACTTTGGCGCATAATTAGGGGGTAACGCATGGGGAAATATAGACTTATCCGACTGAATGAGGTTCGTTATACAGATGATGAGTATACTCTCGAGCTATGGCTAGAGGATGGCTTTGTATTAGAGCCTGCATTCGACAAAGACAGCGAGGCGGCTGCTGCTAAACCTAAGAAAAAGGCAACTAAAGCAGCCGAAGAATAACCATGAACGCTAGAGAGGTATTTGAAAAGCGGTTAAGGCAAGCAATTAGAGCCAGCGCTCGAGAGGTGCAGGAAGAGGCACAACGCACTCATAGGTTCACCTCTCGAACAGGCCAATTAGAAAGATCCATAGATGTGCGCATGATTGGCGATAAGACGGCAGAGGTATATATCGACAATGATGTAGCATACTATGGGCCTTTCGTACATGAGGGAACACGAGCACATGAGATATTTCCAAAAGGGAAACAAGTGCTTCGTTGGGTTCCAAATGGTGGTAATGGCTTTGTATTCGCTAAACGTGTATTACATAGAGGCACTAAGCCAGACCAATTTTTATATGAGGCTCTCGATAATAGCCGTGAGGCTGTTCATGATATATTCTCAAAAGCTGTCAATGTATCGCTTGGCGAGATTGCTCGAAATGTAGAGCTAGGCGCCAAGCGAACAGATCTACATATTAAACTGTAAGGGGATACATAAATGTTATACGAATTTCAAGATATGGTATTCGATGATGAGCTACTAGGCCCCAACGTGCTAGAAACCACTTTAAAGAAAGCGGAAAGTTGGCTGTATGTATTAGCCAAAAAGTTAGGCGTGCAAGAGGGCGATGTTATCCGCTCTTTTATTGCAGATGAATTGGTTACATTGTACTGTTACCGAGAAACCTGCATGAATAAAGCCGCCTCTCTAATTGGACAATATAGCCGTAATGGTTCCGATGATGATTATTACTCTAAGAAACTAAAGTATATCAACGATAGAATAGCGGTATTAGAGGCTCAAATCACAGCGGAACAGCTCACAGGCCAGCCTACTAAGTATGCAGGGTATAGAAATATACCTTTATATCGAGGTGGCTAATATGTGGCTCGAATTATTGAATAAAATTAAATACGCATTAGAGAAAGCCGAGTTTAATGGACAAATTAAGCTCGGTTTTTTAGCGCCTCAAACGGCTGGAGTAGACTCTCTCGGAATGGTAATGCTAGGACGAGGCGAGGCAACGCCTGCCGATGATAACGTGCACAATATGCTGAAACAAGAGTTTTATATTGAATGCTGGACTAAATCAGATAGTCATGAGTTCGATGTAGCTTATGAGCAGATTGCCGCTTTAGAGAGCCAAGTCGAGAGCGTTATTATTGCTTTTCGTGAGGCTTGCGGCGCACTTAATGAGGAATTTTGCGTATTGCAAGACAGCGGCTATCAGATTATCGATATTCGCTGCACAAATAAAACAGACGATCACGACAGCATGAGGCCTTTTATTGGTACTCAATACCGATTTGAGGCTAAAATGTACGATTTAAAAGAAAACCTAAATACTAAAGGGGGTATTTATTAATGGCAGAAACAAAATTATATAAACCTGCGGCGGTAGATATGCCAACAGCTGGTAAAAACTACCTTTTATATTTGAATACTGGCACAGATGAAAAAGCAGGCGCTAAATGGTTATTGTTAGGCGGTCAACGCTCTGGCGATTTATCTCGTAAAGCCGACTCTATCGACGCAAGCCATAAAGGCTCTGGTGGTTGGAAATCTACTATTGCAGGCCTTAAAGAATGGAGCTTCTCTCTTGAAACTTTGCTTATGCCTAAAGAGGAAAGCCTTAAATTGTTAGAAAAAGCATTCTTGGACGGCGACAACGTACACATCAAATTCGAATATCCGGATAAAACATTTTTTACAGGCATTGCAAGCGTTACAGAGCTCTCTATTCAAACACCGCATGACGGCGTAGCAACTTATAAAGGCTCTTTAAATGGCGTTGGCCCATTATCTGAATTACAACCAGCACCAGCTGGCATTGGTGGCTAATAGGTAGCCTTATATACCTATACTATTCCTAAATTAGCGCTAAAATAGGGAGTTTTTGAATTATGAAAAAAGTAGAATGTAATTTCTTTAAAAATGGCGAATATTTAATGTTCAATATGCAGCGCCTCATGGAGTTTGAGGCTGCTGTAGGGCAACCGATTGGGGAGCTCTTGCAAATGAGCATTTGGCCTATTAATAGCATTATCACAGGCTATGCAATCGGCATGAAACAGCATAAACGCAACCCTCAACAGTATTATGAATTGTTTGACGAGTTGCTTGCTGATGAAACCAAAGACATGAGCCTATTATCATTACAAGCGCCACTTATGCAAGCGATCATTGCAAGTGGTGCTTTGGGTTCCAAAATGTACTACCAAATGTACCCAAACGAGCTCACGCCAGATGATAAGGTAGCTATCGAAAACGAGGCCGAACAAACAAAAAACTAGAGGGGGGCCAAAGTGCCCCCTCTTTTTCTCTTTGGTTACGAAACGCAGAAGAAATGGCGTATAGCGTGCTAGGCTTACGGCCTTGGGAGTTTATGAAATTACAGCCTATCGAGTTTAAAAAGCTCGTGAGAGGCTATGAACGCAAGCAAAAAATAGATGATATGAACCGAGCTTTCTGGGTGGCTAATATCATTAATACGCAATTATCCGAGCCAATCGAGCCAAAGAAATTTATTGATATTCTATATCCGCCAACAGCAGCCGAAAAGCGGCAAGCAGAGGCGGACTTTATCCGTGAATTTAGAGCAGAGGGGGGTGAGATATAGAAAATGGCAGATAGTAATATTAATGTTCGCATTAGTGCTGACAGTTCAGAGGCTACGGCGGCCGTCAATAAAGTAGCCCATACGATAAGCTCTGAACTACCCAAAAGCGTGGCAGAGGCGAGCAATCGAGTAGCCAAAGAGGCGGCTGGCATTCGTTCAGAGATAAAATCTATCGTATCGCAGATGAATAAAGGGCTGCAATTCGCTGGGGCTGTTACTGGTATAGGCTTTGTGGCTGACAAAATCAAAGATGTGGCAGTTGCTGCTACACAGACAGCCGACGAATTAACAAGCATACGCTCTCGTATCAACTTAATCAATGACGGCTCACAAACTACAGCCCAAATCATGGAAAAGGTTTATGACGCAGCGCAACGCTCTCGAGGTAGCTATACAGATATGGCCGACAGCGTGGCAAAGCTCAATATGCTGGCAAAAGACGCTTTCAGCTCGAACGATGAGGCAATCGCCTTTGTAGAGCAGCTAAATAAGCAATTTAAAATATCTGGCGCCAGCGTACAAGAGGCTAGCGCTGCGATGTACCAATTAACGCAAGCTATGGCAGCAGGCAAGCTACAGGGCGACGAGTTCCACTCTATTATGGAAAATGCGCCTTTATTGGCTCAATCTATCGCCAATGAAATGGGCTTGACTGTAGGCCAGTTAAAAGAAATGAGCTCGCAAGGCTTGATTACATCGGACATTATCAAAGAGGCTCTATTTAATAGTGCAGAGGAAACAAACGCAAAATTCGCAGAAATTCCTATGACGTTCGCAGAGGTAGGGCAATCTATTCAAAATGAGCTAATACAAGCATTTCAGCCTGTACTTGAACAGATTTCAAGCATTCCTCAAAGCGGCGAGTTCCAAGCGTTAAGCGAGGGCGTAGTGGTAGCAATCAGAGGTATGGCGGTAGCTGCACAGGGTTCAATAGGGCTTATTCAAGCAGCATTCGCAGGCTTACGAATTGCTATATCCACGATCACGCAGACAGTAGCGAGCTTTGGCTCTTTGTTTATAACTACTATGCCGAGAGTATCGGCGGCAGTATTGGCCGTAGTGGTAGCATTTACCACTTACAGGGCTGCGGTAGCGTTATGTAACGCTCAGACGGCGGCTTTGACTGTTAAAGTAGTAGCGTTACGAGTGGCAGAGGTAGCCTCGGCTACAGCTACGAAAGTACATGCGGCTGCTATGGCGGTATTAAGAGCTGCAATGGCTGGCACATCAATAGTAACGGCAGCACTAACAGCTATATTGTTTGGCGTAAGAGGTGCTTATATTGCTGTTCGCAGCGGTGCACTAGCAGCAGCGGCAGCGCAGCAAGTTGTAAATGTAGTGATGAGAGCTAACCCTGTAGGGTTATTGATTTCTGTACTTGTAACGCTGGTTACAGTATTCGCTACAGCGGCAGCAGCTGGCAACGGCTTTGGGGCTACATTGAGCTCGGTATTCTCTACTATCGTTCATACGGCTGTATGGGGCGTGAATAAGATTATCGACGCATTGAATTGGCTCATCGCTAAGCTCAACAGCGTAGGCGATAAAGTGGCCAAATTCTTTGGCGGTACATTCACGGCTATAGCACAGGTTGACACTATCAGCGCAGATACAGCGCAGGACATTGTAAATACTGCTGGCGATATGGCCTCGCAAGTGTTTAGCGGTTTATCCGCTGGCGGTGGCGATAGTGGCTTTGATGTAGGCGGCGGTGGCGGCGGTGGCGACACTGGCGGCGGTGGTAGTGGTAAAGGCGGCAAAGGTGGCGGCGGTAAGGGTAGCGCTGGCAAAGACCTCGAGAAAGAGGCTAAGCAAGTGCATGAGAAAATCTTGCAATCTTACCTTGAAATGCTTGGCAATAAGCAAGAATTACTCGAATTAGAGTATAAGAAAGAGCTTGATGAGTTAGATAAATCAAAAGCAGCCAATGCTAACTATCAGCAAGACTTTGAATTACTAAACGCCGTGTATGCTGAGAAACGCATTAAAGCCAAACAAGAAGAAATGGCTAAAATGCGAGAAATCGAGAATAACATTCGAGATATGCGTAAAGACCTCGAATTAAGCCTAGCGGTTAAAGACAGCACAGGCCAAGCCTCGCCTATGGTGCAATTCACAAAAGAATACACAGACGCTATAGACGCAATCAGCGATAAATGGGATAAATACGGCGATGATTTTGTTCAAATGGACAAAATGCAGCAACAGCATTTCATTGATACGCTGAAAGAGCGAGGCATTCTGTTTGAAATGACAGAGGACGGCCGAGTTGATTTCGAAAAGCAAAAGACTGAGGAATTGCTCGCAGTTCATCGAGATTACAATGATAAATACCTAGAGCTACAGCGCACAATGGCCGAGGAAAAATGGAACATTGACGAGGCTATGCGTACACAGAACTTTGAGGCGTTACAGTCAGCACTAGACGCTGAATATGTAGCTACTCAACAGAACTATGATCTACGCAAGGAATTGTTAAACGAATACCAGCAAGCCGTAATGGATAGCCACTTGAACACGCAACAGCTTTTATGGGATACGGCAAGCGCTGGCATTGATAAATTGCAAGAGGGTATATCTGGCCTCTTACAAGGCACAATGACAATAACGCAGGCTTTCCAAAATATGGGTAAGGCTATTCTTAAAACAATAGCCGATAGTGTGGCTCAATGGATAGCCGCTCAAATTAAGCAAGCAGTACTCGGCAGAATGCTGCAATCGCAACAAACAGCGGCGAGCGTGGCAGCTGCACAGGCTCAATTACCTGCATGGAGCTCACTCGCTCAACAAGTATCTATGGCGACATTCGGCGCAAGTGCTGCAGCTGGTTTAGCAGCATGGAGTAGCAGCACAGCGGCAGGTGTAGCGCAAGCAACAGCACTCGGTGCAGTTGGCAACTTTGGCGGCAGCTTTGGCGCTGCGTTTAGTGCTAAGAGCATGCCAGCACTCGCAGAGGGTGGCCTTGCATACGGCACCACAATAGCCCAAATCGGTGAGGGTAAATATCAAGAGGCTGTATTGCCTTTATCTGATACAGTATTCGACCGATTAGGCGAGGGCATTAATCGCTCTAATGGTGGCATGGGTGCAGGCGGTGGCATTACGCTCAACGTAAGCGCTATAGACGCCGAGAGCTTTGGCTCATTCCTCGAAACACGAGGCGGCCGAGCTTTGCGTCAATTTCTTGTAAATCAAGACCGTGAATTTATAGGCACGGCTGGAACGTGGTGATTATGGCTGAATATTTAAAATTTCCTACTATCATCTCTTTGGCTTGGAAATCACAAAAGGCCCAGAAATGGGATGCCAAGACAAAGACCTCTGGCTCTGGTAAGGTGCGCACCATGACAAACTGGAAATATCCACAATATACCATTTCCACAGAGTTCGAGGTGCTAACACCTGCACAATATAAGGAACTTATGGGCTTTTATTCTAAAACTAAAGGCGGTACAGTTCCATTTCTTTGGCTGGATCCAGAGGATAACGCCGAGAAAGGCATACAGCTCGGTACTGGCAATATGGGCTCATGGCAAGCCGTGCGAAAGTTCGGTGATTTCCTAGAGCCTGTATATCACATTGAAAACATTAAATTATACGCTAATGGCTCACCTATTCGAGCTGTTAGCGATAAAGGCGTAATTAAGCTGGCAGCAGGCCAGACAGTTGCACCGAATGCCGTCATTACAGCCGATTATACCTATTATTGGCTGGTGAGGTTCAGCGGTGATATGACAGCCGAGTATATTTTTACAAATGTTTATAAATCAAAATCATTTAAGTTAGTATCAACTCGATAGGGGGCGCAATTATGAAAGAGGTAAATGAGGTATTAAGAAATCACCTCAACAACGATAAATATTTCATGAGTTGCGACCTTTACGAGTTGCGCTTGCGTAGTGGTGTTACTTACTACTGGGCTGACTCAGACGCCGACGTATCCTATAACGGCCAAATCTATAAGTCAGACGGCCCTATTATCGTAAGGGATAAGATAGCCACTAACAGCACTGTAAGCGTTGATAAAATGACGATTAGCATATCCACGAATGAGCAGGATAAAATAGGCGGCGTTCCTATTATGGCTGTAGCTCATAATGGTGGCTTTGACGGCGCTCAAATGACGCTCAAACGAGCGTTTTTTGATGATAACTATACCATTATCGACGCTGTAGGGTTATTTACTGGCTTATGTGAGGTTAGTCAAGGCGGTGGCCTTACCTTAAAGCTCAATGTTAAATCAATCGTGCAAAAGCTCAATATTGAATACCCAAATCGGCGGTATTATCCACAATGCCCTTTTAGCGTGTATTCAAAAGAGTGCGGCGTTGATATTTCTAAGTTTAGAAAAAGCGGTAAGGTTACAGCTTTAGGCTCTGGCCCTAATTCCATAAGAATTGATATTCCATTTACAAATGGCTACTACACAGCTGGCGGCATTGATTGGATTACTGGCCCATTAGCAGGGCAATCTACACAGATACTACAAAGCAATGACGGCGTAATTCTGTATATGAGCGCTCTCGAGGTAAGCCCAAGAGTCGGCGACCAATTCTATATATACGCTGGATGCAATAAGACGCCTACAGAATGTAAAAACAAATTCAATAACTGGAATAGAAACAGGGCTACGCCTTATGTACCACTAAAGGAGAGCATACGATGAATACTTTAACTACTGGCGAAAAGATAGCAAAAGCTGCTACTGCATGGCTAGGAACACCATACGCCAATAATTCTATGGTAAAAGGTGCTGGCGTCGATTGCTCTTATTTGTTAGTGGCTGCCTTAATTGATAGCGGCCTTATGAAAGCCGATAGATTGCAGATAGAAAACTACTCAAACGAGTGGCATTTACACCACTCAGAGGAGAAATACCTCAAATATGTGCAACAGGTAGCCGACGAGGTGAAAGAGGGCGCACCGCTTGAAATTGGCGATTTTATGCTATATCAATATGGCCGATGTATCTCACACGGCGCTATATATATCGGTAAAGGGTTAGTAATTCATGCTTTTGTAGATTATGGCGTGATTATATCTAAGCTTGATGATGTGCTATTTTATGACAAGAAAGGCCGCTCACGTTTGAGGGCTGTATATAGATATAGAGAGGGGCGTGAATAATGGGCTTTTTATTCCATAGAGGCAAAAATACAACTAGCCGAGCCGATATGATCGCTGATTTTCAAATCAATACAGCCTCATATGGCGAGGTGGTTCCAGAAATACTGGGTACAACTCGAGTAAGCGGTAACATTATCGACTACGAAGATTTTACGGCTCACGAACACCGAACCTCTACACGCACAGGCAAAGGCGGCGGCTCAAAGCATACAGATATAAGCTACACTTACACAGTAGCGGCGGCTATTGCATTGTGTGAGGGGCCTATCGCTGGTATTGGTAAGGTGTGGAAAGATAAAGAGGTATATCAATATCCAAATGAAAGCATTCAACTCACTTTATTCAATGGAGCAGTAGCCCAAGCGCCATGGCCTTATATGACATCTAAGCACCCAGATAAGGCACTACCTTATAGCGGACTCGCTTATATGGCTGGTGTGGTCGATTTAGGCGACAGAGGGAGCCTACCTCAATATAATTTTGAGGTATATGGCAAGCTACGAGATACAGGCGACGGTGTAGACGTCAACCCAGCCGACTATATCGAGCATGTGCTGCAATCAGTTGGAGCAGATGTACAGATCGAGGGCATTGAAAACTTTAGAGCTTACTGTAAGGCGGCTGATATATTAATCAGTACACCACCAGCTCAAAAGAGTGCTAAGGCTCAACAAATTATCAATGATATAGCCGAGATTACTAACAGCCTTGTATTCTGGAGTACTGACCGCCTTAAAATCGTACCTTTAGCCGATAAGCCTATCGGTACATGGACGCCAGCGAACCAAATTCAATATGACCTCACGGCAGATGATTTTATCGCAGGCACAGACGGCCAGCTTATCCTTTATAAGCGCAAAGATACGAGCGAGGCCTATAACGAGGCTACAGTCGAATTTATTAATCGTGCCAATAGCTACGAGAAAGAAACAGTATCTTTTGAGGTGGTTGCCGATGTACAACGCAACGGCTTAAAGCCTGCCTCAAAGAAAACAGCTCACTACCTTTATACAAAGGCTAGGGCTCAATACTACGCTGAACAGCTAGCTATGAAACGGCTGTATGCTAAAACGCAGTACACTTTTAGGCTAGATTGGGCTTTCTGTACGCTCGAGGTAGGCGATTTAGTAACGCTTACCGATGAGGCCTGCCAATTAAATAAGCAGATTGTAGTTATTACAGCGGTAAACGAGGCAGCCGACGGACAGCTCGAATTTACGGCCGAGGGCAAGCCTGCTGGTACTTATGCGCCAGCTCGCTATGACGTACATGAAAACGAGCGGCCTTTCATTGATTACAACCAAGCAGCGCCAAGCGTCAACGATGTGGCGATATTCCAAACAGTTGGCGATGTAGGCGGCAATCAAGTATTTATAGGCGTAAATGCGCCAGCTGGCTGGGGCGGCTGCTCTGTGTGGTTATCTGATAACGGCGAAAACTACAGCCGTATAGGTTCCATTACTCAACAGGCTCGCATGGGCCGCACTCGATTGGCATTCAATGAAACAGCGAACGCCTGCGAGGTTACTCTTAATCAAGGAATGCTTAAAGGCGGTACTCATATAGACGCAGAGCGAGCGAATACGCTTTGTTGGGTAAGTGGTGAGGCGTTGAGTTATGAGGGTGCTACTATGGCGCCTAATAATCAATTTTCATTGACTGGCCTCGTGCGTGGACAATATGGCACTAATGCAATTAGTCATAACGTTGGCGAGCGGTTTATTCGTGTAGATGATGCCCTTTTCCGCTATCCTTACAGAAAAGAGGATATAGGGAAAACAATACACATCAAATTCACCTCGATGAACCTATTCGGCAGCAACGAGCAGGAGCTCGACGAGGTACAGGCTTATCAATACACATTGACGCCGTACTTTATTCCAGAGGTTACAGGACTCACGCTATACACTAAATACTACGAGATTACTAATAGGGTTCAGTCATTCGATGTGGTGGCAGAGTTCAATGTGCCACACATTAACAGCCTTGACACAGTAGAGGTATGGTATAGAGAGCCAAGCGGCCAATGGAAATATGGCGGCGCAGGTGAGGGGCAAGTCATTATAAGCGGCTGTGAGTTAGGCCATACATACGAGGTTAAAGCTGTTGTAAAAGATACACACGGAAACACCTCGCAGGGCGTATCTAAGAGCATTACTGTAGAGCTAAAGAGTGAAATTCCGAACAAGCCTCTCGGCTTTTCTATTTCATTCAGCGATATGGCGCATTTCAACTGGCTTGAAGTTCGTAACGCTGACGTCGATTTCTACGAATTGCGTTTAGATACACGAACAGGGCAAACCGATGGCCTGATTGGTAAAAGTAACAACACCACTTATAGTGGCATGCTGCGTGAACGTAGTGGTAAAGTCTATTTGTATGCACATAACCCATCAAAAGGCTATGGTGCACCTGCTGAGCTTACATATAACGTTCCTATTCCTGTTATGCCGACCAACGTCAAATTGACGGGCAATCTTAACGGGATCGGAGTTATATTCCAGATGATCCCTCCTGGCTGTAGGGGTGCGAATGTATACGTCGATAATACTGTATATTTCACGTCTACAAACGCCATGAGCATCCCATTAGAAGCTGGTGTTTATTCTGTAAGCGTTGCTTATGTGGATATATTCGGCGAAGGCCCGAGATCTGCTTCGACCAACGTTACTGTTAAAGCTAAAATTGATAAGGATCTTCTAGATCTTGAAAAATTAGGCATAGCCGACATGGATCGTGCGGTCAAGGCTCTATCTAATGAAGTCGTGACTGTAAAGTCTAGTGTGTCGGGCCTTAGCTCTAAATTAGTAGATCAAGCAAACGGTTTTCAACGTTCTTTATCGGATCTAAACAAGAACCTATCGTCTCAAATAACGCAGGTTGCGGGTGGTGTTGAGGTGAAGGTTACAAATGCGCTCAATAGCCTAACAGGATCTGAAATAGTGAGCCGGATCAATCTTACGCCTGCGGGGGCTCGTATTGATGGCCGCTTGCTTCATGTTACCGGCCAGGCTTTATTTGACGATAATATCATCACAAATAAAATGCTTCAGGCTAAGGCTGTTACTGCCGATAAAATGCAGGTGGATAGCTTATCCGCGATCACGGCTAATGTAGGGGAATTAAAAGGCGGCACGATCATAGGAACTACGATCAAGAACGCGTACAATACATTTAGCGTTGACGCAAATGGTAATATCCGCGGCGTTAATATCACGGGTTCTAGGATTGACGCAAACAGCGTATATGCTAATGGTGAACCTTTGAAAAATACGAACTTCGCGAGCATGCATGTTGTTAGTGGTCAAAAAATAAACTTGCCTCCTGGCTATAGTTATGAGCGCTGCTTGTTCTATTTGACGAATGTAAAAATGCGCACTGATTCTGCTTATAAATTATCTGGGCGATATTTTAACGACAGCGATATGAATAAGATCCATGACTTCAATAATCGTTATTCTATGTACTGGAACGATAAGCCTGGCGGCGGTAAAATGGACGATCTTGAGGGCGGTAGATGGTTACATGGCGAACCTCTACAAAATAGAGTATTCTACCCTAATGGTGATGCTCCAGTTGGTGGAATTTTCTCATATGGTCGTGGTTCCGTAAGTGCAGTGGACAATGCTAAATGGTTTAGAGGTTGCGGTATAACTAAAGAGGGGTACTTCTATTATTTCTACAACTCAGGCCGATTTGGTTATTATGGCGAGGCTGATTTACTTATCATTTCATTCTGGTAAGGAGGGATTATATGGATCTAGTACGGCGAGAAAATGAAACCATGCATATTGGTGAGGATTGGCGGCGGGCATACACGATCATCAACGACGTGGATCTGTCCTGGGCCCGCGCTGTATGCAAGGTTAGAACTAAACAAGGGAAGCTCATTTGTGAGGCGTCAACGACGATCGTAGGTAAGACGATCATGGTTACGATCTCCAAAGAGGAAACCCTGGGAATTGAAAAGGCCTATAAAAAGGCCGAGTATGATGTTTTCTTGGTCGCTGGTGATCGAACATATAAGTTGATCATGGGCGATTTAAATATTATTCATGATATATCTATGCATTAGTAAAGGAGTAATTTATCATGGCTGAAACAAACACTATTCAAGAAATTTTATTGCGTTTAGGCGATCAGCCTATTAATTTAAATGTGGCGATCCCAGGTGTTCAAGGTAAAGATGGCGAGAACGGCCGCAACGGCGCAGATGGCCTAAGCGCTTATGATATCGCTCAATTAGAGGGCTTTACGGGAACCCGTCAAGAATGGATCGAGTCCTTGAAAGCAGGAGCTGTTGCTCCAGATGCACGATCCTTATTGCTTCAAGGTAACGTGTGGTGCAAGTCTCCTGCTATTGCTGACGTATTAGCTGCGATCATTACTAATTTAGGCAAGGCGTTCCCACGAACTGAATTTAAACCTCTAGCTGTTCCGGCTGTATTAAAAGGCCAGCGTGTGGTACCGATCGAAGGTGAACCGCATTATACTGTTAAAGTCTCCGGTAGTGATGCAGCTTATGAAATTGGCGACAATGGTTATGGAAGCATTACGATCGAGCCTTTAGGCACGGACGACGTTATCCTTACTTATCATAATTTTACAGGCGATAAAATTGGTGAGGCCATAATTCCAGGCTTCCATGAAACTGAAAGAACGCCGGATGATACGTATGAAGAAAACGGCGTGAAATATGCACTCTTTGGTCGTAAGTTAGAGATCGACGTTGTTAACTTCAACGGTGATTTTGAGCATAACTTTATCTTCCTGGGTAAATGGGCTAAGTCCGCCGTTGATAGCATCTTGATCAAGGCTAGCCGTAAAACAACATTAAACGTTGGCGCATGGGAAGGTCGCCGCATATCCTTTAAAGATCGTTATGGAAATTACATTGAAAATATCGGGATCGTTGTAGATAATCCTAAGAATGTGATCTTCAGAAATAATGATAATTATAGTGCCCCTGTAAAACTTGGCAGTATTGAATACGGAACAGCAGACGTCAGATTCTTAACGTCTAAAATTGAATGGTCAGATACTCGCCATAAATATGAAAATACAGGCGATGCAGTCGATCATCTATAATCTAGGGGAAAGGAGCGACAATGCAAGAATTAACAAACTTTTTGAGCGAAGCGTGGCGAACTCTTACTGAGTCATTCGCTATGAAGGCTCTATTGGCTGTGGTGGCTGAAGTCGGTATTTACATTTTAGGGTTGAAGCATGTTCAGGTCTTAGGGATCTTTATATTGCTTGTCTTTTTAGATCTAATCACCAAATGGTCTGCCATTAGTTACCAAATGCTCATAGATTTGGGGGCTAGTCCTGACAATATTAGTACTTCGGATAAGTATATCGCTATTCCTGCTGCATGGGGCAAAGGGCTTATTAATTCAAAACACATGCGAAAACCTTTTGTAACAAAGGTATTAACATATTGCCTAGCTACTGCCGGTGCATGGTGCTTTGATTTTATGGCAGGCAATTATGCGTTTGCAGTCAATTTAGTGTGGCTATATCTTGGCTCCGTTGAGTTCCTTTCTATATTGGAAAATATGCGAGACGGTGGCAACAGTACTATTTCAGGTCTATTGGAATTAGTGCAAAGTAAGGTTGACGCATTATTAAAAAAATAACGTTTTATAAGAGGGCTGCATATAGTAGCCCTCTTTTAATTTGAAAGAGGTATATATAATGAAAATTGGTGCATATTTTGATGATTTTGAATTCGCTTGTAATTGCCATAGACATGAAGTCGATGAAAATGGACATAATAAGTTAGACCATATCATTGACAAGCGTTTAGTTGATGTATTGGACGCTATCCGTGAACGTTTAGGGGTGCCTATATATATCAATAGTGGTTACCGTTGCCCAGAACATAATGAGGAAGTAGGGGGCGTGCCTAATTCTCAGCATGTAGAGGGTACAGCAGCAGACATTACATACGATGGCATTGATGTTGACTATCTTGCACAGATTGCCGAAGAATGTGGTGCCGATGGCATTGGTTGCTATTATCACCAAGACTTCGTGCATGTTGATGTGCGAGGCTATGCTGCACGCTGGAATGATCTCGACTAAATAAGGGGGCATATATGTATGCGATACTCAAAAAGTACTTCGATGCGTTTAAATCTCAAATTACTGTTAAGCGGCTTATTCTTATTTGTGGTTGTGTGTTGCTCCTCATTGGTGCATGCCAACTCATTGACGGCTACTTCACCGCAAGAGGAAACTATCAGCGTGCCATTGACAAGTTGGAACAAACTCAAAGAGCACTTGAGGACAGCCGACGCCTCAATCGAGACCTCAACAAACTCATTGAAACAAGCCGACAGCTTAACAATGACGCAGGCGACAGAATTGAAAGAATTGAGGGTTATCAACAGCGAGAGGGCGAAAGCCTTAACCGAATTGAGGGAAATCAACGAGAAACAGGGGCAAGAATTAGCGAAAGCCTCGAACAAAATAACAGAGCAAGAGCAGAGCTTAACTCTAGCCTCGAACTCATTAGACGAATTGAAGAACGAAATCAAAAACAATAGACGAACAGAGCAACGCTTACGGCGTCAACGTGATACATGGGCCGCTGGCGGTGTGATTGGTTTTCTAATCGGCGCAGCTGGCGCCATTCGATGAAATCGAGGTGATCCATAATCTACCTACTATGTGAGGGCGGACACATAGGCAACGTGTTCCATATTGGAACGAGTTGCAACCTGTTTTCTTGATAATAAAATAGGCCTATCGTGGTTAGCAGATACTAGCACGATAGGCTTTATTTTTCGTTTATAGAGTTTTTATAGTGAATACATTGTATTATAACTAATATATCTTATATAATAC
>OLFS01000449.1_pt1 | contig 39563 bp, 39 predicted proteins | sample 1605491 | NCBI WGS metagenome assembly OLFS01 (sample SAMEA3888921, study PRJEB22519) | human gut metagenome | biome: human gut; feature: human-associated habitat; material: faeces | place: Denmark | collected 2011 | reverse complement strand
TGCTCTGCCGGCCGTAAACTGCGTTGGTACCGACTCCGTTAACGCCGTACTGGAAGCTGCCGCCAAGGTTAAAGCGCCGGTTATCGTTCAGTTCTCCAACGGTGGTGCCGTGTTCACCGCCGGTAAGGGTCTGAAGCTGGAAGGTCAGAAAGCTGCCATCCTGGGTGCCATCTCTGGTGCCAAGCACGTTCACGCTGTTGCCGAAGCTTACGGCGTGCCGGTAATCCTGCACACCGACCACGCTGCCAAGAAGCTGCTGCCGTGGATCGACGGTCTGCTGGAAGCGGGCGAGAAGCACTTTGCTGAAACCGGCAAGCCGCTGTTCTCCTCCCACATGCTGGATCTGTCCGAAGAGTCTCTGGAAGAGAACATCGACATCTGCTGCGAGTACCTGACCCGCATGGCCAAGATGAACATGACTCTGGAGCTGGAACTGGGTTGCACCGGTGGCGAAGAAGACGGCGTTGACAACAGCCACATGGATCAGTCCGCTCTGTACACCCAGCCGGAAGATGTTGCTTACGCTTACGAGCGTCTGTCCAAGATCAGCCCGCGTTTCACCATCGCTGCCTCCTTCGGTAACGTACACGGTGTATACAAGCCGGGTAACGTCAAGCTGACCCCGTCCATCCTGGACGCTTCCCAGAAGTACGTTTCCGAGAAGTTCGGTATTCCGGCCAAGTCTCTGGACTTCGTATTCCACGGTGGTTCAGGTTCCACTCTGGAAGAGATCCGCGAGTCCATCTCCTACGGCGTAGTGAAGATGAACATCGACACCGACACCCAGTGGGCAACCTGGGAAGGTCTGCTGAACTTCTACAAGAAGAACGAAGCTTACCTGCAAGGCCAGCTGGGCAACCCGGAAGGCGCCGACAAGCCGAACAAGAAGTACTACGATCCGCGCGTATGGCTGCGTGAAGGTCAGACTTCCATGATCGCTCGTCTGGAGAAAGCATTCTCCGACCTGAACGCCATCGACGTACTGTAATTCGTTACCGCACCTTGATTGCATGAAAAGGCGCCCTTCGGGGCGCCTTTTGCATTTCTGTGATCCGCACCGGTTGGTGAGTGGAGGAGGAACTGGGTATTATCGAAACAACTTTGCTTATTTTATTAAACAATTTGCAACCAAGGCAGGATGCTGAGTATGCAGGCAGGAAAGCACAACGGATATCAGGAGCACGTCGCCTCCTACTACGCGGCCACCCGCAACGACTCGCAACAGTGGCCCGAGCTGGAGGGGGAGGACAAGGCTGACGTCTGCATCATCGGCGGCGGTTTTACCGGTCTCAATACCGCCATCAATCTGGCTGATGCCGGTTACAAGGTCGCCTTGCTGGAGGCCAACCGTATCGGCTGGGGCGCCTCCGGGCGCAACGGCGGTCAGCTTATTCGCGGTATCGGCCACGATACCAGCCAGTTTGCCCGCTGGATTGGTGAGGAGGGGGTTCGCGAGCTCGACCTGATGGGGCTGGAGGCGGTGCAGCTGGTGCGCGAGCGGGTGGAGCGTTTCAATATCGACTGCGATCTCACCTGGGGCTACTGCGACCTCGCCACCCGTCAGCGTCATCTGGCTGGCTTCGAGGAGGATCTCGACCATCTGGCGAGCCTCGGCTATGAGCACGAACTCAAGCTGGTACCGCGGGAAGATATCCATAGCGTGGTGGGGTCTGATCGCTATATCGGCGGTCTTATCGACATGGGCTCCGGCCATCTCCATCCCCTCAATCTGGCGCTCGGCGAGGCGCGCGCCGCCGCCAGCCTCGGGGTTTCCCTGTTTGAACACTCCAGAGTGACCCATATCGATTACGGCAAGCAGGTTGAAGTGACCACGGCTCATGGCCGGGTCACTGCCGACTATCTGGTGATCGGCTGCAACGCCTATCTCAACGACCTCAATCCGGAGCTGGGAGGGCGGGTACTGCCCGCCGGCTCCTACATTCTCGCCACCGAGGTGCTGGATCGCCGCTTGCGCCAGCGCTTGTTGCCGCAAAACATGGCGGTATGCGATCAGAACGTGGCGCTGGACTACTACCGCCTCTCCGCCGACGGCCGCCTGCTGTTTGGCGGCGCCTGCAACTACTCGGGAAGGGATCCCCGCGATATCAAGGCCTTTATGTTGCCCAAGCTGCTGCGAGTCTTCCCCGAGCTCGCTGGCACTGCCATCGAGTTTCAGTGGGGGGGGATGATCGGGATCGGTGCTAACCGGTTGCCGCAGATTGGCCGCTTGAAGGAATACCCCAATGTGCTCTACGCCCAGGCCTACTCGGGTCACGGTCTCAACGCCACCCATATGGCGGGCAAGCTGGTGGCCGAGGCGATCCGTGGCGAGAGCCGGGGGTTCGATCTCTTCGCCAGCGTGACTCACATGACCTTCCCCGGCGGCCCGGCGCTGCGCTCCCCGCTGCTGGCTTTGGGTATGCTGTGGCACCGGATGAAGGATATCTTCTGACCCCCATTGTCAGCCTGCGCAGTGATGGCTGAACGTGGCCCCTTTTTGCCAACCCCTTGTTTATAGCGGGTTGGCACTATCGTTCCGCCTGATAGACCAAAAGATGCATTCGCGCCAATCTCGTCCGGTTGGCGCTATCTTTTAGGTGTGAGTGCGGTTATCTGCCAAGGGGCAAGGGGTTGTCAGATTGCCGAATATTTGCCGAGAAAGGGCTGGAGACGGGGGGAGGAGGACCAAGATGGAGATAAATGTGGTCGCGTCAGGCGGGCTCAGCCCGCTGGCGCAACGGCAGGGTTCTCCCGCCGTGCAGGCACAGGAGAGGGCTGCAACTTCACCATCAACGGGCAGTGACAGCCTGGTGCGCGACCTTGGCGCTGTGCTGGATGAGCTGGGGCTGTCACCGCAAGGGGAGAGCAGCGGCGGTGGCACTGTTTCAATCAGGGATTCGCTGGAAGCGTTCATCAACACCATGATGGGCTCCCTGCAACAGCAGCAGGAGCAACAGTTGGCATTGCAGCAACAACAGCGGCAAGAGCAGGAACAGCGCAAACTCGCCATCGCCGACAGCAGCGAAAACCCGCTCAAGCGGGATCTGGAGCGCCTGCTGGATACGCTGGATCAGCAGGGCGGACAGGAAAAAGAGAGCGAGCAAGGAGCCGAGCGTGAAGCGGTCAACCCCTTGCAGAGCCAGCTGACCAAGCTACTGGAGAGCAGTGGTGCGGCAGAGAGCGGGGTCACCCTCAAGGAGGTGCTGTCAGGGTTGTCCAGCAAGCTGCCGAGCGAACCTGCCGAGCGAAAAGGCTATCGGGTCGATACCCAGGTTTGAGCTGGTTGGCAACGGCAGTCCAGTCGTTGCAGTGCGTAAGGGGCGGGCAGCCCTTTATTGGGCCGGTTCCGCCAGTCGCCACCCCTGTTCGTCCTTCATCATCCACACCTCGGCCTCTTGTGGCAGCACCTGGCCCGCCTCGAACTCGCCATATTTGCGCTCGAGCTCCATCAGCCCCATCTCCTGCTGGAAGGGGCCAACCCGGTCGTAGACCAGATCCTCGTCGTGCAACACCTGCAACTGATCGAGCCCCTGCTTGAAGTGGAGCTGGTAACTCACTTTGACCAGATAGACCCCCTCCATCCGCTCCTCCTTGCCGAGGATGGTGAAGTCGCTGACATCGAACAGGTTGGCGTCTGTCTCGGCCAGTAGCTTGGTGGTGACCTGCTGGCGGATATCCTCTTCACCGGGCCCTGCACTGCAGCCATAAAGCCAGAGGGCTAGCAGGGGGATGAACCACTTTTTCATCAAAACTCCGGACAAGTGCAAAACGAGAGGGGCGATTGTGCCACGCGAATGCGCGGCGGCAAACCTCGGCTCACGGTTCCAGTGAACGTTCCAGCACGATGGCCTCGGCCCGATAACCAGCCAGCTCGCGGCGATAGCACTCGGTGAACCCTCTGCGCAGCCAGAAGGATAGAGCACTCTCATTGCTGGCAATCACTGACAGGCGAAGCCGGGTAGCCCCCCATGAGCTTGCCAGCGTGCAGGCGTGAAGATAGAGCGACTGACCACGGCCACTCCCTTGCCAGGGTTCCCCCACCAGTAACAGACCCAGATAGGCGGTGTCTGGATTGGGGTAGCCGCGCAGCAGATCAATGACAGCAGTGAGTTCTCCCTGCTCCCAGCGGCCGATGAGATGTTTGTCGGAGAGAGGCAGGCCGGATGGGCAGGCGACAAGTTCCTCTTCTCCTGCCTGTGCAGAGAGAGGGTCATTGCTCACCGCTGCCTGATAGGAGGGGGGCCTGCTCGAACAGCCGCTGCAAGGCAGGTGCATCGCTTGTCTGCAGCCGACGCAACTCAGTGTGCATCACTTACCATCTCGAGATGTTTGGCAAAGGGGATAGGCCCCATAAAACCGGTGACCCGCTGGCCTGTCAGCTCCTTGCCCTCGCGGTCGAAGAAGATGAGGGTCGGCAGCCCCAGCACATTGAGACTGTTGAGCAGCTCGATATCGGCATCGTCGTTGGCAGTGACGTCTGCCTGCAGCAGCACCATTTGGCCGAAGCGCTCCCGCACAGCTGGATCGCTGAAGGTCTTGTGCTCGAACTCCTTGCAGGCGACGCACCAGTCGGCGTAGAGGTCGAGCAGCACCGGCTTGCCGCGAGCGGCGGCCAGCTGCACCTTGAGATCATCCAGCGTCTTGATGCGGATAAACTGCGGCGCCGTTTGACTGGCATCCGCCGTGATGGCAGCAGGGGGGGCCGGTTGCAGCAGATCCTTGCCCACCACCACGGCGCTGATCATCGCCAGCAACAGTACGAAGCCGCGCACGCTTTTGGCCACCGAGTGGGGCTGGTGCTGGTTGTGGTGATAGAGATAACCGCACAGCAGCAGCCCCCAGCCGAGCCAGGCGAGAGTGGCAATCTGATCGCTCCAGAGCCGTGACAGCAGCAGGATCGGCACTGCTAGCAGAGCGAAGCCAAACAGCTGCTTGATCACGTCCATCCAGGCGCCCGCCTTGGGCAGCAGCTTGCCACCCGAGGTGCCGAGCAGCAGCAGCGGCAGACCCATCCCCAGTGACAGCGCATAGAGCGCCGCCCCGCCGAGCCAGAGATCGCCGCTCTGGGCCACGTAGATCAGTGCCCCCGAGAGCGGCGCCGTGGTGCAGGGTGAGCAGACCAGCCCGGAGATCATTCCCATGATAGCGCCCCCGGCCACAGAGCCGCCCTGCTGGCGGTTGGAGAGACCGGAGAGCCGGGTTTGCAAACTGCTCGGCAGTTGCAGGGTATAGAGTCCGAACATGGAGAGGGCCAGCAGCACGAACATCACCGAGAGGCCGATCAGCACATAGGGGTGTTGCAGCGCCGCTTGGAATTTAAGACCTGCCGAGGCCACTACCAGCCCCAGCAGGGTGTAGGTGACCGCCATCCCCTGCACATAGACAAAGGAGAGCAGGAAGGCGCGACCGGTGGAGAGGCGATGGCCGGCACCGGCGATGATGCCGGTCAGGATTGGGTACATGGGGAATACGCAGGGGGTGAAGGCGAGCCCCAGCCCCAGTGCGAAGAAGGCGGCAACACTGAGCCAGAAGCCCTGGCTGCCGAGGGCGGCGGCGAGCTGATCCTGCTGGCTAACCGGTGCGACGCTTTGTGCCGTTTCAGCAGTGGATGCTGTGGTTGCCGTGACCAGCGGGGCCACATCGATCAGCTTGTCGGTCGGCGGGTAGCAGAGGCCGTTGGTGCAGCCCTGATAGCGCACCCGCAGGGTGGCGCCGTCGCCCACTTCTTTGAGCGGCACCGCGATGCTCACCTGCTGGTAGTAGACCCGGGTCTTGCCGAAGAAGTCATCCTCGTGCTCGGTGCCTTCCGGCAGGGTCGGCTCGCTGAAGGTGAGGTTGTTCCCCTTGAAGCGCAGGCTGTGGCGATAGAGGTAGTAGTCGTCGGCGATATGAAGGGTCAGCAGCAGCTGATCGCCACGCTGTTCGCTCTCGATCTGAAAGGCCTCATCGACCTGCAAAAATTTGGGTTTGGCATTGGCCTCAATGCCCAGCGAGCTGAGCAGATCGGCGCCGCTGGCGTGTGCTGGGGCGCTGCCCACTGTTGTCATCAACAGGGCACAGAGCAGCAACAAAGGAGAGAGCAAGCGGGTGAACGTCATGAGGTCTCCCCATTGAGCCAGTCCAGATAGGCAGGTAGTCCGGCACTTACCGGCAGGGCCAGCAGCTCGGGCACCTCATAAGGGTGATGGGTTTGAATACATGCCTGCAGCTCGGCAAAGCGCGACTGGCGGGATTTGATGATGAGCTGGATCTCGGTGGCGCGCTCCACCTTGCCTTGCCAACGATAGACGGAGGTAATGCCCGGCAGTTGATTGATGCAGGCGGCCAGTCGCTGGTTCAGCAGCTGTTCGCAGAGAAGGTCGGCACTGGTTTGATCTGGGCAGGTGCAGAGCACCACAATGGCGTCGGTCATAAAGCGGATCTTCACCTCGTTGGGGTAAACCGGGCAGGCGCCCTTGCCGTCTCATCCCTGTTTGCGGATGAGGGTGAAAAAAGCGCCTGAAAATCAGCGGCTACTATACCCCAGAGCCGCTTCAAATAGCATCTGTAGCCATTTGTGAGCCAGCGCCAAAAATTTGTGGGGGGCATGAGATAGACGCTGTCATGGGGACAGGGCAGAATGAGCGAGCTTGTTCCCAATTGACGTAAGGAAATGTATGACCCAACAGAATGAGCAGCAGAGAAACCGCATGTTGAGCCTGCTGCGCGAAGGTGAGCGCCGCATGTTGGTTCAATTGGCCGGGCTGCTGCGCACGACCGCCGATGAAATCAATGCCGAGCTGGAGAAAGAGGAGCTGATGGCCACCCTGGAGCAGCCCATCACGGTGGAGTATCTCAACGGTGTGGTGCAGCACCATCTGTTCGAGCGCAAACACAAGGGAGATATGGCGGTTGCCCAGCAGATCCTGAGCGATTATCAGAGCGAGCTGGAAGCGCTGCAGGTAGCTCAGGCCCAGCCTGAAGAGGCTGCCGCTGCCGACGAGAGCGGCGAAGAACTCAAGGCCCAGGCCTGAGCGACGGGCAGGCCTGAATCCTTACCTCTGAATCAGCCGGCCTGCCAGCGCTGACCCCTCTTGCGGCCCCATCATGTCTGCCATGGTGGGGCCGTGTCGTTTCTTTTGTTGCCTTCCCTTGTTGACCTTCACTTCTCGGTTTCAATCCAACGGATTCGTGCCTTAGCGCGCCTCTTGGGGCATGCCGTGCGGCACTTCGCGGGGGATGGGGAACACTTTGTCATAGCCCCAGTTGTAGACGAAGGCATAGATCAGGTAGAAGACGACGAAGCCCAGATCCAGCACCAGCGCCTCCAGCAGGCTGACGCTCAGCCACCAGGACATGACCGGCAGCGCGACGATCAGCAGACCGCCCTCAAAGCCGAAGGTATGCAGCACCCGTTGCCACAGGGTCTTGTGGGTATGGCCCTGATATTTGAGCAGCAGCTTGTCGACCCCGATGTTGTAGATGTAGTTCCAGACGGTGGCCAGCACCGAGAAGAACAGTGCCAGCGGGCCCATATGGTTGAGCCCGACCCCGGTAACCCAGCTGGCCAGCGGGGCGGCAATCAGCAGGCCAATAAATTCAAAGCCAATGGCATGGCGCAGGCGATCGTTACGGGTACGCATAAGTCACTCTCTCAATCAGATTTATTCACGGATTGCTGGTTAATCTATAGATCTTTAGCGATAGATTCATGTTGGTATCCATCGCTAAAATAGATGGATGAGAGAGCTTGCCGGAGGGCCATAAGATGACGCCATCACTGGAACAACTGAGGATCTTGCTGGCGGCCGCCGAAACCGGCTCGTTTTCCGCTGCCGCCCGCAAGCTGGGCAAGGCGCAGTCGGTGGTGAGCAGCGCCATCGCCAATCTGGAGATCGATCTGGCGCTCACCCTGTTTGACCGCAGCGGCCGCTATCCGCAGCTGACGGAGGCGGGGGCCCGCATGGTGCAGGAGGCGGGGATCCTGCTGGCGCAGAGTGAACGGTTGCAGTCCATTGCCGGGGAGCTGGCGGCCGGGGTGGAGACGCGGCTCACTCTGGCCATCGATGATGACTCCCACCTGCCCTGGCTCGGCACCCTGCTGGAGGAGTTCGCCACTCGTTACCCGACCGTAGAGCTGGAGCTGCTCTTCCCGCTGATGGAAGATGTGACCGAGATGCTGGTGACCGGTCGGGCCCAGCTTGGCATCAGCTATCAGAAGGTGCATCCGCAGCGGGAGATTGTTGCCCATTCGCTGGGGGAGGTGACTATGCCGCTGGTGGTGTCACCGGATCATCCGCTGGCCCGCAAGCAGCCGCTGCGGGAGGTCGATCTGCAGGGGGCACGCCAGCTGATGGTCACCGGACGACGGGAAGGGAGCGAACGTCAGCGTTTTCGCATCTCGGCTCAGGTGTGGTGGGTCGAGGGGGATCTCGGGGTGCTGGAGCTGGTCAAGCGGGGCCTTGGTTGGTCCGCCATCCCGGAATTTCTGCTGCATCAGCCGTTGGCGCGGGGCGAGGTGGTAGTGCTGGAGCCGGACTTTATCGCCAGCCACGCGCTGGCGCTGGAGCTGCAGTGGCATCGCGCCCGCCCGCTGGGGCAGGCGGGGCGCTGGCTGAAGGAGGCACTGCTGGCGCGCGTGCCTCGCTAGCCGACCTTACTCGGTCAGGGCGTAAGGCAGGGGTTGCAGGGTGAGGCGGGAGCCTTCGTCCTGCTTGAGGCGGAATTGGGCGTCAGCCTCGGTATCTTTCGGCAGCACGGCGGTGAGCCACACCTGTCCGGCCTGTTGCCAGGCGTTGAGTACCATGCCGCTACGGCGCCAGTTGTCACCCAGTTGCAGCTCAAGGGTATCGCCGCTGGCGACCGGCGCGCCGGTGGTGCCCGCCAGCAGGAACAGGGCGCGGTTGTTGGCGCCGCGATACTTGGCGCGGGCCACCGTCTCCTGCCCCATGTAGCAGCCCTTGTTGAAGCTGATGCCGTCCAGTGCCTGCAGGTTGAGCATCTGCGGGATGAACTCCCCCTGATGCACCGCCTCCATGTGCGGCAGGCCCGCCTTGATCTCGAGCCCCCACCAGAGTGATTCGTCACCTTGCGGCAAGGCGTCGGCTTGCTGATTGTTTACCAGCAGCCAGCGATCCTGCTCAATCTTCACCGCCATGCCGCCGTCGATAAGACCGCTCTGCAGAAGGCCAAACTGCGAGGCGATCCAGCCATCGCTGCCCGTACCGGCGATCCCGGTGGCGTGACGCTCATCGGCGGCGATCTCGACCTTGGAGAAGACGGCAAATTTCTTCAGCTCCGGCAACTGACGCTCCAGTACAGAGGGGCTGGTCAGTAGCAGCAGACTGTCGTCGAGGCAGAGCAGGCGGAAATTGCTCCACAGCTTGCCCTTGGGATCACAGTGGCCGCCCGGGGTCTGTTGCCCCGGTTGCAGGGCGTTGACATCACAGGTGACCTGACCTTGCAGATATTTGGCGCGATCCTGGCCGCTGATACGGGTGATGGCCAGCTTGGTCAGGGGGAAGCGGGTCGGCTCGGCAGGAAAAACAGGTGGTTGCAGGCTCACGATGGTATTCCAGAGAGAAAGTATGTGAGCTGCATGGTAAAGACGTAACTAATGTTTGTCAGCCGGAAAATCCAGCTGGTACCATCCCCCGGTCTTTGTAAGGAGAGTGCCATGTTGAGCCCAGTTGAAAAATCCCGCCTGAAGTGGGCCTGCCGTCGCGGTATGCTCGAGCTGGATGTGATCTTTATGCCCTTTTTCGAACACGAGTTCGACTCCCTGAGCGAAGCCGATCAGCAGACCTTTATCCGCCTGCTGGCGAGCGACGATCCGGATCTGTTCAAATGGTGCATGGGTCATGGTGTCCCTGCCGATCCCGCATTTGCCGCCATGATCCCGATGATCCTGGAGCGCAATCAGGCGCGCCACGACCGCCAGGGGTAATACCGTGGAGCGGGTGATCATGAAGGTTCACCCCTCCCGCCATCAGCAATATTTGCTGGTGGCCCTCTTTCTGTTGCTGCTTTGGCCGGTGGCTGGCCTGATTGCCGGTTGGCTGTGGGCGCTGTTGCTGCCCGTCTGGCTGGTGGCGCTTTGGTTGAGCTGGCGGGCGCTCGCCGCGCCCCCGTTCGAGCTTGTCTGGGATGGCCAGTGGCTGCAGTGGCAAGGTCGTCGCTATCAGCTCGGCAAGAAAAGCCGCATTCTGCCCGGCGTGCTCAGGCTGGCGCTTTGTCCCGAGCCGCAAGAGAGTGGAGCCGTGTCGCCACGGCAATTGTGGCTCTTCTCCGATGCCCTTCCCCCCGAACATTACCGCCTGCTGGCGCGAGCCATCCACTTTCTGCCGTCTCGGCGCTGACGCCTGCTTTCCGTGATGACCATGCGCTGATTTATCGCGATAAGCTGTTGCCATGTGGCTGGCGGCACTCTTTTTGTGGCTGAAAAGCGGTTGAAAACAAGTGACCCCGCCGGGGCGGGGTCACTGATAGCTGCAACGCTTGGCAGGAAGGGGGATTAATCCCGCTCCGGAGTTAGCACAGTCGGTTTGGAGTCCGGCAGAATATCCGGATAATCCAGGTTGTAGTGCAGGCCGCGCGACTCCTTGCGCTGCAGGGCGCAGTTGACGATAAGCTCGGCCACTTGCAGCAGGTTGCGCAGCTCCAGCAGGTTGTTGGAGACGCGGAAGTTGGCGTAGTACTCCTGCACCTCCTGCTTGAGCAGGTCGATGCGGCGCTTGGCGCGGGCCAGGCGTTTGTTGGTACGCACTATCCCCACGTAGTCCCACATCATCAGCCTCAGCTCGTGCCAGTTGTGCTGGATCACCACCAGTTCGTCGGAATCTTCCACTTTGCTCTCGTCCCATACCGGCAGGCGCGGCGGCTCCACGCTCATCGGCAGCTTGGCCAGAATGTCGGCCCCCGCCTGATGGGCATAGACCACGCACTCCAGCAGGGAGTTGGATGCCATACGGTTGGCGCCGTGCAGACCGGTGTAGGTCACTTCGCCGATGGCGTAGAGGCCGGGAATATCGGTCTGGCCGTTGTTGTCGATCATCACGCCGCCACAGGTGTAGTGGGCGGCCGGCACGATGGGCATCGGCTCCTTGGTGATGTCGATGCCGACCGCGAGGCAGCGCTCATAAATGGTCGGGAAGTGCTTGATGATGAAATCGGCCGGTTTGTGGCTGATGTCCAGATACATGCAATCCGCCCCGAGTCGCTTCATCTCGTGGTCGATGGCGCGGGCGACAATATCGCGCGGTGCCAGCTCGGCCCGCTCGTCAAACTCCGGCATAAAGCGGCTGCCGTCCGGGCGGCGTAGATAGGCCCCCTCGCCACGCAGTGCTTCGGTCAGCAGGAAGTTAGGATCGTCCGGGTGGAACAGGCTGGTGGGGTGGAACTGGTTAAACTCCAGGTTTGCCACCCGGCAACCGGCCCGCCATGCCATCGCGATGCCATCGCCAGAGCTAACATCCGGGTTGGAGGTGTACTGGTAGACCTTGGAGGCACCACCGGTCGCCAGCGCCACGAAACGGGCGCGAATCACCTCGACCTGCTCGGCGTTGCGGTTCCAGACGTAGGCGCCCAGTACCTTGTTGCCCGGCAGGTTAAGCTTGCGGGTGGTGATGAGGTCGACCGCGTTGAAGCGCTCCATCAGCTGGATATTGGGGTGGGCGCGCACCTGATCGATCAGGGTCAGTTGCACCGCCTTGCCGGTGGCGTCGGCCGCGTGGAAGATGCGGCGATGGCTGTGGCCCCCTTCGCGGGTGAGGTGGTACTGGGACTCGCCGTCGGCGTTCTCCTCCTGATCGAAGGGGACCCCTTGCTGAATGAGCCACTGGATGGACTCGCGGGCGTGGCGAGCGGTGAACTCGACTACTGCCGGGTCACACAACCCGGCGCCCGCGTTGAGCGTGTCGCTCACGTGGGATTCGATGCTGTCGGTTTCGTCGAAAACGGCAGCGATGCCTCCTTGCGCATAGAAAGTGGCCCCTTCACTGATGGGCCCCTTGCTCAGAACCAGGACTTTGGCGTGGTCTGCCAATCGCAACGCGAGGGACAAACCAGCGGCACCGCTGCCAATGATCAGTACATCGCAAAGGTATTCAACACTTGCTTTCATAAGTATCATTGGCCTGGATTAAGAACTGGCACCATGGTAGCCCAAGCGAGGGCGAGGATGCAGCCTGCATCACATTTTTTTCAATTGAAGCGAACTTTCTCTGATTCTCCCTGTCTGAACTTGTGCGCTTAGGAAGGGCCGGAAAAGAAAAACGATAACCTGATGGGGGTTTTACGGCTCTGATGAGCGACCAGAATCTACTGGACGAACAGCTGGTTGAACGGGTCCAGCGCGGCGATAAAGCAGCTTTCAACCTGTTGGTAAAAAAATACCAGCATAAGGTGGTCAACCTGGTTGCCAGGTATGTCAACAATCCCGGTGATGTGCCCGATGTGGCGCAAGAGGCCTTTATAAAAGCCTACCGTGCATTGCCGACATTCCGTGGCGAAAGTGCTTTTTACACCTGGTTGTACCGAATTGCCGTGAACACGGCGAAGAATTATCTCACCTCCCAGGGGCGCAGGCCGCCCAGCAGTGATGTGGAGGCTGACGAAGCGGAGTCTTATGGCGGTGGTGAAGCCTTGCAAGAGGTCTCAACCCCCGAAAACCTGGCGCTGACTGACGAGATCAAACGCACCGTGTTTTCAGCCATAGAGGCATTGCCGGAAGACCTGAGGACAGCTATCACCCTTCGCGAACTGGAAGGGCTGAGCTACGAAGAGATTGCCGAAATCATGGATTGCCCTGTGGGTACGGTCAGATCCCGTATCTTCCGGGCGAGGGAAGCAATCGATAAAAAGCTGCAACCTCTGATCGAGAATTAACTGGGGAAAGACGGGTTAACTTATGGCAAATAAAGAGCAAATCTCTGCCCTGATGGATGGTGACCTGAGTGACGCAGAGGTACTGAACGAGCTGGAGATGGACTCCGACTTGCAAGATACCTGGGGTCGTTACCACCTGATCGGCGATGCCATGCGGGGTGACCTGCCGGTCAATCTGCAACTGGATCTCAGTGACAGCATCATGGCTGCGCTGGAGGATGAGCCCACCATACTGGCACCCAAGCCGGTTGAGGTTCTGCCTGTGCTGCAACCTGTCGTTGCACCGGTCAAGACAGATGCCAATGTGGTTCCGTTGTTCCGCCGGGTCGGTCAGCAGCTGGGTCAATATGCCATTGCAGCATCCGTGGCCGCTGCCGTTATCTTCGGGGTGCAGCAGTATCAGGGTCAGGACGGCGTGCCGAACAACCCTGTGCTCAATACCATCCCCATCGGTGGCAGTGCTGCACCTGTGAGTGTTCACTATCCGCAACAGGATGGCGCCCGTGCCCGTCAGCAAGGGCTGACCGAACAGCAGATGCAGGAGCAGCGGGAGCGGATCAACGCCTTCCTGCGTGACCACCAGTTGCAGCAGCGCCTGTTGCAAGACAGACAGATCCAACAATAACGAATTGTCAGGGATACAAACGTGCGCCAGTCCAGCCGTATTTTGCTGGCCTCTCTCCTGCTGATTAGTGCCAAGGCCTCGGCCGACGATAAGTCGGCCGAGGCCTTGTTGCAGCAGATGCAGAGTGCCGTGCAGCAACAGAATTTCGAGTTGTCCATGGTCAAGGCCCGTCAGGGGCGTCTTGAACCGATCCGGATCAGCCATGCCGTCATCAACGGCAAGGAAGTGGCCCACCTCAGTTACCTCGACGGCAAGGCGATCGAGTATCTCCAGCGCCAGAATGAATACACCTTTTTTGAAAACAGCCACGATCCCTACACCCTGAAGGATGCCCGCTTCCCCGGCATCTGGTCGACCCTGGTGAAGATGCCGCTGGCGCAGGTGCTGGAGAGCTATGATCCAGTGCTGGCCGGTCGCAGCCGGGTTGCCGGTGTGGTGGCACAGGTGGTGAGGCTGGTGCCTAAAGAGGCCGATAAATATGGTTTCGTGCTCTGGATTGACGAGCAGAGCCACTTGCTGCTGCGGATCGACATGGTCGAGCGGGAAGGCAATCTGGTGGAGCAGGTACTTGGTGTCGAGCTGGATCTGCAGAGCAAACCGGCCCCCTGGCTGGTGAAGCTGGCCAACAGCAAGCAGCCTCCGGCGCTGGCGCTGGAGGATGCCTATCCGGCGCCGCAACAGCAGTTGAACTGGCAGATCACCTGGCTGCCCGATGGCTTCAAGGTGCTGTCGCAAGATCGGCACCAGCTGGTGACCACCAGTATGCCGGTGGATTACATGATGCTCTCCGATGGGCTGGTGGATCTCTCGGTCTATGTCTCCCGGGTCGATCCCAAGCAGGCGGTGCGCCAGCAGCTGATCCGCCAGGGAGCGACCTCGCTGGTGAGCTACGTCAACGAGGTGGGGGTCGAGATCACCGTGGTCGGCGAGGTGCCTGCTGAAACCGCCAAGCGCATCGCCGAGTCAGTCCAGCCGCTGGCCCGCAACGAAGCGGTGCAGTAACGGGGGATGCGGGGTTTTGCCCCGCTTGCCGAGCGTGGCGAGTCGTGGTCAGATCCTCTGATTGTGTGAACCCGAGGTGTTGCCGTGAATGAGATGAGTGAAGAGCTGGCGACCGTGGTGGCCATTGAGGGTGACCATGCCTGGGTGGAGTGCGAACGGCGCTCTGCCTGCAGTGGTTGTCAGCAGCAATCCAACTGCGGTACCGGCACCGTGGCCAAGGCGTTTCCCCTGAAAGCTCCCCGCTTACGGGTCAGGCTGACCGCCGAGGTGCGGGTTGGCCAGCAAGTGAGGCTCGGTATCCCGCAGGAGAGTCTGCTGCGCGGGGCTGCGCTGGTCTATGTGCTGCCGCTTTTCTGCCTGTTGGCCGGCGCCTTGCTGGGGCAGCTCTGGCTGGCACCGCTGCTCTCGGGCGGGGAGGGAATTACCATTCTCTGCTGCCTGCTGGGGGGCGTGCTGGGCTTTTTACTGGTTCGTTACTTTTCCAACCGCCTGGATCAGGGGCGTTACGGCCCGCAGATGCTCGGCGTTGTCGTCCCTGTCCGCATCCTCCCCTGACTGAACAGGCGCTATTTCACTGGCGCTGGCGACTAAAGAATGGCCGTCAGCCGGGTTATCCAGTAAAATCGCGCCTCCATAACTGACCTTAACTAATTTTGAGTGACTCTTGCTCGATGAAACACATTCGTAACTTTTCGATTATTGCGCACATCGACCACGGTAAATCGACCCTGTCGGACCGTCTGATCCAGACTTGCGGTGGCTTGTCCGACCGCGAGATGCAGGCTCAGGTGCTTGACTCCATGGATCTGGAGCGCGAGCGCGGCATTACCATCAAAGCACAGAGTGTGACCCTGAACTACCAGGCACAAGACGGTAACACCTACCAGCTGAACTTTATCGACACCCCGGGCCACGTGGATTTCTCCTACGAGGTCTCCCGCTCTTTGGCGGCCTGTGAAGGGGCGCTGCTGGTGGTGGATGCCGGCCAGGGGGTTGAGGCACAGACTCTGGCCAACTGCTATACCGCCATGGAAATGGATCTGGAAGTGGTGCCGGTACTGAACAAGATTGACCTGCCGGCCGCAGAACCCGAGCGGGTTGCCGAGGAGATCGAAGACATCGTCGGTATCGACGCGGTCGATGCGGTGCGCTGCTCCGCCAAGACCGGCCTGGGTGTTGACCTGGTGCTGGAAGAGATCGTCGCCAAGATCCCGGCGCCGGAAGGTGACCCGGATGCCCCGCTGCAGGCGTTGATCATCGACTCCTGGTTCGACTCCTATCTGGGCGTTGTCTCTTTGGTGCGGATCAAGAACGGTTCCCTGAAGAAGAACGACAAGATCAAGGTGATGAGCACTGGTCAGGTGTGGGGTGTCGATCGTATCGGTATCTTCACGCCCAAGCAGGTGGATACCCAGGGTCTGGGTTGCGGCGAGGTAGGTTGGGTTGTCTGCGGTATCAAGGACATCCACGGCGCGCCGGTGGGCGATACCCTGACTCAGGCCAAGAACGGTGCCGACAAGGCGCTGGCTGGCTTCAAGAAGGTGAAGCCGCAGGTTTATGCGGGTCTGTTCCCTATCTCCAGCGATGACTACGAGTCGTTCCGTGACGCCCTCGACAAGCTCTCCCTGAACGATGCCTCCCTGTTCTTCGAACCGGAGAGCTCCACTGCGCTGGGCTTCGGCTTCCGCTGCGGCTTCCTCGGCCTGCTGCACATGGAGATCATTCAGGAGCGTCTGGAGCGTGAATACGATCTGGATCTGATCACCACGGCGCCGACCGTAGTGTACGAGATCGAGCTGACCGACGGCTCCACTATCCATATCGACAGCCCGGCCCAGATGCCCGCCATCACCAGCATCAAGGAGATGCGCGAGCCGATCGCCGAGTGTCATATCCTGCTGCCGCAGGAGTACATGGGCAATGTGATCACCCTCTGTATCGAGAAGCGTGGCGTGCAGACCAATATGGTCTACCACGGTAAGCAGGTGGCACTGACCTATGAAATCCCGATGGCAGAAGTGGTGCTCGACTTCTTCGACCGTCTGAAGTCCACCAGTCGCGGTTACGCCTCGCTGGACTACGGCTTCAAGCGTTTCGAAACCTCCGACATGGTCCGTCTGGACATCATGATCAACGGTGAGCGCGTCGATGCCCTGGCCATCATCACCCACAAGGACAACGCCCAGTATCGCGGTCGTCAGGTGGTGGAGAAGATGCGCGAGCTGATCCCGCGCCAGATGTTCGATATCGCTATTCAGGCGGCCATCGGCAACCAGATCATCGCGCGCAGCACCGTCAAGGCTCTGCGTAAAGACGTAACCGCCAAGTGCTATGGTGGTGACGTGAGTCGTAAGAAGAAACTGCTGAACAAGCAGAAAGAAGGTAAGAAGCGGATGAAGTCCCTCGGCCGTGTCGACGTGCCGCAGGAAGCCTTCCTCGCGATTCTCCACGTCGGAAAGGATTAATAGATGGCAAGCACGTTTTCCCTGATCCTGGTGGTGGTCTGCGCGATCACCGGTGTTATCTGGTGTCTGGACAAGATGATTTGGTCCAAGCAGCGCGCCGCCAAGATTGCCGTGGCTCGTGCCCATGGCGGTGCCCACCTGGATGAGAAGACCCTGGCCAAGGTGGCCCCCGTGCCGGTCTGGATTGAACAGACCGCCGGGGTCTTCCCGGTCATCACCTTTGTGCTGATCCTGCGTTCGTTCATTTTTGAACCGTTCCAGATCCCGTCAGGTTCCATGATGCCCACCCTGCTGGTGGGCGACTTCATCCTGGTGGAAAAATTTGCCTATGGTCTGCGGGATCCGGTGACCAACACCAAGTTCCTCGAGACCGGCGAGCCCAAGCGTGGCGACGTGGTGGTGTTCAAGTATCCCCTTGAACCGCGCGTTGACTACATCAAGCGGGTGGTCGGCATGCCGGGTGATCGGGTCATCTATCGCAACAAGGAGCTGATGATCCGGCCCAAGTGCGAAGAGCAGGAAGGGAAAACGTGCCCGGGCTTCAAGAAGCTCGACGTCAAGTTTGAACAAAGAGGCGAATTTACCCAGATGGGGATCCCCCTTGACCGCTATACCGAGCAGTTGGGTGATGTCTCCCACGAGACCCTGCGCAATCCGCTGATGCCCGACATGGTTGGCCGTTACTATCGCCAGCCCGGCACCTACCCCGACGAGTGGGTGGTACCGGAAGGCCAGTATTTCGTGATGGGCGACAACCGCGACAACAGCACCGACAGCCGCTTCTGGGGCTTTGTGCCCGAGCAGAATTTGGTCGGCAAGGCGGTCGCTATCTGGATAAGTTTTGAATTCGAGCGCGAAGAAGGCTCCCTGCTGCCAAGTTGGGTACCGACAGGTGTGCGCTTCAACCGCATTGGCGGAATCAAGTAAATGAATATCAAGATGAACAGACTGCAGTCCCGTCTCGGGCATGTCTTTGCGGATCTGGAACTGCTGACCCGGGCGCTGACTCACCGCAGCGCCGGTTCCCGTCACAATGAACGACTGGAATTTCTGGGTGACTCGATTTTGAGTCTGGTGATTGCCGACGATCTCTTCCACCGCTTCCCGCAAGCGGCGGAAGGGGATCTCAGCCGGATGCGCGCCACCCTGGTGCGCGAGAAGACCCTGGCCGAACTGGGCCGGGAGTTTGACCTCGGGGATCACCTTATCCTCGGTCCCGGCGAACTCAAGAGCGGCGGTTTTCGCCGCGAATCCATTCTGGCCGATACGGTCGAGGCGGTGATCGGTGCCGTCTATCTGGATACCAATCTTGAGACGGTGCGGACACTGCTGCTGAGCTGGTACGCCAGCCGCCTGGAAGAGATCAAGCCGGGCATCGAGCAGAAAGATCCCAAGACCCGTCTGCAAGAAATTTTGCAGGGAAGCCGCAAATCCCTGCCGACCTACACTGTGACCAACGTCAAGGGCGAGGCACACAACCAGGAGTTCACCGTCCAGTGTGACGTTGAAGGTCTGGATGGTCCCCTCGTCGGGGTCGGCACCAGCCGTCGCAAGGCCGAACAGGCTGCGGCGCAGCAAGCATTGGAAAAACTGTCATGACAGATACTACCTACTGCGGCTTTGTCGCCATCGTGGGCCGCCCGAATGTGGGCAAGTCCACCCTGCTCAACAAGCTGCTTGGCCAGAAGGTCAGCATTACCTCGAAGAAACCCCAGACCACCCGTCACCGGATTTTGGGGATCGACACCGAGGATAACTACCAGACCATCTATGTAGATACCCCGGGTCTGCACATTGAAGAGAAACGGGCCATCAACCGCCTGATGAACCGTGCCGCCACCAGTTCGCTGGGTGATGTGGCCATGGTGGTGTTCATGGTCGACGGTACCCACTGGACCAAAGACGATGAGATGGTGCTGGGCAAGCTGCGCAATCTCAAGTGCCCGGTGGTGCTGGCGGTTAACAAGATCGACAACGTCAAAGAGAAAGAAGATCTGCTTCCCCACCTCGAGTGGCTGGGCCAACAGATGAACTTCGCCCATATTCTGCCCATCAGTGCCGAAAAGGGCACTAACGTGGAGAAGATCCGCGAGTGGGCCAAGGATCTGCTGCCGGAAAACGTCCATTTCTTCCCGGAAGATTACGTGACCGACCGCTCCTCCCGCTTTATGGCCTCCGAAATCATCCGCGAGAAGCTGATGCGCTTTACCGGTGAGGAGCTGCCTTACTCGGTGACGGTGGAGATCGAGCGCTTCAAGGTGGAAGAGAACGGTCTCTACCACATCCACGGCCTGATCCTGGTCGAGCGCGATGGCCAGAAGAAGATGGTCATCGGCAACAAGGGTGAGAAGATCAAGACCATCGGCACCGAGGCGCGCCTCGATATGGAACGTTTGTTCCAGAACAAGGTGCACCTCGAGCTGTGGGTCAAGGTCAAGTCGGGCTGGGCTGATGATGAGCGCGCCCTGCGCAGCCTCGGGTATGGTGACGACTGATTGCTGACCCCGGCTTTCGTCATCCACAGTCGGCCCTATCGGGAGACCAGCCAGCTGGTCGAGGTCTTCACCCAGGATAGTGGCCGATTTACTCTGGTGGCTCGCGGTTCTCGCGGGCCACGCTCCCCTCTCAAGGGGCTGCTGCAACCCTTTACCCTGCTCACCATCGCTTGGCGCGGCAAGGGCGATCTCAAGAACCTCACCCAGGTCGAATGCCCGGATCACTCCCTGCGTCTCGGCGGCGATCGCCTCTTCTACGGCCTCTATCTCAACGAGCTGGTCTACTACCTGCTGGAAGCGCACACCCCCTTCCCCGAAGTGTTTGATGCCTATGCCCGAGCCATCATGGCGCTGGCCGATGGCGAGACGCCGGAGCTGCCGCTGCGTCGCTTCGAGTTCCTGCTGTTGCAGGCGCTCGGCTATGCGGTGGATTTCGAATACACGGCGGACGACGAGTCGCCCATCGAGCCGACCTTGCTCTATGGCTTTGAGCGTGAATTGGGCTTTGTTGCTTGCGAGCGGGCGCCGGATCCCCGTACCCTGTTTCTCGGTGCCCACCTGCTCGCCTTTGCCGAGGGACGTTTCGATACCCCTCCCTTGCTGCAGGCGGCCAAACGTTTCAGCCGATTGGCACTGCAACCCTATCTGGGCAAGCGCCAGCTAAAGAGCCGGGAGCTGTTTTTAAAACGCAAAGCCAGTATGCAAGGCTGACACAGATTACAGACATACGGATATTGGCGCGGTGTGATTCACTGACCGCGCAGTCAACAGATGAAGCCTTTCAAGGAGTTCTCAATGAGTGAAATCTATCTGGGTGTGAACATCGACCATATCGCGACTCTGCGCAACGCCCGTGGCACCCAGTATCCGGATCCGGTACAGGCCGCGTTCGTGGCCGAACAGGCCGGGGCCGATGGCATTACCGTGCATCTGCGTGAAGATCGCCGCCACATCACCGACCGCGATGTGGAGATCCTGCGCCAGACTATCCAGACCAGAATGAACCTGGAGATGGCGGTGACCGAAGAGATGATCGGCATCGCCTGCCGCATCAAGCCCCACTTCGTCTGTCTGGTGCCGGAGAAGCGCACCGAGGTGACCACCGAAGGTGGTCTGGACGTGGCCGGTCAGCTGGACAAGGTGACTGACGCAGTTGCCCGTCTCTCCGCGGTGGGGGCCCAGGTTTCTCTCTTTATCGATGCCGATCCCATCCAGATTGATGCGGCTGCCGAGAGTGGCGCCCCCTTTATCGAGATCCACACCGGCCGTTACGCCGATGCCACCACAGATGCCGAACGCAACGCCGAGTTCAAGCGCATCGCCGCCGGCGCCTCCTATGCCGCTGGCAAGGGCTTGAAGGTCAATGCCGGTCACGGCCTGCACTACCACAACGTCAAGGCCATCGCCGCCATCCCCGAGCTCTATGAGCTCAACATCGGCCACGCCATCATCGGCCGCGCCGCCTTCGATGGTCTGGCCAAAGCCGTGAGCGACATGCGCCTGCTGATGCAGGAAGCCCGTCAGGGGATCTGATGCTTCGGGCACTGGCAACGCACAGTAGCCATATGAAACAAAAGGGACGCCATGGCGTCCCTTTTGTTGTTTCTGCCGATGGGAATATCGCAGTCGTCAGACCTGCTGCTGCGCCCATCTTCCCAGACGTTGCAGCGCCTCGCCGAGCAGCTGGCGGGAGGTGCCTATGTTGATCCGCACATACTCTTCGCCATCGCTGACGTAGTGGGAGCCATCTTCGATGATGACCCCCGCTTCGACTGCCCACCTGCGGGTCACCTCGCTTGCGCTCATTCCGCTCCCTTTGGTATTGACCCAGACCAGATAGGAGGCATCCATCGGTATGACTTGGAAGTCGGGCAGATTCTCCCTGAAGTAGCGCGCCAGCAGGGCGTAGTTCTCTCTCAGATAGAGATTCAATTCGGCCAGCCATGCATCGCACTCGTTATAGGCGGTGATAATTCCCCAGAGCCCGAACACATTGGGAGAGGTGATGGAGTTCTGCTCAAGGCGCGCTCTGAAGCGGTTTCTTATCTGCGGATTTGGAATGATGCTGTAGGAGGTTTTCAATCCGCCCAGATTGAATGCCTTGTTGGGCGAGCTCATCAGCATCATGTTGTTGCAGTAACGCTCCTCCAGTGCCAGAAAGGAGACGAACTCGCCATGGATGATGTGCTCTGCATGCACTTCATCGACCATCATCAACACCTGATGGCGCAGGCAGATGTCGGCAACGGCTTCCAGCTCGGCCTGACTCCAGATCCTGCCCGACGGGTTATGGGGCGAGCAGAGAAAATAGATTTTGGGCTTGTGGCTAATGATCTGCTCCTCCAGCTTCGCCAGATCGATCCGGTATCGTCCTTTGTTCAGGGCTAACGGGTTGGCGACAACCTTGACCCCCTGCCTTTCGGCCGCCTTGGCAAAGGGATCATAGACAGGGGTGTTCATGATGATGCTGTCACCCGGCTGGCAGAATGCCTGCACCGTGTAGTGCAGGGTGGAGACGGTACCATAGGAGAGGGTGATCCACTCCCGTTCCACCGCGACCTTGTGGTGGCGGGCCTGGAAGTTGATGACCGCCTCGTAGAAATCATCGATGCAGTGGGTGTAGCTGAAGGTGCCCCAGCTGATGATTTCGCTGAACTTGCGAGCCACAGCCGGCGGCGATTTGAAATCCATATCGGCAATCCACATGGGAATGCTGTCGGCGGGAACGGGGCCAAAGCGGCTCTCGATCACTTTCATATCCCACTTGCGGCATTTGTCGCTGATGCGATCTGCCAGCTCGTCGAAACGAGAGGGTTGCAAGTCGGCAGAGGGGGTGGGGAGGCGCAGAGCCTCCCGATCTTTACAGGAGAGCATCGAGATTATCCTTCACGGTTTGAACCTGAGCGCCAATGATGACCTGCACGCTGTGCTCGTCGATCTTGACGACGGAGAGTGCGCCAGCCTGTTTCAGGATCTTCTCCTGCAGCTTGCCCATATCGTGTACCACCAGTCTCAGCCGGGTAACACAGTTGTCCAGGCTGACGATATTTTCCTTGCCACCGAGGGCGCTCAGGATCACGGCTGGGTCATGTTTCGCAATCTGGATATCATCGACCTCATCCCTGCCGGGGGTCTTGATGTCATATTTCTTGATGTACCAGTAGAAGACGGTGAAATAGATGGCAGACCAGATGAGGCCAATGGGAATTATCAGATACCACTTGGTTTGCCAGCCCTGCATGATGCCGAAAATAAGCAGGTCGAGTGCACTGCCATCGGTATTGCCGATGGTGACGCCACACATGGCTACCACAAAGAGCGCGGCGCCGGTCATAAAGACATGGAACAGATAGAGTACCGGCGCGACAAACAGAAACAGGAATTCGATGGGTTCGGAAATGCCGGTCACGATAGAGACCAGTACTCCGGAGATAATCAGGCTCTTGATTCTGGTTCTATTGCCGGGAGTGGCTGCCATATACATGGCTAACGCAGCAGCAGGCAGACCGAATATAAAGGTCGGCATAAACCCTTGCGACAGGAAGGCGGTTGCTGCCGGGCTGATGGGTTCACCCGCTTTCAGCTGGGCGAAGAAGATATTGAGAGCGCCGGAAATGGTTTCGCCATTGACCAGCTCGGTACCGCCTGCCGGGGTAAAGCGCACCATGGCCAGCATGATGTGGTGCAGACCGAGCGGTTTGAGCAGGTTGATGGCCACTCCGTAGAGGAAGGCACCAAAAGAGCCGGCAGAGATGATCATGTTGCCGACCGCAGTAATACCGAGCGCCACATAGTGCCAGAAGAGCGGCATGGCGAGACCTATCAGCGACATGACCAGCACGGTGATGATGGGCACGGAGCGCAGGCCGCTGAAGAACGAGAAGGCGTCGTGCAGTTTGAGGTTATAGAAACGGCGATGGATGAAGTAGGTTACGATCCCCGACACTATGCCACCCAGCACACCCATGGAGAGGGTCTGAACCCCCATCACCATGGCTTGCCCCGCCAGTTTGATATTTTCCGGCGAAGCCAGTTGGCTGGTACTGGCGAGATAGAAGTTGATCCCGATATTCATCGCCATATAGCCGACGAAACCGGAATAGGCCGCGACACCCTTGTTCTTTTCGGTCAATCCCATCGGAATACCGATGGCAAACATGATGGGCAGATAGGTAAAGCCGAAGCTGCCTACGGTTGCCACCAGATTGAAGACGAGCTGGGTATATTCGCCACCAAGAAAAGGAAAATTATCTATGGTGGATGGGCTGGTAATGGATGACCCCACCCCCAGCAGTAATCCCATGAATGCCATCAGAGAGACGGGAAACATGAATGTTTTCCCCAAACTCTGGGCAAATTCCCATACCTTATTTCGCAAGGATGCGCGAGCCATCATTATTATCTCCCAGACCTGTTACCGTAATTTTATTGTTATCAAATCTTGTTATTGCTCATGCACATACGGATTTTCGCCTCGACTACTTCCTCCATGGCGGCCATGGCGGGCACCAGATACTGGCGCGGGTCGCTGGCATCCGGATGAGAGCCAAGGAAGGCTTTCATCGCATCGGCGAAGGCGATCTTCAGTTCGGTCGCAACGTTGACCTTGCAGATCCCGAGTTCGATGCAGCGGCGCACATCGGCTTCCGGTACGCCGGAGGCGCCGTGCAGCACCAGCGGAATATCCACCTGCTCGCGAATGGCGGCGAGGCGGGCGAAGTCGAGGCGGGGCTCCTCCTTGTAGAGGCCGTGAGCGGTACCGATGGCCACCGCCAGCGAGTCGATACCGGTGCGACGGACAAACTCGGCCGCCTTGAGCGGGTCGGTAAATTTGGCATGAGCGGCATCGACGATGAGGTCATCCTCCTGACCGCCCAGCTGGCCCAGCTCCGCTTCGACGCTGGCGCCCATGCGGTGGCAGAAGGTCACCACGCTGCGCACCTTCTCGATGTTCTCTTCAAACGGAAAGTGCGAGGCATCGATCATGGCTGAGCGAATACCCGCTTCGACCTTGTAGTGGATGTCCTGCTCGTCTTCGTGGTGATCCAGATGCAGCACCAGCGGGATACGGTACTCATGGGCGGCGGCCTGACAGATGGAGACCAGATAGTCGACCCCTGCATGGCGATAGGTACCCGGGGTACCAGCCAGGATCACCGGAGAGCGCATGCGAGCGGCGGTGCGGGCCACCACCTGCACGGTTTCCAGGTTGTGGATGTTGAAAGCCGGTACGGCATAACCGCGGCGCTGGGCATCTTTGAGCATTTCATGGGAAGAGATCAGATACATAGTGACTCCTGAGCGTCCTGATTGACGCGAGATCCTGAGAAAAGGGAGGAGAGCTGGGTCGGGTTTATCTCCCTGCCAGCCACCCAGATATGTTGTTGATTGAGTTCAGTGGTGAGGGCGAGCAGGTTGGCCTGTTTGCCAACTGCCAGTGAACCGAGGCGATCGGCAATGCCGAGCATCTTTGCTGGTGCCAGTGAGGCCATTGCGATGGCTTCATCAAGCGGTACATCTGCCAACTGCACCATGTTGCGTACGGCGCCAAGCAGGGTGAGGGTGCTGCCCGCCAGACCGCCGGTGTCGGTGCGTACCACGCCGTTTTTCATCTCGACCCGATAGTTGCCAAGCAGATAGTGACCGTCGGGCATACCGGCGGCGCGCATCGCATCGGTGACCAAGAGCAGGCGCTGGCCGGCGCAGCAGTGACAGAGCTTGAGCACGCTCGGGTGGAGATGATGGCCATCGGCGATCAGCTCCAGCCAGGCTGCGGGATGAACAAGACCCGCACCGACCATGCCGGGTTCGCGGTGGTGCAGGCCGCGCATGCCGTTGAAGCAGTGCACCAGTCCGGAGGCGCCCGCTGCCAGAGCCGCCATGGTGGTGTCGTGATCCGCCGCCGAGTGGCCCAGCATTACCCGCACGCCGTTTGCGGCAAGATGGTGAATGGCAGTAATGGCGTTGGGCTTTTCCGGTGCCAGTGCGACCACCTTCAGGCTGCCGCGCGCCAGCTGTTGCAGGTGGTTCAGCTCGGCAATATCCAGTTCCCGAAACAGCGCCTGATCGTGGGCGCCCTTGTTGTCCGGAGTGAAGTAGGGGCCTTCCAGATAGCAGCCGAGCAGCTCGGCGCCCGGCATGCCGCGGGCAACGCCATCGGCAATCCGGACAAGGGCTTGCTCTATCTCGGGGAGTGGGGCGGTGACCGTGGTGGCAAGAAAAGCGCCGACCCCTTCTGCCGCCTTGGCCATCGACAAGGTCGCCAAGGCATTGCCATCGCTATCCATGACATCGACACCGGCACCGCCGTGGACATGACCATCGATCAGCGCAGGCACCAGCAGCTTGACATCGCGCGCCGGATCGCCATCCGTGATGGGGTCGATGGCGGTGATGATGCCCCCTTCATGGGTCAGCTCCTGATGTTCCAGCCAACCCTGTTCGGTCAGCAGGCGACGGGCACGGATCCGTGAGGCCATCAGATGCCCTCCTCGACGAGAGCGGCATCTGTCTGACGCTCTTTGCTCATCTCATCCGCCAGTGAGGTGAGACCCCGGTGGCCGCAATCAAGGGCCTGCCGGCGGAATTCACGGGCGCTGAGTCCATCGCGCTCCAGCGCCATCTCCAGCAGCAGTTGCAGGTTGGTACCGGTAATAACCTCCCGCTCTGGCTGGTGCAGTGAGAGGGTTGAGGCGACCCGAAACGGGGTGCCGCCGAGCAGGTCGGTCAGGAAGACCACGCCATCCCCCTTGTCGACCTCTGCCAGCGCCGCTTCGCACTGTGCCTGTAGCAGGGCGGTGGTGGAGCTCTCGGGAAAGTCGATGGCTATAACCGCTTCCTGTTCGCCGAGGATCTGCAGCATGGCGCGCTCCAGACCGCTGGCGAAACCGCCATGACCACAAATAATGATGCCCAACATAGTCTGTTCCTTTACTGCAAAGGGGCCGGCTTGCTGCCGGCTCCGGATTAGAGGAAACCGGCGAACTTGCCGACGATACCGAGTACCACTGTGATGACGATGAGGCGCAGCGGGCTCCAGCCTTTGCGGATCAGGGCGTACATCGCCAGGGTGTAGAGCAGCGGCAGGAAGGCGGGCATCAGCTTGTCGAGCACATCAGCCTGCAGCTTGACGACTGCATCACCGGCAGTGATCTCCAGCGTGGTGCCAAGACGCACATAGGTGGCGACCAGCGCGCCGATCACCGTCATACCGACGATGGAGGCGGCATGGCCCACCTTGCGGGTATTGGCCTTGATGACCGGAATGGCCGCTACCCCCATGCGGTAGGCGTAGTGCGCCAGACCAAAACGCAGGCCGAAGTGGACCACGTTGAACAGCAGGAAGAAGACCACGGCACCCATGATGGAGCCTTGCAGCGCCAGGTCTGCCCCGATGCCGCCACAGATGGGGAGCAGGGTGAGCCAGAACATGGCATCGCCAATCCCGCCGAGCGGTGCGCCGACTGCGATCTTGGTGCTCTGGATGCTGTTGACGTTCTGCTTGGAGCGCTCCATCGCCAGCACGATCCCCATCACGAAGGTGACCAGGAAGGGGTGGGTGTTGAAGAAACCCATGTGCCCTTTCATGGCCCGGGAGAGATCCCGCGGATTGGTGTGGATCTTCTGCAGTGCCGGCAGCAAACCATAGAGCCAGCCGGAGGCCTGCATCCGCTCATAGTTGAAGGAGGCCTGCAGCAGCAGGGAGCGCCAGGCAAAGCGGTTGATATCCTGCTTGGTCAGCTCGGCGCCAAGCTGCTGATCTTCATAGGTGTCGTCGGATTGTGGCCGGGTATTGTGCGGTTCGGCGCTGGAGATGATCCGCGCAGCTGTGTTGTTAGATGCCATCTTCGGTTTCCTCTTGAACAGGACGAGCTTGCGGGGTGGTGGTGCGCATGAAGTCGATCAGGGCCATAGCCAGCGCGGCGGCGGCGATGGCCAGTACCGGCAACTGGAGCCAGGCGGCAGCGACGAAACCGAGGATGAAGTAGGGGATATAGACGTTCTTCATCATGATCTTGAGCAGCACGGCAAAACCAATGGCGGGCATGATGCCGCCAGCAACGCCGAGGCCGTCGATGAGGCGTGCAGGCAGCACGTCGATGGCTGCCTTGGCATGTTCGGCCCCGAAGTAGGTGGGCAGGAAGGCACAGAGGAAATAGAAGGTGCCCAGCGCCAGCAGCGCCAGGTAGTTGACCCGCTCGATACCGCGTACGTCAGCCGCTTCGGCCATGCGATCGCAGCGGGACATCACCCCCGACATCACCGAGAAGAGGAAAGTGATCCCCATCTGCACGGCAACGGCGAAGGGAACGGCAACCCCGACCGCCACATCCGGTTTGACTCCGGGGGTGATGGCGAAGGTGGCGCCGACTATGGTGCCGATAATGACGTTAGGCGGTTGCGCCCCCGCCAGCGGGGCCAGTCCCATCCAGACCAGCTCCAGGGTACCGCCCACCAGAATGCCGGTAGGCAGGTCGCCGAGGATGAGGCCAACCAGCGGCCCAAGCACCACGGGACGGTGGAAGTGGGTCAGACCGTTGAACAGGTCGAGTCCGGCGAAAAACGCCAGGATGCCAAGCAGCAGACCTTGTAACAAACTGATTTCCATCACAATTGTCCTTAATCAGAGCAAATTGAAAATGTCCTGTGCCGGTTCGGTCGGCACGCCCTGGACATAGCACTCGACACGGGCGTCCCGCAGGGCGCGAAATGCGGTGATGTCCTGTTCGTCCACGGATACGGTCTTGTGGATTTGACGCTTGCCGTCGGCGTAATGCATGTTGCCGACGTTGATCCGGGAGATGGGGACACCTCCCTGAACCAGGGTGTTGAAATCGGTCGGGTTTTTGCAGACCAGCAGGATCTTCTGGCGATCCGCCGCCTTGTGGATGTTGTCGATCACCTTCTGGAGCGGCCAGAACCGCACCGCAATACCTTCGGCCAGCACCATCTCCATCAGGTTCTGCTGGATGGGGTCCTCTGCCACTTCGTCGTTGGCGACCAGCACCAGATTGGCACCGGCAAAACCGACCCACTGGACACCGACCTGACCGTGGATCAGGCGCTCATCGATCCGGCTCAATACGATATTGGGCATCACAGCACTCCTTCTTGGTGGAACGGATAGATATTGACCCCCTGTACGACCCGGTTGACCTGACCGGTGGGGCAGGGATTGTCCGGGCTGATCCCCAGTCCCAGCGAGGTATGGAAGGCGTAGTACTGGGCATAGAGCAGGTAGCAGAAGGCGAGCTGGGCATCGTCGCCATGCAGGGTGTGGGGCAGGTAGATATGTTCCCCCTCCTCGATGGCAGGATGGTGCTGGTCGGCGATGGCGACCACCCGGGCGGCCTTGCCATCGCTTCGCAGCTCGCGCAGCAGATCCAGATCGTATTGTCGGGTGTAAGGGTCGTTGGAAATGAGCAGCACGATGAGCGTCTGTTCGTTGACGACCGATTTCGGGCCGTGGCGAAAGCCGGTGGGGGAGTCGAACATGGCGACCAGATGGCCGGCGGTCAGCTCCAGCAGCTTGAGTGCCGCCTCCTGCGCCACCCCTTGCAGACTGCCGCTGCCAAGATAGATGACCCGTTCGGGCAACTGCTCATTCCATGTCGGTACGCGCTGCACAACCTGCTCCAGAATGGCGTCGCTGGTGGTGACCAGTTGCTCGCAGCGCTGGCGGTTGAACCGCTCTGGCAGGAAGAGAGACAGGCAGCTCAGCATCATGCTGGTCAGGCTGCTGGTCATGGCGAAGCTGCGATCATTGGTCTGGGGTGGCATCAGCAGGGCCAGAGAGTGGGCATCTTGCTGGCAGCGGCGATAGAGCGCCCCTTCACCGTTGCAGGTCAGCACCAGATGGTGGCAGTGGCTGAGCAGCTGGCTGGCCAGTTCGACCGCCGCCACGCTCTCGGGGCTGTTGCCGGAGCGGGCAAAGGAGATAAGCAGGGTAGGGCAATCTTCGGCCAGATACTCGGCCGGATCGGTGACGATATCCGTGGTGGCGATCGCCTCGACCCGGGCATGCAGGTGGGCCGAGAGATAGGGGGCGAGCGCCCGACCGGCAAAGGCGGAGGTGCCAGCCCCGGTCAGGATAATGCGCAGTTCTTGCCGGGCGAGCAGGGGGGTCAGAAAACGGGTCAATGCTGGACGGCACTCCTCGACCATGGCGAGGGTCTCGCGCCAGGTGACGGGTTGCTGGCGAATTTCACGGGCAGTCGCCAGGCCATTGGCACTGCGCAACATCTCTTCTGGATAACCAAGGATCATGTCTGCAACTCCTTATACAACAGGGTCGAGCTGGGAATGGCGGCGAGAGGCCGCAGTGCAGGCGCTGGCGTAGTGCCGCAGCACCTCCTGCACCTGATCGAGAATGAGGTCATGGGGATTGGCCGAGAGCGAGCCCTGACGCACCTTGCGATACTGCAGGGGCAGATGCTGGCTGAGCAGTGGCAAGGGGATGGGCTCCGCCGCCAGATTGGCCAGCAATCTGGCGTAGCACTCATCGACCCGGCTATCGGGCCAGTAGTAGCGAATGCGATCCGAATAGCTGTAGCCACGGGCCAGTCGACACTCGTTGGCACTGCCCTGATAGTGGCTGCGCCAGAAGTCGGGGCGCTCCAGCATGGTCTCTTCCATCACCTTGCGCAGACCTGAACAGGCCTTGGCCACCACCAGCTCCTCCTCGATGGCGGCAAGGGCAAACAACGCTTCGCGTAGGGCGAAGGTGAGGGCAGGGCCGACCTTGAGAATGGCAAAGTGGTCGCGTACCAGCTGGCGGTAGGCCTCGGGAGTCTGGTAATCGGTGGAGTGGGCCTCGAACACCATGTGGGGATAGGCTTCGATCATCCGGCTAAGAGGGGCCGCTTTTTCGGGCCGGTAATCGATGACGCGGGTATGGTCAAACTCGACGCCGGGTTGTACCACCAGACCGATCACCCTCGGCCAGATATGGGCCAGCCCCGCCTTGTTGAAGGCCTCTTGATGGGCCTTGAGAGTATGGCGCGCCGCCTCCGGTGTGGTGACCGCCAGATCGGCCAGATCTTCATGGGCACCGCCCGGCACCGGCACCTCGGTGCCAATCACATAGACCAGATCGCTCTCGCCAAAAGTGGCCAGACAGGTCTGCTCGGCGATCTGCGCCAGCCGTGCGGCTCGCTCTGCGACCAGCTCATCGGTCAGGGGAACGGGATCGCCCTGACAGGACATGCTGCAGTCGAGGTGGATCTTCTTGAACCCGGCAACGACATAGCTGGCGATGAGATCTTCGGCATGGGCCATGGCCTGCTCGGCCGGTTTCCCCTGCCAGCGGTTGGGGCCCAGATGGTCGCCCCCCAGAATGAGGCGCTGTGCCGGAAAGTGACATTGTGCCGCCAGCTCGTAGAGGCGATCGCGAAAGTCGGCGGGGGTCATGCCGGTATAGCCGCCAAACTGATCCACCTGATTGGAGGTGGCCTCGACCAGCAGCAGCTCATCCCCTTCGGCGGCCAGCCGCAGCGCGGCCTCCAGCACCAACGGGTGAGCGGAGCAGACGGCGTAGATCCCGGTCTGTTCTCCCTGTTTATGTCTTTCGACCAGTGCCAGCATGGATTTCATTTTGATGTTCCTTGGTTGCTGCGTGTGGAAAGGTTCTTTCGATTTCTTTTCTTTACGGTAGTGGGGAGGGAAAGAAAACGAAACAAAAGAGTCGTCAGATCTTGAAATGGATCACAAAAAGAAAGATATCGAAAGGTTCTGAATGATGAGTAAAGATGGGGAGAGTGGTGGTAAAGCGTAATGAAGGCTTGATTTGGCACCTTCGCTGAGCGTTAATATGCAAACGTAACGAAGTGAAAGCGACCTTTCACTACAGCATTTCGGCAGAAGAACTATGCAAACAAGCGAAAAAGGTGCGCTCGGAACCAGCGAGCGGCGGGAGCGGATTATTCAGCAGCTGCGCAGCAATGGCAGCGTTCAGGTCAACGAGCTGGCGACTCACTATCAGGTCTCTACCGTGACCATCCGCAACGATCTGGCCTTTCTGGAGAAGCAGGGGGTGGCCGTGCGCGCCTACGGCGGCGCCCTACTGTGCGAGCCTGGCCAGACGGTGCCGGAGCGCACTATTGCCGACAAGAGTGTGCTCAATACCCCGGTGAAACAGCGGATAGGTGCGCTAGCGGCGACCCTGGTGCCCTCCGGTTGTCGCCTTATCCTCGATTCGGGGACGACAACACTGGAGGTGGCGCGTCATCTGAAGGGACATCAGGAGATCCTGGTGATGACCAACGGCATGAATGTGGCCAATGCACTGCTGGAGGCCGAAGGGGTGGAGCTGTTGATGACGGGCGGGCATCTGCGCCGCAAGTCTCTCTCCTTCTACGGTGCGCAAGCGGAGCAGTCCCTGCAAAACTACCACTTTGACATGCTGTTTCTCGGGGTGGATGGCATCGATCTGGAGCGCGGCGTCAGCACCCATCATGAGGACGAGGCGCGCCTTAACCGCTGCATGTGTCAGGTGGCCGAGCGGATTGTGGTGGTCACCGACTCCACCAAGTTTGGCCGGCGCAGTCTGCACAAGATCATCGATACCCTGCGTATTCACACCCTGATCACCGACGATGCCGTGCCTGCCGATATCCTTTCCGGCCTGCGCAATGCCGGTATCGAAGTGCTGTTGGTACCAGCCGATGGCAGCAAGGGGCAGGAGAAGCAGGGGCAATATAATCCAGTACAATCAGCTATAAGCGGTTGATGACAAACGCGATAGACTGGGTTTCTTACTCACTGATCGAGCCTGTTATGTACCACCCCGATATCACCGAACTTGAACCTGTCGCCCGCGCGGCGGGAGCGGCCATCATGGCCATCTACAGCCAGCCCTTCGCGGTGGAGTACAAGAGCGACGAGAGCCCGCTGACCGCGGCCGACAAGGGGGCGCATGAGGTGATCGTTCAGGGGTTGGCACGGCTGACTCCGGATATTCCCGTATTGTCCGAGGAGTCTGGGTCCGAGGTGATGGCGGCGCGCCACGGCTGGTCCCGCTACTGGCTGGTGGATCCCCTCGACGGCACCAAGGAGTTTGTCTCCCGCAACGGCGAGTTCACCGTCAATATCGCGTTGATTGAAGGGGGGACGCCGCGTTGGGGGCTGGTCTATGCCCCTGTGTTGGACAAGCTCTGGTATGGCGGCAAGGGGTTCGGTGCCTGGCGCATCGCCGATGGTAAGCGCGAGCCTATCCAGACACGGATCCATCGTGAAGGAAATTTGTGGCGGGTGGTGGGCAGTCGCAACCACCTGTCGCAGGAGACCCTCGATTTCTTGGCTCCTTTTGGCGAGATCGAGCTGGTTTCGATGGGCAGCTCCCTCAAGTTCTGCATCATCGCCGAGGGGGGCGCCGAGCTCTATCCGCGCCTCGCCCCCACCTGCGAGTGGGATACCGGTGCGGCGCAGGCGGTGCTGGAGGGGGCGGGGGGCTGCGTCACCCAACTCGATGGTTCACCGCTGCGTTACAACAAGCCGGACATTCTCAACCCCTGGTTTGTCGCCAGAGCGTGACCTTGTTGGTGTGCTGTGCATCGCGCATATAGCGCAATAAAAAGAGGCCTGAGCGGGTTGTACCGTTCCGGCCTCTTTGCATCTGACGCAGTTTTAAAAGACTTTCTTGAACGGCTTGATGGTGACCTTGGCGTAAACACCGGCGGTCACATAAGGGTCGGCATCAGCCCAGGCTTTGGCGTCAGCTTGCGAGGCAAACTCGGCGATGACAGTGCTGCCGGTAAAGCCTGCATCTGCTGGATCCTCGGCATCGATGGCCGGGTTGGGACCGGCGGTCAGCAGGCGCCCTTCATCCTGCAGGGCTTGCAGGCGAGCCAGATGGGCAGGGCGAACCTGCTTGCGCAGTGGCAGGCTATCGGGGACATCTTCGGAGTAGATGAGATACCACATGAGACAATCCTTTTCTGATGAGGGTTATTTTTTTGGTTCGTCTTTTTGCTGGGACAACTGCTCGGCAGGGATGTGGCGATAGAGATAGACGCCGCTCAGCAGGGTAAAGACCAGCGTCATCCCCAGCAGACCGAACACCTTGAAGTTGACCCACATCTCTTGCGGCAGGTTGAACGCCACGTAGAGGTTGAGCAGGCCACAGACGGTAAAGAAGCCGACCCAGCCGAGATTGACCTTGTCCCAGACTGCATCGGGTGCTTGCAGCTCCTTGGCCAGCATCTGTTTGATCAGATTCTTGCCAAAGCCGTAGCGGCTGATGAGCAGACCCAGTGCGAACAGCACGTTGATGACAGTCACTTTCCACTTGATGAAGGTGTCATCGTGGAAGAAGACGGTGAGGCCGCCAAAGAAGCCGACCAGCAGGAAGGTAAAGAGCTGCATCTTCTCGACTTTGCGATAGCGGATCCAGCTATAGGCGAGCTGCAGACCGGTGACCACCACCAGTGCGCCGGTAGCCATGTAGATGTCGTAGAACTTGTAGACCGCGAAGAAAACGATAAGTGGAATAAATTCAATAAATTGCTTCATTGTTGGCGCCTAGTCCTCAAAGATGGCCTGCAAATTTCGCCCAGTCTACCTGCATGGCGGACAACGGCAAATGAATAAGACCGCTCATTTTTACGCCGGTTCCGCGCTGTCGCCAAACAGTTGACGTGCAATGGAGATCCCCAGTCGCTGCTGATCGGCCAGCAGCTCGCCGATGTGGTGCTCTTCGATAAGGGGGTTGAGCAGCACGGCGCGCAGCAGGGTGAGCGGTTGGGCGCCGTAGCGCACTACTGCCCGCTGGGTGCGGGAGACGAAGCTGTGCCCCTCGGCCCGCTGGGCTTTTTGCAGCGCTACGTTGAAGTCGTTGATCTGTGCATTGGCCGTCTCATCCAGCACCTTGCCCTGCAGGTGGGGCGGGATGCAGCGGTAGGAGAGCAGGTTCATCACCGGTGCCGACATCAACTCGAATGCAGGGTTGCTGGCGATGAGCTCTGCCATCAGCCGGGCACGGTCGTAGTTGGCTTCAATAAGTTGGGCATAACCCTGCTGGCCAAACAGCTGGAAGGCGGCGTCCAGATAGAGGGCGTTGGCCGGGCGGGTGCCCTCCAGGGTAAAGCGGCCCTGATCGAACGAGGTGGCACGAATGGCGTAGGGCGCCTCTCGCTTGACCGCCATCATCAGGTCGGGCTGACGGCAGAGCAGCATGCCGGTACCGAGCGGCACCAGCAGCTGTTTGTGGCCATCCAGGGTGACGGTATCGGCGCGCTCGATCCCGGCCAGCAGGTTTTGATAGCGGGGGGAGAAGAGGGTCGGGCCGCCCCAGGCGGCATCCACGTGGAAGTGGATCTGCTCGCGCTCGGCGATGGCGGCCAGTTCCGGCAGCGGATCGATGGAGCCAAAGTCGGTGCTGCCCGCCACGCCGACCAGCGCCAGTACTTTCAATTTCTGCTCTTTGCACTGGATCAGCGCCTGCTCCAGCGCAGCCAGAGTGAGCCGGTTCTGTTCGTCAGTCTCAAGGCGCCAGACGCTGCGGGCGCCCAGCCCCAGCAGATCCATCCCCTTGTCGAAGGAGTAGTGCATCAGCCGGGAACCCAGAATGACGGCGCCGCGATAGCCCTGCTCAAAGAGGGTGAACATGTTGTCGCCACAGGCGCGGTTGCGGGCCAACCACAGTGCCGTGACGTTGGCGATGGTGCCGCCGCTGGTCATGACGCCGAGGGCTGCATCCTTGGCATGCATCTGCTCGCCGTAGAAGGCACCATCCCTGCCATAGATGAGGCGGTGCAGCTTGGCCAGCACCTCCCGCTCGAGAAAGCTGAGCAGACGGGAGGACTCCATCTTCATCGGATTCTGGTTCAGCATCACCAGCAGGCGCGACAGCTCGGCAGTATAGGCCGGCAGTGGTGCCGTCATGTGGCCCATGTAGCGTGGCGAGGTGAGATGCGAGGCACCGGGCACCAGAGTAGCCAGCCGCGCCAGATACTCCTCGATAGGTTGGCCGACTGCAGGCATGCGGGATTGATCGAGCTGGTGGGTGAACAGGTCGCGCTGATAGGGGGCCTGACTGTCGTCGGAGTGGTGGAAGCTCTCCAGCAAGGTGTTCATCGCCTCGCCAAAGGCGGGATCCGCTTGTGCAAACAGCTCAGTCAACGTCATCAGGTTCTCCAGACCAGTTCACCAGGGTAGGTGTCTATGCCGCTTGTCTCGGGCATCGGCGGCAGAGCATACACCAAAGGTTGGCAGGTGACAGCCACCCCATTTGTTAAGCGAACACTTGTACTCTGAAATGGCGCTGGGTAGAGTGAGCCACAGTTATTGTGGAGTCGATGTTATGAGTGGTGTGATGGATTACTCCCCCCGAGAGGAGCTGGCAAACCGGCTGAGTCACGGTGCGGGATTGTTGCTGGGGATTGTCGGGCTGGTGCTGTTGCTCATCAAGGGATGGGGACAGGGCACGCAGGCGCTGGTGAGTTATAGCCTTTATGGCGGCAGTCTGGTGCTGCTCTATCTCGCCTCGACCCTCTATCACAGCATGGCGGAAGGGCGGGCCAGACGTTGGTGCAAGGTGTTTGATCACTGCGCCATCTATCTGTTGATTGCCGGCACCTATACCCCCTTCCTGCTGGTGGCGCTCGACACGCCGCTGGCGAAGGGCTTGATGGCGGTGATCTGGGCCCTGGCGCTGGCTGGGGTGGCGTTCAAGCTGGTGTTTATTAACCGTTTCAAGAAGTTGTCGCTCTTTACCTACCTGATGCTGGGTTGGCTGTCGCTGGTGGTCATCTACCAGCTCTATATCCATCTGGCTGGTGAGGGGCTGCTGCTGCTCGGGCTTGGTGGCCTTATCTACAGCCTCGGGGTCATCTTCTATGTGGCCAAGCAGATCCCCTATAACCACGCCATCTGGCATCTCTTTGTGCTGGGTGGCAGCGTTTGTCACTTTATGGCCATTTACGGCTACGTCGCCTAACGTCTTGCAACTAGCCCTTAATTGGTATTTTTAGCGCGTAAAAGGATAAATTCGTGCGGTATCACACAGTTGGCATCAGCGTTTGCTGACAAGCTAGGGCCAGTTCAATTCGCAAAGGATGCACGAAATGAGTGAAATCGCGCTTTCCATCAGCATGTTGTCGCTGGTGGCAGTGCTGGGACTCTGGCTGGGAAACTGGCGAGTCTATGGCGTTGGCTTGGGAATAGGGGGGGTGCTGTTCGGCGGCATCATAGTAGGTCACTTTGCAGGCGCCTCCGATCTCGCGCTGGATGCACAAACGCTTCACTTTATTCAAGAATTTGGCCTGATCCTGTTTGTCTATACCATCGGCATCCAGGTCGGGCCGGGTTTCTTCTCGTCATTGCGCAGTTCGGGTCTCAAACTCAACGCCTTTGCCGCCTTGCTGGTCATCCTTGGCTGCGTGGTGGCCGCTGGCTTGCATCAATTTTTCGATGTGCCGTTGCCGGTCATTCTGGGGGTCTTCTCCGGTGCCGTCACCAATACGCCATCTCTCGGTGCGGGCCAGCAGATCCTGGCCGAGCTGGGCGCCGCGCCCGGTTCTACCGGTTTGATGGGGATGGGCTATGCGGTTGCCTATCCGTTTGGCATTTGCGGCATTTTGCTCACCATGTGGTTGGTTCGGGTCTTCTTTCGCATCAAGATCGACGATGAAGCCGCCCAGTTCGAGCTGCAAACCGGTAAAACCAAGGAGAGCTTGCAGACCATCAACATCGCGGTGCGCAACCCCAATATGCACGGCCTGATGCTGAGCGAGATCCCGAGTCTCGACGAGTCTGATGTCATCTGTTCACGGCTCAAGCGTGGCGATGAGCTGATGGTGCCGCGCCCTGATTCCCGTATCGAGCTGGGCGACCTGCTCCACCTGGTTGGTGAGCGCCATGCACTGCACAAGGTGTTGCTGGTGCTGGGTGAAGAGGTCGACACCTCCCTATCGACCCGCGGCACCGATCTGCGCGTCGAGCGGGTTGTGGTGACCAACGAGCAGGTTCTTGGCAAGAAGATCCGCGATCTGGATATCAAACAACGCTATGACGTGGTGATCTCGCGCCTCAACCGTGCCGGTATCGAACTGGTGCCGACCAGTCAGACCAGCCTGCAGTTTGGCGATATTCTCAACCTGGTTGGCCGTCTCGACGCCATCGAAGCGGTGACCAATGTGGTCGGCAACGTGCAGCAAAAACTGCAGCAGGTGCAGATGTTGCCGGTATTTATCGGGATCGGTCTCGGCGTATTGCTCGGTTCCATCCCCTTCTACCTGCCCGGTTTCCCGGCCGCTCTCAAATTGGGTCTGGCGGGTGGGCCGCTGGTGGTGGCACTGATCCTGTCGCGGATCGGCAGCATCGGCAAGCTCTACTGGTTCATGCCCCCCAGTGCCAACCTGGCGCTGCGGGAGATCGGCATTGTACTTTTTCTGGCGGTGGTCGGATTCAAGTCCGGTGCCGGCTTCGTCGATACCCTGATCAACGGCGATGGTCCAGCCTGGATGCTCTATGGTATGGCGATCACCCTGATCCCGCTGCTGGTGGTCGGTGTGCTGGCGCGCCTCTACGGCAAGATGAACTATCTGACCCTGTGCGGTTTGCTGGCCGGCTCCATGACTGATCCTCCCGCGCTGGCCTTTGCCAACGCCATGCACCCGACCAGTGGCGCCAGTGCGCTCTCATACGCCACTGTCTACCCGCTGGTGATGTTCCTGCGGATCATCTCGCCACAGCTGCTGGCTATCATCCTCTGGGCGGGTGTATAGGGTTAATCCTGACGGGAGCATGCTTTGTCATGCTCTCGTCATTATTCTGTAATTTATTGATAGTTTTGGTTTTTACCATTCTCGCAACCTCGTTTTACACACTTCTGTCTGGCTGAACAGTTCAGCCTCAAATCGGTCTATCCTTTCGAATTTTCGAGCTGGTTATTTTTCCCCTCAGTCTGCAAAGTAGGCTGTGGCTTATTGCATTCAAATCAGGATTCAGGAGAGAACATGATCACCAATGCCGTTACCTTGGAACAGGGCGTAACCGTAACCCAACTCAAAGGACAAATTTATCTGGTTGCCGCAGATGGCAGCCGGAAGCTGTTGGCTGAAGGTGATGTGCTGCCGAAAGGGGCGGTGATCATGTCGCCGGATGGCGCCAGTTTCATGGGCGGTGGACAGTCGTTCACTGTGCAACCAGCCAGCGAGCAGAGTGAGCCTGCCGAAGAAGGGGATGCTCCCCAGCTGGCGCAAAATGGTGCCGCTGGCACTCCTGATGATATCAATGCCCTGCAACAGGCCATTTTGGGTGGCGCTGACCCGACCCAGGCCTTTGAAGCCTCTGCCGCAGGCGGTGCACCTGCCGCCGGTGGTGGCGGTATTGGGGGCGTCGCCGGTGCCAGTGGCAACGGCGGTTTTGTCACCATCGACCGTACCGGTTCCGCAACCATTGCTGAAGCCACTTTCGATACCACCTACAACGCCAATGGTGAGGCGCCGTTGGGTGCTGCTGGCGAGGATGAAGTATTTGACCTTACGCCCCCTACCATTTCCGTCGTCGCGCCAGACAATACCAATGACACCACTCCGACCCTGACCGGAACCACGGATGCGCCTGCTGGCAGCACTGTGACCCTGCTGGTCACCGATGCAAACGGTAATCAACAAACCCTGACCGCTATCGTCACACCCGCTGGCACTTTCACTGTGGATGTGGTTACCCCGTTGGCCGAGGGTTCTTATACCGTCACCGCCACAGTGACCGACCCTGCGGGGAATTCCGGCAGTGCAACTGATTCAGGGAGTGTGGATGTAACCGCTCCAGTGATCACCGTCGATGCGCCGGACAACAGCAACGACACCACCCCGACCATTACCGGTACGACGGATGCCCCGGCGGGCAGTACCGTTACCCTGGTCGTGACCGATGCCAATGGCACTCAACAAACCCTGACCGCCACCGTGCAACCGGGTGGTAGTTACAGCGTGGATGTCACTACCCCGTTGGCGGAAGGCAGCTATCAGGTGACGGCCAGCGTCACCGACCCGGCTGGCAACACCGGCACCGCGACCGACGATGGCAGTGTCGATGTGACCGCCCCGACCATCACTGTCGATGCGCCGGACAACAGCAACGACACCACCCCGACCATTACCGGTACGACGG
>OLFS01000440.1_pt1 | contig 39895 bp, 39 predicted proteins | sample 1605491 | NCBI WGS metagenome assembly OLFS01 (sample SAMEA3888921, study PRJEB22519) | human gut metagenome | biome: human gut; feature: human-associated habitat; material: faeces | place: Denmark | collected 2011 | reverse complement strand
TATCTATGGAGCTGAGGCGGGGGGAAGTCGTCTCGCTGCTCGGTCCATCGGGGAGCGGAAAAACCACGCTGCTGCGGGCGGTCGCCGGGCTGGAGAAGCCCACCAGCGGCACGATCGCTATCGGTAAAACCCGCGTTTATGACGGCAACCCGCGTAGTGAAATTCCGGCGGAGGAGCGTAACCTGGGTCTGGTGTTCCAGTCCTACGCCCTGTGGCCGCATAAAACGGTATTTGAGAACGTGGCTTACCCCCTCAGGCTACGTAAGGTCGCCGCCGCGGAGATCAAACAGCGGGTGCAGAGCGTGCTTGATCAGCTGGGCCTGGGGCATCTTGGCAATCGCCATCCGCATCAGCTCTCCGGAGGACAGCAGCAGCGCGTGGCCATCGGCCGGGCGCTGGTATATAACCCGCCGGTCATTCTGCTGGATGAACCCCTGTCGAACCTCGACGCTAAGCTGCGGGAAGAGGCGCGGGTCTTTTTGCGCGAGCTGATCGTCAAGCTGGGTCTGTCGGCGCTGATGGTGACCCACGATCAGAATGAGGCGATGGCGATTTCCGATCGCATTTTGCTGCTCAATAACGGCGTCATCGAGCAGCAGGGAACGCCGCAGGAGATGTACGGCTCGCCGAAGACGCTGTTTACCGCCGAGTTTATGGGCAGCAACAATCGCCTGCACGGCAAGGTCACCGAAGTGCGCGACGGCAGAGCGCGTATCGAAGGCAAAGGCTGGGTGCTGTGGGGCCAGGCCGGTGAAGGCGTGCAGAGTGGCGCTGACGCCACGGCGGTGATCCGCGTCGAGCGCGTGGCGGTGGTCGAGGGGCCAGGGGAAAATCAGCTTGAGCTACCGCTGCTCACCAGCATGTATCTCGGCGACCGCTGGGAATACCTGTTCCGCACGGTGGGGGATGATTTTGTCATTCGCGCGTATGGGCATGAGGTTCGGGATCCGCAGCACTGCCATCTTTCGCTGCCGGATAAGCATGTGTGGGTGTTCCCGAAAGGGTGAATTTTAAAAGGCTGCGTAATGCAGCCTTTTTTGCTTTGACAGAGTGAGAGCATGCAATCTACCTCTCAAATGTTACTTTTCCGTTGTCAACAACGTCTGCACTTGCCTGGTTTACTCAAATTGCGGAATGCCTGGGCTGCCGCAGATAGTGGCAGTGGCAGTGGCAGTGGCAGTGGCAGTGGCAGTGGCAGTGGCAGTGGCATGGCCAGTATCGCGCAGGAGTTCCGTGACGGCCATTACGTAATGGCGCCGCAGGCTGCCCCAGTTGTAGGACTCAGGGAAGCGGCCCCGAGCATGTCGGCGAGAATCCTAAGGAACGAGGCCCTGGTCTGCCAACTATGGGCGGAGTTGAGGGAAAGCAGGTAGGCCCGGGCAGGATTAACCGGGCCTTTACCTCCGGGCAGCATCGGCATGAAATTCTCATTGGGCAGAATGACAGCCAGCGACAGGTTAAGCGCAGGATCATCATCGGGTATCAGGACATTCAGGGCCCGTCCGGGGCGGAAGTCCTCCGGCGCGCTGCGTGAAAAATCGAGGTGAATGATTCCGAAAAGCGTACCGCAGAGAGTCTACTTTTTAAAGGTACATTTTAGTAAGTAGATTTATTGATAATCATGTGATTTTCTGCCTTTAATATTTGAAAGTAGAAAAACAGAAAGAAAAAAGCAACTTATTTAACTATTTAACTATTTAACTTAAGCAATGGAACATAAGATGATCTTTAAAAGATTTATTATGCTTTTGACAAATCAAGGGGAGTGCTGATGGCGTCATTGAGGTATAAGAAAACCGAAAGATCCGAGCCGGAAAGATTGAATTTCCGGCTTAGGCTTACTGCATTCGGAAATCTTATTACCTTAAGCCATCATTGCCAACCAAAGGGGATGTAAATGAATACCCCCCTTGTTTTTTCTGTCTTTTGTTAACATTTCTTAATTGTTCCTGCCTTACTATATCCTGAATCGAACTGTTGAACTCATCTATATTATTGTGCAAAACAATAGACAATTGATTTATTTTATCCAACTCATCAGATTCAATGTTGCTTTTTTTAAGAATTTGCTCAAGGTTATGATGAAAGCCCCTGATCAGGTCTAAAAGTCGTTGCGAACTATCATTGTGTTTTATTTTTTCACTTTGATAATAATCGTTTTCAAGCATAAGATTTTCAATCTCTTCCTGTAACTCCTCATTTCTTTGAGCAACACCAAAAGCTTTATTTTTCTCTAGTGTTAACTCACTTTCCACGGAGGAGACTTTTTTAATCGTTTCTGCCTGAATTACACTTGATATTTCGGACTTGATTTTATCTTTTATAACACCAAGTTCTATCGAGTGCCTTTTGTTTTGTCTTGATAGTAACTCTAAATATATTGTTCTAATCCCTTTCTTCTCATTTTCTATTTTTTCGTTAGTTTCTGATTCTGTGAGCTTAGATGAGATATAAATACTTACTAGAACCACGATTGGGTATACCAATTGAGCGGCTGAATTATCTATAGATGGTACATATTTGTTTAGCAAAAATATAATGAGTGATGGAATCGCATATTGTAGTAATGTTATGAATTTCATTTTTATTACATATTTTCGTTAGATATGTTTTTATGCCGAATGCCATACTTTGTCATCATTTCGCTGAATAATGAAGGTGCATTACTGAGGATATTTAAGCAAATAGTAAATGATCTTTTTGTTTCTTCTTTAGATAGGTCTGTATGACGATAAAAAACCAAGTCAGTGTTGAAGGTTACTGAAAGCGTATCGTTCATATCTCGCTTAAGACTCAAGCCAATAATACTTTCATCCTTCCTTTTTTCTAATACGAATGCCTTGTATCCCATATATGTTGAATTGAAATCATTCACCATTTTAAATAATCTGGTATCGGAATATAAGCCAATTGTGTCATACTCGAAACTGTTCGATAAAGTTACTAACTTTACCTCATTTCTTGTTTGTATGAGGTAGGTATAGGACATTATACCGACTTCATCATTGTAATAGTCTAGCGAACCAAAAGAGTAAGCCACATCGCTATCAGTTTTTTCCTCTTTGACGTTGGTTATGTTTTCTATTGTCTTTAATACGCCACCCAACTCAGAAATACTCATTTTTTAACTCATTTAAATATCAACACTACCACTACTATACCCTATTTGCGGTGGATGGTGTATATGATAGCAGCATCTGCCAGAGATTTTTTTCTACCATGGTCACAAGCATCCTGATGTCTCCATGGCCTGAGGATTTGCTCCCTATGCCAGAAACAGTGACATAAATGGGTTCAAAAAGTGACATCAGAATATTGCAGTTACATAATCACTACGCATAACAAAGATTATGTTAATCGAATATTTCTTTATTAAAATTCATGAAGTTACAGTGAAAGCGATATCGTCTATCGATTTCCATACCTACTGTGGTAATTTTAGAAACAATGTCCGCTCCTGGATTTGCGATGCCTTAAAACCATGGTGGAGGTAAAAGCTTTTGGCCTCCTCAATCAGTACATGAACCATAATCGCACGGACTCTAATATTCTCAGCTACACGGTAACAGCGCAGAACTGCATCATGCAGTAAATCAGCCCCAAGCCCTTTTCCACGGTATGAAACATCGACAACCAGGCGAGCAAGAATGATTACGGGGATGGGATCTGGCATATTGCGCCTGAGGCTTCCCGTAGCCTCTACGTGGTTAACGCTGCCGGTGGCTAGAGAGTAAAAACCGGCAACCTGTTTCGTGTCTTTTTTACAAACAACGAACGTTCGGGCGGCACCCAGAGCCTGATTTTTTAATCCTCTCTGTTTAAGCCAGTCATCAAGTACAGCCTCACCACTGACGAACTCAGCAAGTTGATGAGAGCTGGATAACGGTTCTGGTGCTGTTACACGTCCCACTGAGGTTTCCTTCCCAGGAGTTTACCAATGGTAGCGTCATCCGTAACTGGTGCATCGAGCATATCGATAAACTCTGCATACTGCTCATCGTTAAAATTAAATACGCGACGATCGAGGATCACATTCTCAGCAGCCTGGCATGCCATTTCCAGGATGAAGTCTGTGCGTGATTTATGGAGTATCTCTGCTGCAGCATCAATGAATGCTCTTTGAGATTCCTTAGCTCTATGGGATGAAGTGGTGAAGTACATTGCCAGGTGTGTTGGCCTCGGGATATTTGGTCAACATTCTGGTTTTGGGGAGGCTTGGGCTGGCGGTCTAACAAATCACCAACAGTTACCTGGACTGATTATTTTCTGCATCAGAGACGAATACGCATACTCAAAATCATGTTGAAGAAATCAGCACTCGCTCAAAGACTGGAGCGGGCGAAGGGAATCGAACCCTCGTATAGAGCTTGGGAAGCTCTCGTTCTACCATTGAACTACGCCCGCTTTGAGGTGCGTAAGGCATTATAGACCTTACACACCTTCATACAAGCCTCTTCGCAACTAACCGGCGATAAAATAATCACTTAGCACTTCGGTTTGCTGCCTGGCGCAGGAAGATAGCGCTGCGGATCGATGGCCGTCGCCTTATAGCGGATCTGGAAATGCAGCTTCACTGAATCCGTACCGGTGCTGCCCATGGTGGCAATCTTCTGCCCGGCTTTGACGTTCTGCCCGTTGTTGACCAGCATCGTGTCGTTGTGCGCATAGGCCGTGATGTAGTCTTCGCCATGCTTAATCATGATCAGGTTACCGTAGCCACGCAGCTGGTTACCCACATAAACCACCTTCCCGGCACCGGAGGCATAAACCGGCGTACCGCGCGCAGCGGCGATATCAATACCCTTGTTGCCACCTTCAGAGAGTGAGTAAGGGGCGACCACTTTACCGCTGGCAGGCCAAATCCAGCAGCGCTGTCCAACCGGCGGCCATGACGATTGCGGCACCTGATAGGACGGCGTCACTTTGGCGGTTTTGCCTTTCGAAGAGGACTTTTTACCCGCGGACGATCCGCCGCTAACCTTCAGCTGCTGCCCCACCTCGATGGTGTAGGGCGGCGAGAGGTTATTCAGCCGCGCCAGATCCTTCACGCTGGTCCCCGTTGCGCGCGAAATCCGGTACAGGGTGTCCCCGCGTTTGACGGTGTAGACCGAACCGGAATAGCTTCCCGTATCCGAAGATTTGCTCCCTGAACAGCCCGCCAGTAATAGCGTCAGCGTCAGGCAAAAAATAGCGGTAAGGGGTTTTCTCGTCAGGCTTCCTGCAAACAAAACAGATCCTCGGTCAGCGTGAATGGCGCACTATGATAACAGCCAAAACGAACAGGGGTCATGCCCTTTTCCGCTCTACGAGCCAAACCGTTCGTATAAGAATGCAGTATAATGCTTCGGCTGATGGTGCTGAACCACTCGGCAATTTGGCACTGGAGCATCAATGAGTATTCAAGAACACGTTATTTTGGTAAACGACCAGGGAATGGTGATTGGCACTCAGGAAAAATATGCCGCGCACACGTTACATACCCCGCTGCATCTGGCGTTCTCTTCCTGGCTTTTTAACGCAAAAGGCGAATGTCTGATCACCCGACGCGCCTTAAGCAAAAAAGCCTGGCCCGGCGTCTGGACCAACTCCGTGTGCGGCCACCCGCAGTCGGGCGAAGAGACAGTCCAGGCGATAATTCGCCGCTGCCGCTTTGAAGTGGGCGCAGAACTGACCGATATCACCGCCGTCGACCCTGAATTTCGCTATCGGGAAACCGACCCGTCCGGGATCGTGGAAAACGAAATTTGCCCGGTGTTCGCCGCCCGCATCACCAATGACGTGACGATAAACGAAGATGAAGTGATGGACTATCAGTGGGTTGAGCTGGACGCGCTATTCCGCGCGCTGGACGCGACGCCCTGGGCCTTTAGCCCGTGGATGGTCATGGAAGCGACAACCGCCCGCGAAAAACTCAAAGCCTTCGCGGCGCAATAAAAAAGCCCCTTTCGGGGCTTTTTTTACATCTTAACGCCTTACTTCACCGGACGCATCGCCGGGAACAGGATCACGTCACGGATGGTGTGGCTGTTGGTGAACAGCATCACCATACGGTCGATACCAATACCCAGACCCGCCGTTGGTGGCAGACCGTGCTCCAGCGCAGTCACGTAATCTTCGTCGAAGAACATCGCTTCGTCGTCGCCTGCCGCTTTCGCATCAACCTGATCCTGGAAGCGCTGAGCCTGGTCTTCCGCATCGTTCAGCTCGCTAAAGCCGTTGCCGATTTCACGGCCGCCGATGAAGAATTCGAAGCGGTCAGTGATCTCCGGGTTCTGGTCATTACGACGCGCCAGCGGAGAGACTTCAGCCGGATACTCGGTAATGAAGGTCGGCTGAATCAGGTGCGCTTCGGCCACTTCTTCGAAGATCTCGGTCACGATACGGCCCAGACCCCAGCTCTTCTCTACCTTGATACCGATGCTTTCGGCGATCGCTTTCGCAGAATCGAAGTTATCCAGATCGGCCATGTTAGTTTCCGGACGGTACTTCTTGATCGCTTCGCGCATGGTCAGTTTTTCGAACGGCTTGCCGAAGTCGAAGACTTCTTCACCGTAAGGAACCTGCGTGGTGCCCAGAATATCCTGCGCCAGCGTACGGAACAGGGATTCGGTCAGCTCGATCAGATCTTTGTAATCCGCATACGCCATATAGAGTTCCATCATGGTGAACTCTGGGTTATGACGAACGGAGATCCCTTCGTTACGGAAGTTACGGTTGATCTCGAACACGCGGTCAAAACCACCAACCACCAGACGCTTCAGGTACAGTTCCGGCGCGATACGCAGGTACATGTCCAGGTCCAGGGCGTTGTGATGGGTGATGAACGGACGCGCAGACGCGCCGCCAGGGATCACCTGCATCATCGGGGTTTCCACTTCCATAAAGTCGCGGTTGACCATGAACTGGCGGATACCGGCCATAATCTGGGAGCGAATTTTGAAGGTCTTGCGGGATTCATCGTTAGAGATGAGATCCAGGTAGCGCTGACGATAGCGCGCTTCCTGATCCTGCAGGCCGTGGAATTTGTCCGGCAGCGGACGCAGGGCTTTGGTTAGCAAACGCAGCTCGGTGCAGTGGATGGACAGCTCGCCGGTTTTAGTCTTGAACAGCTTACCGCGGGCGGCGATGATGTCGCCGAGATCCCATTTTTTGAACTGGTCGTTATAAACGCCTTCCGCCAGGTCATCACGCGCGACGTACAGCTGAATGCGGCCGCCAACGTCCTGCAGGGTAACGAAAGACGCTTTACCCATGATACGACGGGTCATCATGCGGCCAGCAACGGCCACTTCAACGTTCAGCGCTTCCAGCTCTTCGTTTTCTTTCGCATCGAAGTCAGCGTGCAGTTGGTCAGAGGTATGGTCACGACGGAAATCGTTCGGGAAAGCGACGCCCTGCTCACGCAGCGCGGCCAGCTTCTCACGGCGGGTTTTCAGTTCATTATTAAGGTCAATTGCCGCGTCAGCGCCCTGTGCTTGTTGTTCAGACATGTTGGTTCCTCATAACCCTGCTTTCAAACTTGCTTCGATAAATTGGTCCAGGCTGCCGTCGAGCACCGCCTGAGTGTTGCGGGTTTCCACCCCGGTACGCAGATCTTTAATACGCGAGTCGTCCAGCACGTAAGAGCGGATCTGGCTGCCCCAGCCGATGTCGGACTTGTTGTCTTCCATCGCCTGCTTCTCGGCATTTTTCTTCTGCATCTCCAGCTCATAAAGCTTCGCTTTCATCTGCTTCATGGCCTGGTCTTTGTTCTTATGCTGGGAACGGTCGTTCTGGCATTGCGTTACCAGCCCGGTTGGAATGTGGGTAATACGCACCGCCGATTCCGTACGGTTAACGTGCTGGCCGCCCGCGCCGGATGCGCGATAAACGTCGATACGCAGGTCCGCCGGGTTGATTTCGATATCGATATCTTCATCAACTTCCGGGTAAACAAACGCGGAGCTGAAGGAGGTATGACGACGGCCGCCGGAGTCGAACGGGCTCTTACGCACCAGGCGGTGAACGCCAGTTTCAGTGCGCAGCCAGCCGTAGGCATAATCACCGATGATCTTGATGGTGACGGATTTAATACCGGCCACTTCACCTTCAGACTCTTCGATAATTTCAGTTTTGAAGCCGCGCGCTTCTGCCCAACGCAGGTACATGCGCATCAGCATGCTGGCCCAGTCCTGAGCTTCGGTACCGCCAGAACCTGCCTGAATATCGAGATAGCAGTCAGCACTGTCGTATTCGCCGGAGAACATGCGACGGAATTCAAGCTGCGCCAGCTTCTCTTCCAGCACGTCGAGTTCTGCTACGGCTTCGTTAAAGGTTTCTTCGTCGTCGGCTTCGACGGCCAGCTCCAGCAAACCGGAAACATCTTCCAGCCCCTGGGCCATTTGATCCAGCGTATCTACGATAGCTTCGAGAGAGGAACGTTCTTTACCCAGCGCCTGTGCGCGTTCAGGTTCGTTCCAGACGTCCGGCTGTTCCAGCTCGGCGTTTACTTCTTCAAGACGCTCTTTCTTGGCATCGTAGTCAAAGATACCCCCTAAGAACGTCAGAGCGCTCCGTGAGGTCCTGAATACGGTTTTTTACCGGATTAATTTCAAACATGGTCTGTTTTCTTTTATGGACTTGTCAAAATGCGGTGATAAGAGCGGGATTGTACCGAATCCACACCCTTTTTTATAGAGATTACTGCCGCTAAATTGGCCAGATATTGTCGATGATGATCTGAAGGGTGCGGTTACCGCGAAACTCGTTGATGTCCAGTTTGTACGCCAGCTCGACCTCGCGCACGCCGTTGTCCGGCCATACCGCCGTGTCAACGTTAAAGGCAATGCCGTCCAGCAGCGGGCCGCCGCCGACCGGTTCAACCATCACCTTCAGATGACGCTCGCCGACGATGCGCTGCTGCAGCAGGCGGAAACGGCCGTCGAACAGCGGCTCCGGGAACATCTGCCCCCATGGACCGGCATCGCGGAGCATTTGCGCCACGTCCATCGTCATCTCAAGCGGTGAAAGCTCGCCATCGGACACCACTTCACCCTGCAGCAGGGCCGGGTCAATCCAGTCGGTGACCAGCTCGCCGAAGAGGCGCTGGAACTCGTCGAATTTCGCCTCTTCCAGCGACAGGCCTGCCGCCATCGCATGGCCGCCGAACTTGATCATCAAGCCCGGATACAGCGTATCGAGACGCTCCAGCGCGTCGCGCATGTGCAGCCCCTGAATCGAGCGGCCAGAGCCTTTCAGCGTGCCGTCGCCTGCGGGAGCGAAGGCGATCACCGGGCGGTGGAAGCGCTCTTTGATGCGCGACGCCAGAATGCCGACCACGCCCTGATGCCACTCGGGATGGTACATCGCCAGGCCGCCCGGCAGCGTATCACCGCTGCGTTCAAGCTTTTCGCACAGGGTCAGCGCTTCGGCCTGCATCCCCTGCTCAATCTCTTTACGTGTCTGGTTCAGGGCGTCCAGCTCGTTGGCCAGCACGCGCGCTTCACCGATGTTGTCGCACAGCAGCAGCGCGACGCCAACGGACATATCGTCCAGTCTTCCGGCCGCGTTCAGGCGCGGCCCGAGGGCAAAGCCCAAATCGCTTGCCGCCAGCTTGAGCGGGTCGCGGTTGGCGATTTCCAGCAGCGCCTTGATCCCCGGGCGGCACTTGCCTGCCCGGATACGGCTCAAGCCCTGCCAGGTCAAAATACGGTTATTGGTATCGAGCGGGACCACGTCAGCGACGGTACCCAGTGCCACCAGATCGAGATATTCGGCCAGGTTCGGTACGGCAATGCCGCGGGATTCGAACCAGCCCTTGTCGCGTAACAGGGTACGCAACGCCAGCATCAGATAAAACGCCACGCCTACGCCCGCAAGGGATTTCGACGGAAAATCACAGTCGCGCAGGTTGGGGTTAATAATCGCCTCGGCGGCAGGCAGCGTTTCACCGGGGAGATGGTGATCGGTAACCAGCACCGGGATCCCCAACGCGTGGGCATGATCGACCCCCGCATGGGAAGAGATCCCGTTATCGACGGTCATGATCATCTGCGCCCCGCGGGCGTGGGCCTGATCGACCACTTCCGGGCTGAGGCCGTAGCCGTCTTCAAAACGGTTCGGCACCAGATACGTGACGTTATCGCAGCCCAGCGCGCGCAGGCTGAGCACGCTCAGCGCGGTGCTGGTTGCGCCGTCGGCGTCGAAATCCCCTACTACCACAATACGCGTGTTCTCACGCAGCGCGTTGTAGAGCATTTCAGTGGCTTTTTCGATGCCGTTCAGTTGCTGCCAGGGCAGCATCCCTTTCACGCTGCGTTCAAGATCTTCAGCGCGACGCACGCCGCGGCTGGCGTAGAGGCGCTTCAGCAGCGGCGGGAGATCGTCCGGTAAATCAACCGGTTCAACCGCCTCGCGGCGGCGCAATTTTATCGGGGCTTTCACGCGGATTATTTACCACTAACCTGTTTCTGGTGCGCGTCGAGGAACTCTTTCATCTCTTTTGGTCCCTGATAACCCGGAACGACATACCCGTTGCTCAGGACAATCGCTGGCGTACCGCTCACGCCAAACTGCACGCCCAGCGCGTAGTGATTAGCAATGTCAATATCGCAGGAGGCTGGCTTAACCTCTTTTCCGCTCATCGCATCATCAAAGGCTTTGTTGCGGTCTTTCGCACACCAGATGGCCTTCATGTCCTGCTCTGGCTGGCTCTGCACGCCCGCGCGCGGGAAGGCCAGATAGCGCACGGTAATACCCAGCGCGTTGTAATCTTTCATCTCTTCATGCAGCTTGTGACAGTAGCCGCAGGTGATGTCGGTGAAGACGGTAATGACGTGTTTTTCCTGCGCCGCCTTATAGACGATCATCTCTTTTTCGAGCGCGTTCAGGTTTTTCATCAGCAGCTGGTTGGTCACGTTGACCGGCTGCGCGCCGCTCACGTCGTACATTGGCCCCTGAATAATGTGTTTGCCGTCTTCGGTGACGTACAGCACGCCGCTGTTGGTCAGTACCGTTTTCATCCCAGCGACCGGTGCTGGCTGAATATCGCTGCCGGTGACGCCAAGCTTAGCGAGCGACTGTTTGATAGCGGCGTCGTCAGCATGGGCGAAACCGGTAAAGGAGGCTGCCAGCAGGGTGAACAGCGCGAAACTCTTTTTCATAGTTGATCCTGTTACAATTCGTCGGCACTCACGCACGAGGGTGGTGCTGTTGGTGTAGCTGCCGCAGGCGTTCCGTCGCGACATGGGTGTAAATTTGCGTCGTGGAAAGATCGCTATGTCCCAGCAGCATCTGCACCACGCGTAAATCCGCGCCGTGGTTGAGCAGATGCGTCGCGAAGGCATGACGCAATACGTGCGGCGAAAGCTTTTCACTGTCGATACCGGCCAGTGTGGCGTAATGCTTGATGCGATGCCAGAACGTTTGCCGCGTCATCTGCTGTGCGCGCTGGCTCGGAAACAGAACGTCGATAGACGCGCCGTTGAGCAGCCACGGGCGACCGTGCTCCAGATACGTTTCCAGCCAGTAAACCGCCTCTTCGCCCAGCGGAACCAGCCTTTCCTTGTTTCCTTTACCGATGACGCGCACCACGCCCTGACGCAGGCTGATGTCGCTCATCGTCAGGCCAACCAGTTCCGAAACGCGCAGGCCGGTAGCATACAATAGCTCAAGCATGGCTTTATCGCGTAACTCCAGCGGCAGGTCAACTGCCGGTGACTGTAATAATCTCTCAACTTGTGCTTCGCTGAGATCTTTCGGCAGCCTCTGCGGAAGTTTTGGGGATGCCAGCAGCGCGCTGGGATCGTCTTCGCGGATCTTCTCACGGTAGAGATGCTGGAACAGCCGACGCATGGCGCTGAGCAAGCGCGCAGAACTGGTCGCTTTGTAGCCCCCTTCTACACGTTCACCGAGCAGCGCCTGCAGGTCGTCGCTTTGCGCGCTCGCCAGCGAGAGCTGCCGACGGGCCAGCCACTCCACCAGCATGGTAAGATCGCGCCGATAGGCGCTGAGCGTATTCTCGGCCAGATTTTTTTCCAGCCACAGCGCGTCGAGAAACTGTTCAACGAGTGCGAGATCCTTTTCCACATCAGCCCCTTTGATTCTGCAGTCAGGTCATTATGCCTGATTGTGACCGGTTTCTGGTACACTACGCGCAAAGTCAACGCAAGAATTGAGATAGTTACGCGATGAATATTGGTCTGTTCTATGGTTCCAGCACCTGCTACACCGAAATGGCGGCAGAGAAAATTCGCGACATCATTGGCCCGGAACTGGTGACGTTGCATAACCTGAAAGATGACGCGGTCGCGCTGATGGAACAGTACGATGTGCTGATCCTCGGCATCCCAACCTGGGACTTTGGTGAGATACAGGAAGACTGGGAAGCCATCTGGGATCAACTCGATTCAGTCAATCTCGACGGCAAGATTGTTGCCATGTACGGCATGGGAGATCAGCTGGGTTACGGGGAGTGGTTCCTGGACGCGCTCGGCATGCTGCACGACAAGCTGGCGCCGAAAGGGGTGTCTTTCATCGGCTACTGGCCAACCGAAGGTTACGAGTTCACCAGTAAAAAGCCGATTATTGCCGACGGCGAGCTGTTTGTTGGGCTCGCGCTGGATGAAACCAACCAGTACGATCTTAGCGATGAACGCCTGCAAAACTGGTGCGAGCAGATTCTGGGCGAAATGGCAGAAAAGTTTAGCTAACGCGCATTACCCCTGCGTCGTCTGTTGCAACAGCATCCGGCGCAGGTCTCGCCACTCGGCAGCATCCATACTGTCAGCCGCCAGCCAAAGATGCTGGCAACGCCCGCCGTCCACCTTGCGTAACCGTAACATCATGCCGCAGTTGAGCATCCAGGGCATACCGAGAATATCCCACTCTTTTCCCTGCCAGCGCAGGCGGGAATCCATCAGTAGCTTGATCTCTCCCTGACGGGCATTAATGCGACGCTGGCTGCGTACGCTGTCAAACACGACAAACGAGAGTAATAGCAGCCACAGCGGCGTATAGCTCAGCGGCCACGGCATCAGTAACACAAAGGCCGCAACCAGGCCGTGGAGCAACAAAGACATCCACTGCGAGCGCCACGAGACGCGAAGATCAGATTGCCACAGGACCACGTTCCCGATTCCGTGTTTGAATTAATTGCACCATCCGTTGCAACTCGGTGTCGGCGGGTTTGCCGTGGTTCATCAGCCAGTTGAATAAATCCGGATCGTCAGACTCAAGCAGGCGAACAAACAGACGCTTATCATCGTCGCTTAAGGTGTCATACTCATATTCGAAGAAAGGCATGATGGAAATATCAAGTTCACGCATGCCGCGACGGCACGCCCAGTGAATACGGGCCTTGTTGTTAATATCCATGTTCAGTTTCCTGCATTACGTTTGGCACAGTCGGTACCCCATTCAGTGTTCTTTATTTCTCTACGGGGACACCAGCTAGTGTAACGTGTTTTTGAGCGTTTCATTACTGGAATATTGCGATCGACGAGCAGGCTTCCAGAATAATCCCTACAAAGACAGCGGATTACATTATTTTGCGTGGTATTACGCACAACCGGTTTATGGCACAAATGGCCTGTTGAAAGCGCTTGCATTGCCTGCAGGCTCTTTTACCATTAGGCATTATCAAAGCGTTAAGCAATTCAGGATATCGTTATGGCCTTTACACCATTTTCTCCTCGCCAGCCCGCCGCCTCTGCGCGTCTGCCGCTGACGCTTATTTCTCTTGATGACTGGGCGCTGGCGACGCTCACCGGTGCCGACGCCGAAAAATATCTGCAGGGCCAGGTGACCGCCGACGTCAGTCAGATGACCGAACACCAGCACCTGCTGGCCGCCCATTGCGACCCAAAAGGCAAAATGTGGAGCAACCTGCGTCTGTTCCGCCGTCAGGACGGTTTTGCCTTTATTGAGCGCCGCAGCCTGCGTGAGGCCCAGCTCAAAGAGCTGAAAAAATACGCGGTCTTCTCCAAAGTCACTATCGCCCCGGACGACGAACATGTCCTGCTGGGTGTGGCCGGCTTCCAGGCGCGTGCGGCGCTGAAAAATCTGTTCAGCGAACTGCCGGATGCCGAAAAGCAGCTCGTCAGCGAAGGCGCTACCTCTATCCTGTGGTTTGAACACCCGGCAGAGCGTTTTCTGTTAGTCACCGATGCTGAAACCGCCGAGCGCGTCACCGAGGCGCTGCGCGGCGAAGCGCAGCTTAACAACAGTCAGCAGTGGCTGGCGCTGAACATCGAAGCGGGTCTGCCGATCATTGACGCCGCAAACAGCGCGCAGTTTATTCCTCAGGCAACGAACCTGCAGGCGCTGGGCGGCATCAGCTTTAAAAAAGGCTGCTACACCGGCCAGGAGATGGTCGCACGTGCGAAATTCCGCGGGGCAAACAAACGCGCGCTGTGGACGCTGGCGGGCCATGCCAGCCGCGTACCTGAAGCAGGTGAAGATTTAGAGCTGAAGATGGGTGAAAACTGGCGCCGTACCGGCACCGTATTAGCCGCCGTACAGCTGGATGATGGACGTCTTCTGGTGCAGGCCGTTATGAACAACGACATGGAAGCGGACAGCGTGTTCCGCGTGCGTGACGATGTGAACACACTGAGCATCGAGCCTCTGCCCTATTCACTGGAAGAGTGATGCTGTATCGCCCGGTGGCCCTGCGCTTACCGGGCCTACTTATCCCGTAGGTCGGGTAAGGCGAAGCCGCCACCCGACAAAAAACTACGCCTGCCCCACATACAAATAAATCGCCAAAAAGTGGCACACGCTGCCGCCCAGCACAAAGCCGTGCCAGATGGCATGGTTGTACGGAATACGCTTGCAGACGTAGAAAATGACGCCGAGCGAATACACCACGCCGCCTAAGGCCAGAAGCGTGACGCCCCCTATCGACAGTTTGATTGCCAGCTGGTACACCACGATCAGCGACAGCCATCCCATGGTCAGATAGGTGACCAGCGACAGCACCTTAAACCGGTGCGCGATGGTGAGCTTAAACAGGATCCCGAGCAGCGCCAGGCTCCAGATAACAATCATCAGGCCGCGCGACAGCGGTGAGTTGAGCCCCACCAGCAGAAACGGCGTGTAGGTGCCTGCAATAAGAAGGTAGATAGCGCAGTGGTCAAACTTCTTGAGCCACATCTTGGCCTGCTGATGCGGGATCGCGTGATACAGCGTCGAGGCCAGGAACAGCAGGATCATGCTCCCGCCATACAGGCTGTAGCTGGTAATAGCCATTGCGCTGGCATTGGCATCGACCGCCTGCACCAGCAATAACACTAAACCGACAATCCCAAACACCAGGCCAATGCCGTGGCTGATGCTGTTGGCTATTTCCTCAGCCAGCGAATATCCCTGTGCGATTAATGGTCTACTCACCATACAAAACTCCGGGAAAACAAAAGATGATTATTCATCGCATCACTATGCTAACTGAGAATGATTCCAGTGAACACCTGTTAGCTAAAATAATTTCACTTCAGGATTTATACCTAAAAATCATAGGCATAAATGAATTTTTCACCTAACATTTGTTCACATTAAAATTTAACCATTAAGAATCAAGAGCATAAAAATGGATCCTGCCGTCTGGCCGCATGTTATGATGGATACATGAGGTCTGAATAAGAGTTATGCCATTGTGAGTATGTTTACCCACTCCGCCATTGCCAGTCTCAATAACCTGGAGATGATGGTCTACAACTATGTCATTAAAAACCGTGACAAAGTCATGTACATGACCATCCGCGAGCTGGCGGATGCGGCGGGTGTCTCGACGACCACTATCCTGCGCTTTTGCCGCAAGCTTAACTGCGAAGGCTACTCGGAGTTTCGCGTACGCTTTAAGCTTTATCTTGAACAGAACGAGCCCCAGCAGGCGAATTTCGGCGCCAGCGAAATTATCAGCTTCTTTAAAAGCGTAAATAATGAAGAGTTCGACGCGTTATTAGATAGTGCGGTCGATATTATTTTATCGTCGGAACGCATTATATTTGTCGGCGCAGGAACGTCAGGCTCGCTGGCAAAATATGGCGCACGTTTCTTTTCTAATATCGGAAAATTCAGTAACCATATTGATGACCCTTATTTCCCGGTCACCAATGACATGGCGAAAAATGCGCTGGCGATTGTGCTCTCCGTCTCGGGTGAGACCGAGGAGATCCTGCGCTTCGCCAGCCAGTTTAGCCTGCATCACTGCAAGGTGCTCTCCATTACCAGCCACGAGCACTCGCGTCTCGCAAAACTGGCCGACTTTAATCTCTCCTGGCACGTTCCCCAGACGCGTATTGCAGGTGTCTACGATATCACCACGCAAATTCCCGTTATTTATATTCTCGAATCCCTTGGCCGAAAGCTGGCGAAAAAAATAGCGTAAAAAAACAGACTGTTTTTTGGCGGTAACAAATTACCGTTTCGCTATTTTGTTATATCGTGACATTTACCTTCCCTTTGTTAGACTCAAATCAGTTTGTATTAATTTGAGATGACGCAACGATGAAAAAACTCACCTTACCAAAAGATTTTCTCTGGGGCGGCGCGGTTGCTGCACATCAGGTTGAAGGCGGCTGGAGCAAAGGCGGTAAAGGACCGAGCATTTGTGACGTTCTGACCGGCGGCGCGCATGGCGTACCCCGTGAAATCACTCAGCAGGTGGTGTCGGGTAAATATTACCCGAACCACGAAGCGGTCGATTTTTATGGTCACTATAAAGAAGACATCAAGCTGTTTGCCGAAATGGGCTTTAAATGCTTCCGCACGTCCATCGCCTGGACCGAATCTTCCCACAAGGTGACGAAACACAGCCAAATGAAGAAGGGCTGAAATTCTACGACGACATGTTTGATGAATTGCTCAAGTACAATATCGAACCGGTCATTACCCTTTCTCACTTTGAAATGCCGTTGCACCTGGTTCAGCAGTACGGCGGCTGGACTCACCGCAAGGTCGTTGATTTCTTTGTTCGTTTTGCCGAAGTGGTGTTTGAACGCTATAAGCATAAGGTCAAATACTGGATGACCTTCAACGAAATCAACAACCAGCGCAACTGGCGTGCGCCGCTGTTTGGCTATTGCTGCTCTGGCGTTGTTTATACCGAGCACGAAAACCCGGAAGAGACCATGTACCAGGTGCTGCACCACCAGTTTGTTGCCAGCGCGTTAGCCGTGAAGGCGGCGCGTCGCATCAATCCGGAGATGAAGGTGGGCTGTATGCTGGCGATGGTCGCGCTGTATCCGTTCTCCTGCAAGCCAGAAGACGTCATGTTCGCCCAGGAATCCATGCGCGAGCGTTATGTTTTCACTGACGTTCAGTTGCGCGGTTACTACCCGTCCTATGTCCTCAACGAGTGGGAGCGTCGCGGCTTTAACATTAAAATGGAAGACGGCGATACCGCGATTCTGCGTGAAGGTACCTGCGATTACCTCGGCTTCAGTTACTACATGACCAACGCAGTGAAGGCCGAAGGCGGCAGTGGCGATGCCATTTCGGGGTTCGAAGGCAGCGTACCGAATCCGCACGTCAAAGCCTCCGACTGGGGCTGGCAGATTGACCCGGTGGGTCTGCGCTACTCGCTGTGCGAACTGTATGAACGTTACCAGAAACCGTTGTTCATCGTTGAAAACGGCTTTGGCGCTTACGATAAAGTAGAAGACGATGGCAGCATTAACGACGACTACCGCATTGACTATCTGCGCGCCCATATCGAAGAGATGATGAAGGCGGTCACGTATGACGGTGTGGATCTGATGGGTTACACGCCATGGGGCTGTATCGACTGCGTCTCTTTCACCACCGGCCAGTACAGCAAACGTTATGGCTTTATCTATGTGAACAAGCACGACGACGGTACGGGTGACATGTCCCGTTCACGCAAGAAGAGTTTCGACTGGTACAAAGCCGTGATCGCCAGCAACGGCGAGGTGCTGTGAGCTTTTGCCGGATGACGGTGTAAACGCCTTATCCGGCCTACATGCTCTTTCGGGAAAGGGAATATAAGCCGGATATCGCGCAGCGTTATCCGGCAAACATTACATTACTTCCCGCCCGCCAGTTCCAGAAAACTGCCCGTGACATACGACGCTTTCTCGCTCAGCAGCCAGGCAATGGCCTGCGCCACCTCTTCCGGCTGTCCGCCGCGCTGCATAGGTAACATCGACTTCACGCGATCCACCCGTCCAGGCTCGCCGCCGGAGGCGTGGATTTCGGTGTAAATTAGCCCCGGACGCACACCGTTGACCCGTATACCCTGCGCCGCCACCTCCAGCGCCAGTCCCGTCGTCAGAGAATCGACAGCCCCTTTCGACGCCGCATAGTCAACATATTCCCCCGGCGCGCCCAGCCGCGACGCCGCTGACGACACGTTCACAATCGCCCCGCCGTGACCGCCGTGTTTGTGCGACATCCGCTTGACCGCTTCGCGACAGCAGAGGAAATACCCCGTCACGTTGGTCGCCAACACGCGGTTAATCCGCTCGGCAGAGAGGTTTTCGATTGTACTTTGTTCAAACAAAATCCCGGCATTATTGACCAGCGCCACCAGCGGCTCATTTTCACGGTCGATCGATTCGAACATCGCCACGACCTGCGCTTCGTCACTGATATCTGCACGCAGGGTAAACGCGTTCCCGCCGGCGGCGACTATCTTATTCACCACCTCGGTGGCAGCCCGAATATTATGATGAAAATTAACGGCAACCGTGTAACCCTCATCTGCCAGCTGCAACGCGGTCGCCCGCCCAATGCCACGACTGCCGCCGGTAACCAGTGCGATTCCCATAGCGTTCTCCCAATATGAAAAAGCCGGGTGGCGGCTTCGCCTTACCCGGCCTACAAATGATTTACTACCGTGGACAATTACTGGTATTCGCTCATCGGCACGCAGGAGCAGAACAGGTTACGGTCGCCATAAACGTCATCAAGACGCTTCACGGTTGGCCAGTACTTGTTCGCTACACCCGCCGGGAAGACCGCCACTTCACGGCTGTAACCGTGATTCCACTCTGCTACCAGCTCGTTTTGGGTATGCGGCGCGTTAACCAGTGGGTTATCTTCCAGCGTCCATTCGCCGCTCTGCACGCGATCGATTTCCGCACGAATCGCCAGCATCGCGTTGATAAAGCGATCCAGTTCCACTTTGCTTTCTGATTCCGTTGGCTCAACCATCAGCGTACCCGCGACCGGGAACGACATGGTCGGCGCATGGAAGCCGTAGTCGATCAGGCGTTTGGCAATATCCAGTTCACTGATACCGGTCGCTTCTTTCAGCGGACGGATGTCGAGAATACACTCGTGCGCCACGCGACCATCGCGGCCGGTATACAGAACCGGGAATGCGTCTTTCAGACGGCTGGCAATGTAGTTGGCATTCAGAATTGCCACCTGACTTGCCTGCTTCAGTCCTTCGGCGCCCATCATGCGGATGTACATCCAACTGATTGGCAGAATTGATGCGCTGCCGAACGGTGCGGCAGACACCGCGCCCTGACGGGTCAGCATCCCTTCAATCTGCACCACACTGTGGCCTGGTACAAACGGCGCAAGGTGCGATTTCACGCCAATCGGTCCCATGCCTGGGCCACCGCCGCCGTGCGGAATGCAGAAGGTTTTGTGCAGGTTCAGGTGCGAAACGTCAGCGCCGATAAATCCCGGCGAGGTGATACCCACCTGAGCATTCATATTTGCGCCGTCGAGATAAACCTGACCACCGAATTGATGCACGATCTCGCACACTTCGCGGATCGTCTCTTCGTAAACGCCGTGGGTAGACGGATAGGTCACCATGATGCAAGAGAGATTTTCGCCCGCCTGAGCGGCTTTTTCACGCAGATCGCCAAGATCGATATTCCCGTTCTTATCACAGGCCACGACCACTACCTGCATCCCCGCCATCTGTGCGGAAGCCGGGTTAGTCCCGTGCGCAGAGGCCGGGATCAGGCAGATATCGCGATGCCCTTCATTGCGGCTTTCGTGATAATGGCGGATCGCCAGCAGACCGGCGTATTCCCCTTGTGCACCAGAGTTCGGCTGCATACAGACGGCGTCGTAACCGGTCAGTTTGACCAGCCAGTCAGAAAGCTGACCAATCATCTGATGGTAGCCTTCCGCCTGTTCTGGCGGGCAGAACGGATGCAGTTCGGCAAATTCCGGCCAGGTAATTGGGATCATTTCCGCTGCCGCATTCAGCTTCATGGTGCAGGAACCCAGCGGGATCATCGCCTGATTCAGCGCCAGATCTTTGCGCTCCAGCGAGTGCATGTAGCGCATCATCTCAGTTTCACTGTGATAGCGATTGAATACCGGGTGGCTCAGGATGGCGTCATCACGCAGCATATTTTCCTGAATTGAACGACTGTCGTGCGCCACCTCTTTGTCCAGGGTGTCGATGTTCAAACCGTGGCCGTCACCCAGCAGAACCGTAAACAACTGCAAGACATTTTCACGGGTGGTGGTTTCGTCAAGCGTAATGCCGACTGCGTTATGGATATCACTGCGCAGGTTGATTTCTGCCGCTTGCGCACGCGCCAGCACTGCGGCTTTGTCCGCCACTTCCACGCACAGTGTGTCAAAATAGTGGGCATGACGCAGTTTCAGCCCTTTTTGTTGCAGACCCACGGCCAGGATATCGGTCAGACGGTGGATACGATTCGCAATGCGTTTCAGGCCAACCGGGCCATGATACACGGCATACAGGCTGGCGATGTTTGCCAGCAGTACCTGTGAGGTACAAATGTTGGAGTTCGCTTTCTCGCGGCGAATATGCTGCTCACGCGTCTGCATCGCCATACGCAGCGCGGTATTGCCCGCCGCATCTTTCGATACGCCGATAATACGACCCGGCATGGAGCGTTTGAATTCATCTTTTGCTGCAAAAAATGCCGCGTGTGGACCGCCATAGCCCATCGGTACGCCAAAGCGTTGCGCAGAGCCGAAAACAATGTCCGCGCCCTGTTTGCCCGGCGCGGTCAGCAGCACCAGCGCCATAAAATCGGCAGCAACGCTGACGATCACTTTGCGTGATTTCAGTTCGCTAATCAGCGTGCTGTAGTCGTGGACTTCACCGGTGGTACCCACCTGCTGTAACAGCACGCCGAACACATCCTGGTGATCCAGTACTTTCGCCGCATCATCCACAATCACGTCAAAACCAAAAGTTTCCGCACGCGTACGAACAACATCCAGCGTTTGCGGATGCACATCTGCGGCAACAAAGAAACGGTTCGCGTTTTTCAGTTTGCTGACGCGCTTCGCCATTGCCATCGCTTCTGCAGCCGCAGTGGCTTCATCGAGCAGCGAAGCGGAAGCCATGTCCAGACCGGTCAGATCCAGTGTCACCTGTTGGAAGTTCAGCAGCGCTTCCAGGCGGCCCTGAGACACTTCCGGCTGATAAGGCGTATAGGCGGTGTACCAGCCCGGGTTTTCCAGCATGTTACGCAGGATAACCGGTGGCAGTTGCACGGCGGTATAACCCATGCCGATGTATGACGTGAAGCGCTTGTTACGCCCGGCGATGGCCTTTAATTCTGCCAGCGCGGCGTATTCGGTCGCCGCCTCGCCCACCTGCGGCGGGGTTGCGAGCTGAATGTCTTTCGGCACAATCTGGCCGATCAGCGCGTTTAACGACCCGGCGCCAACGGCATTCAGCATCTCTTGCTGTTGCGTGGCGTCCGGTCCGATGTGGCGTTCAATGAAAGCGCCGCTGTTTTCAAGCTGGCTTAACGTCTGTGTCATGGGCGATGGTTCCTGAAACGTGCAGTGAATCGTGATTGTCTCTGTCTGCGAGCCCGGTGGCGCTAACGCTTACCGGGCCTACGCATGCCTTCCAGGCCGGATAAGCGCAGCGCCATCCGGCAAAGGCAGATTTACTCGTCTTCTAACAATGCTTCGTACGCAGTGGCATCCAGCAGCGAGTCCAGTTCGCTCTCATCACTGGCTTTGATTTTGAAGATCCAGCCATCGGCGTACGGCTCGCTGTTCACCAGTTCCGGGGAGTCACTCAGCGCATCGTTAACGGCCACGATCTCACCGCCGATCGGCGCATAGATATCAGAAGCGGCTTTGACAGATTCGGCAACCGCGCAGTCATCACCCGCGCTCACGGTCGTGCCGACTTCCGGCAGGTCAACAAAAACCATGTCGCCCAACAGTTCCTGAGCGTGTTCGGTAATGCCAACGGTGTAAGAGCCGTCAGCTTCTTTGCGCAGCCATTCGTGTTCTTTGCTGTATTTCAGTTCTGCTGGTACGTTGCTCATCAATCAATCTCCAAAAAAGTAAATCACGCGACGGCTTTGCCGTTACGCACAAAAACAGGTTTAGTGACTTTTACCGGCATTTCGCGGTTGCGAATCTGCACAATGGCCGTTTCGCCAATTCCCTCAGGGACGCGCGCCAGCGCGATGCTGTAGCCCAGCGTCGGTGAGAAGGTACCGCTCGTGATAACGCCTTCCAGTTGATTACCCTGGGCGTCAGTGAAACGTACCGGCAGTTCGTTACGCAGCACACCTTTTTCGGTCATGACCAGGCCAACCAACTGTTCGTGGCCTTTTTCACGCTGCGCTTCCAGTGCTTCACGACCGATAAAGTCGCGATCGGCGGGTTCCCAGGCAACAGTCCAGCCCATATTAGCCGCCAGTGGAGTGATCCCCTCATCCATCTCCTGGCCATACAGGTTCATACCCGCTTCCAGACGCAGCGTATCGCGCGCGCCCAGACCACACGGTTTCACCCCCGCTTCCACCAGCGCACGCCAGAAATCCGCCGCCTTTTCATTCGGCATCGCAATCTCATAGCCCGCTTCACCGGTATAACCGGTCGTGGCGATAAACAGGTCGCCGGCCTGCACGCCGAAGAACGGTTTCATGCCTTCAACGGCTTTGCGCTGCTCGTCAGTAAACAGAGATGCCGCCTTCGTCTGCGCGTCAGGCCCCTGCACCGCGATCAGCGACAGGTCATCACGCACGGTAATGTCGATGGCATAAGGTTCAGCGTGTTGGGTAATCCAGGAGAGGTCTTTTTCGCGAGTGGCGGAGTTAACAACGAGGCGGAAGAAGTCTTCGGTAAAGTAATAGACAATCAGGTCATCTATCACGCCGCCCGAGGCGTTAAGCATACCGGAATAAAGCGCCTTGCCGGTTTTCGTGAGCTTTGCCACATCGTTCGCCAGCAGATAACGCAAGAACTCCCGAGTGCGACTGCCGCGTAGATCGACGATGGTCATGTGCGACACATCAAACATTCCGGCATCGGTGCGAACCGCATGGTGTTCATCGAGCTGAGAACCATAATGCAGCGGCATCATCCAGCCGTGGAAATCGACCATGCGCGCGCCGCATAGCGTGTGTTGTTCGTACAAAGGCGTCTGTTGAGCCATCTTGTCCTCATTGAATAAGCGGGGCTGACCACCCTTTCGCAGCGAAAATTGTCGCCACGAAACCCGGCATCGACGTCACTCCTGGACTCCGACGCAAACGTTCTCTTTGCCCCTGAACTTACCACCGAAATCCACGCTAAACCATAAAACAAAATTAACCATCACATTAGCTTATGACCAAAAACCGCCAAAACACCATCAGCATAAAAAACCATTGAAAAGGCCATTAATACAGATAAATGATAAGCACTCATCCATAACAGCCGCACATATCAATATTAAACGCTAAAAAAATGTCAAAACTGGCGTTGCGAGAAAATCATGACATTAGAAAATATAATGCGAAAAGAAGAGTGAAATTAGTTTATTTCAAATGAGGAAAGCCTCCCGGCGAAGACGCCGGGAGAAGGAAATGTGACGGGTTTCAAATTCTTTAAAAAGAGGGAATGCTTAGCGAAGCCACTCAGGCAGATCGTTTAATCCCATTGCCTGACGGAGAAGTTGCGGTTTAACGCCCGGGAGCGTATCAGCCAGTTTCAGCCCTATATCACGCAGCAGTTTTTTCGCCGGATTCGTCCCCGCAAACAGCTCGCGGAATCCCTGCATGCCCGCGAGCATCATCGCGGCGCTGTGCTTACGGCTACGCTCATAGCGACGCAAATAAAGGTACTGACCGATATCTTTACCCTGACGATGCAGACGTTTGAGTTCATCCACCAGTTCTGCTGCATCCATAAAACCGAGGTTTACGCCCTGTCCGGCCAGCGGATGGATAGTATGCGCAGCGTCGCCCACCAGCGCCAGACGATGCGCGGCAAACTGACGCGCATAGCGCCCTGTCAGCGGAAACACCTGGCGGTCGCTTTCCACCTGACACAGCCCCAGACGATTATCAAACGCGATGTTCAGTGCCTGATTAAATTGCTCATCGCTAAGCTGCTGCATCCGTTCAGCCGCTTCCGGCGCAAGCGACCAGACGATGGAGCACAAATGCGGATCGCTGAGCGGCAAAAACGCCAGAATGCCTTCACCGTGAAACGCCTGACGGGCAACAGCACCGTGCGCTTCTTCGGTGCGAATAGTCGCGACCAGCGCATGATGGCGGTAATCCCAGAAGGTCAGCGGAATGTCTGCCTTATTGCGTAGCCACGAATTCGCCCCATCGGCGCCAATCACCAGACGCGCGGTGAGCATTGCGCCATCTTTCAGCGTCAGGAAGGCTTCGTTTTCCCCCCACGCCACCTGCTGCAATTCGGCAGGCGCCATCAGCGTGATATCGGAGGATTGCTGCGCTTTTTGCCACAGCGCGTAATGGATCACCGCGTTCTCTACGATATGGCCCAGATGGCTGTAGCCCATGCTTTGGTCATCAAATTCAATGCGGCCAAAGCTGTCCTTATCCCACACTTCCATCCCGTGATAACAACTGGCGCGACGAGCCACAATGTCTGACCAGACGCCCAGACGGGTAAGCAGTTTTTCACTGGCGGCATTGATTGCCGACACGCGAAGCGCAGGATCGGCATCCATCGCCAACGGCTGCGGTTCGCGCTGTTCGAGCACAGCGACACGTAAACCGCTGCCCTGTAACCCGCACGCGACAGCCAGGCCAACCATGCCTCCACCCACGATTGCTACATCAACACTTTGCACTGTTTACTCCTGGAAATCGGAAACCGCCATCGGGCGTCATGTTCGTATAAATACCGGATGGCGCTTCGCTTATCCGGTCTGGAGATGTTTACCGCGCCACCCAGCCTAACGTCCGCTGCGCAAACGCATTGCGGGCGGGAGGGCATAATTCCATGGTCATCAGTCCCATGTTGCGCCCAACAACCAGCGGCGCCCAGCGGTTGGCAAACAGATGGACCAGACTGTCCGTCACGCCGACCGTAGCCTGGCGATCCCCCTGACGACGCTGTTGATAGTGCGAGAGCACGGCGTAATCACCGACGTCCCTGCCCGTTGCCTGCGCTTCAGTCAGCGTTTCGGCGAGGCTCATAACATCGCGCAGTCCGAGGTTGAACCCCTGCCCTGCAATCGGATGCAGCGTCTGCGCGGCGTTACCCACCAGCACGGTACGGTGCGTGAATGCCTTCGCCGCCGTGGTGAGCGACAGCGGATACGCGCTCCGTTTGCCTGCGTGCGTGATTTTCCCCAACCGCCAGCCAAATGCCGTCTGGAGTTCGCGACAGAAACGTTCATCTGACCAGCTCAGAATCTCCTCACGGTGTTCCAGCGGATGGCACCACACCAGCGAACTGCGCCCTTCACACATCGGCAGCATCGCCAATGGTCCATGCGCCGTAAACCGTTCAAACGCGCGGCCATTATGTGCAACGGCGGTTGAGACGTTAGCGATCACCGCCAACTGCTCATAGGGTTCCTGTTGCCAGTCAACGCCGCAGGCGGTGGCCAGCGCTGAACGGGTACCATCCGCTGCCACCAGAACGCGTCCGACGATCGTTTCGCCCGTCTCCAGCGTGACATTCACCTGGTCTTCGGTACGCGACACGCTGGCAACCCGATCCGGGCAGTGCAACGTGACGCCAGGCGCTTTTCGCAGCAGAGCAAACAGGCGTAACCCCACGTCATGCAGCTCAACCACCTGACCCAGCGCCGGAATGCGATAGTCCTCAGCGTGGAGCGTCACAAAACCGGCATGACCCCGATCGCTGACGTGGACGGTATTGATCGCGGTGGCGCAGTCGGCAATTGCCTGCCAGACGCCAATGCGTGCCAGTTGTTGGCAGGTCCCCGCCGCGAGCGCAATCGCCCGGGCATCAAACCCGGGATGACTGTCCGCTTCGGGGGCAGTCGCTTCAATCAGATGAACCGGCAGCATCCCCTGACTCAACCGGGAAATCGCCAGCGCCAGCGTCGCGCCCACCATGCCACCGCCAACAATGATCACGCTCATGCCTTTTTCGCCGCCGCCATTAACGCTTCAATCTCATCCGCCTTTTTGACGACGCCAGCGGTCAGATTTTCGTTGCCGTTTTCGGTGATCAGAATGTCATCCTCAATACGGATCCCGATCCCCCGATACGCTTCCGGGACATCGGCATCAGGCGCAATATACAGCCCTGGTTCAACGGTAATCACCATTCCTGGCTTCAGGATGCGGGAACGATCCTGCTCATATTCGCCGACATCATGGACATCCAGCCCCAGCCAGTGGCTCAGACCGTGCATAAAGAACGGACGATGCGCATTATCGGCGATCAGTTGATCCACTTCGCCCTGCAAAATACCCAGCTTCACCAGCCCGGTAATCATAATGCGCACGACTTCGCCGGTGACTTCCTGAATCGAGGTGCCCGGACGGTACAGACGCAGGCTGGTTTCCAGTGATTCCAGGACGATGTCGTAGATTTCACGTTGCGCCGGGGTAAATTTGCCATTCACCGGGAACGTTCGGGTGATATCCCCGGCATAGCCCTGGTACTCACAACCTGCATCAATCAGCACCAAATCGCCGTCGCGCAGTTCACTTTCATTTTCGGTGTAATGCAGAATACAGCCATTTTCACCGCTGCCCACAATGGTGTTGTAGGACGGATAGCGTGCGCCGTGGCGAGTAAATTCGTGGTGAATTTCGCCTTCCAGGTGATACTCAAACATCCCCGGACGGCATTTCTCCATCGCCCGGGTATGCGCGAGTGCCGTAATTTCTCCGGCGCGACGCATCACCGCAATCTCTTCAGGCGACTTAAACAGGCGCATTTCATGCACCATCGGCCGCCAGTCGATCAGGGTCGACGGCGCTTTCAGGTTCTGGCGTGAGCCTTTGCGCAGTTTTTCCAGCGCGGTGAAGACAATCTCATCCGCATACGCATATTCGCCCTGCGCGTGATACACCACGTCCAGACCGTTAAGTAGTTGAAAAAGCTGTTGATTAATTTCGCTGAAGGCCAGCGCGCGATCCACCGCCAGTTTTTCCGGCGCGGCATCTTGCCCCAGACGTCGACCAAACCAGATTTCTGCAGTCAGATCGCGAACGCGGTTGAACAACACGCTGTGGTTATGGGTATCGTCGCTTTTAATCAGTACCAGAACGGCTTCCGGTTCGTTAAAACCGGTGAAATACCAGAAATCGCTGCTCTGGCGATACGGGTATTCACTGTCCGCGCTGCGCGTTACTTCCGGCGCGGCAAAAATCAGCGCGGCGCTGCCTGGCTGCATTTGCGCAAGCAGTGCCTGGCGACGACGTTGGTATTCCTGCGGTGTCATGACGTGGCCTCCATTATCGTTTTACTTTTTAGTGTAGGGTCGGTTTACGCACTTCCGGTGCGGTCGGCGGCTGGCGGGTAAAGGTATCGTGGCACAGCAGCGCCGCGACACGCACATACTCGATGATCTCTTCGAGCGACATCTCCAGCTCTTCCTGATCTTCCTCTTCGTCATAGCCGAGCTGCGCGATGTTGCGCAAATCGTCGATAGCTTCGCCCGTTTCTCCGGTCACTTTATCAAGCTTCGGCTGCGTGACGCCGAGGCCAAGCAGGAAGTGATTAACCCATCCCGCCAGTGCGTCTGCACGATCGAAAACGCTCACGTCATCGCCTTCAGGCAGATAAAGCTGAAAAAGGAAACCATCATCTTCCAGCGCGTCGCTGGTCGCGGAGTGCATTTTACGCAGCGCCTGAGCCAGTTCATGACCGAAGGCCAGCCCTTCGTTCGTCAGGTCGTGAAGCAGCGGCTGCCAGGAGCTGTCGTTATTACCACCGCAAATCATCCCGCTGATCAAACCGTGCATTTCCGCTGGGGTCAGTCCGGCCCCTTGTTGGTTCAAATACTGGTTCATTTCACTGTAACCAGGCATTTCGTTCTGTATAGACATAAGCATTCGTCATCAAAGGGAGGATATTCATGGTATGCTACCACTTTGGACCCTGGTGAACCAGAATAGGGCTTGTATCTTCACACCAGGGTAGCTATAGTGTCGCCCCTTCGCGGACCCAGGGTCTGGAGACGAAGGCAGCACAGTCAATCAGCAGGAAGGTGGCATGTCTGCACAACCCGTCGATATCCAAATATTTGGCCGTTCACTGCGAGTGAATTGCCCGCCTGAACAAAGGGATGCGTTGAATCAGGCTGCGGACGATCTGAATCAGCGGTTGCAAGATCTGAAAGTTCGCACTAGAGTCACAAATACTGAGCAACTGGTATTCATTGCTGCACTGAATATTAGCTACGAACTGGCTCAGGAAAAAGCGAAGACCCGCGACTACGCGGCGAGCATGGAACAACGTATTCGGATGCTCCAACAGACCATTGAACAGGCACTGCTTGATCAGGGTCGCATAACCGAAAAAACGAACCAAAACTTTGAATAACACTTTTCGGTTTACTATGGTAGAGTGACCGTGAAGACAAAAATTTCTCTGAGATGTTTGCAAGCGGGCCAGTCCCCTGAGCCGATATTTCATACCACAAGAATGTGGCGCTCCGCGGTTGGTGAGCATGCTCGGTCCGTCCGAGAAGCCTTAAAACTGCGACGACACATTCACCTTGAACCAAGGGTTCAAGGGTTACAGCCTGCGGCGGCATCTCGGAGATTCTCCTTCTACCTGGCGACAGCCATGACATTACTTTCTGAACTCCCTTTATCACGACAAACCATTCGCCAGATGATTAGGCAACGTCGTCGTGCGCTCACACTATCGCAGCAAATCACCTTCGGTCAGCAGGCCGCAACACGCATGCTTGCATACCCTCCCGTAGTGATGGCGCACACGGTCGCCGTGTTTTTGTCATTTGATGGCGAACTCGATACTCAGCCCCTAATCGAACAACTCTGGCACGCGGGAAAACGCGTCTATCTCCCGGTCCTGCACCCATTCAGCCCCGGTAATTTGCTGTTTCTGCACTATCACCCGCACAGTGAACTGATCACTAATCGGCTGAAGATTCAGGAACCTAAACTCGACGTTCGTGATGTTCTGCCGCTTTCGCAACTGGACGTGCTGGTCACGCCACTGGTGGCGTTTGATGAGTACGGTCAGCGTTTAGGGATGGGTGGCGGATTCTACGATCGCACCTTGCAAAACTGGCAACAGCATGGTCTGACGCCCGTAGGGTATGCCCACGACTGTCAGCGTGTGGAGAAATTGCCGGCAGAAGAGTGGGATGTCCCCTTACCGGCCGTCGTAACGCCGTCAAAAGTGTGGGAGTGGTAAGCGCTTCTTTGCTGATTGACACCGCCGTTTTTTTGACCTAAATTTCCTCGGTAAGGGTGAGGGAGGCGAACCTCCCTCCTGCGTTTTCGCTGTTAATATGCTGGCCAGGCGATGATTAACAGGATAAGCAGCATGATGACATAACTCATCATCGTCCCTTTCCTTTTTAGAGCCCCTGCTTCAGTAGGGGCTTTCCCGTTTCAGCGTCGTGCTGCGCCTCTGTCGTAAATTCCTTTTGTTGATGTACAACGCGTAGCGAAGCCTTTAATCATCAATTGCGGCAAGGCTCGAAAACAAGATGTATACGTTACAAAAAGGATGGCGATGTCGGGAAAACGAAAGGAGAAAGGAAGAAATGACGGGCAGACTCAGCGCCTGCCCGCATCGGTAAGGATCAGTACAACAGGCGCGCGCGAATAGTGCCCGGAATGGCCTTCATCGCCAACAGCGCTTTCTCGGCGACTGCTTCATCCGCTTCAATGTCGATAACGACATAACCCATTTGCGCCGACGTTTGCAGATACTGCGCGGCAATGTTGACGCCCTGCTCGGCAAAAATCTGGTTCAGGGAAGTCAGCACGCCAGGACGGTTTTCATGGATGTGCATCAGACGACGCCCGCCGTGGAGCGGCAGCGACACTTCCGGGAAGTTAACCGCAGAAAGCGTAGAGCCGTTATCGGAATACTTCGCCAGTTTACCTGCCACTTCCAGACCAATGTTTTCTTGCGCTTCCTGAGTGGAACCTCCGATATGCGGCGTCAGAATCACGTTATCAAAGTCGCAAAGCGGTGAAGTGAACGGATCGCTGTTGGTTGCCGGCTCGGTCGGGAACACGTCGATTGCTGCCCCTGCCAGGTGTTTGGTCGCCAGCGCATCGCACAGCGCGGGAATATCTACCACGGTGCCACGTGCGGCGTTGATCAGCAGCGAGCCAGGCTTCATCAGCGCGATCTCTTTCGCGCCCATCATGTTCTTCGTTGAGGCGTTTTCCGGCACGTGCAGGCTGACCACGTCGCTCATGTTGAGCAGTTCAGACAGATGCTGAACCTGAGTGGCGTTACCCAGCGGCAGCTTGTTTTCAATATCGTAGAAGTAAACGTGCATCCCCAGCGATTCCGCCAGAATACCCAACTGAGTCCCGATGTGGCCATAGCCAATAATGCCGAGTCTTTTACCACGTGCTTCAAACGAACCGGCAGCCAGTTTATTCCACACACCGCGGTGCGCTTTGGCGTTTGCTTCCGGTACGCCGCGCAGCAGCAGTAGCAGCTCACCAATCACCAACTCCGCCACGGAACGGGTGTTAGAGAACGGCGCGTTAAACACCGGAATACCGCGCTTTGCTGCCGCCTTCAGGTCTACCTGGTTGGTGCCGATACAGAAACAACCGATAGCGACCAGTTTTTCCGCCGCGTTGATCACCTCTTCTGTCAGATGGGTACGGGATCGCAGGCCAATGAAGTGGGCATCACGGATGGACTCTTTCAGCTCTTCAGCATCCAGTGCCCCTTTGTGAAATTCGATGTTGGTATAACCTGCTGCCCGAAGGCTATCCAGCGCCTTTTGATGCACGCCTTCAACCAGCAGAAATTTAATCTTGTCTTTCTCCAGCGATACCTTTGCCATTTCCCGACCCTGTCTTTTTATGCAATCTGATATTGTGTGTGTGGATTTGCATCCGCCTTTCAACATATCAAAAATAATTATTGCGGCAATATGAACGTTTGCGTCGCTCTGTTGAGGAACGTTCATTCAGTGGCAAATGCCAGAGGAAAATGCTGGGGATAAGTTTTTCTTTGGAGAAATCAGCAGGGCAAGATTCAAAACGTGATACATGTCACCAAATTTGCCCTGCAAAAAAATTTTAACCGGGGAAGCGCTCCCCTGGTCAGATCATTTCACGATGGTTTTGACGCCGTCAGCGGTCCCGATTAACGCCACATCCGCGCCACGGTTAGCAAACAGGCCGACAGTCACCACGCCGGGAATAGCGTTAATGGCATTTTCCATCGCCACCGGATCGAGGATCTCCATGCCGTGCACATCAAGGATCACGTTACCGTTGTCAGTCACCACACCCTGACGGTATTCCGGACGACCGCCCAGTTTGACTAACTGGCGGGCCACTGCGCTGCGCGCCATTGGGATAACCTCAACCGGCAGCGGGAAGTTACCCAGAATATCCACTTCCTTGGACGCGTCGGCGATACAGATAAATTTCTTCGCCACGGAGGCAATGATTTTTTCACGGGTCAGCGCCGCGCCGCCGCCTTTGATCATCTGCATGTGACCGTTAATTTCGTCCGCGCCATCAACGTAAACGCCAAGGCTGTCCACTTCGTTGAGATCAAACACAGGGATGCCGAGGCTTTTGAGTTTTTCGGTTGAGGCATCCGAGCTGGAAACCGCGCCTTCAATCTGACCTTTCATGGTGCCCAGCGCGTCAATAAAGTGCGCGGCTGTTGAACCGGTACCTACCCCTACAATGGTGCCGGGCTGTACATACTGAAGTGCCGCCCATCCTACTGCTTTTTTCAGTTCATCCTGCGTCATGATTGTCTCGCCTTTGTGGAGAAAAATTCACGCGCATTATAGACCATTGCGCGGAAAAATCTTCCCGACCCGCTCGCAGGCTGCGGATTTCGTCTTTACCCAATGCAAATTTATGTCATAGTGCAGAACAAGCAAAAATTTCAGGAGTGTGTCAGATCAATGAAACGTCCGGACTACAGAACACTACAAGCACTGGATGCCGTTATACGTGAACGCGGGTTTGAGCGCGCGGCGCAAAAGCTGTGCATCACCCAATCTGCCGTTTCGCAACGCATCAAGCAGCTTGAGAATATGTTCGGACAACCGCTGCTGGTCCGCACCGTTCCGCCGCGTCCGACCGAGCAGGGGCAAAAACTGTTGGCGCTGCTTCGTCAGGTCGAACTGCTGGAAGAGGAATGGTTGGGCGATGAGCAGACCGGCTCCACGCCGTTGCTGCTGTCGCTGGCGGTTAACGCCGACAGTCTGGCGACCTGGCTGTTACCGGCCCTGGCGCCGGTACTGGCTGACTCCCCTATTCGTCTTAACCTGCAGGTGGAAGATGAAACCCGCACCCAGGAACGTCTGCGTCGCGGCGAAGTGGTAGGCGCGGTGAGTATTCAGCATCAGGCGCTGCCCAGTTGTCTGGTGGATAAACTCGGCGCGCTCGACTATCTGTTTGTGGGTTCCAAAGCGTTTGCCGAACGCTACTTCCCGAACGGTGTCACCCGCTCCGCGCTGCTGAAAGCGCCTGCGGTGGCGTTTGACCATCTGGACGATATGCACCAGGCCTTCCTGCAACAGAACTTTGATCTGCCGCCGGGCAGCGTTCCGTGCCACATCGTCAACTCTTCGGAAGCCTTTGTGCAACTGGCGCGTCAGGGCACCACCTGCTGTATGATCCCGCACCTGCAGATTGAAAAAGAGCTGCAAAGCGGTGAACTGATCGATCTCACGCCAGGCCTGTTTCAGCGCCGGATGCTCTACTGGCATCGGTTTGCGCCTGAAAGCCGGATGATGCGCAACGTCACCGACGCGCTGCTGGCCTACGGTCACAAGGTACTGCGTCAGGACTGAGCCGGTCTCATTCCACGGTGTAGAAGTGTCTGAGCTCATCGAACTGCATGGCAAATTCGATGTAGCTCATCAGCGCGGGAGAGTTCAGCTTACGGCTGGGATACACCAGCCAAAGATCGTTTCCCGCCACTGTCCATGGCGCCAGTACCGGTATCAGAGCGCCCTTTTCGATTTTATCTTCCAGCATAAACGCCGGCAGCAGCGTGATCCCCGCCCCTGCGATGGCGCTTTCGCGGGCATAGACCAGATTATCCGTCAGATGCACCCGCTCAGGCATGTACTGATAGTCTTCATCACCGCGATGAAATAACCACTCAGCCCAGGCTTTGTGCGCGATGCAATGGTGTTCGACCAGTTGACGGGGATGGTTCAACGGCGCATAACGTGACAGATAATCGGGCGAGGCCAGCAAATAGCGCGGGCAATGGCCAATCATACGTCCGATCAGCGAGGAATCCTGCGGCTTACCAGTGCGCAACGCGACGTCAAAACCGCTGTCCACCAAATCCAGCAGTTCATCGGAGATACTGACCTCAAGATAAACATCGGGGTAGCGTTGCTGGAACTGCGTGTTCAGGCGCGCGAGCAGTGTCGCGCCAATGCCCGCCGGCGACGTGATGCGCAATCGTCCGCTGGGGTTGTCGCGCAGGCGCTGAACCGCATAATCGGCGCGTTCGCTGGCAGCGAGTATTTCCCGGCAGTGCACCAGATAGTGTTCACCGGCGTAGGTCAGGTTCAGTTTGCGGGTGGTACGGTTGATCAGGCGAATGCCAACGTGCTGCTCAAGCTGGCTGATACGCTGACTGACGCTCGACTTCGGCAGCCCCGCCTTTTGCGCGGCGACGGTAAAGCTGCCGTGTTCGGCGACCAGGGCAAATAGCGCCATATCCTGCAAGTGCTTAAACATCGCGTTCACCCCTGGCGAGGATCACCCCTGCTCACCCATCATCTCTTTGACCAGCTCGACGCAACGCAGGAAACGGCCATCGTAATCCGCCTCTTCGACATGCACGAAGTCGATATTGTTTTCGCGCAACATCTCCACCAGCAGCGTCTGAAATTCTTTACGATCCACTGAACTACCGAGGCTGCGCAGACCGTCCGCCACCCACGGCGTGTTGTTTTCCAGCAGGATCACCAGGTCAAAGCGGTATTCATCAATCAACGCCTGCACAAACGGATGTTCTCGCCCTTCGTACTTTTTGCAGAAGGCCTGAGTCGTGACGAAGTCGGTGTCGACAAACGCCACTTTATTGGCGTACTTCACTGCAAAATCAATGTACTGCGCGTGGCCCAGCGCGATTTTATCGTAGTCAGAATATTGTAGCGCCATCTCATCCCCCCCGAGGTGAGAGAAGACATAATCCCGGCCATACTCCCACGCACTGGTGGTATTGAAGATATTCGCCAGCTTATTGACCAGCGTCGATTTCCCACTCGATTCTCCGCCCAGCACCGCCACGGTACGCACGAAGAACGGCTTCACTTCAGTCGGAATATATTCCCAGTAGCGGAAGGGGTTTTCACGGATTTGCGCGCCGCTGATGCTCATAAAGGTGCGTTTCGGGTCGATAAGCACCGTTTCGATACCCAGATGTTCCAGGTACTGCGGGGCATCGGCTTCCTCTGAGGTATAGATCCAGTTTGGCGCAATCCCCTTCTCCGCCATAAACGCTTTGATACCCTTGCTCCAGACGTCCCAGCCGTGCGGATACGGCTCCATCCCCTCTTCGTTGAAGGCATGAATGCGGATATTTTTCTGATATTTGAACGTTTGTAACAGCCAGCGCAGACGATCCGGCACGGTCGGTTGCTGGGACATGGCGCTGTCTTCAAACAGCGCGCGGTCGCGCGTATCGTCATAGCCCATGATGATATGCAACTCGTCCACCTGGCTACAGGCGCGCTGAATCAGATAGATATGACCGGTGTGCAGCGGATAAAATTTGCCGAACACCACACCGATATTTTTCTGCTGCCGGGGAAACTCCAGCCCCAGAAAACGGTGCAACGCCTCCAGCTTTTGTGCGCTGGGACTTTTGATCTTGGCATTGAGAAGTTGACTGAGATAGCCCTTGGTCATTCCACTGGCATCCGCCACTTGTTGCAGGGTACAGCCCTTTTGCTTGATCGCGGTTTTCAGATAATCAAATGACGACATGGGTAACCTCCGTTTCACTCATTATAAGTCGTCAAACACGTTTAACGCATCCGCCAGCTTCTTGACACCAAAAACCTGCATCCCTTCCGGCGGTTTTTTCGGCACGTTAGCTGCCGGAACAATCGCGCGACGGAAACCATGTTTTGCGGCCTCGGAAATACGCTCCTGACCGCTGGGCACCGGGCGAATCTCTCCTGCCAGCCCCACTTCGCCAAACACTACCAGGTCCTGCGGCAGCGGCCTGTCGCGCAGGCTGGAGACCATCGCCAGCAGCAGCGCCAGATCCGCGCTGGTCTCTGTGACTTTGACGCCGCCCACCACGTTAACGAACACGTCCTGATCGGCCATTTGCAGACCGCCGTGACGGTGCAGCACCGCCAGCAGAATCGCCAGACGGTTCTGCTCCAGCCCCACCGCGACGCGACGCGGGTTGGCCATCATCGAGTGATCGACCAGCGCCTGGATCTCCACCAGCAGCGGTCGCGTCCCTTCCCAGACCACCATCACCGAACTGCCGGAGGTGACTTCATCGCCACGACTCAGGAAGATCGCCGAAGGGTTGCTCACTTCGCGTAGTCCCTGTTCGGTCATCGCGAAGACCCCTAACTCATTCACCGCGCCAAAACGGTTTTTGTGGCTGCGCAGGGTACGAAAACGGGAATCGGCATCGCCATCCAGCAATACCGAGCAGTCGATGCAGTGCTCAAGCACTTTTGGCCCGGCCAGCGAGCCGTCTTTGGTCACGTGGCCCACCATCACAATCGCCACGCCGCGCGTCTTGGCAAAGCGCGTCAGGTAGGCCGCCGTCTCACGCACCTGCGCCACGCTGCCGGGTGATGACTGGATATCCGCCATGTGCATAACCTGAATGGAGTCGATCACCATCAGCTTCGGCTGCTCTTCTTCTGCAATCAGGCAAATCTGCTCAATACTGGTTTCCGAAAGCATGTTGAGATTGTTGGTCGGCAAACCGAGGCGGTGCGCGCGCATTGCCACCTGCTGCAGGGACTCTTCCCCGGTGACGTACAGGGTTTTCATCTGCTCCGCGAGCTTGCACAGCGTCTGCAATAACAGCGTGGATTTACCCGCGCCGGGGTTACCGCCAATCAGAATCGCACTGCCGGGAACGACGCCGCCGCCCAGCACGCGGTCAAACTCTTTAAAACCGGTGGAAAAACGCGGCAGCTCTTCCAGGCTGATATCGGAAAGCTTCTGAACCTTTGCAACGCCAGCGCTCCCGGCATAACCACTCAGTCGCTCATTACGCGCCACCGTCGGCGATGCAGCCAGGCGCACCTCGGTGATGGTGTTCCAGGCATGACAGGCGCTGCATTGCCCCTGCCAGCGCGGATAATCCGCCCCGCATTCATTACATACAAAGGCGCGTTTTGGAGCTTTTGCCACGGTTTACCTCGTTATCTCTGTACCGCCTGTGTGCCGGATGGCGGCGGCGCCTTACCCGGCCTACACCTTAATACCAGCCGGTATCTCAATTATTTCTGGTTCATGCTGCCGGAGAGAATGCAGAACACCCCCATCAGGTCAGCGTGACGGATAGTAATCTCCGTCTTTTCATTCACTTTCGGCTTGGCATGGTACGCAATCCCCAGCCCCGCCGTTTTGATCATCGGCAGATCGTTGGCGCCATCGCCAATCGCCACGGTCTGCGCGATCGGGATTTCATATTCCTGCGCCAGTCGGGTCAGCGTTTTGGCCTTATACTGCGCATCGACGATATCGCCAATCACGTTGCCGGTAAATTTACCGTCCATGATCTCCAGTTCATTCGCCACTGCCGCCGTTAGCCGCAGTTTCTCACGCAGATATTCGGCAAAGAAGGTAAAGCCGCCGGAGGCGATTGCCACCTTCCAGCCTAGTGTTTCCAGCTTCAGCACCAGTTGCGTCAGGCCTGGCATCAGCGGCAGACTTTCACGTACCTGATGCAAAATATTGGCATCCGCACCTTTCAGCGTCGCCACACGACTGCGCAGGCTGGCGGTGAAGTCGAGTTCGCCGCGCATCGCCCGTTCGGTCACTTCCGCGACCCTTTCGCCGGTACCGGCCAGTTTGGCGATCTCATCAATGCACTCGATCTGAATCGCGGTGGAGTCCATGTCCATCACCAACAGGCCAGGAGTACGCAAATGCGGGATTTTCCCCAACGGCGCAACGTCTAATTGCGCATCATGCGCCAGTTTCGTCGCGCGAGGCGTGAGCGAACCGGCAAGGCGAATGACCTGATAGTCCTCGACACACCACGCCGCGACAATCACCATCGCCGCGCCCAGTTTGCTCTGGTACTGAGTGAGACGTTGTTTATCCAGCCCGCGTCCGTACAGCAGCCAGCCGCTACGTCCAGCGTGGTAATCCAGTGGCATCACCTCGTCACCACTCAAAGAAAGGGGCAAACCTGGCCATAAAGAGACATCTTCAGGCAAATCGCACCAGGTAATGTTAGGCATTAAAGCTCCTGTAAAATCGTTCGGGCCGGGAAGGTTCACGGGGAAAATAACGCATGAGGCTACCCTGTAACCATCGCTTCTGGCAACATTAAGCCTCAAATTTTCAGCAGGTGGAATATGGCTCGCGCAAAACTGAAATTCCGACTTCATCGTGCAGTGATTGTATTGTTCTGTCTCGCACTGCTTGTTGCGCTCATGCAGGGCGCCTCCTGGTTCAGTCAAAATCACCAGAGACAGCGTAATCCGCAGCTTGAAGAGTTGGCGCGCACGCTGGCGCACCAGGTCACGCTGAACATCGCGCCGCTGATGCGTACCGAAACGCCTGACGAAAAACGCATCAAGACGATTCTGCAGCAGTTAACGAAGGAAAGCCGCATACTTGATGCCGGCGTTTATGATGAACAAGGCGATATGATTGCCCGCGCAGGCGAAAGCGTAAATGTGCGCGACCGTCTGGCGCTGGACGGTAAAAAAGCCGGCGGCTACTTCAACCAGCAGATTGTTGAACCCATCCAGGGGAAAAATGGCCCACTGGGCTATCTTCGCCTGACGCTGGATACGCATACCTTAGCCACTGAAGCCCGGCAGGTGGACAACACTACTAACATTTTACGCCTGATGCTGCTGCTTTCACTGGCCATCGGCGTGGTGCTGACCCGCACTCTGCTGCAGGGTAAACGAACCCGCTGGCAGCAATCGCCCTTCCTGCTCACCGCCAACAAGTCGGTGCCGGAAGAGGAAGAGAGCGAGAAAAAAGAGTCATTCGTTACAGGAAAGGAAAACTGACATGTCGACACTTCGCCTGCTTATTTCTGACTCTTATGACCCCTGGTTTAACCTGGCGGTCGAAGAGTGTATTTTCCGTCAGATGCCCGCCACTCAGCGCGTGCTGTTTTTGTGGCGCAATGCCGATACGGTCGTCATTGGGCGTGCGCAAAACCCGTGGAAAGAGTGCAATACGCGGCGGATGGAAGAGGACAACGTGCGCCTGGCGCGCCGCAGCAGCGGCGGTGGCGCGGTCTTCCACGATCTCGGCAATACCTGTTTCACCTTTATGGCCGGGAAGCCGGAATACGATAAGACCATCTCGACGTCCATTGTCCTGAATGCGCTTAACGCACTGGGCGTGACGGCTGAAGCTTCAGGACGTAACGATCTGGTGGTGAAAACGGCGGATGGCGACCGTAAGGTTTCTGGCTCAGCCTACCGCGAAACCAAAGATCGCGGTTTTCATCACGGCACACTATTGTTGAACGCCGATCTCAGCCGACTGGCAAACTACCTGAATCCAGACAAAAAGAAACTGGCGGCCAAAGGCATTACCTCTGTACGCTCGCGCGTGGCGAATCTCACCGAACTGTTGCCGGGCATCACCCATGATCAGGTGTGTGCGGCGGTAACCGAGGCCTTTTTTGCCCACTACGGCGAACGCGTTGAAGCGGAGGTGATCTCCCCGGACAACACGCCCGATCTGCCGAACTTTGTCGAAACCTTCGCCCGCCAGAGCAGTTGGGAGTGGAACTTCGGGCAGGCACCAGCCTTCTCGCATCTGCTGGATGAACGTTTTACCTGGGGAGGCGTCGAACTGCACTTTGACGTTGAGAAAGGGCATATCACCCGTGCGCAGGTGTTTACGGACAGTCTCAATCCGGCACCGCTAGAAGCGCTGGCCGCACGTCTTCAGGGCTGCCTGTATCGTGCCAGTGTCGTACAGCAGGAGTGCGAATCTTTGACGAGGGATTTTCCGGAGCAGGAAAAAGAGTTGCGGGAATTGTCGGCGTGGATTGCACAGGCGGTGCGCTAATAAAAAGCCCGCTGGCACTGCTCAGCGGGCCTGGAAAACCGTAGGTCGGGTGAGGCGAAGCCTCCCCCCGGCACCCAGGTCTTACGCTTTATCGCCCAGCAGAACGGATTCCAGCGCGATTTTAATCATGTCGTTGAACGTGGTTTGACGTTCAGCCGCCGTCGTCTGCTCATGCGTACGGATGTGGTCAGACACGGTGCAGATAGTCAGTGCTTTCGCGCCAAATTCTGCCGCCACGCCGTAGATACCCGCCGCTTCCATTTCCACGCCCAGGATGCCGTATTTTTCCATCACGTCGAACATTTCGCCGTCCGGAGAGTAGAACA